>LNFM01010560.1_pt1 | contig 21532 bp, 23 predicted proteins | sample 596031 | NCBI WGS metagenome assembly LNFM01 (sample SAMN04254537, study PRJNA301005) | activated carbon metagenome | isolation source: dual media filters at the Ann Arbor, Michigan drinking water treatment plant | place: USA: Ann Arbor
AGCACGCCGCTCAGCCGCGAGCTGCTGTCGGTGCCGCTGCTGGTGGGCATCGGTTCGCTGGTTTCCGGCGCAGTGCTTTATCTGCTGCTCTACAAGCTGCCCTTGTGGCCGCAACTGACCGACCAGACCCGTGCCGCGCTGATGGTCGGCGGCATGTTCGGCAACACCTTCAACATCGGCGCGCCGGTGCTGGTGTTTTTTTTCGGCGCGGAGGCGATCCGTTACGCGGTGTTCAACGACATGCTGATGACGATGCCGCTGGTGTGGACGCTGGGCGTGTGGATATCCACCCGTCTCGGTTCGCATGACCGGAGCGCGGCACAGCCCTCGGTGCTGGGGGTGATGCTGACGATGCCGCCGATCTGGGCTTTTCTGGCGGGATTCGCCTGCCAGCAGACCGGGCTGACCTACGAACCGCTGGTCAAGGCCACGCAGTTCATCGGCCAGGCGACGATTCCGGTGATCCTGTTCGTGCTCGGCATGACCATACCCTGGCGCAACCTGGTGCCGCGCGGCGAGATACTCGCGGTCGCAGGCGTCAAGCTGCTGCTGACGCCGTTCATCATCTGGCTGGTCGCGCCGCTGATCTACCCGCGCATGGCCGAAGCGCAGTACGCCGCGGTGGTCGAGGGCACGACGCCGGTGATGATGACTGCGCTGCTGCTGGCCGACCGTTTCAGGCTTGATGCGCCGGCGGCGGCACTGCTGATCGGCTGGAGTACGATACTGTTCTGGCTGACGCTGCCGCTGATCATGGCCTTCGGCTGGATCGGCAGGTCTTGAGAGGAGAATTTCACTTGAACGTCGGATTCATAGGACTGGGTGCGATGGGGCGCCACATGGCGTTGCACCTGATGAAAGGCGGCCATCGCATGGGCGTGTGGGCGCGCCGCGCCGAAAGTGCGGCGCCGCTGGTCGCCGCAGGCGCGACGCGTCATGACGCGCCGGCGGCGCTGGCCGCGGCATCGGATGTCGTGTTCACGATGGTGACCGCGTCGGGCGATTTCGAGCAGGTGGTGCTGGGCGATGAGGGCATAGTCCATGGCGCGAAGCCGGGCAGCGTGGTCGTCGACATGGAAACCATTTCGCCGGCGGTGGCGCGCGCGGTGGCGCTGCGCCTGGCCGAAAAGGGCATCGACATGATCGATGCGCCGGTATCGGGCGGACCGATGGGTGCGGAACAGGCGACACTGTCGATCATGGCCGGTGGCAAGCTTGCCGTCTTCGAGCGCGTGAAACCGCTGTTCGAATGCATGGGCAAGACCGTGACCCGCGTCGGCGACAGCGGCGCCGGCCAGATCACCAAGGCCTGCAACCAGCTCGCGCTGCTGGTCGCGGCACAGGGGGTGGCCGAGGCGCTGCACCTCGCCGGCCGGCTGGGTGCCGATCCGGCGAAGGTGCGCGAAGTGATGATGGGTGGTGTGGCGGCGAGCCGGGTGATGGAACTCTTCGGCAAACGCATGGTGGAGCGCAACTTCGACAACGGCATCGACACCCGGCTCTACCACAAGGATCTCGGCATCGTGCTCGACCTTGCGCATGACGCCGGCGTCGCCTCGCCGGGCGGCGCGGCGGTGATGCAGCAGATCAACGCGCTGATGGGCCAGGATCGGGGCCGCGAGGATCTGGCCGCGCTGATCACCGTGCTGGAGAGGATGTCGGGGCGAAATTAAGGCAATCTACAGGATGGACAGGATGAACAGGATCAAGAACATGGGAGTAAGGTCATGAGTTTCACGCAGCCCGAACCGGCGACCCAGCGTTTGACCCGCTCAGAACTGGCGGTGCCCGGCGTGAACCCAGCGCTGTTCGACAAGGCCGCCAAATCCGCCGCCGACGTGATTTTCCTCGACCTCGAGGACGCGGTGGCGCCGGACGACAAGCCGCAGGCACGCAAGAACGTGATTGCCGCTCTGAACGACATCGACTGGGGCCGCAAGGTGATGGCGGTGCGCATCAACGGTCTCGATACCCATTACATGTACCGCGATGTCATCGACCTGGTGGAGAACTGTCCGCGCCTCGACATGCTGGTGATCCCGAAAGTCGGCGTGCCGGCCGATGTCTATGCGCTGGACATGCTGGTGACCCAGATCGAGCAGGCCACGGGGCGCAGCAAACGCATCGGCTTCGAGGCGCTGATCGAGACCGCGCTGGGCATGGCCAACATCGAGGCGATTGCCCGGTCCAGCCGCCGGCTGGAGGCGCTGGCCTTTGGCTCCGGTGATTTTGCCGCCTCGACCCGCGCGCGCACCACGATCATCGGCGGCCTGCATCCGGAGTACGGCGTGCTGTCGGACCGTGATGTCCAGGGCAATCGCAGTTACCAGCAGACCGATCCCTGGCATGCCGCCCAGGCAAGGCTGCTGGTGGCCTGCCGTGCCTACGGCCTGCGGCCGATCGACGGACCGTACGGCGATTTCAAGGATCCCGAGGGTTACCTTGCCGCTGCGCGCCGCGTCGCTGCGCTGGGTTATGAAGGCAAGTGGGCGATCCATCCGACCCAGATCGAGGCGGCCAATTTGGTGTTCAGCCCGTCACCGGAGGAAGTCGCCAAAGCCCGACGCATCGTGGACGCGATGGCCCAGGCCGCGCGCGAGGGCAAGGGCGCGGTGCAGGTCGACGGCCGCCTGGTCGACATAGCCAATATCCGCATGGCCCAGAATCTGCTGCAGAAGGCCGATGCAATCGCGGGACGCTGAGGCGCTTCGCGCCAGCGGGAAAATTGGCTAGACTGGGTTCCCAGCCGGTGTCCAACGGCACATCCCGGAGGAGGGGTCATGAAAACAGTCAGCCAGTTGTTGCAGGGCAAGGGCGGCAATGTGTGGTCGGTATCACCGGAATCCAGCGTGTTCGACGCACTGAAGCTGATGGCGGAGAAAAACTGCGGTGCGCTGCTGGTGATGGCGGATGGCAAGCTGCGCGGCATCCTCTCCGAGCGCGACTATGCGCGCAAGGTCATCCTGCTCGGCAAATCCTCCCATGAACTGTCGGTCAGCGAAATCATGTCGGACAAGGTGGTCTGCGTCAGTCCGGCACAGACCGTCGACGACTGCATGGCATTGATGAGCAGCAAGCGCATCCGCCACCTGCCGGTGCTTGAGGGCGGCAAGGTCATCGGCGTGTTGTCGGTGGGTGACCTGGTCAAGGCCGTGATCGAACAGCAGCAGCAGATGATCCAGCAGCTCGAGAGCTACATCCACAGCTAGCAGCCCGCGCCGGCCGCCGCCGGCGCAGCCACCTGAGTGCAATCAACATGAAATTCGGCGCCATCATCATCGGCGATGAGATCCTGTCGGGCAAACGTCAGGACAAGCATCTCGCCAGGGTCATCACCACGCTTGGCGAGCGCGGGCTCGAACTGTCCTGGGCGCAGTACCTGGGTGATGATCCGGAGCTGATCACGGCGACGCTCCGGCGCACCTTCGCCGGCAGCGACACCGTGTTCAGCTTCGGCGGCATCGGCGCGACACCTGACGACCATACCCGGCAGTGCGCGGCGCTCGCGGCGGACCTAGCCCTGAAGCTGCATCCCGCGGCCGAAGCGGAGATACGCGCGCGTTTCGTCGATGACCCGAAGGGCGTGACGCCGCAGCGCCTGATGATGGGCGAATTCCCGGAAGGCGCGGCAATCATTCCCAATCCGTACAACCGCATCCCCGGATTCAGTGTCGGCCATCACCACTTCCTGCCGGGTTTTCCCGAGATGGCCTGGCCGATGATGGCCTGGGTGCTCGACCACCGGTATGCCGGACTCAGCGCCGAACGCGCGCCAGCTGATCGAGCTGATGAACGAATGCCTGCGCGCCTATCCCGCGCTGAAGGTGTTCAGCCTGCCGCGGGTGACGCCGGAGCGTTACATCGAGCTCGGCGTGCGCGGCAGTGCGGCGCAGGTTCCGCAAGCCATCGCGATGCTCCAGTCCGGCGTGACCCGGCTGGGTTTTCCATGGACACCGGCTTTAACACCAGTGCAAACAGCCGAGCGATGAATGCTGCATGAAAACCCCGGTGTGTCCGGGTTTGCCGGCAGCGCCAATGAAAAAGCCCCCGGAATTTCCGGGGGCTTCTGTTTGCTGCGGGCTGCGTGGAAAGCGGCTTACGCGGCTTTCTTGCTGGCCTTCTTCACCGAGGCGGTCGCCTGCGACGCGGCGGCTTCCAGGTTCGACTGGGTGGCCTGGGCGAACTGCTTGGCGACTTTCGACAGGTTGTCGTACGCCGAGTTGACGGCGGCGATGCCCGACTTGATCGCGGCGATGCCGACTTCCGAACCCGCCGGAGCGGTCTTCACCAGCTTGTCGAGGCCGGAGACGACTTCCTTGTTGAACTCGGAAACCTGCGCTTCGACCAGCTTGCCGAATTCGGCTTGCGTTTCGGTCGCGCAGTCGTACATGCTCTTGGCGTAGGCGGTGGCCTTTTCCAGCGTCGGTTGCGCCATGGTGTCCTTCAGCGCGGCCAGTTGCTGGAAATCCTTGACGGCGGCCAGGGCTTTCGCGCCTTCGAAGCTGTCGCTGAACGCGGCCTTGGTCGCTTTCAGTTGCAGGTCGATCATGCGCTCGGCACCTTCGATGGCCACGCCGGCGAATTTCATCGCGGCTTCAAGGTTGGCTTTGTTCATTGCAATAAGTTGCTCGGGGGTCTGATACATGATTAATCTCCTTTAAAAACATAGATTTAGGAGGTTTAACCCTCCGCTTCGGGCGCAAATATATTGCACCGCACAATTTGAATTATAGGGGCTGAAAGGAGCATGTCAAGGCTTTGCCCGAAATATTTATTGCATTGCACCAATTAATGTCGGTAATCCCTGACTTTTAGCGGCAGCACTACGCAGATAATAATAAAATCGTTTATAATCAATAACTTATAAAGAACACTGCCCGATCAGATAGCTCTTTGTTTTTAAACAACTTATTTGACGTGACCATGACTACTCTCTTCAGCAAGATCATTGCCCGCGAAATTCCGGCCGACATCGTCTACGAGGATGAGTTTTGCCTGGCCTTTCGCGACATCAATCCCCAGGCGCCGGTCCATGTGCTGCTGATCCCGAAGCAGGAAATCCCGAAGCTGGCGGATGCCGCGGACAGTGACCAGGCCCTGCTGGGCCATCTGCTGCTGGCGGCCGGCAAGGTGGCGCGGCAACTGGGCGTGGGGGACGCCTTCCGGCTGGTGGTCAACAACGGCGCCGGTGCCGGGCAGACGGTATTCCACCTCCATCTGCACCTGCTCGCCGGCCGGCCGCTGCACTGGCCGCCGGGCTGACAACACTCAGTCGACGACCAGCGTCGGCAATTCGACCGTGATCTGCACACCGCTGCCGTCGGGCAGGTCGGCGGCGCTGGCGCGTCCGCGGTGGAATTCGGCCACCAGCCGCACGATGTAGAGGCCCAGGCCGAGATGGATGCCGGGGGCCTGTTTTTCACGCGCCGACTGCATGGATTCGAACAGTTGCAGGCCCGCCGGCAGCCGCGGGCCGCGGTTGCTCACGGTGAGCACCGCAGTGCTGCCGCGCATCACCAGCGCGATCTGCACCGGGGTTCCCGGCTCCGCGAAGTCAGCCGCGTTGGCGGCGAGTTTGTCGAGCATCTGCGCGAACAGCTGCGGCGCGCCGTTGAGCATCACCGGCCCCGCCGGCCGCTGCAGTTCGAAACGGCGATCCGGATAGGCCGCGGCATAACCCGCCACGCAGCCTGCCAGCACCTCCGCGGCATCGTAACGTTCGCGTTCGCTGTCGCGCACGGTCTGCTCCAGCCGTGTCGCTTCCGCCATCCGGGTCAGCACGGTGTCGAGCCGGCGCAGCCCGTCTTCGGCACGGTCGAGGTAGACGGTGCTGTCCGCGGGCAATCCCTTCAGCCTCAGGTTGTCGAGCGAGGAGCGCAGCACCGCGATCGGCGTGCGCAGTTCGTGGGCCAGGCGCCGTGCGAGATTCTCGAGGTAGGCATTGGTGTCGGCGAGCCGGTTCAGCGCCAGCGAGAAGCTGCGTGACAGGTCGCCGATCTCGTCGCGCGCGCTGCCGGCGGACAGCAGCGCGCGCACGTTTCCGCGCGAATCGATGGCCTGTTCGGCCTCGTCACGCAGGCGGCGCAGCCGCACCGACAGCCGCGAGGCGAACAGCAGCAGCACCAGCGCCGCGGCGCCGAAGGCGACCAGGGTGACGGCGATCAGGCGTTCGATTGCCCGATGCCGGAATGACACCATGGCCGCCGTGCTTTCCTCGACGATGGCGACACCGGCCACCGTTTCGCCGATCCACACCGGCTGGGTCACGCTGACGATGGGCGCGCTGCCGCCCGGTCCCGGCCGGCGTTTGATTGCCGATGCGCCATCGAGCGCGCGCTCGACCTCGCGTCCGCCGAAGATGACATCGTCCGGGATGAACTCCTCCGCCGGCAGCGCCGGCGCATCCAGCCAGCGCGCAAGCAGCGGCCGCAGCGCGGCACGCACCGCGCGCTCGAGGACGCCGAAGGTGGTTTCGGCGCCGGCGCTCGCAGCCGCGTCCCCGGCGATGTCGCCGGCCACTGCGATCAGTTTCAGGCGGTTGTCGACCACCCAGATGCGCAGCCCGGCACGGGCGATGCCGGTGACCAGCGAGCGCACTTCGGCACGCGCCGCCTCGCCGTCGGGCGAGTCCTCCTGCAGCGTCGCCAGCCGCGGGCGGTCGTGGAGCGCCGCGGCGATGGCGCGGGCCGCGGCCGCAAGCTGGCGTTCCTGCTGTTCGCGCAGCAGCTGTTCGGTGGTGCTGACATAGGAGTAACCGGCCCAGGGAATGACCAGCAGCACCAGCGCCACCAGCACGATGCGGCCGCGCAGCCCGATCGCGGGCAGCAGCGGAGGTTTCAGTCCGTGCTCCGCCACCGGTAACCCAGCCCGTACACCGTATCGATGCAGTCGAATCCGGGATCCGTCGCGGTGAACTTGCGGCGCATGCGCTTGATGTGCGAGGTGATGGTGCTGTCATCGACGACGATGTGCGCCTCCGCCATCAGCTGCTCCCGGTTCTTGACGTGCCCCGGATGGCGCGCCAGCGCATGCACCAGCCAGAACTCGGTCAGCGTGAGGTCGATCGCGCGCCCGTTCCAGCGCACCGTGAAGCGCTTGAGGTCGATGGTCAGCGCGCCGCGGTTCAGGGTTTCTTCGCCGCCCTCGGCCGCGGTGCCCAGCGCGGCGCGGCGGAACAGTGCCGCGACGCGTGCCAGCAGGTGGGGCAGGCTGACGCTCTTGGTGACATAGTCATCGGCGCCCAGGCGCAGGCCGGCGACCATGTCGAATTCGTTGTCGCGCGCGGTCAGGAAAATGATCGGCAGCGTCGCCGACTGGCTGCGCAGTTCACGGCACAGCGCGAATCCGGCATCGGGGTCGCCGCCGAGTCCGATGTCGAGCAACACCAGGTCCGGCAGCCTGTCCCGCAGGCCGGCCAGTGCCGATCCGCGGTCGGCATGGAGCTGCACCGTGTAGCCGTGAGCGGACAGCGCATCGGCGTAGTTCGCGCCGATGGCGGGATCGTCCTCGATGATGGCGATGCGCCGGGTCATGATGTTCGCGCCGACTATACCGCAGCACCGGCGCCGCGGCGGCGGCTGCCACCGGTTTGCCACAATTCTTCGCTGCTTTGCCATGTCCCGGCATAACGCCGCCACTCCGGCCTGCTCAAATGATGCTGCCCGATCGGGGCGCATTTCCAAGGAGCACAGACATGAACGCATCCCCCAACGCGACCATCACCCGGACCGTCCTCACGAACCGGCAGATTGCCCGGGATTTCTGCATCTGGCTGGCGCGTGCCGCGGTGACGGGCGTGCTGATCGGCGTTGCCTGTGTGGCCATGGTGTTGCTGCTGGCGACGGCGGGCGCCTGAATGCGCAGGGCGCTGCGGGCCGGTGATTGGGGCTGGCGTGAACAACCGGGAGGCTTTTTGCCCGGGAATCACGACGTGGCAGGGTGCAATCCCTGCCGGTCCCCAGTTTCTGGCCCACAGCGCCCTGCGATCCGTTTTTCCGGATTTTCCGCGCGCTGAATCGCGGCGGCACCGGTGAATAACAAGGAATAAAAACATGATCCGCCGCCTGTTCGCCATCGCCTTCATCTACGGCTGCACGGCCATTGCCTGGTGGATACTCGCCGGCGTCACCGGCAGCCGCACCCACCAGGCCGACGAGGGGCTGCGCAGCCGCGTCGAGCAGCTGTGGGGTGCGCCCCAGGTGCAGGCGCCGCCGGCGGTGGCGGCCATCCGCCACGAGGCCTCGCAGGTCGAAACCGAGGTCAACGGCGTGAAGACCCGCAACACGGTCAGCAAACGTGTCGCCGAGCCGCTGGCGCTGGAGGCGAGCGACGTGCGCGCGGCACTGGCGCTGGAGCACCGGCAGAAGGGGCTGTTGTGGTACGCCACCTACGCAGTGCGGTTTGACGCGGCCTATACCCTGGGCAACCCCTACCGCGAGCGCCGGGTTGTCGAAATCGCCCTGCCGTTTCCGGCGCAGCGCGCGGTGTTCGACGACCTGCGTTTCGAGGTTGACGGCAAACCCTGGCTGCGTCCTCCGGAAGCGAAGGACGGGCGCATCACCGGCAGTGTCGAACTCGGGCCGGAAGAGCAGGTCGTCCTGCGCGCGGGTTACCGCAGCCAGGGCCTCGGACGCTGGACCTATGCGCTGGGCAGTGGCGTGTCGGAGGTGCGCAATTTCCGGCTGGCGGTCACCACCGATTTCCGCGACATCGATTATCCGGAGGACGGCATGTCGCCGACACGCAGGCAGGCCGTCGACGGCGGCTGGCACCTGGTGTGGGAATTCCGCCGCCTGGTTGCCGGCGTCAATATCGCACTGGCGATGCCGGAAAAACTGCAGCCGGGGCCGCTGGCGGCGGAGATCGCCTCGTTTGCGCCGGTGTCGCTGTTCTTTTTCATCGTCGTGCTGCTGGCGCTGGGCATTGTCCGCGGCATTGATTTTCACCCCATGCACTTCTTCTTCCTGGCCGCCGCGTTTTTTTCCTTCCACCTGCTGTTTGCCTACCTCGCCGACCAGGTCAGCATCCATCTCGCCTTCGGCACGGCCGCGGCGGTGTCACTGTTCCTGACACTGTCCTACCTGCGCGCGGCGATCAGGGGTCCGTATGCCTTTCTTGCGGCCGGCGCGGCACAGCTGCTGTACCTGGTGCTGTTTTCGTACGCCTTTTTCTTCAAGGGGCTGACCGGGCTGGCGGTGACGCTGGGCGCGGTGCTGACGCTGTTTGTGCTGATGCAGCTGACGGCGCGGGTGGACTGGCAGGTGGTGTTTGGTGGCGGCGCGGCGGGGAAACCGCTGCAGGCGGAAAGAGGGGCTCTGGAAAGGGGGTGATCCGTGGCGGTGGACACGGGGTCGCCGGCGGTGGCGGCCCCGTGTTTTTTGTTCAGTCCGCTTTCAGCCCGAGTTCCTTCACCGCGGTGCGGTAACGGACCAGCTGGTCGGCAATGAAGCTGCGGAATTCCGCTGGCGTGTTGTGTACCGGGTCGACGCCCAGCTGCAGGAAACGCTGGCTGACGTCGGTCGAGTTGACCGCGGTGGCAACGGCCTGGTTGAGTTTGCGGATGACCGGCTCCGGCGTTTTTGCCGGGGCGAGCATGCCGAACCAGCCGAAGGACTGGTAGGTCGGGATGCCGGACTCGGCGACGGTGGGCACATCCGGCAGCGTGGGGGAGCGCTTGATGCCGCCCACCGCAAGCGCGCGCAGTTTCCCGGCCTGCACCTGCGAGGTCATGCTGGCCATGGGGCCGAAATAGAACTGGGTTTCGCCGGACATCGTGGCGGCGACCGAAGGTGCGCCGCCCTTGTACGGGATATGCAGGGTGTCCCTGTCGATGCCGGCGCGGTGCACGAACAGCGCAATGGCGTAGTGGCTGGTCGAGCCGGTGCCGCCGGAGGCGTAGTTCAGTGCTTTCGGCTTCGACTTCGCCAGCGCGACCAGATCCTTCACCGACGATACCTTCAGCGAAGGGTTGGCGACCAGCAGGTTCTGCGAGATCGCGAACAGCGAGATCGGCGTGAAATCCTTCACCGGATCGTAGTTGAGCTTCGAGCGCAGCGCCGGCGAGAAGGAGTGGGTCGATACCGATCCCGCGAGCAGGGTGTAACCGTCGGCATTGGCCTGGGCCGCGATTTCCGCGCCCAGGGTGCCACCGGCGCCGCCGCGGTTGTCGATCACCATTGACTGGCCCAGTACCTCGCCCAGCTTCAGCGCGATGATGCGGCCGATGGTGTCGTTGGCGCCGCTTGGCGGATTGGGCGAAATCATCCGCACCGGACGGTTCGGGTAATCCTGGGCCTGGGCGAGCGTGGCGACAATCAGCCCGCAGGTTATGAGTGCTGTGCGAAACATGGTTCTCCTCCGGTTTGTTGTGTTTTGTTGTATCAGGTTTCCAGCGGCAGCCGCACCGGTTTGCCATCGCGCGCCGAGCGCTCGATGGCAATCGTGGTCTGCAGGTTGATCATCGCCTGCTCCGGCGTGGTGTGTACTGTCGGACTGCCGGTCGCGAGATGATCGAGCCAGGCGCGGGTTTCATTGCCCAGCGGGCCCCAGAAGTCGCCGACCGCCCAGTCGCCGGCGGTGTTGCTGCCGAGGAAGGCCATGTTGACCGCATGGTCCGGCACATAGGCATGCGGGATGCCCTTGTCCGAATAGAGGATGTGGTCCATGTGGTCGTCATCGACGATCATCGTGCCCTCGGTGCCCAGCAGCTCGAGGCGGTCGGACTGGCCCAGCGTCGGGTAACGCGCGGGCAGCGCGTAACTGACGCCGAAGTTGATCACCGCGCCGTCGGCGAAGGTGACAATGGCCCAGGTCACATCATCGGCGCCGTAACCGGCATCCCGGAATATGCCCTTCTGGCCGCGGGCGACCACTTCCACCGGCGGATTGCCCTCGAGGAACCAGCACATCAGGTCGACGTAATAGGTCAGCACGTCCAGCACCGGCGTCGCATGCGGGTCGCGTTTCAGGATCGCAAAGGCCTGGGCGCGCGAGTTGTAGACCCGGGCAAGGCCGCCGGTGACACGGCCGAGCCGGCCCTGGATCATCTGTTCCTTGGCGCGCAGGTAACATTCCTTGTAACGCCGGCTGTAGCCGATGCGCAGTTCGCCCCTGGTTGCCTTCAGCGTCGCCAGGATGTCTTCGGCATCGTTGAGTGACAGCGCGATGGGTTTCTCCACCAGCACCGGTTTGCCCAGTTCCAGCGCGCGCTTGACCGGTGCCGCGTGTTCGCCCTCGGGTGTGGACACGAACACCGCGGTGATCTCGGGACGTTCAATGATTTCGAAATTGTTCGCCGAATGCAGGTCGGCGCCGGTGGTTTTGGCCAGCGCCGCGGCTTTAGCCGGGTCCTGGTCGGCGATGGCCAGAAAACCGACGGACGGGTGTTTTGCGGCGAGGCGCGCGCGCAGCGTGCCGATGCGGCCGGCGCCGATGACGGCGACGCCGAGGGTTTTGCCTTGTTTCAACGGGGCTCCTCCTGTTGCGGCGGCGCTTGGCGCCGCCTGCCCCGTATTCTAGTAGACGCGGTTGGCGACCGTCCCGCCGTTCAGCACATGCTGGACGTTTTCCCAGGAAGCCTTGAACAGGAAGGCCGCCGACTGGCGGGTGACGCCGGCGACGTGGGGTGTCAACAGCAGGCGCGAGGCGGCTTCGCCCTGCAGCTTGAGCAGCGGATTGTCCGGCGTGGCGGGTTCGATGCTGTAGACGTCGACTGCGGCACCGGCGATGCGGTTATCGGTCAGCGCCTGCGCCAGCGCGGCTTCGTCGACCACGCCGCCGCGCGCGCCGTTGATCAGCACCGCATCCTTCTTCATCAGCGCCAGCTGCTTTGCGCCGATCAGCTTGGTGGTGGCGGGAATCAGCGGCACGTGCAGCGTGACGACATCGGCGATTTTCAGCAGGTCGTCAAGCGCCAGCGCTTTCGCATTCATCGCGTCGGCTTTGGACTTGTCCTTCAGCGCCGGGTCGAAATAAACGATTTCACAGCCGATGCGGTGGAAAGCCCGGGCCACTGCCATGCCGATGACGCCCATGCCGACCACGCCGACCGTCGCGCCGTCGATGCCGGCGAGGTTGTCGGCCATCATGCGGTTGCGGAAAGGCACATAGTTGCCTTTCTTGATTTCAGCGTCCGACCATGCGAAGCGGCGCAGCAATACCGAGGCGCAGGCGGTGACGTATTCGGCGACGGCGGAATTGCTGCCACCGGGGACGTTGGCCACGGGGATGCCGAGTTTCTTCAGCGCGGCTTCATCGAGACGGTCGACGCCGGCGCCGGTGATCTGCACCACTTTCAGTGATGTGCCTTCGAACAAGGAGGCCGGCAGCTTCGGGCCCACCGCGGGCATGACCACGGCCTTGGCCTGTTTCATCAATGCAGGCAGGTCGGCATCGTCGGGTTTGCGGTAGGCGATGTTGAGGTTTTTCGGCGGCGTGACGCCGACGCGGGTGAAATCGGCTTCGGGGCGGAGGCAGATGACGTCTATGGGCATGACTTGAAAACCTTTTTAGCCGCAGAGAAAGACAAAATCAATTTACAGGATGTGCAGGATGAACAGGATAAAAAACGGAATGGGCGCAATGGTCGGCCTTCAATTGTCCGGTGAGCCTTCTGTTGCGTAGGGTGGGCAAAGCGCAGCGTGCCCACCATGGGTTTTTTTTCGTCATTATCCGCGTGGGCACGCTGCGCTTTGCCCACCCTACAGACTAGGGTTTGGGTGCGGACGTTTCCTGCGTGCGTTTCGAAATGTCCGCGACCGGAAAGAAACACAGCAACACCAGCGGATCACTGCCGGTGTTGCGTGTCGCGTGTTTTTCCCCCGACGGGATCAGGATGGTGTCGCCGGCCTTCAGCGGAAAACTGCCGCTGTCGGCCTCGGTGCAGCCTTCGCCGGACATCACAAAAATGCATTCCTCGAAACCCTGGTGGAAGTGTTTGCCGCGTGGGGCGTCGCCGGGTTTGGAAGGCGGGATTTCGACCAGGCGCAGCGTCACTGCCTCTGAGCCTTTTTCACCGGAGACGATTTCCAGCGATTTGCGGCCGGGCAGGCCCATGCTTTTGGCCTCGGCCTGGGTGAGTACTTTGGCCATCAGCTGGCCACCTTCAGGTGCTTGATTTCGGCAGTGCCGCCCTGCGCCTCGTCGAGCAGCGCGAAGATTTCCGAACACTCCTTGGCGATCGCGTCGGCGATGTCGTTGAGCATTTTCAGGCCCTTGGCGGCGGTGGCGTGTTCCGGCGCGCCGTACCAGCCTGTTGCGGCAATGGTCTTGATGTCGCGCAGCACCGGCTGGTAGCTGCGGGTGCGGCGCAGGCGGTCCCATTTGCGGCCGTGGTTGTGGTCGGATGAATTGACATTGTCGATGCGGTCGAGATGCACCAGCTCGGGCTGGTAGGCGAGCACCGCCAGCGCTTCGATCTCGCCGCCGTGAGTCAGCCCGCCGCAGTCGTGGCCATAAAGTTCGGCGGCGACATAACAGGCCTGCACGACGATGACGCTCATGCCGACTTCGCGGTGCAGTTTTTCGGAAGCGATCGCCAGCGAGGGGATGTTGCCCTCATGCCAGTTGAGGATCAGCAGCCTCTTGGCGCCGTGCTGCGCGGTCGAAGCGCAGGTTTCGGTGACCACACGCTGGTAGGTTTCCGGCGTCAGCGTGATGGTGCCTTCGAAGGGCATGTGCATCGGCGTCACGCCCAGCGGTCCGCCCGGCAGCACCAGGCCGTCCATGCGTTCGGCCACGGCATGGCTGATGACATTGGCGGCGTAGATGTCGGTGCCGGTGGGCAGGTGCGGCCCGTGCTGCTCGACACTGCCCGCGGGCAGGACTACCAGCGGGTTCTTCTTCAGCTGCGCGGCGATCTCGGGCTGGGTCAGGTCTATGAAGTAACGGGTCATGGTTTGAACACCGGGTAATTGGTCAATGGTGAATGGTAAATGGTGGTGATCCGGCCGGTTTGCCAATTACCAGTCACCAATTACTGCTTACCGAAGTCAGGCTGCCCGCTTCGCGTCATTCTTGGCGCGGGCGTCGTTCATCACTTCCTCGATGCTGACGCACTGGCCCTTGCGCTCGATCGACTTCAGCGCGGCGTTGGTCATCGCCACCGCGACGTTGCCGTTGTGTGCCGTCAGTTCGTTCGGCTTGCCCGAAACGCAGCTGTCGGCAAAGGCCTCGAGCTCGGCGCGGAACATGTCGGATTCCGGCAGCTTGATGTCCTCGCGTTTGCCCCAGCCGTCCTTGCCGCGCTGGATGTAGAGCACGGAGTTCTGGTGCAGTAAATGAGGCGTATCCCAGGTGCCGAAGTCGATTTCGTAGTGCATCAGGCCTTTGGAGCCGAACACGCGCACGGCGAAGATGCCGGGCGAGGTCCAGCAGGAGCCGACGTAGCCGATCTTGCCGTCCTTGAAGCGCACCAGCGACATCGACTGGTCGTCGACCTCGGCGCCGACCGGCGACAGCTTGGAGGCCATCGACGAGACTTCCTGCGGTTCGCCGCCGAGAAGGTGCAGCACGTCGAACTGGTGGATCGCCAGCTGCGACAGCGGGCCGCCGGGAGCGCGGTCCTTGTACCAGCGCCAGGTCTGGGGCGTCAGTTCCAGCGCGCGCTCGTTGGAGAAGTTGGCTTCGATGAAGGCGACGCGACCGAGTTCGCCGGCGTCGATCTTTTCCTTGATGATGCGGATGCCGGCCATCAGCCGCGCACTGTGGCCGACGGTGACGGTGATGCCGTACTGCTTCTGCAGCGCCTCGATCCTGAGGCCGTCTTCCAGCGTCTGCGAAATCGGCTTCTCGGTGTAGACGTGTTTGCCGCCCTTGGCGACGATCTCGGCCATCGGCAGGTGCTGTTCATTGGGCACGGTCAGGATCACGCCCTTGATCTCCGGGTTCGACAGCATCGCCTGCATGTCGGGCACCGCGGGCACCCCCATTTCCGCGGCAAAGGCATCGCGCTTTTCCTGCGAACGGCTGTAGCCGGCGACGATCTGGACCTTGTTCGACTGCTTTGCTGCGCGGGTCAGGACCTTGGCCCAGCGGCCGAGGCCGACGATGCCGACTTTGACGGGGGTGCTCATGCTTGCGTGCTCCTCACGGGTGTTTTCGGGAATGTGAACCTGCGGCGCGCGGCGGCAAAAAAGCTTGCTGCCGATGGCCAGTCGTAATATCGTATTACGGTATTACGGTATGGTCAACGAGCACTTCCCGCAGACACCATGAACAGTCCGAAAATCGAGGGAATTCAGAAACTTGCAGCGCCGCTGCGACTGCAGGTGCTGGACGGCCTGCGCCGCGCGATCATCGACGGCCGCCTTGCGCCCGGCGCGCGGCTGACCGAACGCGAACTGACCGAAATGATGGGCGTGTCGCGGACGGTGATCCGCGAGGCGCTGCGCCAGCTGGAATCCGAAGGCCTGATCGCCAACGTGCCGAACAAGGGGCCGGTGGTGCGCGAGCTGTCGCTGGCCGAGGCGAAAGATCTCTACACCATACGCGCGGTGCTGGAGGGCCTGGCCGCGCGGCTGTTCGTGCAGAACGCCGGTGATGCCGAGCTGAAACGCCTGGTGCAGGCGCTGGATGTCGTTGCCGGCGCCTACGAACGCGGCGACGCGCAGGAGGTGCTGGAAACCAAGAACCGCTTCTACGCGGTGCTGTTCGAGGCGGCCGGCAGCGAGACTCTGTCGTCAATGCTCGGCACGCTGCATGCGCGCATCTGGCGCTGGCGTGCGCTCGGGCTGTCGCATCCGCAGCGTTCGGACAGCCGCTCGCGCGAGAGCGTCAAGGGCCTGCGCGCGATTCTGGCCGCGATCCGCAGGCGTGATGCGGATGCCGCCGAGCGGCTGACGCGTGAGGAAGCCCAGGCCGCCGCGGCCGAAATCATGCGGCTGATCGAGCTGGGCGGGCACTCTGCGGAATGACCGGTTTGTCCGCACTGGAGCAGGCGTACTGCATTGTCGTGCTGATCGCCAGCTACGCGCTGCGCGGCAGCACCGGTTTCGGCGGTTTTGCCGCGATGCCGCTGCTGGCGCTGGTGATCCCGATGAAGACGCTGGTGCCGGTGTGGACGCTGCTGACCATCTCGTCATCGGCGACACTGTTCGGCAAGGACCGCAAACACGTGTCGCTGCCGATGATCCTGAAAATCCTGCCCTCGTGCACGCTGGGCATCCTGCTCGGCCTGTACCTGTTCAAGACGCTGGATGCGGCCTGGCTCACCCGCGGCCTCGGCGCGCTGGTGTCCGGTTACGGCCTCCATGCGCTGTGGCAGACCCGCGGCGGCGGTGCGCCCAGGCCGCCGCGCGCGGTGGCCACCGCGGCGAGTTTCCTTGCCGGTGCGGTGGGCACGATGTTCGGCACCATGGCCAGCCTGTTTTTTGCGGTCTACATGGATGCCATCCGTGTCACCAAGGAGCAGTTCCGCGGCACGCTGGCGGCGCTGATGATGACGCTGGCGGTGGTGCGCGGGATCGGTTATTACGCGGTGGGCGAATTCGGGCGCGAATCGCTGCTGCTGTTCGCGGCGGCGCTGCCGTTCATGCTGATCGGGATTTTCCTCGGTGACCGCATCCATACCGGCATGAGCGAGGCGACGTAGCGGACTGCCGCTGATGTTCAGATAGGATCCCGGACCCTGTCCTCGCGCCGCAGCGCCTTGTTTTCGTACATGCGGGCGTCGGCGGCGCGCAGAAGTTCCTCCAGCGTGCTGCCGTCGTCAGGGGCGAAGGCGACGCCGATCGAGGCGCCCACGGCAAACTGCTGCTGGGCATAGTTCGTCGGCAACTCGACCACCTGGCGGACCTTGGCGATCATCTCGCCGACACTGGCTCGGTCGACGTGTTCCATGAACACCACGAACTCGTCGCCGCCCCAGCGACCGACGGTGTCGGATTCGCGCACCGCGCCGGTGATGCGCTGGGCCGTATGCTGCAGGGCGGTGTCGCCCGCCTTGTGGCCCAGCCGGTCGTTGACCTCCTTGAAGCCGTCGAGGTCGATGAACAGCAGCAGGCAGGTCCGCCCGGGGTCGCGGCGCAGGCCGGACATCGCGCGGTCGATGCGATCGCGCACCAGCAGGCGGTTGGGCAGGCCGGTCAGCGTATCAAACAAGGCGAGCTGTCCGAGCCGGGCGCGCTGGGTCAGCAGGGCCAGTGTGCTCCAGCCGAGGGTCAGGGCCAATAACCAGACCAGCCCGTGCAGCAGCCATAGCTGGTATTGCGGTGGGCGCGCAGTATGACGCAGCGCGATCACCCATTTGCCGCCGGGCACGTCGACATCGACATGCTGCACGCCAGGTGCCGAGAACAGCGCCGCATCGCCCCAGAACACTTCACCCGCCATGCCCGTGCCGTTCCTGCCGCGGATCGCGATCATGGTGCCGTTCGACGCGCTCTCGGCAATTGCCGTGTTCAGCAGGGACTCCGAGTCGATCACCATGGACAGCAGGCCCCAGTACTTGCCGTTGACGAGTATCGGTACGCGGTAAATCAGGGCCGTGCCGCCCTGGACCAGTGGTACCGGGCCGATCAGCACGGGAATGCCGCTTTCAGCCGCTCGCCGGACATCGGGCCACTGGGCGGGCACGTCGGGATAATGCAGGCCGATCGCTTTCTCGTTGCCCTTTAACGGGTAGACATGGCTTACCCGGTAGCCAACCGCCACCGCGAAGTTGCGAATATGGCGCGCGTCGCGATGCAGGCCGGCGAGTATGGCTTCGACTTCCCCGCGATCGAGGCTGCTGTGGCGCACCGAGAGATAACTGGACATGCCGCTGGCAAGGTAGAGCACGCTGTTGAGTTCGCGGATCAGCCTTGCGCGGAGGGAGGAGCCTGCTGTCAGCAGCTCGACCTCGCTGCGTGCCTCGATTTCGCGCGCCTGCATGTTCACCGTCAGCGTGCCGAGCAGGATCACCCCGAGGCTGATGGCGGCTGCGATCAGCAGGTGCAGCAGGCCCGGCCGCAGCACACCGGTCTCGCGCGGCACTTTTTCATTGGTATTGTTGGTGGCGAACAGCATGCCTTCCGGCCTTTTTGCGGCGTATCCCCTGCGTCCGCATTCATGATACCGGGCCGGTGCGGCAGCGCCATCAGCTTCCGGCACGCCGGTTTGTCGGTACAATACCGGATTTAATAATATCCTTTAAAAACAAATACTTATATTACATCGCAAGTCATCACCGCATGAGGATCACGACCTTGCCCACCACCTTGCGTTCACGCACGGTGCGCAGTGCTTCCTGGTACTGCTCCAGCGGGAAAGCGCCCATCACATGGGGTTTGATCCTGCCCGCGACATACCAGTCAAACAGTTCACGCTGCACGCGCTGAACCTTTTCCGGCTGGCGGTCGCGGTAAGCACTGTACTGCAAGCCGAGCAGCGCGATGTTTTTCACCAGCAGGTGGCCGGCCTTCACCTCGGGTATGCGGCCCTCGGCGAAACCGACGACGATCAGCCGTCCGGACCAGGCGATGACCCGCAGGCTTGCATCGAAGACGTCGCCGCCGACCGGATCAACGATGATGTCGACGCCGCGCTTGCCGACCGCGGCCAGCACCTGGTCGCGGAAGGCGTCGCGCAGGTTCGGCACATCGGTGCGCACCACATGATCGGCGCCGTGCTGCTTCGCCAGCGCGGCTTTTTCGGCGCTGCCGACGCTGGCGACCACCGTCGCGCCCAGCGCCTTGCCCACCTGTATCGCGGCAATGCCGACGCCGCCGGCGGCGCCGTTGACGAGGATTATTTCACCGGGCTGGTACTGGCCGCGCTCGACGATCGCGAAATGCGCGGTCGGGTAGGCAATGCCCATTGCCGCGGCGTCGGCAAAACTCATCGACTCGGGCATCAGGTAGCAATTGTGCTGCGCCACCACGCATTTCTGCGCGTATGCGCCGTATTCGTTCTGCGCGGCGACACGGTCCCCCGGTTTGCAGGTGGTGACGCCGGCGCCAACCGCGGCGACCACGCCCGCCATGTCCTTGCCCGGGCTGAACGGGCGTTTGGGCAGCACCTGGTAGGTGCCGCCGATCACCAGCAGGTCGGGGAAGTTGACGCTGGCGGCGTGTACGTCGACCAGGACTTCGCCGGGGCCGGGCACCGGATCCGCGGTTTCTTCGAGGACCAGGTTTTCAAGGGGGCCGTGCTCATGGACGATCAGTGCTTTCAAGCGATGTTCTCCCTGCGTTGTGTCGATGTCGGCGGTGGTGCCGGAATCGTTCCGGTTCTGCCGCCGAAAAAATGAATGGGTCACCAATATGGTCGGCGTTACCCTGCGTGCAGGGCGCAATTTTAACGTGTCGCGCCATCCTGAAACGCTGACATCCATGCCGGGAGGAACAGAATGGCGCGCATCAGTTATGTGGTACCCGAGGCCGTGACGGATCCGCAGATCCGGCGCTGGCTTGATGACGCAATCGCGGCGGGTCGTCCCGGCCCGGAAAACCAGGCCATCCGTGCCCACCAGCCCGATGTGATGCGCTCCTTCACGCTGACCCGCGAAATGCTCTTCGACAACGGTGCCGGCGTGGTCGAGCACGACCTGAAGGAAATGCTCCGCGCCTATGTCGCCTTCACCATCGAATGCGGCTACTGAAGCAACCAGGGAACCGCGCGGTCGGCGCGGGAAACGGACAGCAGGATGGCTGAACTGATGCAGTACGAAAAATCGGAACGCTTCACGCCGCGCGAGAAAACCGCGCTGCGTTACGCCGATGCGATCATGTACGACCCCAACCAGGCTGATGATGCAATGTGGGCGGCATTGCGCGCCGAGTTCAGCGAGCCGCAGCTGGTCGAGCTCGGTTACTGGATCGGATTCACCTTCGGCGGGCAGCGCTGGCTGAAGACGCTGTCGGCGAAGCAGGGGGAGCTTGCGGCCGTGATGGCCGCCCGGCGCGCGCCGGAATGAAAAGGGGGCGGCAATGGCCGCCCCCTTTCTGCCGCTTGCGGTGTTTTATCGCGCGGTCAGGCCGGCCGCCTGGACCACCGGTCCCATGGTCTTGATCTCGGACTCGACAAAACGGCGGAATTCCTCAGGCGTGTTGGTTACCACCTCGGTCATCTGCTGCTCGAAGAGCCTGCGGAATTCCGGGCTCTTCGCGGTTTCGAGCAGCAGCGCCCGCACCTTGGCGAGCACCGGCCGTGGAGTCCTTGCCGGCGCGAGCAGGCCGTTCCAGCCGCCGTACTGATAACCGGGCACCGTTTCCGCGATTGGCGGCAGGTCACCCAGCAGCGCGGTTCTGCCAGGCAGCGTGTGCGCGACCGCACGCAGCTTGCCGCCCTTGACCAGACCGGCCACGGCGGGTGCGGGGGTGATCGTCCATTGCGATTCACCGGCAACAACGGCCGCCACCGAGGGACCGCCGCCCTTGTACGGCACGTGCAGGGCCTCGGTTTTTGCGATTTGCATGAACAGCACGCCGGCGAGGTGGCTCTGCGAGCCGACACCGGCCGACGCCATGTTGGCCTTGCCGCCGCGGCTCTTGTTGAACTCAAGCAGTTCCTTCACCGATTTGATCGGGAGCGAGGGATTGACGACCATGATGTTCGGCGTGTTGCCGAACAGCGAGATGAAGGCATAGTCCTTCAGCGGATCGAAGGGCAGCTTCTTGTGGATATGCGGTCCGATAACCATGGCCGCCGTCGAGGCGGACAGCAGCGTGTAGCCGTCCGGCTGCGCATCCTTGCCGATTTCCATGCCGATCAGGCCGCCGGCGCCGGCGCGGTTGTCGACAACGACCTGCTGCTTGGCAACCGCGGTGAAGGAGTTGGCGAAAATCCGGCCCAGCGTATCGACGGAACTGCCGGCGGCATTGGGCACGATCAGGCGGATCGGGCGCGACGGATATTCCGCGGCGACCGCAGAATGAGTGGCCGCGAATCCCGACAACGCGGCCAGCAGAATGGTGAAGCTGCGAGTGAAGCGCATGACATCCTCCTTAGATAAAACGGTTATGTTTTTGTGACAAGGCAACAACCATTGTTGACCAAATTGGTTGTCCGGAACGGCGTCCGCCCGGGGAACCTTGACGGCAATCAGCGGTCATCCCACACTCGACAACATCATGAGCAAAATAACCAAGACACTGCTGTTCCCGCTGATCGCGGTCCTGCTTGCAGGTTGCGCCACTGCGCCCAGGAACCATGTCGCGGCGGATGCGCCGTACGCGGCGCCGCTGGAGCGGGTGACCAGGCCGCATCCGGTCATCGGCCTGGTGCTCGGCGCCGGCGGCTCGCGCGGATTTGCACATGTCGGCGTGCTGAAGGCGCTGGAGGCGGCGGGCATCGAGGCCGATGTGCTGGTCGGCGTGAGTTCGGGCGCCATCGTCGGCGCGCTGCACGCCGGCGGCATGCGGGCGAAGGAACTGGAGGCGCAGGCGCTGGAAATCGAGGACAACGACCTGCTCGACTTCACGCTGTTCGGGCCGGGTGTGATCCAGGGCGGGCGCCTGCAGGACTACATCAATGAAATGGTCGGCGGCCGTCCGCTGGAGGCGCTGCAGAAACCCTTCTCCGCGGTGGTTGCCGAGCGCGAGACCCGCCGCATGAC
>LNFM01005606.1_pt1 | contig 21530 bp, 15 predicted proteins | sample 596031 | NCBI WGS metagenome assembly LNFM01 (sample SAMN04254537, study PRJNA301005) | activated carbon metagenome | isolation source: dual media filters at the Ann Arbor, Michigan drinking water treatment plant | place: USA: Ann Arbor
CGTCCTTGCTCGCCGTCGCCAGCAGCAGCGACAGCCAGCGCATCATCTTCTTGTAGCCCAGCATCATCACCGCATGCTGGAAGCTCGTGATCTGTACCGGCAGGCCGAATGCCGCAGAGTTCACCAGCCGCAGCAGCTTGAAGGCCAGCGCCGGGTCGCGCTTGAGGGTGGCATCGATCTTGGACAGTTCGGCATCGTCGCGCACCAGGCGCAGCAACTCCAGCACAACCGCCTGGCCCGGTTGCAGCGGCCGCTGCATGCGGTGCTGCGCGTCATCCAGCGGCCAGCCGACGCTGGCTGTGGCCCCGCGCTCGAAAGCCGAATCGACGTCGGACACCGCCTGCACGCCGGTGATGATGAACGGCATCTTGCGATGCGCCTGCACCGTGGGCGCAACCAGGATCGGCTTGCCATCTGCCGTGACTCGCCGGTCCTCGTTGATGTGAATGAGTGCGGATTCGAAGCAAGACAGCAGTGCCGGCGGCAGCGGCGTGTCCGGGCGGCCACGCAGCGCGAGCCGCTTGCCATCGCGAAAAAGACGCTGGGCCATGGCCTGCACTTCAGGGTCGCGCAGACCGACGGCCGCCACCTCGAGCACCGCGTTGCGTGGCGCAGTCCAGATTTCGGCCGAGTCATCCAGCGCGGCATCCAGCGGTGCCACCAGCAGCGGCGCACTGGATTCGGGCCAGACAGCGTTCAACGCACCCAGCATCTTGCCGATCGGCATGCGGTCCTGCGGACGCATCGACAGCAGCGTCAAGCGCGTGCCGATCGCCTTGCGCTTCTTGTCGATCAATGGCGCGTAGCAGATCGACAACCGGTCGAGTACTTGCTGGACACCGGGGTCGATGCGTTCGGGTGCGTTCATGGCCATGACGGAGACTGAACCAGGCCGATTATCGGGACCGGCCAGCGTAACCGAAGCGGCGAATTGCCTGCAGCGCAGTGGCGATTTCAGCGCTTACATGCGCCCGCTCGCCACGGGAGCGACCGTCCACGCGGCTCAGACGGACTGCACAAGCCGGCCGGCCACCCGCATTCCCGTCATTCAAGGGCAGCCGAAACCGCCGCCGCCCGGAGTTTCGATCACGAACACATCGCCCGCGCGCATCTCGACGCTACCGATGTGCGGCAACTCTTCGCGGGAGCCATCGGTGCGCTCGACCCAGTTGCGACCGGGCTGGCCCGCCGCCCCACCCGCCAGACCGAACGGCGCACGTGCGCGGCTATTGGCAAGGATCGACGCCGTCATCGGCTCCAGGAACTGCACGCGCCGCGTACCGCCGTTGCCGCCGTGCCAGCGGCCCCGCCCGCCCGAATCGGCGCGGATCTCGTAGCTCTGCAGCCGCACCGGATAGCGAAACTCAAGCACCTCGGGGTCAGTGAGGCGGGAGTTGGTCATGTGGGTCTGCACCACGTCGGTCCCGTCGAATCCGGTGGCCGACGCACTGCCCGCAGCCAGGTCGAACACGCCCGCACCGGAGCCGCCCGAGATCGTCTCGTAGTACTGGTGGGCGTCATTGCCGAAGGTGAAGTTGTTCATCGTGCCCTGGCCAGCGGCCAGAACACCGAGCGCACCGTACAGCGCGTTGGTGATGCAACTGGAGGTTTCCACGTTGCCGGCGACCACCGCCGACGGCCAGGTCGGATTGAGCATCGACCCCTCGGGGATGACGATCTTCAGCGGCTTGAGGCATCCAGCGTTCAGCGGGATCTCGTCGTCCACCAGGGTGCGGAACACGTACAGCACCGCCGCTACGCAGATCGAGGCGGGCGCATTGAAGTTGTTCGGCAATTGCGGCGAGGTGCCGGTGAAGTCGATAGTGGCACCGCGGGCCGCATGGTCGACGCTGATCGACACGCGAATGTGCGCGCCGTTGTCCAGTTCCAGGTCGAACGCGCCGTCCTTTAACCGCGTGATCACGCGCCGTACCGACTCTTCGGCGTTGTCCTGCACGTGACGCATGTAGGCCCGCACCACGTCCAGACCAAACTGATCCACCATGCGCAGCAGTTCCTCACGCCCCTTCTCGTTGGCGGCGATCTGCGCCTTCAAGTCCGCCAGGTTCTGATGTGGATTGCGGGCTGGATGCGGGCCGCCCTGCAGCAGCGCCAGGCATTCGGCTTCGCGCAAGAGTCCGCTCTTGCCGGCGCCCTGCCCTTGCACCAACTTGAAGTTGGTGAACAGCACGCCCTCCTCGTCCAGGGTGCGCGAAAACGGCGGCATGGAACCGGGCGTGATGCCGCCGATGTCGGCATGGTGTCCCCGCGAACCGACATAAAACAGAAGATCTCGGCCTGTCGCATCGAAGATCGGCGTGATCACGGTGACATCCGGCAGGTGGGTGCCACCGTGGTACGGATCGTTGACGACATAGGCGTCGCCGGCGGTCATCCGCCCGGCGTTCTCCCTCATCACGGTCTTGATCGACTCGCTCATCGAACCCAGGTGTACCGGCATGTGCGGGGCGTTGGCGATGAGGTTGCCGTCGGTGTCGAACAGCGCGCAGGAAAAATCCAGCCGCTCCTTGATGTTCACGGAGTAGGCGGTGTTCTGCAGCCGCAGGCCCATCTGCTCGGCGATCGACATGAACAGGTTGTTGAAGATCTCCAGCATCACCGGATCGACTTGCGTGCCGATGGCCTGCCGCTGCGTGCGTGGTTGCACGCGATCGAGCACCAGGTGATCAAGCGGCGTCACGCTGGCGCGCCAGCCCGGGGCCACCAGCGTGGTGGCGTTGGCTTCCGCGATGATCGCCGGCCCGTCGATGCGATCGCCCGGGCGCGTGTCGGCGCGCACAAAAAGGGGCGTCGCATGCCAAGTGCCATCAAAGTAGCAGCGCACGGTGTCCGACGGGTGCAGTGCGGCTGCGCGCGGCGGCGGTGTCACCGCAGCCTCATCGGCGACATCACCGGCACCGATCGCCTCGACCGAGATGGCCTCGATGACCAGTTGCCTTTCGCTCATCAAGAAGGAGAACCGCTGCCGGTACGCTGACTCGAACTGCCGCTGCATGTCGGAGGCCGACGCATGCAGGACCACGAGCGCGGAGTCGGTGCCTTCGTACTTCAGGTGCACGCGGCGGACCGTGCTGATGCGCGCCTCGGACACGCCCTGGACGCGCAACCCGTCGACGGCGGCGGCGCCAAGCGTCTCGAGTTTCTCCGCCAAGGCAGCAGCTGTGTCCTCCCGCAGCGGCTGCTCGACCGTGGCTTCGCGCATCGCTGTCTGGTCGGCGAGTCCCATGCCGTAGGCACTGAGCACGCCGGCCAATGGATGGGCGAATACGCGCGTCATCGCCAGTTGGTCGGCAACATCGCAGGCGTGCTGCCCGCCGGCACCGCCAAATACCGTCAACGTGTAGCGGGTGACATCATGGCCGCGCTGCACGGAGATGCGCTTGATCGCCTCGGCCATGTTGCCGACCGCGATATCGATGAATCCGGCAGCGACCTCGTCCGCTCGCTTGATCTGGCCCGTCGCTGTCGAGATGGCCCGCGCCAGCGCCTCGAACTTGCGCAGCACGACCTCGCGATCGAGGGCCTCGTCGGCGTGTGGCCCGAACACACGCGGGAAGAACGCAGGCTGCACGCGACCGAGCATCACGTTGGCGTCGGTCACAGTCAGCGGCCCACCGCGCCGGTAGCAGGCCGGTCCAGGATTGGCCCCTGCCGAGTCCGGGCCGACGCGCAGGCGCGCGCCGTCAAAGTGAAGGATGGAACCGCCGCCGGCTGCCACCGTGTGGATGCTCATCATCGGCGCCCGCATGCGCACGCCCGCTACGCGCGTCTCGAACTCGCGTTCGTACTCGCCCGCATAATGGGAGACGTCGGTCGACGTGCCGCCCATGTCGAAGCCGATGATGCGGTCGAAGCCGGCCATCCGACTTGAACGCACCATGCCGACAATGCCGCCGGCGGGTCCGGAAAGGATGGCGTCCTTGCCCTGAAAGCGGTGCGCATCGGTGAGCCCGCCATTGCTCTGCATGAACAGCAGTCGCGTCTGTGGAACGTCTGCCGCCACCTGCTCGACGTAACGGCGCAGGATCGGAGACAGGTACGCGTCGACGACGGTGGTGTCGCCGCGCGCCACCAGTTTCATCAACGGGCTGACGCAATGCGACACCGATAGCTGCGGAAAGCCGATCTCAGCAGCAATCTGCGCAGCGCGCACCTCGTGCTCGGTAAAGCGGTAGCCGTGCATCAGAACGATCGCCACCGACCGCAGGCCGGCATCAAAGGCGGCAACGAGGTCACGGCGAAGGCGATCTTCGTCCAGCGGGCGCACGACGTCTCCGTGGGCGCCGACTCGTTCGTCCGCCTCGATCACCTGCGCATAAAGCAACTCGGGCAGCACGATCTGTCGGTCGAACAGCCGTGGGCGGTTCTGGTAGGCGATGCGCAGCGCGTCGCGGAAGCCGCGCGTGATGACGAGGACGGTCGGTCCCCCTTTACGCTCAAGCAGCGCGTTGGTCGCCACCGTCGTGCCCATTTTCACGGCCGCGATCCGATCGACCGGGATCGGCGCATCGGCGGCGACGCCGAGCAGGTGCCGGATGCCGAAAATGGCCGCATCCCGGTACTGCTCAGGGTTCTCGCTGAGCAGCTTGTGGGTGACCAGCGAGCCGTCGGGCCGCCGCGCAACGATGTCGGTGAAGGTGCCGCCACGATCCACCCAGAACTGCCAGCGGTCGTTTGCCAGATCTGTCATCGGAACACTCAGAGGCTGGTGGCCGCACGCGCGGCCTGGTCATACATGCCCGACAGGAAGCGCAGGAACCCCGCCATTTCCCCCAGGCGCTGGTTCTCGCTGCCATCCTTGGACATCGCCGCCACGAGGCAGGCTTCGCGCACCTCGCGATAGCGCAAGATGAAGTCCTGCCCGGTCGGCGTGGTCGAGAACAGAACTTCCTTGCCTCGCTTCTCGCTCTTCACCAGTGCCAGTGCAACGAGCTTCTTGAGGGCGTAGGCGACGACGTGCGTGTCTTCGATATTGATCATGAAGCAGATGTCGGCAAGCTTCTTCTCGCGTGCACGGTGGTTCACGTGATGCAGCAGCAGGACGTCCAGCGGCGTCAGGTCCTTCAGACCGGCCGCTGCCATGCAGCGCACGACCCATCGCATGAACGCGTTCGACACCAGTATCAGGCCGAATTCGAACTCCGACAGCTCCTGGCTGCGCGGTGACACCAGATGTGCCGATGAAACGAACAGCCGTGGCACCACCGGACCTGCTGCCGCCGCGATCGTCGACGGCAATGCTGTCGACCTCGACCTCGACCGCGGCGACGCCTTGGCCGCCTTGGCATGGGGCGCCGATGCACGCTTGCGGGGCGCGCTGACCGATACGGTGCTCGCAAGCTTGCGCACGGCGCCTCCTTGGCTCGACTGGGACGGCGCAGAGTAACAACGTCTCGACAATTTATCGACGATTTCTTGACATGCGCCAGTCCCAGCTTTAGGTTGCGACACGCGGCACGCGCGTCGGGCATCCTTGCCACCATCGCGTTGCGCCCCGCAACCGACCTTGACGGAGGACTTCGCAATGAGATTCCTTGCATCGGCAGTAGGCGGCGCCTTGCTGGCCACCGCCCTGGCCGCCACGGCGCAGACCAAGTGGGACATGCCCACCGGCTACGCCGTCGGCAACCCGCACACCGTCACGCTCTCCCAGATGGCCAAGGACATCGAGTTCGAGACCAAGGGCAAGCTGCGCATCGTCGTGCACGCCAACGGCTCGCTCTTCAAGGCGCCGGAGATCGCCCGCGCGGTCGAGTCCGGTCAGGCGCAGATGGGCGAGATCCTGATGAGCCTGCTGGTCAATCAGAACCCCGTATTCGGCCTCGACTCGCTGCCGTTCCTGGCCACCGGCTTCGATGATGCCTATCGCCTGTACCAGGCACAGAAACCGGTGCTGGAACGCATTCTCGAAAAGCGCGGCGTCAAGCTGCTGTACGCGGTGGCCTGGCCGCCCCAGGGCATCTATGCGAAGAAGGAACTGCGCTCTGCCGCCGAGATGAAGGGCCTGAAATGGCGCGCCTACAACCCGGCCACCAGCAAGATCGCCCAAGTGGTAGGCGCCCAGCCGCTGACGATCCAGGCAGCCGAGCTGTCGCAGGCGCTGGCCACCGGCGTCGTCGATTCCATGATGACCTCGGGTGCCACCGGCGTCGATTCGAAAATCTGGGAAAGCCTGACCCACTATCACACGGTCAATGCCTGGTTGCCGAAGAACATGCTGGTGGTGAACCGCAAGGAGTTCGACAAGCTCGACAAGGACGTGCAGGCGGCGGTCGTGCGGGTGGCCGCTGAAGCGGAGAAGAAGGGTTGGGAGCGGATGCGCGCCTTCAACGAGGAGTCGCTGTCGATCCTGGCGAAGAACAAGATGACGATCGTCGCGCCGTCAGCGCAACTGATGACAGACATGCGCAAGATCGGCGATGAGATGACCGCCGACTGGCTCAAGCAGGCCGGGGCCGACGGCAAGGAAATCATCGACGCGTACAAGCGCGCGCCAGCCGCCAAGAAGTAGTCACGACAGTAGCCGACGACGCAATCGAACCACGCCCCCGCCCGGAATGCTCTGCGCGGGGGCTTTTTTTGAGATCACATGCGCACCCGTCTCGATCCGCTGTACAACTTCTTCGGTGCCCTGGGTGCCGTGTTCATCGTCTTGACGCTGCTGATCCAGGTGGTTTCCATCGGCGGGCGCTTCGTCAACTTCGGCATCGACGGCTATGACGCGTATGCCGGCTACTTCCTGGCGGCCGGATCGTTCTTCGCACTGGCGCACACGCTGCGGCGTGGCGATCACATCCGCGTGACGCTGATCATCAGCCGCTTCACCGGACGCACGCGGATCGCCATCGAGATCTTCTGCCTGGCCGTTGCGACCTTCCTCACCGGCTACTTTGCCTGGTTCTCGGTGAAGCTTGCCTACGGCTCATGGGCCTACAACGACGTGTCACAGAACATCGATGCCACGCCGCTTTGGATTCCGCAAATCTCGATGGCCCTGGGGATGACGGCGCTGTTCCTGGCGTTCCTCGAGGAGTTCGTGTTCGTCGTGCGCAAGCGGCAGTTGCCACTGAGTCAGAGCGCCGAACTGGCGCGTACGGAATGACGGATCACTGCGCTGAAGGCACTCCGTGGACGCCTTGATTGCCCTACTGCTCGTCATCCTGGTCTTCGCGTTCCTGGGAGCCGGCGTCTGGATCGGCGTGGCGATCCTCGGGGTCGCCTGGCTGGCGATGGAATTGTTCACCGACCGGCTTGCAGGCGACAGCCTGGCGCTGACCGTGTGGGGATCACTGTCGAGCTGGACCTTGACCGCCTTGCCGCTATTCATCTGGATGGGCGAAATCCTGCTGAAGACGCGGCTGTCCGAAGGTCTGTTTCGCGGCTTGGCGCCGTGGTTGCAGCGCTTGCCTGGCCGGCTGCTGCATACGAACATCATCGGTTGCACGCTGTTCGCCGCGGTGTCGGGTTCGTCGGCGGCCACCTGCGCCACGATCGGCAAGATCACGCTGCCCGAGCTCGCGCAGCGCGGTTATCCGGATCGCATCGCACTGGGCTCGCTGGCGGGCGCAGGCACGCTGGGACTGTTGATTCCGCCGTCGATCATCATGATTGTCTACGGCGTGGCAGCCGACGTCTCCATCGGCAAGCTGTTCATGGCCGGCGTGTTCCCAGGCCTGCTGCTGGCCGGACTGTTCATGGGTTACACGATGGTCTGGTCACTGCGCAATCCGAAAGCGATCCCGGCCGCCGACCTGCACCTGAGCTTCATGGAGAAGTTGCGCGAAGGCCGTCATCTGTTGCCGGTGGTCGGGCTGATCTGCGCCGTGCTGGGGTCCATCTATGCGGGCGTGGCGACAGCGACCGAGGCGGCATCGCTCGGGGTGGTAGGCGCACTCGTTCTGGCCGCTGTCCAGCGTTCGCTGACATGGCAGACCTTCCGCGCCTCGCTGATGAGCGCGACCCGCCTGTACTGCATGATCGCGCTGATCCTTGCCGGCTCGTCGTTCCTGTCGCTGGCGATGGGTTTCATCGGTCTGCCGCGTCATTTGGCTGAGGCGATCAGCGCACTCGGCCTGTCACCGTTCTGGCTGATCATGCTGCTGATGGTGTTCTACATCATCCTCGGGTGCTTTCTGGATGGCATCAGCATGGTCGTGCTGACCATGGCGGTCCTGCTGCCGACGCTGCAGACCGCCGGCATCGATCTGCTCTGGTTCGGCGTGTTCATCGTCATCGTGGTGGAAATGGCGCAGATCACCCCGCCCGTCGGCTTCAACCTGTTCGTGCTTCAGGGCATGACGGGCAAGCAGATCAATACCATCGCGATTGCGGCGTTCCCGTACTTCCTGATGATGATGGTGGCCGTCTTCCTGATCTTCTTCTTCCCGCAGATCGTCGTCTGGCTGCCGGGACAAATGCGGATCTGACGCGAAACGGCTTGTGCTGATCGGTGTTGCGGATCGTCGGCGTTCGCTCGCGGACCCCTTGCCCGCGAGCGAACTCGTAGAATCGCCGTCACGGCCGCTCGCCGTGTCTGGTGCGAATCCCTTTCATGCATGTCCTGGTCATCGGCGCCGGCGTCATCGGCGTCACCACCGCCTACGCGCTGCGTCAGCACGGCTGCGAAGTCACTGTTCTTGAGCGAACCAGCGGCGTTGCCCAAGGTGCCAGCTTTGCCAATGGCGGCGTGCTCTCCCACGGCTATGCCGGACCCTGGGCCGCGCCTGGCGTGCCGATGCTCCTGCTGCGCGCATTGTTCCAGCGTGACGCCTCACTGCGTGTTCGCCTGGGACTGGATCCGGCACTGTGGCGTTGGCTGCGTCGCTTCATGTCCGAGTGCCGTCTCGAGCGCTTTCGTGCCAATCAACTGCGCCTCCAGACACTGGCGCGCTACAGCCATGCGCAGACACAAGCGCTCTTGGCACGTCATGCGATCGAACATGAACGGCAGCCCGGGCTGCTGCTGCTGTTTCGCAGCGCCGAAGCCATCGAGCGCAACCAGCCAATGCGGTCCGTCCTCGTCGACCAGGGCATTGACCACCGATTGCTGACCGCTGACGAGTGCCGCTCGATTGAAGTGGCGCTCAACGCGCACACGCCGCTTGCCGGCGGGCTGCATCTGCCAGACGACGAGACGGGAAACTGTGCCTACTTCACGCGCCAGTTGCGCCAGATCGCGCAACGGGACGGCGTACGTTTCTTGTTCAACACCGCAGTGACCGATATCGAGATCCAGTCGGGCCGATTCAGCGCAGCAGTGACGTCGCAGGGAAGTCACGCGGCCGATGCACTTGTCCTGGCGACTGGGGTCGATGGGGGCGCCATGCTCGCTGCGGCAAACGTCCCAATCCCGCTGCTGGCCGTCAAGGGGTGCTCGGCCACGGTTCCGATCGCCCGCCATGACCTGGCGCCGCTCACGGCCATCATGGACGAACAGTTCAAGATCGTCGTGACCCGCATGGGCAACCGCCTGAGAATCGCGGGAACCGGCGTGATCGGCGATCACAGCACACACCTCGATCGCCATGGGCTGCGCGCGCTCATGAAGGTCGCACACGACTGGTACCCGGGTGCCGCCAGCTACAACCAGGCACATCTATGGACCGGACTGCGTGCGATGCTGCCGGACGGTCCCCCGGTGCTGGGCTGTACGCCGGTGAGAAATCTGTTCATCAACCTAGGACACGGGTCGAGCGGTTGGGCACTCGCTTGCGGTAGTGCACAAGTGGTGGCCGACATCGTGACCGGTCGCGTGCCTGCACTCGACCTCGACGGTCTCACGCTGGATCGCTTCGTTCGCCCAGTCGCACATCAAGTGCGCCCTGTCTTGCAGGCCCCATAGCGAGTTCAGCGGCGTTAACGTAGCGATCGCGTGGCAGCGCAGGTGCCACCAGCTTCACCGGCGCAGCACTCTCAGGAGGCCGACAGCGACATGGCAATCCCTTTGTACACCGTCGCACAGTTGCGGGCCGTTGAGCAGCAGGCAGCACTGACTTTGGCGGACGGCGCGCTGATGCAGCGTGCCGCCGATGTCGCGGCGACATGGATCGCGGGCCAGTATCCGCAGGCGCGCCGCATCCTTGTGGTCTGCGGGCCTGGCAACAACGGCGGTGATGGCTACCTCTGCGCTGAGGCGCTGCGCTTGTCGGGACGCGAGGTGGTGTGCGTTGCTATCGCGCCACCTGCAACGACGGAGGCTCGTGCTGCCGGCGCGCGGTGGCAACAAGCGGGCGGACTGACGCTGAACGCGCATCCCGGCAGCTTCGAAAACTGGGACGTTGTCGTCGACGCCATGTTCGGCATCGGACTTGCGCGCCCTCTGAGCGCGCCGTTTCTGCCGGTCGTGGCAGCGATTCGAACCTGCCGCAGTCGGGTTGTCGCGCTCGATCTGCCGAGCGGCCTCGACGCTGACCTCGGCGCCTGGGTCGGCGGTGTTCCCGGCGTGCACGCGGCCTCCACCGTGACCTACCTCGGTGCGAAGCCGGGACTGTTCACCGGCGTGGGCGTAGATGCGTGCGGCCGCATTGTCATCGACGCCCTTGGCGTGGTGACGCCGGCGACAGCAGGTCGACTGATCGAGCCGGCGGAGTTTGCTTCGCTCACATCGCCTCGCCTGCGCGATACGCACAAGGGCAGCAACGGCAACCTGTTGGTCATCGGCGGGGCGCCCGGCATGGTGGGCGCGCCGCTACTGGCAGCACGCGCCGCCCTGCGCCTGGGCGCCGGACGCGTCTATGTCGATGTCACCGGAGGGGGCGTCTGCCTTGATCCGGTGATGCCGGAACTGATGTTTCGGCAAGCAGCGACGCTAAGCGGAGGACATACGTCGGTGATCGGATGTGGACTGGGCAGTGACGCCCCAGCGCGCGATCGGTTACGCAGCGTATTGCTGGGAACGAGCGCGTGCGTGATCGATGCGGATGCGCTCAATCTGCTCGCGGCAGATGCCGATCTGAGGTCGCTCGCGCGCAGTTGCGCTGCGACATGCGTGATGACGCCCCACCCGCTGGAAGCCGCGCGCCTGCTCGCAACGGATGTGGCACAGGTGCAGGCCGACCGCGTTGGTGCTGCACGGGCGCTTGCACGCACATTCGGCCACTGGGTGGTCCTGAAGGGGGCGGGGTCGGTGGTGGCGCATGAAGACGCGTTCTGGATCAACCCCACCGGCGGCCCGGCGCTGGCCACTGCAGGGACGGGAGACGTCCTCGCTGGCTTCATCGGCGCACTGCTGGCCCAGGGTTACGAACCGCAAGCCGCCGTCCTCGGCGGCGTATGGATTCATGGCCGCGCAGCGGACGATTTCGCCCAGGACCTTGGACTGGTAGCCAGCGATCTGGGGCCACTCGCCGCCCGTGCGCTTGCAAGACTGCGTGGGACCGCTGCGCAATAGGCGGTCGCGCAGGTCACTGATCCAACGTCAGCTACGGCTGTTCAGTGCGATCAGTCGCGCACCCTGCCGGCCGCCAGTTCGATACGTCGACCGCACAGCGCCGCAATCTGAGGGTCATGCGTGACGAGGACGAGCGTCGATCCGCGTTCCTTGTTCAACTCGAACATCAGATCGATCACGGCCGCGCCCGTCTTTGCGTCAAGACTGCCGGTTGGCTCATCTGCCAGCAACAGCGGCGGACGACTGACAAAAGCGCGCGCCAGGGCGACCCGCTGCTGTTCGCCTCCCGACAGCGTGCGCGGGTAGTGTGACAGCCGCTCGCCGAGTCCGACGCGAGTCAGCAGCGCGCGCGCAGCATCTTGTGGACTTGCATCGTCGGGAACGCGGCCAGACAACTCCAGCGGCAGCAGAACATTCTCCAGTGCAGTCAAGTGGGGCAGCAACTGGAACGACTGGAATACGAACCCGACCTTTTCTGCTCGCAACTGGGCGCGGGCATCCTCGTCGCGCTCGAACAGTTCCGTGCCGAAGATCCTCACGCTGCCTTGCGATGGAACATCGAGCCCGGCGAGCAGTCCGAGCAGCGTGGACTTCCCAGACCCCGAAGCGCCAATGATCGCCGCCGTCTCACCGGCTCGAATCGTCAAGCTGATATCGTCCAGGATCGTCAGACTGCCTGTTGCATCCTGCACGACCTTGCTCAATCCCTGCGCTTCGATCGCAGCCACGCCATTCGCGCTCATCGACGCAACGCCTTTCCTTCAAAAATGATTGTTTGCTGGAGTGTCGCGCGACGCGCGTTCATCGAACGCATCATTGGCTCGCTGACCGGCGCCGCCATCACGGCCGCCGCGGCGGCCTTCCTCGCCCCGGCGCACTCTCAGGAGCCGGCAAGGAAAGCGCCTGACGACACCCGGCCCGTTCTTCTGGTGCTGGGCGATAGCCTATCGGCTGAATACGGCTTGCCTCGCGATACGGGGTGGGTCAAGTTGCTGGAGCAGCGGCTCGCGCGTCAACCTAAGAATCAGTATAGCGTCGTGAACGCGAGCATCTCGGGTGAAACCACCAGTGGCGGGTTGACCCGATTGCCAAGCCTGCTCAAGAACCATCGCCCCCGTGTGGTTGTCATCGAACTCGGCGCCAACGACGGCTTGCGCGGCCTGCCGCTGAATTTGATGCGCAGTAACTTGCGAGCAATGATCGATGCCTGTCGAAGCGCCGGGGCGCGCGTACTGCTGGTCGGTATGCGGATACCGCCCAACTACGGTCGAGACTACGCAGAGCGGTTCTTCAGCACGTTTAGCGAGATTGCTCTTGAAGCCAAGGTCGCCTACACGCCTTTTCTGCTCGACGGCCTGGCAGAGGACCTGAGCATGTTCCAGCCCGACCGCATCCATCCGACGGAGCAAGCCCAAGCGCGGATGCTGGACAACCTGTGGCCGCAGTTGCAGCCCCTGCTCGCTTCCCGCCGCTCGTGATGGATCACGTGATCGACTGTGCCGAGGCGCTCGCAACGCTCGCACGCTTCGACAGCGTTATCGATGTGCGCAGCGAAAGCGAGTTCGCCGAAGACCATATACCCGGCGCCATAAACTGCCCCGTGCTCAGTGACGCCGAGCGAATCGAGATCGGCTCCCTGCACAAACAAGCGTCGGCCTTCGACGCCCGCCGGCGCGGAGCGGCCCTGGTCGCCCGCAATGTCGCTCGGCATCTGGAGCAGCGATTTGCAGATCGCCCACGTCAGTGGCGGCCACTCGTCTACTGCTGGCGCGGCGGTCAGCGCAGCGGTGCCATGGCCACCATCATGGCGCGTGTTGGATGGCCGGTCAGTCAGCTCGAGGGAGGCTATCGCAGTTACCGACGTGCGGTGGTCGCCGAACTCACCGCACTGTCGGTGCAGTTCGATCTGCGCGTGATCTGCGGGACGACAGGCAGCGGCAAGAGCCGATTGCTGCAGCACCTGGACGCCATCGGGGCGCAGGTACTGGATCTGGAAGCGCTCGCCTGCCATCGCGGCTCGGTGCTTGGCGGGCTGCCGCAGCAGCCGCAACCATCGCAGAAGATGTTCGAGTCACGTATCTGGTCGAAGCTGCGCAGCTTTACTGCGGCGCGGACGGTGTTCGTCGAGTCGGAAAGTCGGAAAGTGGGGGATCTGCGCGTACCTGATGAATTGATCGGCGCGATGCGCGGATCGCCTTGCATCCAGATCGAGCTTCCGCTCGCCGAACGCGTGCGCCTTCTGCGTGAGGAGTACTTGCACTTCGAACAGGATCAGGCCGCCCTGTCCACCCAGCTCGATTGCCTGACCGCGCTGCATGGCAAGGACCGAATCACTGCATGGAAGCAACATGCATTGGCCGGGCGGTGGGAACAGCTGGTGGAAAGCTTGCTGGTCGAGCACTACGATCCGGCTTACCTGCGTTCGATCAGTCGCAATTTTGCCCAGGTCGCGCAGGCGAAGGTCGCTCGGGCAGCCAGCGCGGACAGCAGTACGTTCGAAGCGATCGCGCGCACGCTCGTGGCCGGCTGACCACGCCCGTCTCCTGCATCACTTGCCGGTCGACGCCGGTGCGCTGGTCGCGTCTTTTGTTTCTGCCGATTCGGTCACCCGAGGTGCGGTGAGGATCTGCGCCTTGTGCTTCACCTTCAATGCGGCGATGTACGCCACATCGTCCGCAGCGCCATAGGCTTGGCTCAGTGCACGAGTCTGCGCCTGCATCTGTGCTGGATCGCTGGTCTCAGGCAGCTTCGACGCCAGGACGTGAAAAACGCCGTAGGCGCCGCCATCCAAGTCTGCCCCGACAAAAGCAGGCAGCTTATCGGCAGGCACTCGCATGACGGCATTGAGCGCAGCAGGAGCCAATCCTTCGGCCGCCATGCGGCCGACAAATCGCGGCGCCCCAAAGCCTGCGTCACTCGGCGACTTTTGTAGGGCCGCAACCTTCTCTTCGCCCGCCTGACGCGCCAACCTAGCCGTCTCTCGCTGCTCAATGCGCGCACGAATCGCTTGCTCGACCTCGGACATCGGCCGGACCGACGCCGGTCGGTACTCGATCACACGCGCAGAAACCAGCGTGTTGGCAGCCACCTCGATCGCCTCGGTGTTGCGCTTGTTGTTCAGTGACTCCGAAGAGAACAGCGCCTCGACCAGACGCGGACTGAAGATCTGCGGCGATCCCGGTTTGGCCGGGACACCGCTGCGAGTCACTGCCTCGATAGTTTGAACTGACAGTTTGAGTCTGTCCGCGATCGGCTTGAGGCTATCCGGCTGCTCATAGACTGCATTGCTGAACTGTTCAGCCACTTCAGCGAAGCGCTTGCTGGCACCTTCCCGCTTGAGTGCCGTCTCGATCTCGGTGCGCACGTCCTGGAACGGCTTGACCTGGGAAGCGCGGATTCCGGTGACGCGAATGATGTGAAAACCGAAGTCGCTCTCGACGATGTCGCTGGTCTGACCTTCTTGCATGCTGAAGGCGGCGTCTTCAAATGGCTTGACCATCATGTTGCGGCCGAACCACCCGAGATCTCCCCCATTGGTCGCCGAACCCGGATCCTTAGAGTTTTCGCGTGCCAACTTGTCGAAATCGTTGGGATTTGCGCGCAGACGAGCGAGCAGCTCATCCGCCTTCTTGCGCGCACCGGGCTTGTCGGCCGCCGAGCCGCCAGCACCCGCCGTCAGCAGGATATGGCTCGCCCGACGTTGCTCCTCTTGTCCAAATCGGCTCTGGTTCTGTTGGTAGTAGGCACGCGCGTCTGCTTCGGTGATCGGCGCTTGCCCGGCGATGTCATCGACTGAGAGGACCACGTACTCGGCCTTAACGCTTTCCGGACGCTGAAAATCGCTGGCGTTTGCGTCGTAGTAGCTCTTGATCTGCGCATCCGTGATCATCACCTTGGCGCGATAGTCCTGCGGTGAGAAGCGCATCTCGCGGACTTGCCGCTGCTCTTGGGCAAGCCGACGCACCTGCTCGTTGACTGCACGTGGCACGACGGAAGAAGCTGCAACAGCCTGGAGCAAGGTTTGGCGCGCCAGATCTGAACGAACCTGCTGCTCGAAACCGACTTCGCTGAGGCCTTGGGCGGCAAGCAACTGCCGATAGCGGTCGTAACTGAATTTGCCGTCCTGATGGAATGCCTGCTCGGCGGCGATGACTTCGCGCAGTCGCTCCTCGGTCACGAGGATATGTTCTTTTCGCGCTTCCTGTTGCAGTGATCGCTCAGCCAGCAGGTTGTCGAGCGTGGAGGCGCGCGCCTGCGGCGTGTCGAACATCCGCGGATCGAACTGCTCGCCGAACATGTTTCGCAGCCGATCCATTTGCTGCCGATGGGCAGCATCGAGCTCCGGCTGAGTGATCGGCTGGCCTCCAACCTTCGCAACGGCGTTATCAGTCTGGACGAACTGGTTGTAGCCATAGATGCCGGTCACCACGAACGAAGGGAAGACCAGCAAGAGCAGGAAAAGCATCAGCCAGCGCCGATGCGACCGAATGGAATCGAACATGGTCGATCTCTCGTCTCAGATGCCCGCATCCGTTATGGCGGCGAGCAACAAAAAAGGCGAACCTGGGTTCGCCTTCATGTTGTATTCGTGGCGGAGTGGACGGGACTCGAACCCGCGACCCCCGGCGTGACAGGCCGGTATTCTAACCAACTGAACTACCACTCCCCGCATTACTCGTTCAGCGCACGACAAACTAATCGAGCGATTCACACCGACGAACAGAGAGCGGAAAGTTGTGCTGGTGGGTGCTGAGAGTCTCGAACTCCCGACCTACGCCTTGTAAGGGCGCCGCTCTACCAACTGAGCTAAGCACCCCATGCTACAAACCGCGCCGCTCAACGCTGCGAAAGACGACTAGTTTACAGCATCCTTCAATGCTTTGCCCGGCCGAAACTTCGGGATCTTCGCAGCCTTGATCTTGATGGATGCACCCGTGCGCGGATTGCGCCCCGTTCGCGCCGCTCGCTTGCCGATCGTGAAGGTGCCGAAGCCCACCAAAGTGACCGGCGTTCCTTTCTTAAGCGAAACGCGAATGCCACCCACGATCGCCTCGAGCGCACGTCCTGCGGCGGCCTTTGAGATATCCGCCTGCTTGGCAATGTGGTCGATCAGATCGGTCTTGTTCACTTCAGCCCCCTCATTGGTTGATCTGTCTTGTTCACTCGAAGCGGACGTGCACAGAGCGTGCAGTGCTCGAAAAAGCCCATCGTTGTTTGGTCGCGCGGCGAACGGCTATTCAACCGCGCGTGCATGAGAGTGTCAAGCGAGCAACAGGGTCCGTGACGCCTCGTTTGCGCCAATGCAAGGAGCGGATGCAGGCGACCATCGCGCCCACATCCGCAGGTGGGCCTAGTGCTTGATGTTGACCGCCGTTGCGTCGCCAGGACGCGCGGCTGCCGGCGCAGTTACTGCCGAAGCCTCCTCGTCGGACAGCGGCGTCGGCTGCCGCTGCAGAGCGAGTTCAAGGACCTGGTCGATCCATTTCACCGGCAGGATCTCGAGGCGGTTTTTCACGTTGTCGGGGATCTCAGGAAGATCCTTGACGTTTTCCTCGGGAATCAGAACCGTCTTGATGCCACCACGATGCGCTGCGAGCAGTTTCTCCTTCAGTCCGCCGATCGCAAGCACTTCTCCGCGCAACGTGATTTCCCCGGTCATCGCAACGTCAGGTCGAACCGGGATGCCGGTGAGGGTCGATACGAACGCCGTCGTGATCGCGATGCCGGCGCTCGGCCCGTCTTTCGGCGTGGCGCCCTCGGGCAGGTGAATGTGGATGTCGCTCTTCTCGAACACTTCGTCCTTGATGCCGAGCCGGCGCGATCGGCTGCGCACCACGGATCGCGCCGCCTCGACCGATTCCTTCATGACGTCACCGAGCGATCCCGTACGAATAATGTTTCCCTTGCCGGGCATCGACGCCGATTCGATCGTCAGAAGCTCGCCACCGACTTCAGTCCAGGCGAGGCCCGTGACCTGACCGATCTGCGCCTCCTTCTCCGCCATGCCAAAGCTATAACGCCGCACCCCAAGGAACTTGTCCAGATTGCGTGGCGACACCTTGATCTTCTTTTCGCCTTCCTTGAGCAGCGCGTTCTTCACCACCTTGCGGCAGATCTTTGAAAGTTCCCGCTCGAGAGCGCGCACCCCGGCCTCACGCGTGTAATAACGGATGATGTCGCGCACCGCCCCGTCGGACACGTCGAGTTCTTCCTTCTTCACGCCGTTATTGGTCATCTGCTTGGGCAGAAGGTATCGCAGCGCGATGTTGGTCTTCTCGTCTTCCGTATAGCCCGACAGCCGGATGACCTCCATCCGGTCGAGCAGCGGAGGCGGGATGTTCATCGTGTTTGCCGTCGCAACGAACATGACGTCCGACAAGTCATAGTCGACTTCCACGTAGTGGTCGACAAAAGTGTGGTTCTGCTCGGGATCGAGCACCTCGAGCAACGCCGATGACGGATCGCCGCGGAAGTCCTGCCCCATCTTGTCGACTTCGTCGAGCAGGTACAGCGGGTTGCGCACGCCTGCCTTGACCAGGTTCTGCAAAATCTTGCCCGGCATCGAGCCGATATAGGTGCGACGGTGACCGCGGATCTCCGCTTCATCACGCACACCGCCCAAGGCCATGCGAACAAACTTGCGGTTGGTCGACTTTGCAATCGACTGACCGAGTGAAGTCTTGCCGACGCCCGGGGGCCCGACCAGGCACAGGATGGGGGCCTTGAGGCGGTCGACCCGCTGCTGGACTGCCAGGTACTCGACGATCCGCTCCTTGACCTTGTCGAGGCCATAATGGTCCTCATCAAGGACCTTCTGCGCGTTCGCAAGGTCGTTGTTGATCTTGCTCTTTTTCTTCCAGGGCAGATTGATGAGTGTGTCGATGTAGTTGCGCACCACAGTCGCCTCGGCAGACATGGGCGACATGAGCTTGAGCTTCTTCAATTCCGCGTCGGCCTTGGCCTTGGCTTGTTTGGGCATGCGCGCGGCCTTGATCTTCTTGTCGAGATCATCAAGATCAGCGCCTTCCTCGCCCTCGCCAAGTTCCTTCTGGATCGCTTTGACCTGCTCGTTCAGGTAGTACTCGCGCTGGCTCTTTTCCATTTGCCGCTTGACACGACCGCGGATACGCTTCTCGACCTGGAGAATGTCGATCTCGGTTTCGAGCTGGGCGAGCAAGTGCTCCAGGCGCTCTGAAAGCGCGAACATCTCAAGAATCTTCTGTTTCTGCTCCAGCTTGAGCGGCAGGTGCGCGGCAATCGTGTCTGCAAGCCGACCGGCCTCGTCGATACCAGCAATCGACGTCAGAATTTCCGCCGGAATCTTCTTGTTCAGTTTCACGTACTGATCGAACTGGCTGACGATCGCGCGACGCAGCGCTTCGAGTTCGGCACCTGCGGTCGACTCCGGTGCGATCGGCGTCAGTTCGCAGGTGAAGTGTGTCTCTTCCTCTGCAATATCGTGAATGCGCGCGCGCTGCGCTCCTTCGACCAGCACCTTGACGGTGCCATCAGGCAGCTTGAGCATTTGAAGGATGCTGGCGATGCAACCGATCGAATAGATGTCGTCAGCGGAAGGTTCGTCCTTGGCGGCATTTTTCTGCGCCACCAGCATGATGCTCTTGCCGCCCTCCATCGCCGCTTCGAGCGCCTTGATGGATTTTGGACGCCCCACAAACAGTGGGATGACCATGTGCGGGAACACCACCACGTCGCGCAGCGGCAGCAGCGGCAGAGAAGTCCGTTCCGGGGGCAACTGGGAAGTCGACATGTCGAGTCCTTGACAGGAGTTTCCCGACAGATGCGGGCGGCGTGCACGAAGGCAAGAGATGCGGACAGCAAAGAACCGCTGAGGCAGGCGGCGTGCGCACACCTAGGAGAGTGCAAACGACTTTAGCACGCGATCAGCCGCCATCTGCGAGACGACTTCGTCGCAGCCAATCCGTCGCAGTCAGAAGGAAAACGAGGAGATATTGCTGTCAGCGCGGGGCGCCGGCGACCTTGGGCTGGTCTGCGTACATGAGGATCGGCCGGCCGCCATTGATGGCGTTCTCGTCGATCACGACCTTGACGACATTCTTCAAGCTCGGCAGGTCGTACATCACGTCGAGCAACACGGCCTCCACGATCGAACGCAGCCCGCGCGCTCCAGTGCGTCGCTTGATCGCCTTACGGGCTATTGCGCCCAAGGCATCCGGACGAATCTCAAGATCCACATTTTCCATGTGCAACAGACGCTGGAACTGCTTGACCAACGCGTTCTTGGGCTCCACCAGGATCTCGATCAACGCCTCTTCGGACAATTCATCGAGGGTCGCGACAACTGGCAATCGACCGACTAACTCCGGAATCAGGCCGAACTTGATCAGGTCTTCGGGCTCGACGTCACGCAACAACTCGCCAACCGACCGGTCGCTCTGGCTCATCACCTCAGCGCCGAAACCAATACCGCTCTTCTCCGAACGGTTGCGAATAATCTTTTCCAGGCCATCGAACGCGCCACCGCAAACGAACAGGATGTTGGTGGTGTCGATCTGAACGAAATCCTGATTCGGGTGCTTGCGCCCACCCTGGGGCGGCACACTGGCAACCGTGCCTTCGATCAGCTTGAGCAATGCCTGCTGTACGCCCTCGCCCGACACATCTCGTGTGATCGACGGGTTATCGCTCTTGCGAGAAATCTTGTCGATCTCGTCGATGTAGACAATTCCGCGCTGCGCCTTGTCGACCTCGTAGCTGCAGTTCTGCAAAAGCTTCTGGATGATGTTTTCCACATCCTCCCCAACGTAGCCAGCTTCGGTCAGGGTAGTCGCATCGGCGATCACAAATGGGACGTTGAGCATCCGGGCGAGCGTCTGCGCGAGCAGTGTCTTGCCCGAACCGGTCGGACCGACGAGAAGGATGTTCGATTTGGCCAGTTCCACGTCATCCTTGGCGCCTAGATGCTTCAACCGCTTGTAGTGGTTGTAGACGGCGACCGAAAGAATTCGCTTGGCTTTTTCCTGACCGATCACGTATTGGTCGAGGATGCTGCAAATCTCGTGCGGGGTCGGCAAGTCGCTCTTGGCAGTAGCACTGCCCGGCTCAGCCGCAGTTTCGTCGCGGATGATGTCGTTGCACAGGTCGATGCACTCGTCGCAGATGAACACCGACGGACCGGCAATCAGCTTTTTGACCTCATGCTGGCTCTTGCCGCAGAACGAGCAATAAAGCAGTTTCTCGCTCGAGCCCTTCTTGTCCGACATAAGCGCGCTTGACCGTGTGTGGGGATCAACTCGATTTAGATCAAGTCGCCGCGTCGCCGCGCTTGACAAAAATCCTATCGATGATTCCGTAGCTTACTGCATCCTCGGCCGACATGAAGTTGTCGCGATCGGTGTCCTTGGCGATCCGCTCCACAGGCTGTCCGGTCCGTTCAGCGAGGATCGCGTTCAGACGTTCCCGCAGATAAAGAATCTCGCGCGCCTGGATCTCGATGTCAGCCGCCTGACCCTGCGACCCGCCGGAGGGCTGGTGAATCATGATCCGCGAATTGGGCAGGGCGAAACGTTTGCCCTTGGCGCCTGCCGCCAAGAGGAACGCGCCCATGCTGGCGGCCATGCCCACGCAGATGGTCGAGATGTCCGGCTTGATGAACTGCATCGTGTCGAAGATCGCCATCCCCGCGTATACCGAGCCGCCCGGCGAGTTGATGTACAGCGCGATGTCCTTGTCCGGATTCTCCGATTCAAGAAAGAGCATCTGCGCCACGATCAGGTTGGCTGTCTGCTCCGTGACTGGGCCCACGAGAAAGATCACCCGATCGCGCAGCAAGCGCGAATAGATGTCGTATGCGCGCTCACCGCGCCCACTCTGTTCAATGACGATCGGCACCATGCCGAGGCCCTGGGGATCAGATCGATGGTCGATGTTCATGCGTTCATCCCAATTGTGTTCGTGATGGCGGACCGGATCACTTGCCGGCATTGCCCATCAGATCGTCGAACGCAACCGTCGCGTCCACCGTACGGGCGTGCGACAGTATCCACTCGACAACATTGTCTTCGGTGACAACCGCCTCGATCTCCGACAGCCGCTCACGGTTACCCAGGTACCACTGGATGACCTCGGCAGGCCGCTCATA
>LNFM01005607.1_pt1 | contig 21528 bp, 16 predicted proteins | sample 596031 | NCBI WGS metagenome assembly LNFM01 (sample SAMN04254537, study PRJNA301005) | activated carbon metagenome | isolation source: dual media filters at the Ann Arbor, Michigan drinking water treatment plant | place: USA: Ann Arbor
CTAAGGCGTTAGTACGTGGGCCGGCGGCGTTGGGCAGGATGCCGAGCAGGGCGACCTTGCCGCCGTTGTACATGCAGTCGAGCATGTCGTTGAAGGCGTGCGGGTTGCCGCTCATCTCCAGCGCCACGTCGAAGCCCTCCATGTGCAGGTCCTTCATCACGTCCTTGAGCGACTGCTTGGAGACGTTCACCACGCGGGTCGCACCCATGTCGGCGGCCAGCTTGAGGCGGTAGTCATTGACGTCGGTGACCACCACGTTGCGCGCGCCGATGTGCTTGCAGATGCCCGCGGCGATGATGCCGATCGGGCCGGCGCCGGTGATCAGCACGTCCTCGCCGACCACGTCGAACTCCAGCGCGCAGTGCGCGGCGTTGCCGTAGGGATCGAAGAACGCGGCCAGTTCGGACGGGATGCTGTCCGGGATCGGCCACAGGTTCGAGGCCGGCATCACGATGTACTCGGCGAAGGCGCCGTCGCGGTTCACGCCAATGCCCACGGTGTTGGGGCACAGGTGCTGGCGGCCGGCGCGGCAGTTGCGGCAGTGTCCGCAGACGATGTGGCCTTCGGCCGAGACGCGGTCGCCTTCCTTGTAGCCGGTGACGCCCGGGCCCATGCCCACGACGCGGCCGACGAACTCGTGGCCGATCACCAGGCCCGGCTTGATCGTGCGCTGGCTCCACTCGTCCCACTTGTAGATGTGCAGGTCGGTGCCGCAGATCGCGGTCTTCTCGAGCTTGACGAGCACCTCGTTCGGGCCCGGCGTGGGCACCGGCACCTGTTCCATCCAGATGCCCTTCTCGGCGTGGCGCTTCACCAGCGCCTTCATCATCGGCTGTGCCATTCTTCTGCGTCCGCGTGGGCCCGTCCGGGCCGGTTGGGCGGCGATTATACCCGCCGGGCGTGAACCGCCCGGAAAGGCCGCCCGGGGGGCGCTCAGGGCAGCTCGATGCGCCAGCCCAGCGCCAGCAGCCGCTCCTGCAGGAAGTCATGGCCCAGCCGCTGGCGGTATTCGATGAAGCCGGAATGCCCTCCGGTGAACACGAACACCGCGCCCACCCCGGCCTCGGCCCAGCCGGTGTCGGCGTCATCGGTCTCGAACACGACCGCGGTGCCGTTGGCATCGCCCACGAAGCGCACGCCCAGCGGCCGCGCGGGGTTGGCGAACTCGCGTCGCCAGCCCAGGCGTGCCATCGGCTGCCAGACGCCCCAGTCCGCGGAAACATTGCGCGCCAGCGAGGCGTCGAGGCGGCCGCGCCGGCTGGTGATGCTGCGACCCGGCACGAACAGCGCCAGGCCGGCGCCGCCGGTCTCGGCGTAAGCGTCGATGTCCGTGCGCTGCCAGTCCACGCCGGCGCCCAGCTGCCACTCCCAGGCTCCGGCGGGCCGGAACCAGGTCAGCCCCAGCCCGGCGATGCGGCGGTCGGCGTCCGGGCTGGCGGAGGCCAGGCTGCGCACGCTGACGCCGCTGAGCAGGGTGTAGTCGATTTGCCGGCGCAGCCGGTACTCGCCCCGCAGCGCGCCGGCGTAGCCGTCCAGCGCCACTGCGTCGGAAAGGGACCAGCCGCCGGTGGCGACGCCGCCGGTGAAGCGGGTGCGGGTACTGCCGTCCGAGCCCAGGAAGTCGAGCGAATCGCGCGCATGGTTGAGCAGCAGGCCAAGCCGCCAGCGATTGCCCGGCGCCCAGTCGACCCCGGCGGTCAGGGCCCCGGTATCGCCATCGAACGGCGCTTCGTTGACGCCATCGCGGCGGGTCAGCCGGCCGACATCCGCCGATGCGAACAGTGCCCAGCCCGCACCCAGCTCTTGTCGCAGCGCAGCATCATCCGGCGAACCGTCACGCGTGGCGGCGCGGCCCTGTCCGGGGATCTCGCCGAGGAAATTGCCCGCCGCGGCGCCGTCGCGGCTGCCGGGCCCGCCGGCGAAGATCTCGGCGCAGCGCGCGGCCAGGTCGGAGCCTGGCGCGGCGCCTGCGCACAGCGTGACCCAAAGGCCGGCCAGTGCGTCGCCGGGCGATTGCGCCCGGGCCGGGCCACTGGCCGCCGCCAGCAGCAGGATGCACAACGCAAGCACACGCATGGTCGCCCCCCTTTTGTCCCCTGTCGAAAGTCTACTCCGCCCTCACGCCCCCGCAATCGCCGGCGCTGCTAGGCTTGGGGTTTCGCCGCCGAACCCAGGAGTCACCATGCGTCTTGCCGTCCTCGTCGCCGCCATCTCGCTCTCCTTCGCCGCCCAGGCCAAGGAAGGCATGTGGGTGCCCCAGCAGCTGCCGGAAATCGCCGGTCCCCTCAAGCAGGCGGGCCTCACGCTCAACCCGCGCCAGCTGGCCGATCTCACCGGCGACCCGATGGGCGCGGTGGTCGCGCTGGGCGGCTGCACCGCGTCACTGGTCTCGCCCGAGGGCCTGGTGGTCACCAACCACCACTGCGCGTACGGCGCCATCCAGCTCAACTCGACCGCCGAGAAGAACCTGATGCGCGACGGCTTCGTGGCCGCCAGCCGCGACCAGGAGCTCTCCGCCGGCCCGAACGCCCGCGTCTACGTGATGGACCAGATCACCGAGGTCACCGACCGCATGCTGGCCGCCACCTCGCCCGACCAGGACGGCCTGGCCCGCCAGAAAGCGCTCGAGGACACCCAGAAGGCGCTGATCGCCGAGTGCGAGTCCGAGCCCGGCTACCGCTGCACCGTTTACAGCTTCTTCGGCGGCCAGACCTACCGCCTGTTCCGCCAGATCGAGATCAAGGACGTGCGCCTGGTGTACGCGCCGCCGAACGCGATCGGCGCCTACGGCGGCGACATCGACAACTGGATGTGGCCGCGCCACACCGGCGACTTCACCTTCTACCGCGCCTACGTCGGCAAGGACGGCAAGCCCGCCGCGTTCTCGCCCGACAACGTGCCCTTCCGCCCGAAGCACCACCTCAAGCTCGCCACCGAGGCGCTCGACGCCGGCGACTTCGTGATGGTGGCCGGCTACCCGGGCACCACCAACCGCTACGCCCTGTTCGATGAATTCCAGAACGTTTCGGGCTGGCAGTACCCGGTGGTCGGGCAGCACCTCAAGAACCTGATCAACATCGTCGACGCCGCCGGTAAGCAGAACCCCGACATCGAGGTGAAGTACGCCACCTCGGTGCGCGGCTGGAACAACGCCAGCAAGAACTGGGACGGCCAGCTCGAGGGCTTCGCGCGCATCGACGCCGCGGCCACCAAGCGCGCCGAGGAAGAGGCCGTGCTGGCCTGGCTGCGCAGCCGCGGCGACGAAGGCAAGGCCGCGCTGGACGCGCACGCCCGCCTGGTGGCGCTGGCGGCCGAGACCCGCGAGACGCGCCAGCGCGACCTGGTCGTGGGCCAGATCGCCGGCACCGGCCTGCTGTCGAACATCCGCGGCCTCTACCGCCTGGCCACCGAGAACGAGAAGCCCAACGCCGAGCGCGCGCCCGGCTACCAGGAGCGCGACTTGCCGGGCATCGAGGGCAACACCCGCCAGCTCGAGCGCCGCTACGACCCGGGCATGGAAAAGCAGCTGATGGCCTACTGGCTGGCCGAGTACGTGAAGCTGCCGGCCGACCAGCGCGTCGCCGCCATCGACGCCTGGCTGGGCGGCAACGATGCCGCCGCCATCCAGCGCGCCCTGGACGAGACCTACGCCGGTACGAAGGTCGGTGACACCGAGGCCCGCCTCGCGCTGTTGAAGGCCGACCGCGCCGCGTTCGAGACCAGCACCGACCCGCTGGTGAAGCTGGCGGTCGCGCTGCAGCCGGCGGTGATCGAGCAGGAGAACAAGGCCAAGGCCCGCGGCGGCGAAAGCACCCGCCACCGCCCGGTCTACCTGGCCGCCGTGCAGGCCTACAAGCGCAGCCAGGGCCAGGGCGTGTACCCCGATGCCAACCTCAGCCTGCGCATCACCTACGGCAACGTGATGGGCTATTCGCCGAAGGACGGCGTCGCCTACACGCCGTTCACCACGCTCGACGGCCTGGTCGCCAAGGCCACCGGCGAGGAGCCGTTCGACGCGCCCAAGGCCCAGCTCGACGCCATCGCGAAGATGAGCGCCGCCGAGAAGGCCAGGGTGCCGGTGAACTTCCTCTCCGACCTCGACATCACCGGCGGCAACTCCGGTTCCCCGGTGCTCAACCGCAAGGGCGAGCTGGTCGGCCTGGCCTTCGACGGCAATTGGGAGAGCGTGAGCTCGAACTGGGTGTTCGACCCGACCATGACCCGCATGATCGCGGTCGACCACCGCTACATGCTGTGGATCATGGACGAGGTCTTCCCGGCCCCGGGCCTGCTCGAGGAGCTCGGCGCCAAGCGCTGATCCCGTCGCCATGCACCCACGCGACGGCCGGGCTTGCCCGGCCGTCGTCGTTTCTGCGATACATAAGCGGTCCGTCCTGCAAGGAACGCGCATGCGAGTCCGTTTCCACGGTGCCGCCGGGGAAGTCACCGGTTCCTGCCACGAAGTCGAAGTCGGCGGCCGCCGCGTCCTGCTCGACTGCGGCTTGATCCAGGGCAGCGACGAGGACGAGAAGCGCAACTTCGAACCCTTCGCCTTCGACCCCGCCTCGGTGGACGCGGTGGTGCTCAGCCACGCCCACATCGACCACTGCGGCCGCCTCCCGGTGCTGGTCAAGCGCGGCTTCACCGGCCCGATCTGGACCCAGGCCGCCACCGCCGACCTGCTGAAGATCATGCTCGACGACTCCGCCTTCCTGGCCGAGATGGACGCCGAGTACGCGAACAAGCGCAACGAGGACGGCCACGCAAGGCACAAGCCGCTGTTCACCCGCGCCGACGTCGGCCAGGTGATGCGGCAGGTGCGCGCCTTGCCCTACCACGCGCCCACCGAAATCCTGCCCGGCCTCACCCTGCAGCTGCGCGAGGCGGGCCACATCCTCGGCTCGGCCACGGTCGAGCTGCGCGCGCGCAGCGGCGTGGACGAGCGCGTGCTCGTGTTCTCCGGCGACATCGGCATGAAGGGAACGCCGATCCTGCGCGACCCCGAGCCGGTGGCGCAGGCCGACCTGGTGCTGCTGGAGGCGACCTACGGCGGCCGCGCCCACCGCGACCGCGCCGCCACCGTCACCGAGATCGGCGAAGTGCTCGAACACGCCTGGGCCGACGGCGGCAACCTGCTGATCCCGGCCTTCGCGGTCGGCCGCACGCAGGAAATCCTGTATTGGTTCGCACGCTACTGGGACCGCTGGAACCTCGATCGCTGGAAGATCTTCCTCGACAGCCCGATGGCGTCCAAGGTCACCGAGGTCTACGACCGCCACGTCGACCTGTTCGACAGCAAGGCGCGCGACGTCTGGCGCGGCCAGCTGCATCCGTTCCGGCTGCCGAACCTGCGCTACACCGAGAGCGTGGAGGAGTCGCGCGGCATCAACGCGCACGAGCGCGGCGCGATCATCATCGCCGGTGCCGGCATGTGCAACGGCGGCCGCATCCGCCACCACCTGCGGCAGAACCTGGGCCGCCGGCAGGCGCACCTGATGTTCGTCGGCTACCAGTCGCGCGGCACGCTCGGACGCCGGCTGGTGGACGGCGCTTCCCAGGTGAAGATGCTGGGCGAGGAGATCCAGGTGAACGCGCAGCGGCACACCGTGGGCGGCCTGTCCGCTCACGCCGACCAGCCGGGCCTGTTGGACTGGTACTCCGGCTTCGCCAACCAGCCGCCGGTGGTGCTGGTGCACGGCGAGGACGACGCCCGCGAGGCGCTGGCCGGCAAGCTGCGCGAACGCGGCACCGCGGTCGAACTGGCGCGGCCCGGCAAGGAACGCGAGGTCTAGCGCGCGGGAAGGTCGGTGCGCTGCGGCGCCATCGCCTGCACCGACCAGGCGATCAGTTCCTCGAGCACGGCGAGGTCCACGTCGGCGAGCTTCTTCAGGTACAGGCAGCTCTTGCCGGTCTTGTGCTTGCCCAGTTTCGCCAGCCGGTCGGCGTGCTGCTCGAAGCCCGGCATCAGGTACAGCGTGAGGTCGTTCTTGCGCGGCGAAAAGCCGATGATCGGCCAGTCACCGCTGCGGCCGCTGGCGTAGGTGTAGCGGTAGCGGCCGAATCCGACGATGGACGCGCCCCACATCACGGGTGGCGCGCCGGCCGCGGCCTGCATCATCGACGCCACCCGCCGGCAGTCCTCGCGCCGCGTCGGGTCCGGAATCGCGGCCAGGAAGGCCTCGACGCTGGCATCGGTGGGCTGGGTCTTGTTCTCGGCCATGGCCGGGCTCCCCTGGGTTGGCTGCCGCCATCGTAGCGCCGGGCGCGGCCCCTGGCTTGCTAGGATCGCGCCAGATCCCCGGAGGCGCACCCCGCATGACGCCCGACGAAGACAGCCGCCCGTTCGTGGTGCCCTGCGCCGGGCTGGCCCCGGGTGCACCGCTGCGCTGGCTGGCCCTGGGCTGGCGCGACTTCCGGCGCGCGCCGGGGCTGAGCCTGCTGTTCGGCGCGGTGATCCTGGCGGTCAGCGTGGCGGTGTCGGCGCTGGCCTGGTCGCTGGGGCGCTTCGCGCTGCTGGCGACGCTGCTGTCGGGCTTCGTGTTCGTGGCGCCGCTGATCGCGGTCGGGCTCTACTGCGTCAGCCGTGCGCTGGAAGCCGGGCGCCGGCCGACCCTGCGCGACAGCTTCGTGCTGGCGCGCCGGGTGGCGGGGCAGGCCAGCGTGTTTGCGCTGGTGCAGCTGGTGATCCTGCTGCTGTGGTCGCGCGCCGGCATGATGGTCAACGCCTTCGTGCCGATCGAGGACGGCAGCACGCACGCACTCTTGGAGTTCCTGCTGATCGGCTCCTTGGCCGGGTCGGTGTTCGCGATGCTGACCTTCGCGGTCGCGGCGTTTTCACTGCCGATGATCGCCGACCGCGACGTGGACATGGTCACCGCCGGCATCTCCAGCGTGAATGCCGTGCTGCGCAACAAGGGCGTGTGCGCGCTGTGGGCGGCGATCATCGCGGCCCTGACCGCGCTCGGTTTCCTGACTGCCTACCTGGGCCTGGTGGTGGTGATGCCGTGGCTGGCCTACAGCGCCTGGCACGGCTACCGCGAGACGCTGGACGCCTCGGCGTGGCCGCGGCTCGACTGAGCCGGGCACGGCCGGCGGCTCAGGGCGGGTCGATGAGGATGCTGGCGTAGCGTTCGCGCGCGCCCCTGGCCACGCGGCAGGTCACGGCGACGTCCCGGCCTCCGGCGCGCAGGGTGCCGCGCACCTGCAGCATCCGGCCGCTTTCCGAATACGACGAGGTCCACTGGTAGGTCTCGATGCCTTGGCCGATGAAATGGGCCTCGGCCTCCTGGCGGCACCACGGCTGGAGTTCGCTGGCGCGTTCGAAGATGCGCTCTTCGGCCAGCGGCGGGGTGGGCGCGACCGCGAGGGCGGTGGACAGGGCGATGGCGAGCATGGGCGTTGCCTCCGGTCGTTGGCCTGGGGAGTGTTCATTCCCGCAGCCATTTTTGCATGGCCGGATAGGTGGCTTCGCCCCGCTGCGCAGCCGTCGTTCCGCTGGCAGTCATCCCGGCCTGCACCAGGCCATGTGCGCCCGGGTAGACGCCCATGGCGTAGGTCATCACCAGGCTGGCGGACTTGCCGTGGTAGCCACCTTCGTGGAACAGCACCGCCGGGTCGAGGCCGATCGCCACGGTGGCCGCGTAGGCCCAGGCCGTGGCTTCGGTTTCGCCGGCGTGCGGTACGTCATCGTGGCCCGGCAGGTCGTCGGATACCGCGGCTCGCCGCGCCGGCGGCAGCACTGCCAGATGGCCGGCCTCGTGCAGCAGGTCGCCGGGCCAGCGCAGGCGCGCGCGATCAAACACTAGGCCACCGCCTTCGATCCGGATGCCCGGGAGGAAGGCCTCGTCGTCGACCGCCGCCTCGCGCACGGGCAGGCCGATGCCGCGCAGGAACGCGAGGATTCGATCCAGTACGTCGGCGACGTCCGGCGGCACGATGGGCATCAGCCGTCCACGGCCTTGAGCAGCAGTCCGATGTTGGCCGTGCGCAGCGCCGCCAACTCGACCTGCCGTTCGCGCAGCGCCCGGGCAAGGGCAGGATCGAGGTCCGCGTAGGGATCGGGCAGGGCGGCCATCACTTCGGCGGCCTCGCGTCGCGCCTTGGCCGCGGTGGCCTCGTCCATGCCGGTGGTATCGATGCTGCCGTACTGCGCCTCCAGCGCCACGCGGGTGTCAACGGCGCCCAGATGCTCGTACAGGGCGTCGCGCAGCCAGCGGTAGGCGTGCGGTTGCAGCGAAGCGGCCTCGGCGCCGACGGCGTCCAGTCGCTCCGCTTCCATCGCGGCGAGGGCGCGCAGCTGCGCGGCATCGCTGTCGGCGGCCTGGAGCTGCCGCACGGCTTGCTCCAGGTGGGCGTTCTCGGCCGCGATGCCGCGGGCGAGCGGATCGAGGTGGCTGGCGTCCAGTGAGAGCATCGGCGGCAGCGCGTCGCCGTCGTCGCCCGCCTCGCCCGCGTCGGCATCCTCGGCGTCTTGCGCCGTGGCATTGGCGTCGTTGGCGGCAGCGTCGTCGGGCTGGTCGCGGCCGCAGCCGGACAGGACGAGCGCCAGGCAGCCGGCCAGGAGCGGGAAAAGCAGGGGATGGCGCATGGGCAATGACCAAGGGGTGGGGGCGTGCGGCAGGATGTCCTGCTGCCGCCGGGCCGTCCAGCCCCGGCTGTCACCGGGTTGCGGTAAAAAGCTCCTGACGACTCGATAGCGAAGGGGTGGACATGGCCGTGGAGAATGGCGCCGGCGACCTGGCGCGGGTAGTGGTGCTGCTGGCCGCGGCGGTGGTGGCGGTACCGCTGTTCCGTCGCCTGGGCCTGGGCTCGGTGTTGGGCTACCTGGCCGCCGGCCTGGCCATCGGACCGTTCGGATTCGCGCTGTTCGCCGATCCGGCGGCGATCCTGCACGTGGCCGAGCTGGGCGTGGTGATGTTCCTTTTCATCATCGGCCTGGAGATGCGGCCCTCGCACCTGTGGCACCTTCGGCACCAGATCTTCGGCCTGGGCGCCCTGCAGGTGGGCCTGGCCACGGCGGTGATGACCGCCATCGGCCTGGCGTTCGGATTCCCGGCCAAGGTCGCGTTCGTCGCGGCCGCGGGTTTCGTGCTCACGTCCACGGCCATCGTCATGCAGCTGCTGGGCGAGCGCGGCGACATCGCGCTGCCGCAAGGGCAGAAGATGGTGTCGGTGCTGCTGTTCGAGGACCTGCTGATCGTTCCGCTGCTTGCGCTGGTCGCCTTCCTGGCCCCGGCGGGCGCGGACGCGGGCGCGGCGGCGCGCTGGCTGTCGGTGGCGATCGGCGTGGCCTCGCTGGTCGGCCTGGTCGTGGTCGGGCTGTGGCTGCTCAATCCGCTGTTCCGGTTGCTGGCCGCCGCCAAGGCGCGCGAGGTGATGACCGCCGCGGCGCTGCTGGTGGTGCTGGGGTCGGCGCTGCTGATGGACCTGGGCGGCCTGTCGATGGCGATGGGCGCCTTCCTGGCCGGCGTGCTGCTGTCGGAGTCCGCGTTCCGGCACCAGCTCGAGGCCGACATCGAACCCTTCCGCGGCCTGTTGCTGGGGTTGTTCTTCCTCGCCGTCGGCATGTCGCTGGACCTGGCGGTGGTGGCTGCGAACTGGCAGTTGATCGCGGTTGCCGTGCCGGTGCTGATGCTGGCCAAGGGGCTGTGCATCTACGGCGTGGCGCGGCTGATGCGCAGCCCGCACGGCGAGGCCATGGACCGGGCCGTGCTGATGGCGCAGGGCGGTGAGTTCGCCTTCGTGCTTTATGCCGCCGCCGCGGCGGTCGGCATCATCGACGCCGACGTCAATGCCAACCTGACGGCGATCATCGTGCTGTCGATGGTGCTCACGCCGCTGGTGGTGCTGGTGGCGCGGCGCTTCATGCCGCGGCTGGCGCCGTCCATGGCCGGCGTCGAGGCCGCCAACGGGCTGGAGGGCAGCGTGCTGGTGATCGGCTTCGGCCGCTTCGGGCAGGTGGCCAGCCAGGCGCTGCTGGCGCGCGGGGTGGACGTGACGATCATCGACAACGACATCGACATGATCACGTCCGCGGCCGACTTCGGCTTCAAGGTCTACTACGGCGACGGCGGCCGCCTGGACGTGCTGCACGCCTCCGGCGCCGGCAAGGCGCGGGTGGTGGCGGTGTGCATCGACGACCGCGAGGCCGCCAGCCGCATCGCCGAGCTGGCGCGCACGGCCTTCCCGCAGGCCAAGGTGCTGGTGCGCAGCTTCGACCGCCAGCATGCGCTGCAGCTGGCGCGGATCGGCGTCGATTACCAGGTCCGCGAGACCTTCGAGTCGGCCGTGCAGTTCGGCGGCGCCGCCCTGCGCGGCCTGGGCGTCGACGAGATCGAGGCCGGCCGCACCATGATGGAAGTGCGCCGGCTCGACGCCGAGCGCTTCGCGCTCGAGCTGGCCGCGGGCAACGTGCGCGCCGGCGCCGACCTGATGCACAACAACACCCGCATGCGCCAGGCGCCGCTGCGCCCGCCGCAGCGCGAAGGCCAGGTGCTCAACGAGGACGAGGTGCCGCCGGCGGCCTAGCCGGTCGCTGCCGCCGCGGCCCCCGGCCGCGGCGGCGGGCGAAGGCTCAGTAGCGCAGCCGCAGCGTGGCGCCGTAGGTACGCGGCGCGCCGAGGAAGGCATTCCAGCTGCCGGCCTGCAGCGGCGCGTCGAAGGCCACCTGCACGTACTCGGCGTCGGTCAGGTTCTGGGCCCACAGTTCGACGTCCCAGCGCCCATCGCGACGACCCAGCGTCATCCGTGCATTGACCACGGTGTAGCTGTCCTGCAGCTTCTCCGGGTCAAGGTCGGAGCCGGTGTTGTACTCGGACATGAATTTCGCGCCGAGGTAGGCGCTGGCGCGCAAGTTGCCGCCCACGTCCCATTCGTAGCCCACCGAGGTCGTGCCAGACCACTTCGGTGCGAAGCTGGTGCGGCTGCCGGGCAGCAGCGCCAGGTCGGCATCGGGCAGCAGGTCGTTGCCGTACTTGGTGTCGGCGTAGGTCAGGCCGGCCTGCAGCATCAGGCCGTTGCGCTGCCACAGCAGCTCGGCGTCCACGCCCTGCGAGGTCACTTCCGGGATCGAGCGGACCACGAAACTGGTGCCCAGGAAGCTGTTGAGCTGGAAGTCGCTGTACTCCTGGTGGAACACGGCGCCGTTGATCAGCAGGTTGCCGCCCAGCCACGTGGTCTTCATGCCCAGCTCGTAGCTGTCGACGAACTCACCGGGGAAGGAGGTGTCGTTGACCGGCACGATGCCCGAAGTGCCGCTGGAGAGGCCGGTGTTGGACTGCACGCGGTCCAGGTTGAAGCCTCCGGCCTTGTAGCCGCGGGCCGCCGACACATACCCCATCACCTGCTCGTTGAAGCGATAGGCCGCCTTGAGCGTGCCCGACCACTCCGACTCGTCGCGTTCCTGGCGGGTGGCCCGGCCGTTGTGGGCGACGTTGGTCCAGGGCAGGCAGGCGAAGCCGACCACCTGCGGCGCCGCGGCGGAGGCCTGCGCCACCGTCAGGCCGCGCGCCACCAGGGCAGCCACCACCTGCGCCGGGTTGGACAGCATGGCAGCGCAGCCCAGGCTGCCATTGGGATTGCTGTAGCGGGAATCGAGCTCCTTGCGCTCGTCGGTGAAGCGCAGGCCCAGGGTCAGGTCCAGCGCGTCGGTCGCATGCCAGGTGTTGTTCGTGAACAGGCCGAGGCTGCGGGCGTCCTGCGCATAGCGGTCGGAAGCCGCGTGGCCCGCGAACACGGTGCCGAACGGCCGGCCCGAGGCCTGCGACAGGAACAGCGGCGCGGTCGGGCTGGTGGCCAGCAGCGGGTTGATGCGCGAGAGCAGGGCGATCGACAGGTAGGGCTCGTAGGCCGCGCCGACCCGGTAGGCCTCGTTGCGGTCCAGCGTTTCATCGGCATAGAAGGCGCCGACCAGCCAGTCCACCCGCTCGGTGCTGCCGCTGAGGCGGAACTCCTGGCTGAAGGTCTCGAAGCGGCTGAAGTTGTCGCCCTCGGTCGGCTCGCGGTAAAGCAGGTCGGCCGTGCTGTAGTCGAAGTCGAGCCCGTTGGCCGACTGCCAGCGGCGCAGTGCGGTGAGCGAGGTGAAGGTCGCGCCGCCCAGCCACGGGGAATCCCAGTCGACCTGGACGCTGCCGCCGCGGTCCTTCACGGACTGCCCGGTGCTGCGGTTGGAGAAGGCGCGACGGCTGAACGGATCGGCGACCGGGATCACGCCGCTGTCAGGCGACAGGGCGTCGAGGATCGACGCGGTGGGGCCGCGGATCAGGGTTACGGCGCTGCAGCAGTTCTCGTCGCGCTCGCTGAAGTCGCCGCTCACCAGGATGTCCACGGTGTCGCTGGGCTCGAGCAGCAGTTGGCCGCGGAAGGTGTGGAAGTCCTGGTCCTGGTCCTCGGACTGGGTACGCGGACCGGCGCCGGTGGTCACGTCCAGGAAGCCGTCGCGCTCGCGCTTGGCGGCGAACAGCCGGAACGCGGCGGATTCGCCGATGGCATCGTTGTAGGACGCGGAGACGCCGAACGCGCCGTAGTTGCCGGCGGTGAGCTCCAGCTCGGCCGAGCGCTCGTAGTCCGGGCGCTTGGTGATGATGTTGATCACGCCGGCCGAGGTGTTCTTGCCAAACAGGGTGCCCTGCGGTCCCTTGAGCACCTCGATGCGCTCGAGCTCGCCCAGGTCGCCGAAGCCCACGCCGTTGCGCGGGCGGTAGACGCCGTCGATCACCACGCCGACGGACGACTCCAGGCCGGCGTTGTCGCCCACGGTGCCGATGCCGCGGATGCGCGCGGTGGTCAGCGATTCGCTCTGGGTGCTGGTGACGGTGAGGCCCGACACCACCTGCTGCAGGTCCTTGATGTCGCGAACACCCGCGTCGGCCAGGGCTTCGGAAGAAAGCACGGTGACCACGACCGGCACGTCCTGCAGCGCTTCCTCGCGCTTCTGCGCAGTGACGGTGATTTCGCTGAGGGTCGTGACCTTCTCCTCGTCGCTTGCCGCCTCCTGGGCGAGCGCCGTGGCGGCGGGGGCGAGGCCGGCCAGGGCCAACAGCACGGCCTGGGCGAGTACCGAGTATCGGGATCGGCGGTGGTTCATGGATTTCCCCTGGGAAGTCTGGTTCCGACAGCCTGCCGCTATTGGCAGGCTTCCGGAATCGAACGGGAATCCTGGGTGGGGTCGGCCAAGCCCCCCACCCCCGCGGGTCAGTCCCGGGCCGCCGCTGCCCGCAACTGGGCGGCCTGGCCGTGGCCGAGGTAGGCGGTGATGCCGCGGCGCACCAGGTACAGCAGCGGGATCAGCGCGATCGCGGCGGCCATCTTGTAGGCGTAGTTCAGGCTGCCGACCGCCAGGAACAGGCTGGTGGGCCACTGCTGCGGGCCCAGCACGAAGGCGATGTAGAGCACGATGAAGCTGTCCACCAGCTGCGACACCGCGGTCGAACCGGTGGCGCGCAGCCAGACCATCCGCTCGCCGGTGGCGCGGCGGATGCGGTGGAACACGCTCACGTCGATCAGCTGCCCGACCAGGAAGGCGACCAGCGAGCCGCCGATGGTCCACATGCCCTGGCCGAACACCGCCGCGAAGGCCTTCTGGTAGTCGGGCACGCCCTGGTCGGCGGCCACGCCCACCCACCACGACGCCGGCGCCAGCGAAATGGCGAGGTAGGCGAACACGAAGCCGTACACGATCAACACCACCGCCAGCCAACTGATGAAGCGCACGCCGCGCTTGCCGTAGAACTCGTTGATGACGTCGGTCATCACGAACACGATGGGCCAGAGCAGGGTGCCGGCGGTGAAGTTGAGCGAGCCGCTCTGGCCGAACAGGTTCCACTCGAACGGCGCCAGGCCCAGCGTTTCTTCCAGCGCGAAGATCTTCACGCCGATGAACTCGGCCAGCAGCGCATTGCTGACGAAGAACGCCGCCAGCACCAGGAACAGCCGGTTGGCGCGCTCCTGGCCAGTCACGGCGTGTCGCCCGCGCGCTGGAACGGGATGCTGTCGGGACTCACCGCGCCGCCGGAAATGATGAAGGCCATGGCCTCGTCCACCGTCCAGTCGGTGGGCGTGAGCCGGTCCACCGGCACGATCTCGAGATAACCGGACGTCGGGTTCGGCGTGGTCGGCACGTACACGGCGGCCAGCTCGCGGCCGGTGCCTTCCTCGCGCACCACGCGGGTGACGAAGCCCACGCACTTCATCTCCCTGTGCGGGAAGTCGATCAGCACCACGCGCTGGGTGCCGTCGGGCTTGGTCTGCAGCAGGTCGAGCAGCTTGCGCGCGCTGCCGTAAACGGTCTTGAGCAGCGGGATGCGCGCGATCAGGCCCTCGAACCAGGCCAGCAGCCGCTGCCCGACCACGCGACGCGCCAGTGCACCGACCGCGATGATCACCAGCACCGTGCCCACCACCGCGAACGCCGACTGCGCCCAGGGGTCGTCCATCCAGCCCAGCCACTCGGGATGCGACGAGGCCAGCCGCACCGACACCGGGCCGACCCAGGGCTGGCTGATGTCGGACAGCAGCGCAAGCACGAACTTGAAGACGATCCAGACCAGCCAGATCGGCAGCAGGGTCAGCAGGCCGGTGAAGAAGTAGGCGCGTAGGCGTCGCATGCCCGGATTGTAGGGCAATCAGCGCGCGGCCAGTTCCTCGGCGGTGACTTCGCGCACCAGGCGGAAGCCGATGTCGTCGAAGCCGGTGTCGGCGTCGAAGTCATTGGTGCCGGTGGGATTGGCGCGGGCCGACGGGTCGCGCCAGCCGATGCCGCCGGCCAGCCGGCGGGTGCAGCCGCGGTCGCAGTCCGACAGCCACTCGCGGGCGTTGCCGCGCATGCCGGTCAGGTCGAGGTGGCTGGCCGGGCCCTGGCTGGCGGCCACGGTGCCTTCGCTGCCGCAGGCGATTCGGCCGTCGCGGCAAGCGTTGCCGGTGCCGCGGTAGCTCGCCAGCGGCACCCATTCGGCGCGCGTGGGCAGGCGGTAGGTCTTGCCGTTGCGGCTGCCCAGCCACTGCGCGTAGGCGCGGGCATCATCGAAGCTGACGCAGACCACCGGGTGGCTGCCGGCCTGGCTGAAGCCGGGGTCGTCCCAGCCGCGGCGCTTGAGCGAAATCGGCGCGATGCGGTTGCGGCAGCGGGCGTCGGCGCGCCGGGTGGCGGCGTCGAACGCGGCGTACTCTGCGCGCGTGACTTCCGCCCGCATCGCGGCCAGGCCCGGGCGGCCGTCGCGCGGCAGCGACACCAGCACCATGGCCACGCCGTTGTCGTCGATGGCATCGCCCGCCTTGGGCAACCGCACGGACTGCGACCAGGCCGGTTCGAGCTGGCTGGACTCGATGCCCAGCGTGCCGGCGAGGGACTTCGTGCGGGCCACCGCGTCGGCGTCCATTGCGTCCAGCCCGGCCTGCAGGCGGGCCAGCAGCACCGGCACCAGCGCCTCGCGCATCGATGTCCAGGCCGGGCCGTCGGCGCGCGCCATGTCGCCGACGAAGGGCGCGACGCGGGCGTGGTCGTCGAGCGCCTCGGTGTCCTTGCCCGCCTCGGCCGCCGTGACGATGCGGCGGGCGTAGAACGCAATCACCTCGTCGGACATGCGGGCGATGGCCGGCTCGCGCGGGGCCAGCGCGAGGGCGGCGCGCAGCGACGCCATGGCGTTGTCGCCCGGCGGCAGGCTCAGCCGCTGGCGGTCGATCTGGCGGCGCGCGGCCGCCAGCTCGCGGGCGCCCGGGAGGGTGGGGTCGTAGTCGAGCGCGGTCACCGTGACCTCGGCGCTGACGCCGGCGAAGGCAGGGGCCGGTGCGGGGGCGTCCGCTGGCGCGGCGGCGGGCTCGGCCGCCGGTTCCGGCCCGGCAGGGACGGCGGGTGCCGTGACCGCGGGCGCCGGCGCCGGGCTGTCCTCGACCGTGAAGAAGTCGACACCGGACGGCGGCTCCGGGCGGTCGCGCGAGAACCACGCGAACAGCACTGCGACCAGTGCCACGCCCGCGACCGCTGCCACCGCCGGCTTCCAATGCGGCGCCAGCTTGCCCTTGAGCCTGGCCAGGTCCACCGCCGGCTCCGGCGGCTTGCCGTTGGCGATCTGGTTCAGCGCGCTGAGCATCTGCTGGGCGTTGCGGTAGCGGTTGTCCGGCGACTTGGCCATCGCCCGGTCCAGGAACGACTGCCAGTGCTTCTTTTCGGCCGGCAGCCGCGGCACCGGGTCCTGGGCGTGCATCAGCGCCAGCGCCAGCGGGTCGGCGGCCTGGTAGGGGAGGCGGCCCATCAGCAGTTCGTAAGCCAGCACGCCGACGCTGTAGAGGTCGGCGCGACCGTCCACCACTTCGCCGCGCGCCTGCTCGGGCGCCATGTAGCCGCCGCTGCCGACCGCCAGGCCGGCGGTGGTGATGCGGGTCTGGTCGCGCTTGCTCAGCGCGATGCCGAAGTCGGTGAGCAGCGGCCGGTCGGCGTTGTCGAACAGGACGTTCTCGGCCTTGACGTCGCGGTGGACGATGCCGCGCGCATGTGCGTACTCCAGTGCCGACAGCAGCGCGCGCAGCACCTCGATCGCGCGCGCTTCGTCCTGGGTGAAGTCGCGCTGCCCGAGGTGGCCCTTCGCGAGGTAGGGCAGCACGTAATACAGCAGCCCCTGGCGGGTGCGGCCGACCTCGTGGATGCCGACGATGCAGGGGTGCTCGAGCTTGGCGATGGTGCGCGCCTCGTGCTCGAAGCGCTGCTTGGAGATTTCGTCGGTGAGCGCGGCCGGCGACATCACCTTGATGGCCACCTGCCGGTCGAGCGACTCCTGCACGCTCAGGTAAACCTGCGACATGCCGCCCTTGCCGATCCGGCGCAGCACGCGATAGCCGGGGATCTCGGGCATGTAGCTCGAGAGCAGCGCGGTCAGCTCGTCAGGGGAGAGTTCTTCTTCCTGCTGCATGGCGCGGTCGGGGACAGGGCGGGGGGCCGGGGAGGCCAGCATACGGCCTCAGGCCGTTCAGGCAAGCCATTTATGAAAGTGTGAAAAAGCTCACGCTTTCGCGGCATCGGCCTCCGGGCTCCGCCGCTTCCGGCGCACGTAGACCTGCTTGCGGACCCTGGCCACCACGTCGCCGGCCCCGTCCCGCACGTCCATCTCGAACCAGCGCAGGACCTTTTCGCCCCCGGCCGCGGCCGCCCGGATCTCGTCCAGTACCGCCTCGTCCAGGTCGAACTCGACCGCCACCGTGCCGCGGCCGGGTTTCACGAAGCGGATGTCGGCGGCCTGGTCCCAGACCAGGTAGTCGCTGCCCAGCCGGCGCAGGACCATGATCATCCAGAACGGATCGGTCATCGCGAAGAGGCTGCCGCCGAAGTGGGTGCCGACGTAGTTCCGGTTGTACCAGCGCTGGCGCAGCTCGACCCGCACGTGCCGGAAGTCGTCGCTGAAACGGGTGATGCGGATGCCGGAGAACAGGAACGGCGGCCAGAAGTTCATGTAGCGGCGGAGGCGGGAGGCTTTCATTGGCGGCCGCCCGGATCAGAACAGCACCGAGGCCATCTTGCGGCGGTAGTCGCCTACCAGGTCCTCGTCCTCGACCACGCGGAAGGCATCGATCAGGGCCTTGCGCGGCAGGCCATCCTCGAAGCCGCGGTCGCGCCGCAGCATCTCCAGGAACTGGTCCATCGCCGCGGCGGCGTCGCCGGCCACGATCAGGCGCACGCCCAGCAGGTGGCGTGCGCGGAGGTCACCCGGGTCGGCGGCGATCGCGGCCTCGAGCACCGGCGCCGGCGGCGCGTCCTTGAGCAGCGCCGCGAAGCCGAGGCGGGCGCGGGCGCGCAGGGCGCGGTCGTCCTGGGCCAGGTTCGCGGGCAGGGCATCGAGCAGTTGCTCCGCCTCGGCCACGGCGCCGGTGCCAAGCAGGGCCAGGGCCAGGTCGAGGCGGTGCTCGTCCTTGTCGGGCTCGGCCAGCGTCAACGCGCGCAGGCGGACCACTTCCTCGTGGGGGTCGGCCGGCGGTGCGGCTTCGGGCGCGGCTTCCTCGGCGGCGGCCCTGGCCTCGACGCCGTGGTGCTTGAGGAACTCGCGCAGCTGGCCTTCGGGCAGTGCACCGGGGAAGCCGTCGACGATCTGCCCGCCCTTCACCAGCATCACCGTCGGCACCGACTTGATCTGGAAGTAGCCGGCGAGCTGCTGCTCCTTGTCCACGTCCACCTTGGCCAGCAGGAAGCCGCCGTTGAACTCGGCGGCCAGCTTCTCCAGCACCGGCCCCAGCGTCTTGCAGGGTCCGCACCAGGTGGCCCAGAAGTCGAGCAGCACCGGGACGTCCTTGGATTTCAGCAGGACGTCCTGCTCGAAGGTCGGCAGGCTGGCGTCGAAAACGTGGGGGCTGGCGGGGGTCATCGCGGGTCCGTCCGGGTGGGGTGATTACCCCAGATGGTGCCACCGGGCGCCGTGCGCAAGCCCGGGCCCGCTTCGCTTTACTCCGGGCTGCGCACCACCACGCCGTCCTTCATCACGAAATCGACCCGCTTCACCGCCTGGATATCGGCCAGCGGGTCGCCCGGCATCGCCACCACGTCGGCACGGAAGCCCGGGGCGATGCGGCCCAGGTCGGCCACGCCCAGCACCTCGGCGGCGTTCACCGTCGCCGTCTGCAGCGCGGCCGCCGGCGCCATGCCGGCCTCGACCATGAACAGGAACTCGTCGGCGTTGTCGCCGTGCAGGCTGACGCCGGCATCGGTGCCGAAGCCGATGCGCACGCCGGCCCGGTGCGCCTGGCCAAAGGTGGTCTGGATCAGCGCCCCGATCCGCGCGGCCTTGGGCCGCACCACGTCGGGGTAAAAGCCGTCGATCTTGGCCTTTTCGGCCACGAAGCGGCCCGCGCTGATGGTGGGCACGTACCAGGTGCCGTTCTTCTTCATGAGCGCGAAGATCTCGTCGTCCATGTAGGTGCCGTGCTCGATCGAGGTCACGCCACCGACGATGGCCCGGCGGATGCCCTCCTTGCCGTGGGCATGGGCGGCGACGCGGTAGCCGTAGTCGTTGGCGGCCTCGACCACGGCCCGAACCTCGTCCACGGTGAACTGCGGGCCGTCGCCGCTCCTGGCGTAGCTCAGCACGCCGCCGGTGGCGGTGATCTTGATGACGTCCGAGCCGTCCTGGTAGCGCTCGCGCACCGCTTGCCGGGCCTCGTCCGGGCTGTTGACCACGCCCTCGGCGGGGCCGGGCTCGCCGATCGCGTCCTCCAACAGGTGGTTGAGGCCATTGGTCGGGTCGGCGTGGCCGCCGGTGGTGGCGATGGACTTGCCGGCCGCGTAGATCCGGGGACCCTCGATGAGGCCCTGGTTGATGGCGTCGCGCAGGGCCAGCGTGGTCTCGCCGCCCAGGTCGCGCACCGTGGTGAAGCCGGCCTGCAGGGTCTTGCGGGCGTAGCCGACCGAGCGCAGCACGGTGAACTCGGGGTTGAGCCGGAAGCCTTCGGAGTAGGACTGGGCGCTGGACTGGTTGCCCAGGTGCACGTGCAGGTCGATCCAGCCGGGGCTGCAGGTGTGCCCGCGCAGGTCCACCGAGCGGGCGCCCTCGACCGCGGCCATCCCGGCGCGGACTTCGCGGACCTTGCCCTCGGCGACGACGATGGTCTGCTCGGCCCGGCTGCGCCCGGCGGCGCTGTCGAACAGTTGCCCGCAGTGCAGGGCCAGGGTTTCGGCCCGGGCCGCGGCGGGCAGGGCGAGGCAGAGGGCGAGCGAAAGCAGGGCAGGGTTCGGGCGCATCGGATTCCCCTTGGAGTGGTCGCCAGATGGTACCCGGGAAAGGAAGAGGCGAAAGGACGGGGTCAGGTTCACTGCTTCCGAGGTGGCGTCGGCGACGGGGCCGGAAGTCGGGAGAAGTGAACCCGACCCCGTTCTTTCACCCTGTCCCTTCGCCCGTCGGGGCGCCGATTTGTTACGCTGGCGGCCTGTTTTTCCCCGCCCCAAACCCATGTCCGACATCCAAGACCCCAGCGCCTACGACCCGAAGGCGGTGGAAGCCGCCGCGCAGACCCATTGGCAGGCCACGGCCGCCTTCGCCGTGCGCGAGGACACCTCGCGCCCGAAGTACTACTGCCTCTCGATGCTGCCCTATCCCTCGGGCGCGCTGCACATGGGCCACGTGCGCAACTACACCATCGGCGACGTGATCAGCCGGCACCGGCGCATGAAGGGCTTCAACGTGCTGCAGCCGATGGGCTGGGACGCCTTCGGCCTGCCGGCCGAGAACGCCGCCATCAAGAACCGGACCGCGCCGGCGCAGTGGACCTACAAGAACATCGAGCATATGCGCGGCCAGCTCCAGCGCCTGGGCTTCGCCTACGACTGGACCCGCGAGTTCGCCACCTGTACCCCGGAGTACTACCGCTGGGAGCAGCTGATGTTCACCCGCCTGATGAAGAAGGGGCTGGTGTACCGCAAGAATTCGGTCGTGAATTGGGACCCGGTCGACCACACCGTGCTCGCCAACGAGCAGGTGATCGACGGCCGCGGCTGGCGCTCGGGCGCACTGGTGGAAAAGCGGGAGATCCCGCAGTGGTTCCTGAAGATCACCGACTACGCGCAGGAGCTGCTCGACGGCTTGGACACGCTGCCGGGCTGGCCCGACGCGGTCAAGACCATGCAGCGCAACTGGATCGGCCGCAGCGAGGGCCTCGATATCCGCTTCGCTGTGGACGGCCTGGCCGAACCGCTGGAGGTGTTCACCACGCGCCCCGACACGCTGATGGGCGTCACCTACGTCGCGGTCGCCGCCGAACACCCGGTGGCACTGTGGGCGGCTTCGGGCAACCCGGCCGTGCGCGAATTCATCGATGAGTGCCGCCGTGGCGGCGTCTCCGAGGCCGAGCTCGAGACGCAGGAGAAAAAGGGCATCTTCACCGGCCTGCACGCCGTGCACCCGGTGTCGGGCGAGAAGGTGCCGGTGTGGATCGCCAACTTCGTGCTGATGGGCTACGGCACCGGTGCGGTGATGGCGGTGCCCGGCCACGACGAACGCGACTTCGAGTTCGCGCGCAAGTACGGCCTGCCGATCAAGCAGGTGATCGCGATCGAGGGCGAGGCCTACGATGCCAACACCTGGCAGGACTGGTACGCCGACAAGACCGACCCGCGCATGCACGTGGTCAACTCCGGCGAGATCGACCGCCTGGGCTTCCAGGCGGCGTTCGACGCGCTTGCGGAGAAGCTGGCCGAGGCCGGCCTTGGCCGCCGCCGCGTGAATTTCCGCCTGCGCGACTGGGGCGTCAGCCGCCAGCGCTACTGGGGTTGCCCGATCCCGGTCGTGTACTGCGAAAAATGCGGCGCGCTGCCGGTGCCCGAGGACCAGTTGCCGGTGAAGCTGCCGGAAGACGTCGCCTTCACCGGCGTCGCCTCGCCGATCAAGGCCGACCCGGAATGGCGCAAGACCACCTGCCCGGGCTGCGGCGGCGCCGCCGAGCGCGAGACCGACACCTTCGACACCTTCATGGAGTCGAGCTGGTACTACGCGCGCTACACCTCGCCGGGCGCCACCGACCTGGTGGACGAGCGCGCCAACTACTGGCTGCCGGTCGACC
>LNFM01005609.1_pt1 | contig 21527 bp, 15 predicted proteins | sample 596031 | NCBI WGS metagenome assembly LNFM01 (sample SAMN04254537, study PRJNA301005) | activated carbon metagenome | isolation source: dual media filters at the Ann Arbor, Michigan drinking water treatment plant | place: USA: Ann Arbor
GCGGCGGGGGCCGTCCCGGTTCGAGTCGCGCGGGGCGCCATCGCGGGGCGGGCCGTCCCGGCGCGGACCATCCTTGCGCGGGCCATCCTTGCGGAAGCCGCCCTCGGGCCGGGGGCGATTCTCGCGGGTCTCGGCGGGGCGCGGGGCCTCGGCGGCGCCCTCGGCGGCCGGGGCAGGCGCGGGGGCGCCGGGGCGCGGCCCACCGGGGCGGTTGCGGTCGCGGCGCGGGCCATCGCGGCGGGGCGGGCGATTCTCTGCACCCTCGGCAGGCGCGCCCTCGGCGGCGGGGCGCTGGCCCTGCGGACGTCCGGCATTGGCGCCCTGGGGGCGGCCTTGCCGCTGCGGGCGCGGGGGTTGGGCCGGGCGGGCCCAGGCCACCATGGTCGGCAGCACGGGGCCTTCCTCGCCCTCGGGCAGCGGTTCGGAGGGGATCAGCCGGAAGCCCAGCTCCGCCAGCACCGGGCCCAGGGCATCACCCTTGATGCCGAAGCGGCCCAGGATTTCCGGCGGCAGCGGCGCCGGGGCGCGGCGGGTCAGGTAGCCCAGTTCCGCCGCCACGCGCTCCGCCACGTCCAGGCGCAGCAGCACGGGGCCGGCCGGCACCCAGCCCATCATCGGCGCGAAGCCCGGCGGCCAGGACAGCGCCATGACGCCGTCGCTCGGGATGGAAACCAGGCCGGGCGCCGGCAGGGTCGGCGTCGGCACGTCGTAGCTCAGCGCCCAGATCTGCGCGCGCAGCGCCATGGGACGCGGCTTCAGCGCCTCGGGCACGTAGAGCGCAAAGCGGCCGGCGCGGATGCCGATGCCCTTCAGCTTGGTACGAAGCTCCTGGCCGATATTGTTGCGCGTATCGCCCGGCTTCAGGCCCAGCGTCTCGCGCAGCTGGAAGGCGGGGCCGCGCAACGTGTTGTCCTCGGCCGCCTTGGCCTCGATGGCGGCGATGGCAGCCAGGTCCTTGGCGATCACCCCCTCGATCCAGCCGGCCAGGCGCGCGCGGATGCGCTCGCGCTGCGGGCCGTCCAGGAATTCGGAATCCTTCACCTCGATCTGCGGCTTGCCCGGTTCGCTGCCCATCTTGAGGCGGGCGATCTCCGCCCCTTCCCAGGTGATGCGATGCTCGGCGGTCAGGCCGAAGCTCTCGGCCTTGGCGATGTCGAGTGAGGCGACGCGGCGCGGGATTTCCTGCACCAGGGCGCGGCGGGCGGCACGGAGGATGAGCTTCTTCTCCTCCTCGCCACCCTCGCCCAGCTCGGGCAGGAATTCGAAGCCGACGACGCGGCCGACCTTGTGGCCCTCGACCACCACCTCGCCCTGGCGCGTGACGGCGCTGAGCAGGTCTTCCTCGGTATTGTCCAGGCTGCGGATCAGGTGGGCGGCGCGGCGGTCCACGAAGCGCGCGGTCAGGCGCTCATGCAGCGCGTCGCTCACCGCATCCTCGGCGGCGCGGGCGGCCTCCTGCTGGGTGGCGGCATCGCGCACCCAATCGGCGCGGGCGGCGATATAGGCCCAGACGCGAATGGCCGAGAGCCGGGCCATCAGCGTGTCCAGATCGCCCTCGATGCTGGTGCAGGTGGCGATCTGCGAGGCGATCCAGTCGGACGGGACATTCCCGTCCTCGCAGAGATGCGTGAACAGCCGCGCGCAGAGCCGCGTATGCGTGTCATCCGCCAGCTTGCGGAAATCCGGCACCTGGCAGGTTTCCCACAGCAATTGCAGCCGCGACTTCGACGACGCCATGCGGCGGATCGCTTCCTCGCGCGCCAGCAGGCTGAGCGTGATGTGGTCCACCGCGTCATGGCCCTTGGTCAGGCCGGCCTGCGGGGGTGCCGCGCCCAGGCTGTCGAGCAGGGCCTCGATGCCGGAGAAATCCAGGTCGCTGTTGCGCCAGGCGAGCGCCTGGATCGCCTCGAAGTGGTGGCCCTCGATCTTCTCGACCATCTCCTCCGGCAGGGGTGGGCATTCGCCCGTCACGCCGAAGGTGCCGTCGCGCATGCCGCGGCCGGCGCGGCCGGCGATCTGCGCGGCCTCCTGCGGGGTCAGCTGGCGGGGGGCGTGGCCGTCAAACTTGTTCAGGCTGGCGAAGGCGACATGGTCCACATCCATGTTCAGGCCCATGCCGATCGCATCGGTCGCCACGAGGAAATCCACCTCGCGGTCCTGGTACATCTTCACCTGGGCGTTGCGGGTGCGAGGCGAGAGGCGGCCCATCACCACGGCGCAGCCGCCGCGCCGGCGGCGGATGGCCTCCGCGATCGCATAGACCTCGGCCGCCGAGAAGGCGACGACGGCGCTGCGGGCGGGCAGGCGCGTGAGCTTGGCCGGGCCCGCATATTCCAGCTTGGAAAGGCGCGGCCGCGTCTCGATCTCGACCTGCGGCACCAGGCGCTGCAGCAGCGGGCGGATGGTCTCGGCGCCCATGAACATGGTCTCGACCAGGCCGCGCGCATGCAGCAGCCGGTCGGTGAAGATATGGCCGCGATCGGGGTCGGCGCAGAGCTGGATCTCGTCCACCGCCAGGAACTCGGCGCGGCGGTCCAGCGGCATGGCCTCGACCGTGCAGGCGAACCACTTGGCGTCGGGCGGGACGATCTTCTCCTCGCCGGTGATCAGGGCAACGTTCTTCTCGCCCTTGGCCGCCACCATGCGGTCGTAATTCTCGCGCGCCAGCAGGCGCAGCGGGAAGCCGATGATGCCCGAGGAATGCGCAAGCATCCGCTCCATCGCGAGATGGGTCTTGCCGGTGTTGGTCGGGCCGAGGATGGCCTTAACGCGCGCGTCGAACATGCATGCTTCCAGTGAGGGCCCCCAGGGGAAGGGCCCAGGGGGACGGACCCAAGGGACAGGCCCAAGGGGCAGGGCTGTAGGGTTATGAACCAAGCGCCGGTGATTGCAACTTGCCCAAGCCCGGCGGAGATTGGAGGGGTGACCCCATCGCAAAGCTTCGCCCTGGTTTTCGGCGCCCAGTTCGCCGCCTTCGGCGTCATGATGCCCTTCCTGCCCGCCATCCTGGCCGAGGGCGGGCTGACCCCCGGCGAGGTCGGGCTGGTTCTGGCGGCAGGTTCGCTCGTGCGGCTGGTGGTGGCGCCGCTCAGCGGGCGCCTGGCGGACCGCGTGCCGGACATGCGGCGCCTGTTGGCCGCGGCCGCCTTGCTGGCGGCGGCGAGTGCGCTGGGCTTCGGCCTGGCCGCCGGGCTGGCGCTGCTGCTGGCGGTGCAGGTGCTGCACAGCGTCGCCGCCGCGCCCATCGTGCCGCTCTGCGATGCGCTGGCGGTGGGCGCCGTGCGGCGGGGCGGCTTCGACTATGCGCGGGTGCGCTCGGTGGGGTCCATCACCTTCATGCTGGGCGCCATCCTGGCCGGCTTCGCCGCCGAATGGGCGGGGCCGCGCATCGCCGCCTGGATGCTGGCGGCGGGCCTGGTGCTGACCGCCTGGGCCGCCCTGCAACTGCCGGCCACCCCGCCGCGCACCGAAGCCCCCGGCAGCCATCCCTCCTCCGGCAGTGTCTGGGCGCCGCTGGGCGAGCCGGTCTTCCGCTGGGTGCTGCCCCTCGCCGCGCTGATCCAGGGCAGCCATGCGGTGTATTACGCCTTCTCCACCCTGCACTGGCAGGCGGCGGGGCTGAGCACGGGCTTCATCGGCCTTCTCTGGGCGCTGGGCGTGCTCGCCGAGATCATCCTGTTTCTCTTCGGCCGGCCCCTGGTGGATCGGCTGGGGCTGCGCGGGCTGGCGCTGCTGGCCGCCGGCGCCGGCGTGCTGCGCTGGAGCGTGACGGCCTTCACCAGCGAGGCCGTGGTGCTGGTGGTCATCCAGCTTCTGCATGGCCTGACCTTCGGCGCCATGCACCTCGCGGCCATGCGCGCCCTGGTCGGGCTGCCGGCCGCGCTGTCCGGCCGGGCGCAGACGCTGCTCGCCTCGGCGGTGAGCGCCAGCACGGGCGGGCTGATCTGGGCGAGTGGTCCCTTCTACGGCCTGGTCGGCGGCCATGCCTTCCTGGCCATGGCCGCGCTGTGCATGGCCGCCTTCGCGCTGGCGCTGCGCCCCCTGCCGGACAAGCCCGGGGCGGCCTGACCAGGCCACGCTGGGCGCCGAGCCTCCCAGGATTCGGGCATCTCAATTTTGTTGATCGGGTTCTTGCGAGGGCGCCACAGCCTTGAAGATCAAACCGGATCAATGCCCAGGCAGCAACCATAGGTTGACAAAACTCGACAAAGGCGGCCCGCCATCCACCTAGGATGGGATTTCATCTGGTGATACAACCTTAACGGGTTAAGAATGGATTAACGCAACCAAGGGTGAGGCAGTGGATGTCGAGGCTGTTCGCGTTGATCCTTTGCCTTCCGCCCTTCCGGGGCCGCCGCAAGCTGGCCACCCTCACGCTGATCCTGGGCGGGCTGGCCTTCCTGCCGGGCATGGCCACGGCGCAGGCGCGGCCGGAAGGCATCAGCCTCAAGATCATTGGTGGCCTGGCCAATGTCAGCCAATACAACCGGCACGAAGCCCCCTTCTGGCTCGAACACATCCCGCGGCTGACCCAGGGCCAGGTCCGTGCGGAGATCGCGCCCTTCGACCGCAGCGGCATTCGCGGCAGCGACATGCTCCATCTCATGCGGCTGGGCGTGGTGCCCTTCGGCACCCTGATCCTCAGCATCGCCGGCGCGGATGAGCCGGAGCTCACCGGCTCTGACCTCGCGGGGCTGAACCCGGACATGGCGCATCTGCGGCGCCATGTGGGCGCCTTCCGCCCCGTTTTCACCCGCGTGCTGCGCGACCGCTACGACATCGAGGTTCTCGCGGTCTACACCTACCCGGCGCAGGTCCTGTTCTGCAATCGCACCTTCACCGGCCTGTCCGACATCGCGGGCCGCCGGGTCCGCGCCTCCTCCGTCGCACAGGCGGACATGGTGGAGGCGCTGGGCGGCACTCCGGTCGTGATCCCCTTCGCGGCGATCGTCTCCGAAATCCGGCGCGGCACGGTGGAATGCGCCATCACCGCGGCCCTGTCTGGCAATGCGATCGGCCTGCACGAGGCGACCACCCATTTGCACGCCATGGCCTTCTCCTGGGGAATCAGCGTCTTCGGCGTGCATCGCCCCAGCTGGGAGTTGCTGCCCGAGACGGTGCGCGCCCCCATTCGCGCCGGGCTTGCGGAGCTGGAGGCGCAGATCTGGACCGCCGCCGAGCAGGAGACGACCGAGGGCCTGGCCTGCAATGCCGGCCAGGGCGCCTGCAATTCCGGCCGCCGTGGCACCATGCGGCTGATTCCCGTCTCGGCGGCCGATGAGGCCCGGCGCCGGCAGGTGCTGCGCGACACCGTCCTGCCGCGCTGGATCGCGCGCTGCGGGGAGGAGTGCGCGGCCGCCTGGAACGCGCAGATGGCCGAAGCCGTCGGCATCCGGGCGGAGGACATGCCGCGATGACGCCCGGACGCCGCCTGCGCATCGGCATCATCGCCGGCCTCAGCCTGATTCTGGTGGCGCAATCCCTCGCGGTGCTGAGCCTGCTGGACAGTTCCCGCCGCGCGGCCATCGAGGCGGCCACCAGCCTGACCGATCGCGCCGGGCACTCGGTGCAGGATGCGATCAACCGCGCGCTCTTCCAGATCGACGCCACCCTGGCGAGCCTGCCCGCCCTGCTCGACCCCTATGTCGTGCAAGGCCCCGGGGGGCGGGGGCCGGGGCTGGACCGGCAGGGGGCCAATACCCTGCTGCGCAACATCAACAGCCAGAACTTCGCCTTCCGGGACCTGATCCTGGCCGATGAGCAGGGTGTTGCCGTCGCCACCGCCCTGCCCTCCTCCCGCCGGCGGCCGCTCCCGGCCCCGGCGCCCGATGCTTCCATCGCCGCGGGCCTCAACGCCACCGGTCTTTCGGTCAGCGACGCCATCCGCAATCCCGCGACCGGCGAATGGGCGCTGTTCTTCTCGCGCCCGCTGCGGGTGGCAGGGCTGGGCCCGCTGACCGGGATCGCGGAGGTGCAGGTCACGGCGCTCGGCAGCCTGATGGCGCCGGGCCTCAACACGCCGGGCCTGCGCATCTGGCTGGAGCGCTCGGACGGGGCGATCCTCGCCGCCACGGGGGATGATGGCGGCCGGCATCTCCAACCCGAATCCGGCGCCTTCGGCACGGTGGTGATCCGCCCCTCCCGCCTCGATGGGCGCGAGGTGATCAACACCACCTGGCAGACCCTCTATCCCGCGCTGCGCCTCACCGCGGAAATGGACATGGAGCAGGCCCTGGCGGGGTGGCGCGCCAGCCGGGACCGCACCGTCCTGATCTGGGCGCTCTTCGCCGTGCTGCTCGTCGCCCTCATGGTCGCGCTGCTCTTCTGGATCGCGCTGCGTGATCGCGCCGAGGCGGACCGGCTGACATGGCGGCAGCAGCTGGAAGATGCGCTCAACAGCATGGCCGATGGCTTCGTGATGTTCGACGCCGAGGACCGGCTGGTGGTGTGCAACTCCAGCTACCGCGAGATGTACAGCATCTCCGCCCCCTTCATCCGCCCCGGCGCCCTGTTCGACGATATCGTCCGGGAAGGGGCGCGGCGCGGCCAGTATCCGCAACTGGAAGGCCACGAGACCGAGAGCAACATCGACCATTTCATCGAGGACCTGAAGCAGCGGCGCCGGCAGGGGACGCTGCAGCAGATCGAACGCCTGCTGCCGGATGGCCGCTGGCTCCTGCTGACCGAGCGTCCCGTGCCGCATGGCGGCATCGTCGGCATCCGGACCGACATCACCGAGCTGAAGCGCGCCATGGCCGAGCTGGGCGATGCGCGGGACCTGGCGCAGCGCGCCTCGGCCGCCAAGGGGATGTTCCTGGCCCGCATGTCGCATGAATTGCGCACGCCGCTGAATGCCGTGCTCGGCTTCACCGACCTGCTGATGCAGAACGGCACCGTCAGCGGCGAGCAACGCGAGCAGCTCAGCCTCGTTCAGGACGCGGCCGCGCATCTGCGGGATGTGGTGAACACCCTGCTTGATCTCTCCAAGGCCGAAGCCCGGAGTCCCGAAATGAAGCCCCGCCCTGCCGCACTGCGCCCCCTGGCCGAGGTCTGCGCCGCCCTGGTGGCGCCCGAAGTCGGGCGGCGGCGCATCGCGCTGGCGCTCGATTTCGACAGCGCGCTGCCGGCCACGGTCCTGGTGGACCCCCTGCCCCTGCGCCAGGTGCTGCTCAACCTCCTTTCCAACGCGGTCAAGTTCACGCCGACCGGGGAGCGCGTGGTGGTGCGGCTGCGCAACATGCCAGCGCCGGACTGGATCCGCATCGAGGTCGAGGATTCCGGCGTGGGCATCCCGGCCGACAAGCGGGACATGCTGTTCCGCGAGTTCAGCCAGATCAGCGCGCCGATCGACCCGCAGGCGGCCAGCACGGGCCTCGGCCTGTCCATCTCGGCGCAGCTGGTGACGGCGATGGGCGGGCGGATCGGCTGCGAATCGGCCCCCATCCGCGGTTCCATCTTCTGGGTGGAATTGCCCATGCCGGCCGTGGACGCCGGCCCGGAACGCGCGGCCCCGCCCCCGCCGCAGCCCGCCACCGAGCGGTCGCTCCGGCTGCTGGTGGCCGATGACATCCTGGTCAACCGCACCCTGGCGCGGATCATGCTGGAACGCGCGGGGCATCACGTCGAGCTGGTCTCGAACGGGATCGAGGCGGTGGAGGCCGTCCAGCATGCGCACTACGACGCGGTGCTGATGGATGTGCAGATGCCGCTGATGGACGGGCTGGAGGCCACGCGCCGCATCCGCGCCCTGCCGGCGCCGGCCTCGCAGGTGGTGATCGTGGCTCTGAGCGCCTCGGCCATGACGGACCAGGTGGAGGCTTGCCTCGCCGCCGGGATGGATGGCCACCTGGCCAAGCCGATCAACCGGGCCGAGCTCCTGGCCAAGCTGGATCAGCTGGCGGCGAGCCGGGCCGCGAAGCGGGCGGAGCCGCTGAATCCGGAATTCATGGAGGAGATCCGCCGCGGCCTGAAGCTCCTGCCCAGCCACGCGGCGCGCGGCGACCTGCCGGGCCTGGCCGCCGCCGCGCGGGAGCTGGTGCCCGCGCTGCGCGAGCTGCAGGCCGCCGACGCCGCCGAGGCGACGCTTCGGCTGCAGCGCGTGGCGCAGGATGGCGGGGAGGTCGCAGGCGAAATCGCGGCCTGGCAGCGGGCCACGGCCAGCCTGGAGTTGCAGCTCCGCGAATATCCCGGTCCCCCTTCGGAGGAGAAGCATGTCCGGGGCTTTGCGTAAGGCAGGCGCGTCACCCGGGCGCGGCCGAAGGGTCGTCACCCATCCACGGCCGCCAGGCCGCCCATGAGCGAGCGCATTCTTCTGGTGGATGACGACAGCAATTATGCCGCCGCCCTCTCCCGTTATCTCGCAACCCATGGTTACCAGGTCAGCACGGCGCCGGATGCGCGCGATGTGGAACTGCGGCTGCAACGCGATGCGCCGCATCTCGTCCTGCTGGAGCAATGCATGGGTGGCATGGCCGGCACCACGGTGCTGCGGCGCATCAGCGCCGTCTCGGGCGTACCCGTCATCATCCTGACACGCCGATCCGACCCGATCGAGCGGATCATCAATCTGGAGAGCGGCGCGGATGACGAGGTCCACAAATCCGTCTCACGCAGGGAGATTCTGGCCCGGATGCGGGCCGTCCTGCGGCGCAGCCAGGCAAGCCGGAAGCGTCACCCCGGTGGCTGGGCGGTGCAGGCCGCGCAGCGGGATGTCATCCGGCCCGATGGCTCGCCCAGCGACTTGACCACGGCGGAGTTCGCGATGCTGCGCGCGCTGATGGCGGCCAAGGGCGAACCCGTCAGCCGCATGCAATTGTCCCAGCATGTCTTTGCACGGCCGCTGAGCCCCGGGGACCGCGCGGTGGACACCGTGATCTACAAGCTCCGCAGCAAGCTGGGGCCCATGGTGATCGTGACGGTGCGGCCCGTGGGCTATGCCTTCGCCGGCTTTGCGGAGGCTCTGGCGGCGGAGTGAGAAGGCCGGGCTTGGCACGCGGCGAACAAGACTCGACAACTCTCGGCATTAACGAATTAACAAAATACAACTATAAGTTGTGCTTCACGAGCAAGAGGCACCGCCATGGACCATCGCAACGCGTTTCGTGCCAGCCGCCGTATCGCCCTCTCGGCCCCGGCCTTGTTGCTCCTCGGGCGGGGCGCCGGCGCCCAGCCTGCCGCAGCAACGCGCTGGACCCTGTTCAAGCAGCGTTTCCTCGCGCCTGAGGGCCGCATCGTGGACAGCGACAATGCCGGCATCTCGCATTCGGAGGGCCAGGCCTGGGGCCTGCTCTTCGCCGGCAAGCATGAGGATTGGCCGACGTTCGAACGCCTCCTGCGCTGGACGCGCGGCAACCTGGCCATCCGGGGGGATCGCCTGCTGGCCTGGCGCTTCCGGCCGATCGGCGGCGTGGACGACATCAACTCCGCCACCGATGCCGACCTGTTTTACGCCTGGGCTCTGCTGCGGGCCGACCAGCGCTGGCCGGGCCAGGGGCTGCGCGCGATGGCGGCGGCGGTGGCGGCGGATATCCTGCGCGTCTCCTGCCGGCAATTCGAGGGGCGCACGCTGCTCATGCCCGGCGCCTGGGGGTTCGACCATGCGGATCACCTGGTGGTGAACCCGTCCTACTATGTGTTCCCCGCCCTGGAGGCGATGGCCCTGGCCTTTCCGCATCCCGGCTGGGCCGCGCTGATCGCGGAGGGCGAACGGATGATGGCGCAGGCGCGTTTCGGGCGCTGGGGCCTGCCCGCCGACTGGGTCGCCCTGGGGCGCCGCGGCGGCCCCGTGGAGCCGCAGCGCGGGCGGGGCGATCGCTTCGGGGATGATGCGGTCCGCGTCCCGCTCTACCTGGCCTGGTCCGGGCGGTGGCAGGCCCCACCCATCGCCGCCGCCGCGCAGTTCTGGAACGAGCCCTCGCACCCTTTCCAGCCCGCCTGGGTTCGCCTCAGCACGGGCGCCATCTCCAACTACCCCGCGAGCCAGGGCATGGCGGCCATCCGTGCCCTGGTCTCGCCGCGCGATGCTGCCCGCGCCGCCCAGCCGCCCGGGGAAGACCGGGGCTACTACAGCGCCTGCCTCTCCCTCCTCACGGAATGCGCCGCGACCGAGGGGCCGCCCCGGCCCGACGGCCTGCGGGTGGCGGCCTTGCGGTGACGCGGCCGGGCTACGCCTCGCGCGTGTAGCGGAAGTTGCAATGGGTGGCGCCACCCATGATGGTCTGGGTGCGCTCCAGCTTGAGCTTGGGGTCATACCCCTCGCAGAGAGCGCCATCGCGGTTGCACGACAGCACGGCGCCGAGCTTGGCCAGGCCCATCTCCCGATAGCTCTCGGCATAGCGGCAGCGCGTCACGTTGAAGTCGAAATGCGTCTCGTCCTGGCGCAGCACCTCGATGCGCAGCGCGTCATCCAGCTTCCAGCGCTCCATCGCATCGGCGAAGTGCTGGATGCTGGGCGTCTCGGCCGTGGCGGCGATGGCGGCACCCGCCTGTCGCGCCAGCTTCACGATGGCGCGGGAGAGGATTTGCGTCGCCTGTTCCTCGCCCAGGCTCGCCGACATCTCCTCGAAGATCCCCTTGGCGAAGGCGGCTTCGATGCGGCGTTGCTCGAGAACGGAGAGGGTCATGCGGCGGCGCTCCTGTGCGTGGAGCGCAACCCTAACGCGGGCGTGGCAGGAAGCGGTAGCCGGCCATGCCGCCCGCGAGGCAAAGGGCGATCAGCGCGAAGCCCGCGCGATACCCCCCCTCGCCCGCGCCGACCCAGGCCACGGCCCAGCCCACCAGCGCCGGCAACAGCGCCGAGCCCAGCACCTGGGCGAGGTTCACCGTGGTGACGCCGCGCCCCACCAGATGCTCGGCAAAGAGCGCGCGGCCCTGCGTCACCAGCAGGATGGAATAGGCCGAGAAGAAGCAGCACAGCATCAGCAGCGCGATCGCCAGGGGCAGCGGCAGGCCGGGCCAGAGCGCCAGGGCGAGCAGCGTCGCCACCACCATCCCGGCCGAGGCCAGCACGGCGGAATCACGGCCAAGCCAGCGCTCCAGCGGCGGTACCGCCAGTTGTCCGGCCGGCACGGCGAGCCCCATGGCGAGAATCACCGCTCCCCGCCCCGCCGCGTCCAGCCCATGCACGTCGAACAAATAAGGCCCGGCCCAGAGCGCCAGCAGCGTGGCCATGGCCGCATAGGCGAAGGTGTGCAGCGAGAGGATGCGCGGCAGGCCCGGCGTGGCCCAGACCGTGAGTTGCCCGGCCAGCACCTGGCCCAGGGATTCCGGCGCGCGCGGCGGTGGCGGTGCCTCCGGCGGGTGATCCGCCGCGAGGGCGGCCCAGAGCAGCCCGATCACCGCCATCAGCCCGGCCGAGAGCAGGAAGGCCCCGCGCCAGCCCAGCCACCCCGCCATCACCGCCAGCGGCGCGCCGGCGGCGAGGATGCCGAGGTTGCTCCAGGCGAAGATGGAGCTCAGCGCCCGGGTCAGCGCCGGCCCCTTGTGCCAGCGCCCGGTGAGAAAGACGGCCGACATGAAGCTCGCCCCGCAACCCAGGCCGAGCAGGAAGCGCGCGGCGATGAACTGCGTGCCATCCTGCGCCAGTCCCTGCGCCGCGGCCCCCAGCACGGCGAGGCCGGTGAGCCAGAGCACCAGCCGGCGCGGCCCGATGCGGTCCAGCAGCGCGCCCACCGGAATCTGCGCCACCATCAGCGCGCCGAAGAAGGCGGTGTTGGCGGCCCCCAGCGCGGCCGGGCCGAGGCCGAGATCCTGCGCCAATTCGGGCGCCACCACGCCCACGGCGGCGCGGTGGAACTGCGAGGCGCCGGTCATCACGGCCAAGGCGAGGCCGATCTTCTGGGCGGGGTTCATCAAAAAGGGCCTCCGGCTCGATGCGCGTCAGCCAATGCCGGCGCAGCATCAGCGCAGTGACTTCGCGCCCCAGCCCGCCCGCCAGATGCGGCCGCCGCTCGGACCAGTCCATGCAGTCACAGGCGAAGCGCGGCGCCCGGCGCGCGGCGGCCAGGTCCACGCCGAGGGTGGTGCAGCGCGCCTCGCCCTGCGCGGTCAGGGCCCAGCCGCCGGGGGCGGCCTCCATCCAGCCATCGCCCGAAAGCCGCTCATGCAGCGCGACGCCGAGGCGGCCAGCGAGGTGGTGCCAGCACAGCCGGCCCTGCCGGAAGGCTTCGCCATGCGGCCAGGATTTGCGCGGGTTGGTTTGCGGCAGGGCGATGAGCGTTTCCAGCGCGGCGGCGATCTCCTCGCCCGCCAGGCGATGATAGCGGTGGCGGCCCTGGGCATGCACGGTGATGAGCCCGGATTCGGCCAGCGCCTTCAGCTGCGCGCTGGCGGCGGCGGCGCCGATCCCGGCGATGCGCGCCAATTCGCCGGCCGTCAGCGCCTCGCCCGGCAGCAGGGCCTGGAGCATGGCGGCACGGGAGGGGTCGCCGATCAGGGCGGCGATGCTGGCGAGGTTCGACATCAGTGCAGCCTACTGCACCACAGGCGGCCGGGTTTCGGAACCGGCCGAAGCCTCGCCTTGCCGGGATTTCCCCGGCAGGATGGGCTGATGCGCTTTGCCCTCCTCGCCATCGCCCTGCTCGCCACCTGGCCGGTCCAGGCAGCCGAACTCAAGATCGCCTCCTGGAACATCGCCTGGCTCACGCTGCGGCCGGCCAATGACCCCGACCTGCCGCGCGGCCTGACCCCCCGGCAGCCGGGCGACTTCACCCTGCTGGCCGAATATGCCCGCCGGCTGGAGGCCGATGTGGTGGCCCTGCAGGAGGTGGACGGGCCGGAGGCCGCCGCCCGCGTGTTCAACCCGCGCGACTACGTCTTCTTCTTCCCCGATGAGCGCGACATCCAGCGCACCGGCTTCGCGGTGAAGCGCAACCTGCGCGCCATCCGCAACGCGGATCTGGCCGCGCTGGATTTGGCGCCGAATGCCCGCTTCTCGCAGCGCCGCGGCACCGACATCACGGTGGAGAGCGAGGGGCGCATGCTCCGCCTGCTCTCGGTGCATCTCAATGCCGGCTGTCGCGAAGGGCCGATGGACCCCGCGCGCGGCCGCGAGTGCGACAACCTCTCACGCCAGTCCGAGGTGCTGGCCGGCTGGGTGGCGGCCCGCCGCGCCGAGGGCGCCGCGTTTGCCATCCTCGGCGATTTCAACCGCCGCATCCCGGATGCGCGGGATGACCTGCTCGTGCAGCTTACCCGCGCGGCACCGCTGGTCCGGCTGAATGAGGGCGTTTCCAACCCCTGCTGGAGCGACGCGCGGGGCGGGCGGCCCTTCATCAGCCATATCTTCCTGGGCGGGCCGGCGCAGCGTTGGGTGGTGCCGAACAGCCTGCGCGTCATGGTCTATGCCGAGCGCGACCCCGCCATGCGGGACCGTCTGTCCGACCACTGCCCCCTCAGCTTCCGCATCAGGATGAACTGACTTGCACGATTTCCTGCGCGTGACGCTGCCGCTCGCCGCGGTGAATTTCCTGAACCAGGCGAGCCGGGCGGTGCTGGCGGTGATCGGCCCGCTGCTGGCGCTGGAATTCGCGCTTTCGGCCGCCGATCTCGGGCTGCTGGCGGCGGTGTTCTTCGTGGCCTATGCCGCCGCGCAATTGCCGGTGGGCATCGCGCTCGACCGCTACGGCGCGCGGCGCGTGCAGAGCGTGCTGGCGCTGACGGCGGGCGCCGGCTTCATCACCTGCGCGCTGTCCGATGGCGTGGTGATGCTGGGCGTCGGGCGCTTCATCACCGGCATCGGCATCTCGGCGGGGTTGATGGCCATGCTCAAGGCCAATACGCAATGGTTCCCCAAGGCACGGGTGGCGGCGATGACGGGCAGCGGCGTCTTCGTCGGCGCGCTGGGCGGCATGATGGCGACCTTGCCGCTGGCCAGCATCCTGCCCTTCGTGGGTTGGCGGGGCGGCTTCATGATCCTCGCCGTGCTCTCGGGGCTGATCGCGGCCTGGATCTGGTTCTCGGTGGCGGATGCGCCGGCGGGCCATGTGAAGCCGGTGAGCCGCGGGCTGGGCGCCGAAATCCGCGCCTTCGGGCCAATCTTCGCCCACCCCTATTTCCTGCGCTTCGTGCCGGCCATCGTGATCCTCTCCGGGCTGAACTTCGTTTATCAGGGGCTCTGGGCCGGGCCCTGGCTGCGCGATGTGGCGGGCTTCGGCGATGCGGCGCGCGCCATCGTGCTCTTCGCCTATGCCGGCGGCATGGCGGCGGGCAGCCTGCTGACCGGCCAGGCGGCGAGCTTCTTCCAGGCGCGCGGCCAGTCGCCCATGCTGGTGCCCTGCATCGGCATGGGGCTGCAGATCGTGATCCAGGCGACGCTGATCTTCGCACCGCCCTCGGGCATGGCCGCGCTCTGCCTCATCTGGTTCGCCTTTGCCGTCTCCGGCTCCTCCGGCCCTTCGGGCTATGCCGCCGTGGGGCAGCGCTTCGGCGCGGAATATGCGGGGCGGGTGGCGACCGCGATCAATGGCTCCATGCTCGTGCTGGTCTTCATCCTGCAATACGTCATCGGCGCCATCATCGACCTCTGGCCGCGCACCGCCTCGGGCGGCTGGGACGCGGCCGGCTATGGCTGGGCGATGGGGCTGACGCTCCTGCTCCAGGCTGCCACGATTTTCTGGGCATGGCGCGGCCATGCCCTCATCGGAGGAAAACGCGCATGAAGATCGCCGGCAAGGAGGTCGATGTCGACAAGATCCTGGCGCGCTATCGCGTCGAGAGCGGCAAGGGCTTCCGGCTCAAGAAGCATGATCCGGGCGAGACGGCCGGGCTCAAATTCCCCAAGGAGCAGGCGAACGAGCTGCTGCAACGCGGCGTGGACCTGCTGAGCGAGCAGCAGGACAAGCTCTACGCGCAGGACCGCTGGTCGGTGCTCTGCCTCTTCCAGGCGATGGATGCGGCGGGCAAGGACGGCACGATCAAGCACGTCTTTTCCGGCCTGAACCCCCAGGGCTGCCATGTGGTGAGCTTCAAGCAGCCGGGCCCGGTCGAGCTGGATCACGACTTCCTCTGGCGTCACATCACGGCGCTGCCGACGCGCGGGCAGATCGGCATCCACAATCGCAGCTGGTATGAGGAGGTGCTGGTGGCGCGCGTGCATCCGCGCGTCCTCGCCGCGCAGAAACTGCCGGAGGCGCTGGTCACCAAGAACATCTGGGACGAGCGGCTGCAGGATATCGCGGGCTTCGAGCAGTACCTCGCGCGGCAGGGGGTGGTGGTGCTGAAGTTCTTCCTCAACGTCTCGCAGGAGGAGCAGAAGAAGCGCTTCCTTTCGCGCCTGGACGAGCCGGCGAAGAACTGGAAATTCAGCCCGAGCGACGTCGCCGAGCGCCGCCACTGGGATGCCTATATGGACGCCTATGAGAAGGCGATCCGCGCCACCGCCACGCCGCACAGCCCCTGGTATGTGGTGCCGGCGGACAACAAGTGGTTCACGCGCCTCATCGTCGTCGCCGCCATGAACCGCGCGCTGAAGGGGCTGAAGCTGCACTACCCCGTGGTGACGGAAGCCCAGCGCGCGGCGCTGGCGGAGGCGCGGGCCTCCCTCGCGTGATGCTCTATTTCGGCTATGGCTCCAACCTGGACGCCGTGGATTGGGACGCCTTCTGCGCCCGGTTCGGCTTTGGCGAGGCGGTGCTCCAGCCCCTGAACACGGCGCTGCTGCTGGATCATGAGCTGGTCTTCGACCGCTACGCCGCCAGCCGGCAGGGCGGCGCGCTCAATCTGCGCGCGCGGCCGGGCCAGGCTGTGGAAGGGGTGGTGTTCCGCGCCAATGCCGCCGCGCTCGAGGCGCTGGACCGCAAGGAGGGCGCGCCCCGCGCCTACCAGCGGGTGCAGCGCCACGCCGTGCTGCCCGATGGCAGTGTGAGCGAAGTGATGACCTATCTGGCGCCCGGCCAGGGCCATCACCCGCCGCATGCCGACTACCTGCATGTGGTGCGGCGGGGCCAGGCGGCACATGGCATCGCCCATGGCATGATGGAGGACGCCGCCCGCCAGGCCGAACCCGCGCTGCTGATCCGCCACCTCTTCGTCTATGGCACGCTGATGCAGGGCGAGGCGAATGCGCATCACCTGGCCGGCCTGCCGCGCCAGCTGGGGCGCGTGCGCGGCCGGCTGCACAGTTGCGGCGCCTATCCCGCCCTGACGCTGGGCGCCAAGGGGGAACCCAGCGAGGTGACCGGCGAAGTGGTGGAACTGCCGCTGGAGCGGCTGGCCGGGATGGATGCGCTGGAGGGCAGCCTGCCCGCCGGCGCCCCGGGCGGGATGTATCGCCGCAGCGTGCTGCCGGTGACGACAGCGGCGGGGATTCTGCGCGCCTATGCCTACATCATGGATGACGCCGCGCGCTTTCCGCCCATCCCCGGCGGGGATTGGCGGCATGTCCCCGGCCGGCTGGAAGCCTGGGCCGCCCTGCCGCCGGATCAGCGCTGATCAGGGCGCGCGCAGGGCGGCCGTGACATCGCGGATGAAGGCGCGCGGATCAGCCGCCGGCGGATCGCGCCGCGGCATGGAGACGCGCAGCCGCAGCAATTGCCCGCCCGCGGCGCCCACGCAACTCGTGCTGGTGACCGGCGTGCGGCCATAGGTGCCTTCCAGGTCGGCGCAGCGGAAGAGCGGCGCGCCGGGCGGCTGGTCACTCTCCTGCACCAGGCGCAGGCGGCGATGCGGGCCGGCGCCGCGCTGCGCCGCCGCCACCACGCGCTGGTATTCATCCTGCACCACGAGGCTGCCGGGCCCATCGGGCGGCGCCTCGGAGGGCGGGCGCACCACCTGCACGAAGCCCGCGGCCGAACGGCCGGAGGTGGAATAAGCCACCTCGACGCCCGGCAAGGGCTGCTCGATCGGCGAGGTCGCGCCACGCTGGAAGGCGCCGGCCTGGGCGGGCAGGCGCTCGGCCAACCGGGCCGGGGCGGAGACCACGGGGACATTGGCCGTGGGCACGGTCTCGCCACCCTCGGTCGCGCAGGCGGCCAGGGCGGAGAGCAGGAGGAGCAGCGCCGGTTTGCGCATCAGCCGCGCCACACGCGCGACGGGGACAGGGCGGCCTGCATTTCCAGATGGATCATCTCGACTCCGATGCAGAGTGTCAGCATGACGCTGATACGGACGGGGGCGGGGGAAATCCCGACCGCCACCGGCAGCCTAGAGGCAGATCGCCCCGGGTGGAATCACCCAGGGCGCAAATCCCCTCAACCAGGGCTGGACCAGGATTGAACCTGGTTCATTCCAGCCTGGGCCTCAGGCCGCCTTGGCCATCCCGCGCAGCACGTAGTGCAGGATGCCGCCATTGCGGTAGTACTCGACCTCATCGGCCGTATCCACGCGGCAGAGCACCTCGGTCTTCATCACATGCCCATCGGCGCGGGTGATGACCATCTCCAGCATCATGCGCGGCTTCAGCTCCTCGATGCCGAGGATCTCCACCGTCTCGTCACCGCGCAGCGAGAGCGTGGTGCGGCTCTCGCCCGGCTTGAAGACCAGTGGGAGCACGCCCATGCCCACCAGGTTGGAGCGGTGGATGCGCTCGAAGCTCTCGGCGATCACGGCCTTCACGCCCAGCAGGAAGGTGCCCTTGGCCGCCCAGTCGCGGGACGAGCCGGTGCCGTATTCCTTGCCGCCGAAGACGACCAGCGGCACGCCCTCTTCCTTGTAGCGCATCGCCACATCGTAGATCGGCGCCACGTCACCGGACGGGTAGTGCTTGCTGATGCCGCCCTCGATGCCGGGGACCATCTCGTTCTTGATGCGGATATTGGCGAAGGTGCCGCGCATCATGACCTGGTGGTTGCCGCGCCGTGCGCCATAGCTGTTGAAGTCCAGCGGGCGGACCTGGTGTTCCAGGAGGTATTCGCCGGCCGGGCTCGACTTGCGGATATTGCCCGCGGGTGAGATGTGGTCGGTCGTGATGCTGTCACCCAGCAGGCCCAGGATGCGCGCGCCATGTATGGAGGCGAGCGGCTTCACATCCATCGTCATGCCCTCGAAATAGGGCGGGTTCTGCACGTAGGTGGAGCCGCCATTCCAGCGATAGGTGTCGCTGCCGGCATCCACCTTGATGGCCTGCCACTGCGCCGGGCCCTTGAACACGTCCGAGTAGCGGGACATGAACATCTGCCGCGTCAGCACCTCGTGGACGACGTTGTTCACCTCTTCCTGCGAGGGCCAGATGTCCAGCAGCATGACGGGCTTGCCGTCGTTGCCGACGCCGATCGGGTCCTTCGACATGTCGATCTTCACCGTGCCGGCCAGCGCATAGGCGACGACCAGCGGCGGCGAGGCCAGGTAGTTGGCGCGCACATTGGCGTGGACGCGGCCCTCGAAATTGCGGTTGCCCGAGAGGACGCCGGCGACGACCAGCTTGTTCTGCTCGATGGCTTCGACCATCGCATCCGGCAGCGGGCCGGAATTGCCGATGCAGGTGGTGCAGCCATAGCCGACCGTCTGGAAGCCCAGCGCGTCGAGATCAGCCGTCAGGTTCGCACCATCCAGATAGTCGGTGACGACCTGCGAGCCAGGCGCCAGCGAGGTCTTCACCCAGGGCTTCGGCCGCAGCCCCTTGGCGCGCGCCTTGCGGGCCACCAGGCCGGCCGCGACCAGCACATAGGGGTTGGAGGTGTTGGTGCAGGAGGTGATGGCCGCGATCACGACATCGCCATGGCCCAGGTCGAAATTGGCATCCGCCACCTTCACCCGCTTGTTCGCCTCGTCGCCCGGCACGCCCATGGCGCCGGCGGCGAGGTCCTTCGCGAAGGAGGCGCCGACATTGACCAGCGCCACGCGGTCCTGCGGGCGCTTCGGCCCGGCCATCGAGGGCTCGACCGTGCTGAGGTCGAGCTCCAGCGTGTCGGTGAAGACGGGGTCGGGCGTGCTCTCGTCGCGGAACATGCCCTGCGCCTTGCAGTATTCGCGCACGAGCTTGATGCGGTGCTCGTCACGGCCGGAGAGCGTGAGGTAGCTCAGCGTCATCTCGTCCACCGGGAAGAAGCCGCAGGTGGCGCCGTATTCGGGGGCCATGTTCGCGATGGTCGCGCGGTCGGCCAGCGGCATGTGCGCGAGGCCGGGGCCGAAGAACTCGACGAACTTGCCGACCACGCCCTTCTTGCGGAGCATCTGCGTGACCGTCAGCACCATGTCGGTGGCGGTCACACCCTCCTTCAGCTTGCCGGAGAGCTTGAAGCCGATCACGTCGGGGATGAGCATGGCGATGGGCTGGCCGAGCATCGCGGCCTCGGCCTCGATGCCGCCGACACCCCAGCCCAGCACGCCCAGGCCGTTGATCATCGTCGTGTGGCTGTCCGTGCCGTAGCAGCTGTCGGGGTAGACGTAGGTCTCGCCGCCCACGCTGTTGGTCCAGACCACCTGGCCCAGATATTCCAGGTTCACCTGGTGGCAGATGCCGGTGCCGGGCGGGACCACACGGAAATTGTTGAAGGCCTCCTGGCCCCAGCGCAGGAACTCGTAGCGCTCGCCATTGCGCTCGAACTCGATGTCCACATTCTTCTGCAGCGAGGAGGCGGTGCCCGAGACATCCACCATCACCGAGTGGTCGATCACGAGGTCCACGGGAACCAGCGGGTTCACCTTGCGCGGGTCACCGCCGAGGCTCAGCAGCGCGTCGCGCATGGCGGCGAGGTCCACCACGGCGGGGACGCCGGTGAAATCCTGCAGCAGGATGCGGGCGGGCTTGAAGGGGACTTCCTTTTCGGAATGGCCTTCCTGCACCCATTCGGCGATCGCCTTGGCGTCATCCACCGTGTAGCTGCGGCCATTCTCGAAGCGCAGCACATTCTCCAGCAGAACCTTCAGCGAAAAGGGCAGGCGCGACAGGTCGCCGATCTGCCTGGCGGCTTCCGGAAGGCTGAAATAATGGTAGGTCTTGCCATCCACCGAAAGCTGACGCGCCGTCTTCAGGGTGTCTGTCGTATTTTGGTGGGTCCCGGTCATGCTTTTCTTCCTCAACTCTTGCGCCGCGCTTTTAAGCATGGCCCTGTTAAATGGTCCATGGAGGCCGCCCCTGCTGCAAGCGCGTGAATTGGCCTGTTGGCGGTCGGAACGATTGGTCTTCGCCGGCTTGTCCTTCGAGGTTGCCTCCGGCGAGGCGGTTTTGCTGACCGGCGCCAATGGAGCGGGGAAATCCTCGCTGCTGCGGCTGCTGGCCGGGCTGATCCCGGCGGCCGAGGGCAGCCTGAGCTGGGAGGGGGCCGATTGCTTCGCGGACCTGCCGGCGCATGGCGCCCGGCTGCGCTATATCGGCCACCAGGACGCGCTGAAGCCGGCCCTGACCGCGCGGGAGAACCTGGCCTTCTACGCGCGCCTCTGGGGCGGCGCGGTGGAGCCGGCCCTGGAAGCACTGGCGCTTTCGGCCCTGGCCGAGCTGCCGGCGCGGGTGCTCTCCTCCGGCCAGAAGCGTCGGCTCGCGCTCGCGCGGCTGGCCCTGGCGCCGGCCCCCATCTGGCTGCTGGACGAACCCTCGGTGGGGCTGGACGCGGCCTCGGTCGAGCGGCTCGGCCCGCTGTTTGCCGCGCATCGAGCGGTCGGCGGCATCATCCTGGCCGCGACGCATTTGCCGCTGCCCCTGCCCGGTTCGCGGGAGTTAAGGCTGTGATCGCGCTGCTCCTTCGCGAGCTCCGGCTCGCCATCCGCCACCCGGCCGACACGCTCTCGGCGGTGATGTTCTTCGTGCTGGTGGCGGCCATGTTCCCCTTCGGCGTCGGCCCCTCGCCGGAATTGCTGGCGCGGCTGGCCCCCGGCGTTCTGCTGGCCGCAGCGCTCCTCGCCGCGCTCCTGCCGCTCGACCGTCTCTTCGGGGCCGAGGCGGAGGATGGCTCCCTCGACCAGCTGATGCTCTCCGGCCTGCCGCCAGCCGGCATCGCGGCGGTGAAGGCGCTGGGGCATTGGATCACCACCGGCCTTCCCCTCGTCCTCGCCACGCCACTCGCCGCCGCCCTGCTGAACCTGCCCACCGAGGCCTGGCCGGCCGCCATGCTGGCGTTGGGCCTCGCCTCGGCCATCCTCTCGGTGTTTGGCGCCGCTGGAGCGGCGCTGACGCTGGGCGCGCGGCGCGGAGGCGTGCTGCTGCCGTTGCTGGTGCTGCCGCTTTCCATCCCGGCCGTGATCTTCGGCGCCGCCGCCATCGAGGCCGCGGCCAATGGCCTGGAAGCACGGCCCTATCTGCTGCTGGAGGCGGCGATCCTGGCGCTGGCGGCACCGCTGGCACCCCTGGCGGCGGGGGCGGCGTTGCGGGGGGAATAAAAAAGGGCCTCCGCGAAATCCTGGTAATCCGCGCATTCCATCACGAAGCTGCCAAGCCCGCCGATCACCTCGGCCGCGTAATGCGCCGGCAGATCCGGTTCCTCATTCACCACGGCCAAGCCGTTGATCACCACGCCGGCTGCCACCGCCACATCGCGCACCGGCCCTGAGGCGCGGCCGCGATTGCCCGCGCCATCGCCCGAGACATCCACCACCTGCCGTGTCGCCGGGGCCGGGCAGCGCCCCAGCAGGGCCAGCGCGGCCACCAGCCCCTCGCC
>LNFM01011577.1_pt1 | contig 21525 bp, 18 predicted proteins | sample 596031 | NCBI WGS metagenome assembly LNFM01 (sample SAMN04254537, study PRJNA301005) | activated carbon metagenome | isolation source: dual media filters at the Ann Arbor, Michigan drinking water treatment plant | place: USA: Ann Arbor
GCGCTTATGAAACGGCGAAAGGACCGGCGATTTTCCGTTTGCAGGAGCATACCGACCGCTTATTCAACTCTGCGCATATCTTTATGATGAAAATACCTTATAACAAGGCAACTTTGATGCAAGCGCAATGTGATGTGGTCAAACAAAATAAGCTTGTCTCCGGGTATATCCGCCCTATCGCTTTCTATGGCGCTGAAGCCATGGGACTCTCCGCCAAAACGCTTTCCACTCACGTTGCCATCGCCGCTTGGCAATGGGGAACATACTTAGGACCAGAGGCCCTTGAAAATGGGATCCGTGTCAAAACCTCTTCTTTCACCCGGCATCATGTCAACATCAACATGTGTCGCGCCAAATCGGTCACGACTTATGCCAATTCGATTCTGGCCAATCAAGAAGTTGGATTAAATGGCTACGATGAAGCGCTGTTACTGGATGTGGAAGGCTATGTGGCCGAAGGGTCGGGGGAAAATATTTTCATCGTCAAACAAGGCAAGCTCTACACGCCCGATTTAACTTCCTGCCTGGAAGGAATCACGCGGGCGTCTGTGATTGATTTGGCTGCTGAAATCGGTATTCCAGTCATCGAAAAACGAATTACGCGCGATGAAATTTATTGTGCGGATGAGGCATTCTTTACCGGCACTGCTGCTGAAGTGACACCGATTCGCGAACTTGATAATCGCATGATTGGACCCGGCAAGCGCGGGCCGATCACCACACAAATACAAACCCTATTCTTTGATTGCGTCAAAGGCAGAGCTAAAAATCACGCCGATTGGCTTACCTTCGTTTAATCAGCTATATTGGAGATATTTTTATAATGAATCAACAAGCCGATAACAAAACACGTGAAATTGAAATTACAACCGATGATCTGCCATTGCATTGCCCCACGCCAGCCATGATGTTGTGGAACTCGCATCCGCGGGTTTTTCTTCCGATTGAAGCAACGGGCGAAGCGCTATGCCCTTATTGCGGCACGCACTATACGCTTAAAGGCGGCGCTGTCGCTGGGCACCATTAAAGCGGTTTAATTTCTGAAGAGAACTTACATTCCAATGATTAATTGGTCATAGCAATTTGCCAGCAACTATTCATCGCTTTTTATCAACAATCATTCTTCCAAAGAGAAAAAATTATGCACGCAATTCCTCATGAAATTTTTAAGGCGTATGACATTCGCGGCATTGTTGGTAAAACGATCACCGTTGATAATGTAGAAAAAATAGGCCATGCGATTGGCTCCGAAGCTCGCGCAAGAAATCTGACAGCTATCGCCATCGGCCGGGATGGCCGCTTATCAGGAACTGAGTTGTCGCAAGCACTCGCTCGCGGTATTCAAAAAAGCGGCATTCATGTAGTCGATGTTGGCATGGTAGCGACGCCCATGCTTTACTACGCCGCACATGAGTTATGTCAATATTCCGGAGTGATGGTTACCGGCAGTCATAATCCGCCTGAGTATAATGGCTTTAAAATTGTACTTGGCGGCGAAACTTTGGCGGCTGACACAATCCAGGCGTTGCGTTTGCGCATCGAAAATAACGACCTCGCACAGGGCGCAGGCAATTATTCCGAACATGCTATCGTCAATGCGTATATTGAGCGGATCACTGCTGATATCAAACTCACTCGTCCCATCAAAATTGTTGTTGATTGTGGCAATGGCGTAGCGGGTGCGTTTGCACCGGCACTCTATCGCGGCCTGGGTTGTGAAGTAATCGAATTATTCTGCGAGGTGGATGGGTCTTTTCCTAACCACCACCCGGACCCATCTGTACCTGACAATCTGAATGATGTCATTCAGGCGTTGAAAACTACCGATGCGGAAATTGGGCTGGCTTTTGATGGCGATGGTGACCGCCTTGGTGTCGTTACAAAGAATGGTAATATTATCAATCCTGATCGCCAGCTCATGATGTTTTCAGCTGATGTATTGTCGCGAAATCCTGGTGGCAAAATTATTTTTGATGTGAAATGTACTCGGAATCTGGCGCCCTGGATCAGTCAGCATGGCGGCGTGCCGGTCATGTGGAAAACCGGCCATTCTTTCATCAAAGCAAAACTCATTGAATCTAAAGCATTATTAGCTGGAGAAATGAGCGGTCATTTGTTTTTCAAGGAACGTTGGTACGGTTTTGATGATGGCTTATATGCCGGCGCACGACTACTCGAATTGCTGAGTCGTGAAGCAGACATCAATATCACTCTCAATAATCTGCCCGATAGCATTAACACACCGGAACTTCAGGTTCGCGTTGCTGAAGGGGAAAATCACACACTGATTGCACAGTTACAAAAAAATGATTGATGGTTTGCGGGTTGAATACAGTGATGGGTTTGGTCTGGCGCGCGCTTCTAATACTACGCCGGTCATCGTACTACGCTTTGAAGCCGATAATGAGGCAGCCTTGAAACGCATCCAGGAAGATTTTCGTCATAATATTCTGCAGGCAAAACCGGAGGCTCAACTCCCTTTTTAGCCAGAAATAATACTTCCGGCACCTTATGCGCATTGCCATCGCTCAGATTAATAGCACCGTTGGCGATATCACAGGAAATGCTGCAAAGATACTGGGTGCGGTAAATCAGGCGAAACAAGCTGGTGCGCAGTTGGTAATAACGCCCGAGCTGGCGCTATCCGGGTACCCGCCCGCTGATTTATTATTACGCGAAACTTTCTGTCATTCTTGTAACGAGGCATTGACAGAATTAATCAAAGCAATTGATGACACAACATTAGTTGTAGGTTATCCCAGTTTTCAGGAAGGCAAGCTATATAATGCAGTTTCCGTGATTCGCCGCGGCAAAATCTCGCACACCTATTACAAGAGAATTCTCAGTCAATCTCCTTTCTTTAACGAATCGTATTATTTTGATACCGGTACTGAATCGTGTGTATTTGAACTGGATGGAGTTAAATTTGGCATTGCGATCTGCGCTGACTTCTGGTTGAGCAATTCGCTCCTTGCAGCAGATTGCTCTGGTCTTGATATGTTGTTAGTACTGAGCGCTTCGCCTTACCGTATCAACAAGCAAGCTTCTCGTTATCAGATTACCCGTCAATTTATTGAACAGACTGGCATCTCCATTATCCACACTAACTTGATCGGTGGGCAGGATGAACTGGTTTTTGATGGCGCTTCTTTTGTAATGAACCGGCAAGGAGAACTAACCCATCAACTCGGTGAATTTGTTGAAGCCATCGAATTAATCGATATTCACAACAATCAACCCATAAAAACTGAGCTGGCAGCCCCTCAACTTCCCATCGCCAGCATCTATCAAGCATTATGCTTGGGAGTTAAAGACTATACCCGGAAGAATGGATTTCCCGGTGCATTGTTAGGTCTTTCCGGTGGAGTAGATTCAGCACTGACACTGGCAATTGCGGTCGATGCACTGGGCGCGGATAAGATCAAAGCCGTCATGATGCCTTCGCAGTACACGGCCAGCATCAGCCTGGAAGACGCCAATGAAATGGCCGAATTATTGGGTGTTGAGCTCCTCGAATGCAGTATTCAACCCTTGTTTGATCAGTTTTTGTTAAACATCGAAAGTGATTTCCAAATTCCCTCTGACTCCACTGCATCAAATACCATGACGGAGAATTTACAAGCGCGCATACGCGGTACATTACTGATGGCGCTGTCAAACCACTCGGGTTCGATTGTATTGACTACTGGCAACAAGTCCGAGATAGCGGTTGGTTATTGCACGTTGTATGGCGATATGGCAGGTGGCTTTGCAGTACTCAAAGATGTCAGTAAGACCTTGGTTTATGCGCTCTGCGAATACCGCAATCAAATTCGCCGGGGCATTCCGGAGCGCATCATTCAGCGTGCGCCTTCCGCGGAATTACGGCCCAATCAAACGGATCAAGATAGCTTGCCGCCGTATGAGATTTTAGATGCAATTATAGAAGCTTATGTCGGAAATAATTATTCACCCGAGGAAATTATTGCGCTGAATTATAACGAAGCTGACGTTCAGAAAGTCATACACTTAATTCATAGAAATGAATATAAACGCCGCCAGTCTCCTCCGGGAGTTCGTATTACGCATTGCGATTTTGGCACGGCATGGCATTACCCGATTACATCCAGCTATAAAATCTGGTCTACATAACCCAGAGATGAATAGGATTGATGGAACTTGAGTAATAAATAGACATCCTATTGCCATGAAATTTGTCTACCTGATAATCGCGCTATTATTCCTGTTTCCAGTCAATAGCTATGCCCACGAATTACCTGATCTGGGCGATATATCACAGGCTACCATCACACCCTATCAGGAGCGTCAGATTGGCTTGCAAATCATGCGCCAGATTCGCGCGGACCCGAGTTATTTGGATGATCCAGAGATAGCCAGTTATCTAAGCAATCTTGGTCATAAATTAATTTCCAATTCTGATGAAACCAGTGCAGTACAATCATTTGAATTTTTTGCGATCCAGGACTCATCCATCAATGCATTCGCATTACCTGGCGGGTTCATGGGTTTCAATAGCGGATTGATCATCGCCGCACAAAGCGAATCGGAATTGGCAGCTGTAATGTCGCATGAAATTGCCCATGTGACACAAAAACATCTGGCGCGTATGATTGCCGGACAGAAATTCGATTTGATAAAGTCGATAGCGACACTTGCAGTCGCTATTATTGCTGCACGCTCTAATCCGCAAGCAAGTCAAGCCATATTGGTTGCTTCCCAGGCCAGTGCCATTCAGTCAAAATTGGATTTCACCCGCAAGCATGAGAAAGAAGCGGACCGGATCGGTTTAAGTATCCTGCTCGATGCAGGGTTCGAACCGCAAGGCATGTCTACTTTTTTTGAACGCCTGCAAAGAGCTGGACGATTTCATGAAAATGGCGCGCCTTCGTATTTACGTACTCACCCCATCACTTATGAGCGTATTGCAGATATCCAGAATCGCATTCGCGAAATGCCATACCGCCAAGTTCCCGATAGTATCGATTTCTTATTGGTGCGCGCTAAATTACGTGCTATGCAAGGAAAGCCACATGATGCGGCTGTGCAGTTCAAATCACGTTTAGATGAGAAGCGATATACCAACGAAGCGGTTGAACGCTATGGCTATATTCATGCGCTACTACGGGATAAAAAGAACAAACAGGCAAACCATGAACTCGCGCATTTATATCAAATATTGCAGCGTGATTCTTCTACATCAGTTCTGACCAATCATCGACTGGGAAACACAGTACGCGTTGAAAATAAAAATGTGATTGCGGGCGCCATGATTGAAACACTTTCAGCCAATGTCAAACTGGGTAATGGAGAAATTACTGAAGCATTTGATATTTATAAAAGCGCATTAAAAATATATCCACAGCATCGCGCACTGATTCAGGGGTATGCGCATGCTTTAATACAAAACAAACAGACTGAAACAGCACTTGAGTTTATTAACAAACAATTACTGCTTATTCCAAATGATCCGAAACTGTTTAGCTTACAGGCCCAATGCTACGACTTATTAGGTGATAGAATGCTTCAACATCGTGCGCTGGCTGAAACTTATGTGTTAAAAGGACACTATGCAGCTGCGCTTGATCAATTGCAGACCGCACTGCAGAACAGCAACGGAAATTTTTACCAGCTATCCAGTGTTGAGGCACGTCTTAAACAAATACAAGCACTGAAAGCAGAAGAAGATAAAGAAAAATAAAAGCACTCACTATTATTAGGCAATCTGCACCAATACATTCACTAAATTTTCTAAGCGAGTCTTTTGATTACTATTTATCCCCGAGTTGCATTTCATTAATTTTCTCTAAATGTTAACAGTTAGCATTAAACGAATTGTCATTGTTTTACTTATGATTCTTGTTCCAGCTGCCTACTATTGGGTCAGTGGCGGAAAAAAAGGATCTGAAGAAAGTCAATATAAAACCCGGAGCATTGAACGGGGGGATATCATACAATCCATCTCTGCTAACGGCACGTTGACCCCGGTTGTTCTTGTCAATGTCGGCACTCAGGTTTCAGGCACTGTGGCTAAATTATATGCGGATTATAACGACCATGTTGAAGTGGGTCAGATTCTGGCTGAACTGGATCCAGCCTTACTGCAGGCGCAATTGCAGCAATCCAAAGCAAATCTTCTCAATGCGCAAGTAACCTTGCGAATTGCTGATGGCAAATTGAAACGCCATCAATTGCTGAAGGAAAAAGAGTTCATTTCACTTGAAGCATTACAAATGATCGAGCAAGAAATGGAAGTAGCACGCGCGCAACTGGCAATTAGTAAGGCCCAAGTTGCGCGTGACCAAACCAATCTCAATTATAGTGTTATTCGGTCCCCCATATCGGGAGTTATCATCGCGCGGGATGTAGATATCGGCCAAACTGTGGCGGCCAATTTCCAAACACCAATCTTGTTTCAAATCGCCAAAGATCTCCGGCAAATGCAAATCAACATCAGCGTCGCTGAAGCCGATATCGGCCAATTACATCTCGGTCAGCTCATTAACTTTACCGTTGATGCGTTTCAGCAACGTAAATTTTCCGGTACAGTGAAGCAAGTTCGACTCAATCCAACAATTCAAGAGAATGTCGTCACCTATAACGTAGTTGCCATGGTTGATAATGATGATGGAACCTTATTGCCAGGTATGACTGCCAATATCAATTTTGTTGTCAATCAGAAAGAGAATGTTTTACGTGTACCCAATGCAGCTCTGCGTTATCAGCCGAAGGATATTGAATCGACTGAAAACAGCAAACAAACAAAATCAGCCAATCAATCTGTAGTCTATCTTTTGCCAGAGAATCGCCCTGTCCCTGTTAATGTCAGCATTGGTATTACTGATGGCAATTTTACTGAAATCGTCAATGGTGAAATAAAGGCGGGCGATAAAGTAATTATTAGTGACGTTGCCGACAAAAAGGAAGCGGAAAGTAAGTTCAAATTAAGAGTATTCTGATGCTATCGATTCAGACCAATCATGTCGGCCATTCGCTGATTAGAATTGAGGATCTTTGTAAAAGCTACGACTTGCAAGACGCCAGTGGGAATACCATTACGAATCAGGTTTTGTTTAATATCAATCTGACCATCAATCAAGGTGAATTTGTTGCCATTATGGGGCATTCCGGATCGGGTAAATCGACACTGATGAATATACTCGGTTGCCTTGATACCTCGACAAGCGGATCATATTTTCTCTCCGAGAAAAATGTTGCCAAACTTACCAACGATGAACTGGCGCGCATTCGTAACCAGAAGATCGGTTTCGTATTTCAGGGATTCAATTTGCTAAAACGTGTAACAGCACTAGATAATGTGGCAACACCATTACTGTACGCTGGCGTCGGCCGTTCTCAAAGCCGCAAACAAGCTTTAGAGCTTCTCCGTCGCACCGGTTTAGAAAATTTTGCCATGCATCAACCGAATCAGCTCTCAGGAGGGCAACAACAACGTGTCGCAATCAGTCGCGCACTGATCAATCAGCCGCCACTGATTCTGGCTGATGAGCCCACGGGAAATCTTGATACGCAAACCAGCCGTGAAATTATGTTACTGTTTCAACAGCTTAACCGAGATCAAGGTATTACTATCGTACTGGTCACGCATGAAGATGATATTGCGGCTTATGCAAAGCGCTTAATTCGCCTAAAGGATGGACATATCATTTATGATAAGAACAACAATACGAACATAAGTGTAGACAAGCTTTCCAGGTCTTTTCCAGCCTAATTACAGCTTGTAATTTATTTTTACCCATGATTAATCGTTATTGACACAATGAATTTTCTTGCAATTGTTGGCGAAGCACTGCGCGCCTTGCGTCAAAATCGCTTGCGTACCGGGCTAACCATGTTAGGCATGATTATTGGCGTAGCGGCCGTAGTTTTAATGTTATCCATCGGTCAAGGCGCGCAAACTAAAATTAATCAAACCATCGCTGAGATGGGCAGTAATCTTTTTATCGTTGTCCCAGGCGCCACATCTTCCGGAGGATTTAGCTTTGGCAGCGGTAGCATCAGAACTTTAACGATCCATGATGCGCAAGCGATTGCCGAATTATCGACAATCAGTGCAACGGCGCCTGTCATTTCGGGGACAGCACAGCTCAATTACGCCGCCAAAAATTGGAGCACCCTCATCACAGGCACTACACCGGATTATTTTTCGGTAGGTAACTGGAAAATTGAATCGGGTACAACCTTTACAGAATCTGATTTGCGTTCGGCGAATCGTGTAGTTGTTTTGGGATCAGTCACGGCACAGAACTTATTCGGTGATGAAGATCCCGTTGGAAAAACTATACGCATAACCAACCGCCCTTTCCTCGTTGTGGGTGTGCTAATGGCCAAAGGACAAAGCCTAACGGGACGCGACCAGGATGACAATATTTTCATACCGATCACAACCAGTGAAAGACAGATTACCGGCAATCAATTTCCTGGTTCTATCCGACTCATGTTAGTCCAGTGTAAGTCAGCGGATGAAATGGATATCGCTGAAATAGAAATTACTCAATTATTACGCCAACGCCATCGCATCGCAAAAGGTAAAGAAAATGATTTTACTGTCCGCAATTTAACTGCACTTGCTGATGTTGCGACAGGCGCTGCAAAAGTAATGTCGATGGTATTAGGCGCCATTGCATCGGTATCTTTATTGGTTGGTGGGATTGGCATTATGAATATTATGCTAGTATCTGTAACTGAACGTACCCGGGAAATTGGTATTCGTATGGCAATCGGTGCCAATCAGCGTGCAATTCTTACTCAGTTTTTGCTTGAGGCTATGATGATCTGTTTTATGGGTGGGTTGATTGGTTTGCTACTGGGTATTGGTGGTGCTTGGGTAGTCAGCCAAATTGCTGATATGCTCATTGTCATTACACTAGGTATGATCGGTTTAGCTTTTCTATTTGCTTCGGCAGTTGGCATATTCTTTGGTTTTTATCCTGCCAAGAAGGCTGCTTCACTGAAACCAGTCGATGCACTTCGATATGAATAACTTATCTAAGTTTTGTTAGTTGACTTGCATTCAGTGCCCAAATAGGAATATCTCATGACAATCAAAGAGCGCCCTACTTCTGATTTTCTAGCAATTGTCGTCGTAGAAAATACAAAAGAAGCAATGACTGTAGGTGAAATCAAGAATGCGCTACATGAGCGTGGTTTTGGTATCCTCATGGCCATCGCCGCACTACCAATCTGCCTTCCAGTACCCGTACCACCGGGCTATACAACATTTTTTTCTATCCCGCTCTTCATTTTTTCAGTACAAATGATTCTTGGTATGCACGCACCGTGGTTACCTATTTGGATTGAAAAAAAATCAATTAAACGATCCAGTCTTGAAAAAATAGTTACAAAAGCAAATCCTTGGCTCAAGAAAATTGAGAACCGTATGCAGCCGCGCATGACCTATATCAGCGTGCATACCTGGGAAAGAATTATCGGTATTTTTTCCTTTGTTTTTGCGCTATCAATAGCACTTCCAATCCCTTTGACTAATTTTCCGCCAGGCTGGGGAATACTGGTAATGTCTCTGGGGCTTCTGAATAGGGACGGTGTAACCATATTGATCGGCATGATTATTGGAACGATTGGAATCGGTATTACCATGATTGTTTTGGTCATGCTATGGATGGGAATAACAATGCCATCATTCTATTGATTTATTGCCTCAGCAAGCGTTACAGTCTCTGGAGTTATTGAATCATTGTTTCCTATGATATAAATGGCTCAGAATTCACTTAAGGAGGGTGGTTTGTTTTTAACACGTGATGACCGCAAGATCAGTATTATCGGCGGCTTACTGCTGCTGGGATTGACTTTAACAACAGGATTTGCCGTTTATAGCGCGATGCGTCAACAGATTGAGTCGGCGCTTGGTCGAGGGTTGGGGGTTGCGCTACAAGGCAAGGCGTTACTAATTGAAAGCCTCGTTCAAAAAGGGTTGGCAGATACTCATGCATTAGCGCTTCGCCCTTTCATCGTTCAGTCGATGCAAGAACTCAATGCGCAATCAGATAACGCGAGTGCGTTGAGCGACCTGACACGAAACGTCAATTCATTGACGCACGCAGGATTTTCAGCGGCAGTAGTTTATGATCTGAACGGCAATTCGTTATCACATGCCGGGCGTTTCTCTGAAACCCAATCTCAATCAATCCCGCTGAATAAGCACAATAAAACATCGATAATATGGGACGAGCAGTTTATTCTACGCACCAGCAAAGATATATTAGATGAAGAACAACACCGTATTGGCAGCATCACAACAGAAATCAAACTACCGCAACTGACCCAGAGATTTAGTGAAATAAGATCGATCGGTAAAACTGGGGAGTTCATTTTATGTGCACCGCCTGAAGAAAGTAAGCCGGAAATGCCTTGCCTGATAAGTCAGATCGATGGCATAAAATTTAGGTATCTGAAGTATGTAACGGAAGGCGGGGTACTGCCGATCAGTTTTGCCCTGGATGGGAAAAGTGGTGTTATCGCCGTCAAAGACTATCGTCAAGTACCGGTCATAGAGGCATATGCACCGTTACGCGCGATCGGTCTCGGCATGATTCTGAAGCTGGATGAAGAAGAATTATTTGAACCCGTCACTGAAGAAATAAAAAATATTATTCTTTATCTTGCCGGACTGATCGTGGCTGAGATATTGCTATTGAATTGGTTTGTTCGCAAGCTGATCAAATCAGAAAGAGAAGCACGTAATGCCAAGGAAATTGCCGAACAGTTTTCTATTGAATTAAGTCATAAGGAAATTGAGCTGAGCGAACGTCTGAAAGAAATTTCTTGTCTTTATGAGATTCGCCGGAGTATTGGCTTAGAATTATCCGTAGATAATATCTGCCAACAGATTATTGAACATCTGATACCCGCCATGCAATACCCGGAGATTGCCTCTGCCGTGATTGAACTTGATGGGAGGAGAATTACCTCTTCAAATCAGAACCAAAACTTAGTCCATAAGCTGGAATCGAAGATTGGCGTCAATGGCAAGGTTTGTGGCCACCTGAGCGTTTTTTATCCTGAAGACAAGCCCTTTCTTGTGATGGAAGAACAAAGGCTTATTGATGCCATCACCGATGATCTGGCAAAGTGGCTGGAACGCAAACAAGTTGATGAATTATTGCGCGTGCGATTGAAGGAAATTACTTGTCTCTATGAAATCCGCCGTGGCATGGGATTAGAATTATCAATAGAGCATGTTTGTCAGAATATTTTTGAGAATTTGATACCAGCCATGCAGTTCCCAGAGATTACTACTGTCGTCGTTGAAGTCAATGGCAAGCGATTCGCTTCAACAAATCAGGATCAGAATTTTGCTATTAAGTTGCGCGCCAAAACGCATTCCGATGATAAAGTTTGCTTTGAATGTTACAAAAAGAACGATGCGATTGGCTTCGTGTTGCAATCAAAAATAAGTGTGAATAACAAGGTATGCGGTCATTTGAGTGTTTTCTATCCCGAAGACAAACCCTTCCTGGTGCTTGAAGAACAAAGACTCATTGATGCCATTGCGGATGATTTGGCCAAATGGCTGGAACGTAAACAAGTTGATGAACTGCTGCGCGAGCGTTTAAAAGAAATCTCCTGTCTTTATGAAATCCGCCGCGGGATCGGGGTGGAATCATCGATAGATAATGTTTGTCAGAATATTTTTGAGAATTTAATACCTGCCATGCAATTCCCGGAGATTGCCACCGCTATTATCGAACTGGATGGCTGGCGGTTCACCTCCGGAAAATATTCTCAAGATCTTATACCTCAATTGCAATCAAAAACAAAAATCATCAACAAGACTCGCGATCAATGGCGTGCAGAAAGAGATCCCGCATGCACTTGTTGGTCTGCAATTAGTGTCAATGGTACGGTCTGTGGTCAATTACGTGTATTTTATCCTGCTGACAAACCATTTCTAGTACAGGAAGAACAAAAACTCGTTAATGCAATCGCAAGCGACTTAGAAAGCTGGCTTGAACGTAAGCGTTTAGAGCGAGCACTGGTATTTGTAGCAGAAGAACAAGCCCATACGATCGGTCAAGAATTACATGATAATCTTGGTCAACAAATCGCTGCAATTGGCTATCAAGCCAGAGCACTGGAGAAACAAATATTTGCTGCAGGAAATGAAAGCATGGCTCCCGTAGCCGCTTCTATTGCTTCGCAGGCACAGATTGCTGTTATCCATATCAAGCAGATCGCTCAAGGATTGCTGCCATTTGAATTAGAAGCTAACGGTTTGATCCCTGCATTACAAACATTAGCAGCAAGGATAGCCACGACTTACAGCATCATTTGTAATTTCTCATGTAAAAATAGCATCATGATTAATGATGATAATAATAGCCTGGCGCTTAATCTCTATCGAATTACTCAAGAAGCTGTCAACAATGCAATACGACACGGCAAAGCACAGCACATCACGATAGCATTGACCTTTGATGAAGGGATATTGTGCCTATCAATTTGCGATGATGGCAGCGGTTTCGCTGGGATTGATACAAATCATAAAACAATTTCTGGTATGGGTATTAAAATTATGCAATATCGTGCGAAGCAATTAGGTGCAAAGCTCGAATTTCTGTCGCGCAACGAAGGTGGTACTGAAGTTCGTTTAGAAATGCGGATGGCTTAGTCTATGTCAACAGTGAAAGCTAAAGTAATGTTGATTGATGATCACGCCATGCTACGGCATGGTATGGCGATGCTCATCAATATGGAACCAGATATGGAAGTGTTTGCTGAAGCAGGTGACGGTAATGAAGCGCTGGCAATACTCAAGAAAACTGGTCCTGTCGATATTGTTCTATTAGATGTTACGCTTAAGACAGTATCCGGTTTCGAAGTAATAAAAAGTATGCATGCGCTAATCCCTACTCTGCCTGTACTTTTTATTTCCATGCATGACGAATCGGTTTACGCTGAACGTGCACTACGAGCCGGAGCACGTGGCTATGTCATGAAACAAGAGCCTGGCGAAGTGCTGCTAACTGCCATCCGTGAAGTATTAAAGGGTAACGTTTATTTAAGCAAGCAAATGCATGATAAATTGCTAAAGCGGATTGCCGGAGGCTCAGAACCGGAACAGTTAATTAATACGCTTACTCCCAGTGAGTTTGAGGTACTGCACCTGATTGGACAGGGTCATAGCAGCCAGGAAATCGCTAAGTTACTTTACCGCAGCATTAAAACCATTGAAACACATCGTTTTAATATTCGAGTTAAATTGAATTTAAAAGATGGTGCCGACTTAATCCGTTACGCCACGCGATGGATTTCTGAAGAACACTGAGCAATCCCGTCGACGCTTTTGAAACAACTATTTTCTATCATTATGTGACGACCTAATGGTTTCCCTTAGCAACAAACCATAGTTTCCCTAATATACATAGCAGTATTGATTCAGTAGGATGCACACCTGTGTTGTTCTACTTGGAGCTATTACTATCATGAATATAAAACTGGGCAAATATCTTGCAGTGTTACCTTTGCTTTCTCTTTTGGTTGCTTGTGCGCAGTTGGGTCAACTCGAAGCACAAGATACAGATATTAGAAAAATGACACAGAGCGCCGAAACGTATAGTGATCATACTAAATTGTCAAACTACTATGACAATTTAGCTAAAGAAATGGTGGCAAAAGTTGCAGAGAAAAAAGAATCATTAGAAGAATATGAGGATCATAGTTATTACTATGGCAGACAAGGTCAAGATTTTAGATCACATACGGAAGCCAATATTCGTTATTACGAGCAAGCTTTATCGGATGTCACAAGACAAGCCGATTTGCATCGGAAAATTGCTGCCGAATTGTTACAGCGTGATTATGCAGGATCAGCAGAAACACCTGAGCAAGATGGCAAGCATCAAATCAAAGCCAAACTAAATTCAGACGCTAACAGTCTGCCTATTAGGGCGCAATAAAGATATAAATAACCAGTGCACAATTGCTGATTCATTTTTCTAGTTAGTATGCCATTTATTGAAAAAGAGTAACAAAGTTAAGCTGATAATTTAAAGGGCACTTCTAAAAATTCAAAGTTCTAAACAAAACGAGGCACGAGAAAAAAATGGTTACGCAGCATATGCATGATATGTAAGGAAACATTTTTTTAGAAGTGCCCTAAAGAAGCTTCAGTTAATTCAAAAGCATTAAGGTTCTGTTCTATAAAACAGAGTCTTAGTGCTTTTGGCGTATTTATTTGTGAAAAAATTTTTATCGTCACCAAAAGATGAAATACTCAAAATGGTCGTTATTTGTCATCACAGTCAGCAGTATATTTTTTTTCGTTACGCATTCAATTACTCTTCACGCAAGTAATTTAGTAAATTTTGCCAAAGAAAACCGGGTAGGATTCGGTGGTTGGGTGAATAGCGGCGTGACTTTTAATCCCAGTCAAACGAACGGATTTAATGGTCCAGTTGCCTTTGCCGATCAGGCCAACCGTTTCCAGTTAAATCAATTGAATTTATTCCTGCAACGTTCCGTGATATCGGAAACGAATAAATGGGATTTTGGCGGACGCTTCGACTTTCTATTTGGTACCGATGCCGTTTTTACGCAAGCATTTGGTGTTCCAACTTTTGATGTAAATTCTGGTGAGCCCCTCAACAGAAATAATTGGGATCTCCATATCTGTTGTTCTTCAACGCGCACCTATGGCATCGCGCTCCCGCAAGCTTACCTGGAAGCGCATATACCAATCGGTGAAAATGGAATCAATCTCAAAATGGGACATTTTTATTCGCCAACCGGTTTTGAAACAGTCCCGGCACCTGATAACTTTTTTTATACACGCGCTTATTCTTTTAATGCGGGAGAACCCTTCACACATACCGGTTTACAAGCAAATTATGCAATAAACAAAAATTGGTCTGTTCTCGGCAGTGCGGTTACCGGCAGTGCCACTGGCGGCTGGGATGGCGGTTGGGACAAACAATTAGGTAATTGGGGCGGTGTTACCGGTATTACCTGGACTAGCGATAACCATGCCACTTCACTGAATGTCACTGGCACTTATGGCGAAACTTCAACACAAAGCAGCAAATCATGGGGAATGTATAATATTGTGTTACAACACAGAGTTAATCCCAAAACCCTATTCGTTTTGCATCATGTCCACGGCTTTGCTGATGGCGTTTTATTGAATAACCTAAAGTACAGTAATGTAGTAAAGGATGCGCAATGGTTCGGCTTTGTCACGCACTTATACTACGATCTTACAGCTAATCTGTCTGTAGGTGCTCGAGGTGAGTGGTTTCGTGACAGAGACGGTTTTCGCAATCCATCGCCTTTTCGGATCGCAGCAGCCACGAATCTTGTTAATGGTGCACCAATGAGTTATGCGGGCAATATTAGCAATGTAACGATTACCCCGGCAGACTATTATTCGGTGACTGCTGGCATGAACTGGAAAGCAGCCAAAACATTAAATCTGAGGTGGGATTCAATCAAAAAACTCAATATACGTCCGAATATTCGCTACGACAGAGTAGATGCTTATCACACTTCAGCTTATAGGCCGTTTGCTGGCAATAAAGATCAAATCTTGTTTTCACTTGATTTTATCTTGCCTTTTTAATAATTCCATATGCGGACAGCACCTCTTTGACTTTTTTATAACCCTTTATAACCTGAATACTCTTCGTTTTCTATGATTAAATCATGATTCAGCTTGGCTTCCGCTTTGTTTACTTGATTATTTGTTTGTTTTATCGCCATTTTCTTATGAGAATCAGCATATCTCAAATTCTCCCTCAAAAGTTTCTCGTATGCGCGAATATTAGCTGATGTATGTGATTGCAGATCCAGACCTTGTCTACCATAGTAATAAGGACGTGCCTCGTATGCTTCAAGCACTTTTTTATTCTCTTGTAATTTTATTTTCGCTTCTCTGGCTAAGTTTTCATAATGCTGAACCAAAGCTTCATGATCATCACTGGCGATTCCATCCAGCGCGATAGCAGATGGATTCATATGTGCGCAAGAAGTCAATACTGAAAGTACAAAAAACAATTTCAATAATTTTATTGGTCTCATAATGACTATCCTCCAGACATCAACGAATGACGTCATCTTAATTCGATCAGTGCTATGCGTATATTGGGAAAACCATTGTTTTTCATTAATGGAAACCATTAACCATTGCGCCTATAAGACTAAGACAAACAAACCATTCTCAGGTGGATGCCGCTTCCAGGAATAAATTAAAATGAGAATGGGAAACACCGCAATTAATACCGGCACAGTATCTTTTTTCCCTCTTTTAGAATAACTAAAAATGCAATCTATCTTTAAGCATCTAAGATGTCTGATATTCGCCATTATTAGTAGTGTATTCGCACTTACAAGCAACTCAGATCACTTACACGCCAGTAGCTTAAGAAAATCATTCAAGGATAGTAGGCTAGAATTTGGCGGCTGGCTGCATGGCGGCGCAACCTTTAATCCCAGTCAGAATAACGGTTTCAACGGCCCGGTCATTTTTGCTGATCAGGCCAATCGTTTTCAATTGAATCAATTGAATCTATTTATGCGGCGTTCAGTGGTCTCCGAAGGAAATGCATGGGATTTTGGCGGGCGCTTCGATTTTATGTTTGGAACAGATGCGATATTTACTCAAGCTTTTGGTGTTCCAGCCTATGACGTGAATTCTGGAGAACCTTTAAAAAGAAGTAACTGGGATCTTAATTTATGCTGTTCTTCCTCGCGCACCTACGGCATAGCGCTTCCGCAGGCCTACGTGGAAACGTATGTGCCAGTTGGCCATGGACTTAACATCAAGTTAGGCCATTTCTATACCCCAACAGGCTTTGAAACTGTTCCAGCGCCTGATAACTTTTTTTATACACGTGCTTATACCTTGAATGTCGGGGAACCTTTTACGCATACAGGCATGCTGGCAAACTATAAGATCAATTCAAACTGGTTAGTTTTAGCAGGTCCTCTTACTGGCAGTGCGAATGGTGGTTGGGACGCCGGATGGGATAAGCAACTGGGAAACTGGAGTGGAATTGCAGGCTTTACTTGGACTAGCGATAATCATGCTACCTCATTCCATTTCTCCGGCACTTATGGCGAGACTTCCACGCGTAGTAACGAACCTTGGGGATTCTATAATATTGTGTTGCAGCACAGAATTAATCCTAAAACCCTATTAGTTTTGCACCATGTTTATGGTCATGCAGGCGGGGTTTTGTTAAACAATCTGAAATATACCAATGTTACAAAAGACGCAGAATGGTTTAGCGTCATCGCACATTTATACTATGATTTAACGGATAATCTGTCAGCGGGCGTCAGAGTTGAGTGGTATCGTGATGAAGCTGGCTTTCGAAACCCATCTCCGTTCCGGATTGCTGCTGCCACTAATAATGTTAACGGTACACCCGTCAGTTATGCAGGTAATCTCAGCAATGTCACTATTACACCTGCAGACTATTATGCAGCGACTGTCGGTTTAAATTGGAAAGCAGCTAAGACGCTAAAGATTAAATGGGATTTTTTAAAGAAACTCAGTATTCGCCCCAATATTCGTTACGATAGAGTCGATGCCTATCACGCAGCAGCTTATAGACCATTTGCCGGCAACAAAGATCAGATTCTGTTTTCTCTGGATTTCATATTGCCGTTCTAGCCCGGATATTGCATGAATTCGCACGATGATCACGCATGATATTGGTTCCACAAGGGATTTTTCGAAGAAGCGGTGTAGTTATTCATACACCTGACTGAGACAAATTCCTTGTGGAATCAAGAGACAAGTGAGGGCGTGTGCAATTCATGCAATATCCGGGCTAGAACTTATGCAGGTATCAAAATTCTACAGAAATACACTACATTAATATTACATCATACTGCTCTTGCGTATAGGATTCCTCAACCTGCAAGCTAATCGGTTTTGCTATAAAATCACCCAATTGCGCCAAGCTCTGAGATTCTTCATCAAGGAATAGATCAATCACTTGCTGTGATGCAAGAATCCGGAATTCATTGGCTTCAAACTGTCTGGATTCTCGTAGCAGTTCACGTAAGATTTCGTAACAAATTGTTTGTGCAGTTCTAATTTCTCCTCGTCCTTTACAGGTCGGGCAGGATTCGCATAATACATGCGCAAGGCTTTCCCGAGTGCGCTTACGCGTCATTTCAACCAATCCAAGTGCGCTAAATCCATTGACTGTGATGCGTGTGCGATCTTTCAGCAAAGCTTTGTTGAATTCAGTCAATACCGCATTTTTATGTTCTTCAGAATCCATATCGATAAAATCAATGATGATAATTCCGCCCAGGTTACGCAGCCTAAGCTGCCTTGCGATTACCTGAGCGGCTTCAAGATTCGTTTTGAAGATAGTGTCGTCGAAATTTCTAATACCGACAAACCCACCCGTGTTGACATCCATGGTAGTGAGCGCTTCAGTCTGATCAATAATCAGATACCCGCCAGATTTTAGATTAACGCGCCTGGCCAAAGATTTTTCAATTTCTTCCTCAACGCCATACAGATCAAATAATGGGCGATCTCCGGTATATAAAATAATATGCTCAGCAATATACGTCATATAGCTTTGCGCGAATTTCACAAGCTTTTGATAATTTTCACGTGAGTCCACCAGTATCCGGGAAGTATCTTCTTTTACATAATCTCGTAATACCCGATGACTTAAATCCAAATCTTGATATAGCAAAATAGGCGCGGCAATAGTCATAGATTGTTGTTGGATATCGTGCCATAGCTTGTGCAAATATTCGTGATCGGCACGTAAATCACTTTCATTCGCTGTTTCAGCCATTGTTCTGATAATGTAACCGCCTTTTTCATCTGCCGACAGAATTTGTTGTAATTTTTCGCGTAGCAACTCACGCTCACTGTCATCTTCAATGCGCTGAGAAATACCGATGTGTGATTCTTGCGGCAGATAAACCAATAGACGGCCCGCTAAACTGATTTGTGTGGATAGTCGCGCACCCTTTGTACCAATCGCGTCCTTGATTACTTGCACCAGAATGCTATTGCCTTCGTATAATAGTTTCTCAATCGGTTTGGTGGTATCTCCCTCTTGACTGGATGTCTTTATGTCCGCCACATGTAAAAATGCTGCCCGGTCAAGGCCTATATCGACAAATGCAGATTGCATTCCGGGCAGAACGCGACTAACACGTCCATTATAAATATTGCCTACAATGCCACGGCCGCTTGTCCGTTCAATATGTAACTCTTGTGTCACACCTTGTTCTAGTATGGCTACTCGGGTTTCTTGCGGGGTGATATTTACAAGAATTTCATTGCTCATATTGCGTATGAACTATACATATAATCAGTCTGATTCTGGATTTGAAAGCTGAGGATGCTTACGACGATGCTTGGTATAGCAACTTGTACGATACAACATTCTAATTTCAATAACTTAGGGTCATAATTGCGTGACAATTATTGAAAAATCCCTATGCCAGTTTCTTCTAATAATTGTGCTGTTTCATAGAGAGGCAACCCCATGATTCCGCTATAGCTGCCGGATATCTCAACAATAAATGCAGCTGCCATGCCTTGAACAGCGTAAGCACCTGCTTTATCCAGGATACTGTTATTTGCCAAGTAGCTACGAATCTCTTGCTCGCTGATCTGACGGAATCTTACTGTTGATGTCGATAATCTCACTTGTATATTATCTTTAACCCCCACACCAATGGCTGTTAAAACTTGGTGTGAGCGGCCTGACAATGTTTTTAGCATTTCTTCTGCATGTTTAATATCTTGTGGCTTACCTAGAATACAACCATCAATCGTAACAATCGTGTCAGCCACCAAAACGGGTAGTATCGGCAATCGGCGCTGGATCACTCGCCTCCAGCCTTCATTCGCTTTAGATTGAGTAATACGATAAATATAATCAGTCGGCGATTCGTCAATAAGCGGTTGCTCATCAATATCAATTTCACGGCCAAGCGTTTCCCGCATCATTAATAAATTACATTTCACGCCAATTTGTCTTAACAATTCACGTCTTCTTGGACTTCTTGAAGCAAGATATATTTGGTTTTCTGAAAACATCGCAATCAATACTCTATAATTCAAATACGCTTAATTTTTATCCCTATTGTTTTATCCATCGTATCTTAAAAAATGGAAAGTGATATTAGTCATGTCTTCATGATTTCACTTAACTCCTATGATAAGGATGATTCTTGATAATCGATATGGCGCGATACAGTTGTTCTGCCAACAAAACGCGTACAAGGCCATGTGGTAAGGTGAGTTTTGATAAAGCAAGCAATTCATTTGCTGTTTGCTTGATATCTGCATGCAGCCCATCCGCACTCCCGATAACAAATGCAACAGATCCCCCATCAGTCGTCCACTCTTTTATTACATTTGCAAATTTTACTGTTGTCCATTGTTGGCCGCCTTCATCAAGTACCACAGTATGGCAGTCGGGTGGCAGGGCTGCACGGATCCTCTGACATTCGGCAAGTAACAGTTGTCCGGTTTGTTTTCCACTAACACGTTTCTCAGGCTTAATCTCAATTAAATTAATTGTTATTTCACGCGGCAAACGTTTGATATATTCAAAATAACCAGCACTAACCCAATCCGGCATTTTGTTCCCAACCGCGAGTATAAAAAATTTCATAATTAGGAGAAATCAGAAGATTGACAGCTCACATTCTGTTGCGCCAAATAGCCTGCTCTAATTCTTCCCAGACCATAATGCCTTCAGATTATAGTATTCGCGTGCAACCGGTAGCATGATATGCACAATCACGTCTCCTAAATCAACGAGCAGCCATTCTCCTGTCTGCTCTCCTTCCATACTGTAGACTCTTCCTCCTGCAGCTTTGACTTTTTCTTGTACATTGTTTGCCAGCGATTTTGTCTGGCGTGAAGAATCTGCGCTCGCAATAACGATATATTCAAACATGGATGTAATTTTAGAAACATTAATCACATCAATATCATAAGCCTTAATATCCTCCAGTGCATCGACAACGATATTGACCAGCTCTTCTGAATTCATATATTCCCGGTATATAGGCAATTGGATTTAATATAATCAGAGACGTTTTCTGGAAGTAGATAACGTATGCTTTTTCCAGAATTTACCAATGATCGTATGTGTGATGCAGAGATTTCCAACAATGATGTTTGTGCCGTATAGATAAAACCGCTGGTTTGAAGCCCTAGATCATCGGCATCCAGAACACGACGAGTAACAAATTCTTTTTTGATATCCGTCGGCAGATTTTGATAATCATTGATGGATGTATAACCCGGACGTGCGACAATTATCATATGACACAGACTGAACAACCCATGCCAATTATGCCACTGATTTATTTTTACAAACGCATCCATCCCAAGGATAAAGCAAAGTGCCGCACTATCCCCCAATTCGCATTGATATTCTTGGAGTGTCTCGATTGAAGTACTTATTCCAGGGCGATTAACCTCCCGTTCATCAAGCGAAAACTTACTGTTATCCCGAATAGCCAGATGTACCATATTAGAACGATGATTTC
>LNFM01005610.1_pt1 | contig 21523 bp, 20 predicted proteins | sample 596031 | NCBI WGS metagenome assembly LNFM01 (sample SAMN04254537, study PRJNA301005) | activated carbon metagenome | isolation source: dual media filters at the Ann Arbor, Michigan drinking water treatment plant | place: USA: Ann Arbor
GTCCTTGCCGACCAGATCAAGAGCCTCGACTGGCGGGCGCGCAGGGCGAGCCATAAAGGCAGGGTGACGGCCGAAGTGCTGGCCGAGGTGCGCGCCAAGATCAGGGCGCTGCTTCAGATTTAGGCTGGCTCTGGAAGCGACTGGGATCACCCCGCCATCTGGCGCTGGAAATCGCCCAGGTCGAAATAGTCCTTCCACTCGTAGATCTCGCCGTTCCTGATCCGGAAGATGCCCATCAGCGGGATGGCGACTTTCTTTCCGCCCATGGTCATGCGGTCGACCCGTTCGGTCATCACCACCTCGCCGTTCTCGGCGATGGCGAGCAGTTCCCAGTTCACGTCGGTCAGCGGGCCCATCGCCTTCAGCATGGCGCGGGACGCCTCGCGGCCCTTGACCGGCGTCATCGGGATATTGTGGTAGAAGATGTCCTCGGCCATCATGTCGCACGCCTTGTCGATGTCGTTCTCGTTCCAGGCGGCGATGAAGTCCCTGACGATCTGCGTGTTGCTCACGGCGTCCTCCCCGAATTGCATTGTGGCGTATTTTTAGCATATGTTCGTTGAGGCCAAGTTTGAAAATTTCGTTCAATCGTCAGGGGAAACGGGACATGACCAATACGCTGATGAACCGGGTGCCGCGCGAGCAATTGTCGCCCGAGCAGCAGGCCGGCTGGGATCATTCCAAGGCGATCTGCGAGGACACCACCATCCTCGAGGTGTTCGCCAACTCGCCCAAGGCGTCGAAGATGTTCGGGCAGCACTTCTACAAGGAGCTGTTCTTCGACGGCGACGTGCCGCGCCGCTACAAGGAGCTGGTGCGCTACCGCCTGTCGCTGATCCATGGCTGCCATTACTGCAACCTGAACAACCGCGCCTCGTCGAAGGAAGCCGGCCTGACCGAGGCCGAGCTGGACGCCATGGAGGATTTCGAGAACGGCCCGTTCTCGGGCGCCGACAAGGCCGCCATCGCGCTGGCCGAGCAACTCGCGCTCACCAACATGGGCGGCTCGCTGACCCCGGCGCTGTACGCGCGCCTGAAGCAGCACTTCACCGACGGCGACATCGTCGAGCTGGCCATGGTCGGCGCCATCCTCGGCGGCATGAACAAGATGGCGTTCGTGCTCGACCTGGTCGCCAAGGAGGAATACTGCCCCTTCGTGCCCCAGCGCGCGGCCGAGTAAGCCGCTTTTTTCGTCATTGCGAGCGGTCGCGCCAGTTTTGCTACGTGCAACGCTCAAAATTCACCGTGCCCCTGAGCTTGTCGAAGGGCTTTGCATCAGCGTTCGTGCAAGGCCCTTCGACAAGCTCAGGGACACGGATATATTGATGCCTGCATCAGTACCATCGCGCGGCTGCCCTCCCAGCAACCACGTTCATATGGTATAGAATCCGGTGTTGCCCGTGCTGCGGGCTCAACCGCCGCGGAGCAGGATATCCACGCCAGTCATGATCCCAGCCGTCTGCCCGTCCTGAAGCTGACGCTTCGGGTCTACCGGCGCGCATGGCTGGCGCTGCCGGCGCTGGCGCGGTTCGCGGTGATGCCGTTCGTGCTGCTGCTGATCGTCGAGGGCGGCTTCCGGCACGCGGCGCATGTCGCCGAAACCTGGGTCGACGTCGCCATCCTGGAAAGCCTCATGCTGGTGCTGGAGGCGGTGATTCTGGTGCCGCTTCTCGTCGCCGCCTACCGGCTGTTCATGTTCGGCCGCGAGCCGCTCAGGGCCGATGCGGTCGACGAGTTTCCGACCGGCACGCTGGCGGTGCTGGCGCTGTCCGTCGCCTTCACGGTCATGCTGCTGCCCCTTTCCGACATGCTGACGCTGATGGAGAACGAGGCGGCGCTGATGCCCGGTGTCGCGCTTGCCTATCACGCCTTCGCCGTCGCCGGCTGGATCGCCGGCCTCGTCATCATCGTGCGGGTCCAGTTTCTCAATATCCAGGCGATCCTGGGCCGCGACCTCAACCTTAGCCTCGCCTGGCGGCAGACGACGGGGAACGGCTGGCGTCTCGGGCTCATCCTGGCACTGCAGGTGCCCCTGATCGCGCTCGTCATGTTCGTCGATATCCTGACGCTCGAGCCGCTCGGCGGCGAGGTGGATTTCGGTTTGTGGTATGTCTGGCTCGGCTTGCTGGCGCAGGTGATCGTCAACCTTGTGTTGAGTGTCGTGCTTGTCGCCGCGTCCGTCCTCGCCTATGGCCACATCACGGGCTTCCCGCTGCCCGGCGCGCAGGGCGACCGGCCGGTGCAGCCGTCGCTGCCGTTCGACGCGCCGCTTTAGCGGGGCATCCTGAGGATCGGCTTGATGGTCCGGCCCTCCAGGCTGTCGGCGACGGCCTCGTTGATCTGGTCCAGCTCGTAGAACGTCACCAGCCGGTCGATCGGCAGCAGTCCGTCCTGGAACAGCTCGACCAGGTGCGGGATGAACGCGTCGATCTGGCTTTCGCCCTCGATCAGACCGCGAATCCGGATGCCCTTGCCGAGCAGGTTGCCGAGATCGATGGCGGCCGTGCTGCGTGGCGGCGGCGCGCCGATCAAGCCACAGGTGCCGCGCGGGGCGAGGCAGGCGACTGCCTGTTCGAACACCTTGGGAATGCCGGTGCACTCGAGCGCGTGCAGTGCGCCCTTGCCGGTCAACCGCTTGATCTCGGCGACCGGATCCGTCGCCGTGGGGTCGATGCCGTGGTGAGCGCCCAGGCTCAGCGCCAGGTCCCGGCGCGCCGCGACCGGGTCGACGGCGATGATCGGCTCGCAGCCGATCAGATTGGCGGCCATGATCGCCGACAGGCCTACCGTGCCGGCGCCGAAGACGACCAGCGCCTCGCCGGGCAGCGGCTCCAGCCCGTTCATCACCGAGCCGGCGCCGGTCTGCACGCCGCAGCCCAGCGGCCCCAGCAGCTCCAGCGGCGCATCCTTGCGGACCTTGACCACATTGGTCTGGTTGGCGAGCGCGTGGCTGGCGAAGGACGACTGGCTGAAGAAGTTGCCGAACAGCGGCGTGCCGTCCCGCGTCAGCGTCGGCGTGCCGTCGGGCCGTGCGCCGCTGGCGTTGTGGACGCCGAAGTCATGGCAGTAATAGGGCGCGCCGGCATCGCAGCTCGGGCAGGTGCCGCACGAACCGTATGACAGCACCACATGATCGCCTGGCTGCACCTTCTTCACCGCCGATCCGACCGCCTCCACCACCCCGGCGCCCTCGTGTCCCAGCACGGCGGGCTGCGGCATCAGGTCGCGGAAGAAGATGTCGGTGTGGCAGACGCCGGTCGCGACCAGGCGCACCAGCACCTCGTCGGGCCGCGGATCGTCGATGTCGATTTGCTCGATGGCGAAGGGGTGGTCCGGTCCTTGCGCGATGGCGGCGGTGATCTTCATGCAGCGATTGTCCCGTCTCTCGGTGGTCGTTAATGGATACCACGCGGCCATGCGGCTTGACTGGTTTTTTGCGCGGCCATAGCGTGAACCGTGCGGCTACGGGACGCCGAAACGGGGAGAAGACGATGGATGCCATAGCGGGCGCGCCGGGCGACCGGTCCCTTGCCAGCGTCGAGGTTCAGGAGAACCCATACGAGTATTACGACGTGCTGCGCGAACAGGCGCCGGTCTATTACGACCCGGTCCTGAAGATCTACATCGTCAGCCGTTACGACCTGCTGATGGAGGCGATCCGCAACACGGACGTGTTCTCCAACATCGGCAGCCAGGCGCCCGCCGAGATGCGCGCGCCGCCGCCGGAGGTGAAGGAGATCGAGAAGCGCGGCTGGCCCAGGGTCAACACCATGGTGACCAACGATCCGCCCAGCCACACCCGCTACCGCAAGATGGTGGACTACGCCTTCACGCCCAGGCGCGTCCGGGCCATGAAGCCCTACATGGACGAGATTGCGGGCATGCTGATCGACAAGTTCATCGATCGCGGGCAGGTGGAACTGATCCACGAATTCGCCGTGCCGGTGCCGCTGTTCGTCATCGCCGACCAACTCGGCGTGCCGCGCTCGGACGCGCCCAGGTTCAAGATCTGGTCCGATGCCTCGGTGGCGCCGCTGGGCCTGATGCTGACCGACGACGAATGGATCGACAGCGCCACCAAGCTGCTGGAATTCCAGCAATACTTCGTCGATGCCCTGGACGAGCGCCGGGAGGCGCCGCGCGACGACCTGCTGTCGGCGCTGCTCGAGGTCCGCGACGACGACGGCAAGCCGCTCGATAATGGCGAGCTGCTGTCGATCATCTCGCAGGTGCTGGTGGCCGGCAACGAGACCACCACCAACTCCATCGCCGCCGGCATGACCCTGCTGATCGACAACCCGGACCAGCAGCGGATGCTGCGCGAGGACCCATTGCGCATCCCGACCTTCGTCGAGGAGACGCTGCGGCTCGAATCCGCGGTGCAGGGCCTGTTCAGGGTGGTGAAGCAGGACACCGAGCTGGGCGGCTACGCCATCCCGAAAGGCGCGCGGGTGATGCTGCGCTACGCGGCGGCCAACCGGGACGCGGCCAAGTTCGCCTGCCCGCATCAGCTCGACGTCGAGCGCGGCAACGCCGGCGCGCATCTGGCGTTCGGCGCCGGCATCCATCATTGCCTGGGCGCCCAGCTTGCCCGCTATGAAATGATCGCCTCGTTCGAGGCCATCCTGGCACGGCTGGACAATCTGGCCTACGCGCCGGCCGGCAACAGTTTCCAGCACCATCCACACCTCTGCCTGCGTGGGCTCAAAGAGCTGTGGATCACGTTCGACAGGAAGGACTAGAGAGTGAAAGCCGCCGTTTTCCAGGAGCCGGGCAAGCCGCTCGTCATCGAGACCATTCCCGATCCGTCACCCGACATCGGCGAGGCGGTGATCCGGGTGAAGCATTGCGGCATCTGCGGCACCGACCTGCACGCCACCGAGCGGCATGGCGCGCGCCTGCCGGAGGGCACCGTTCTCGGCCATGAGTTCGCCGGCGAGATCGTCGCCATTGGCCGGGATGCGCCGGAGGGCTGGAAGGAAGGCGACCGCCTGTGCGCGCTGCCCTTCATCGGTTGCGGCAAATGCCTTGCCTGCTTCCAGGGCAAGCCCTGGCAGTGCCAGGCGAAACGGATCATCGGACTGGGGGAGGTCCCTGGCGGATTGGCCGAGTATACGCGCGTCCACCTCAACGAGGCGATCAGGCTGCCTGCGCCGGTGACCTGGCGCGAAGGCGCGCTGGTCGAGCCGCTCGCGGTGGCGCTGCACGCCGTTCGCGGGGTCAGGAACGGCCTGGCCGGCAAGAACGTGCTGATCATCGGTGCCGGGCCGATCGGCCTGACCACCGCTCTCTGGTGCAGCTTCTTCGGCGCCCGGCACGTCATCGTCAGCGAACTGGACCAGGGGCGGGCGCAGCTGTCGCTGAAGTATGGCGCGACCGGTCTGGTCGATGCCGGCGGCGACGTGATCAGCGAGTTCCGTGAGCTGACCGGCGGCGCGCCGGAGCTGATCTTCGAATGCGTCGGCGTCCCCGGCATGATCGCAAAATGCATCGGGTTCGCGCCCTATGGCGGCGAGATCATCGTCGTCGGTTTCTGCACCAAGCCCGATACCTTCATGCCGGCGCTTGCCATGGCCAATGAGCTGTCGATCCGGTTCGTTCTTGCCCAGGACAAGTCCGACTTCCAGTTCGTCGTCGACATGCTCGCCGCGAACCGCATCGACGTGGAGGGCATGGTGACGGACGTCGTCTCGTTCGGCGAACTGCCGTCGGCGTTCGAGGCGCTGCGCACGCCGACCAGCCAGTGCAAGGTGCTGCTGGATCCGGTGCTTTGATGCGCGAGAACGCCCTCAAAACCCTCTGGGCGCAGGGCAAGGCGGCCACCAATTGCTGGATCGCGTCCGACAGCGCCTATGTGGCCGAGTCCATGGCCAGCCAAGGCTGGGACACGCTGACCATCGACATGCAGCACGGCCTGATCGGCGTCACCGAGATGCACGCCATGCTGACGGCGGTTTCCGGCTATCCGGTCACGCCGCTGGTCCGCGTGCCGTGGAACGAGCCGGGCGTGATCATGAAGGCGCTCGACGCCGGCGCCTACGGCGTGATCTGCCCGATGATCAGTAGCCGCGAGGAATGCGAGCGCTTCGTCGGCGCCTGCCGCTATGTGCCGGACGGCTACCGCAGCGTCGGCCCCAACCGGGCGATCCTCTATGGCGGCCCGGACTACATGAAGCAGGCCAACGAGACCCTGCTGACCTTCGCCATGATCGAGACGAAGGAAGCGCTCGAAAACCTCGAAGAAATCTGCGGCACGCCGGGCCTCGACGCGCTGCTGATCGGCCCGTCCGACCTGGGCCTGTCGCTGGGCGGCGAGCCCCGCCTCAACCAGACCAACCCGGTCGTCGTCGAGGCCATCGACACCATCCTGGCGACCGCCAAGAAGCACGGCCTGCGTACCGCCATCGTTAACAGCACGGTCGAGTATTCGAAGCAGATGATCGCCAAGGGGTTCGACCTGGTGACGGTGACATCCGACATGGGGCTGATCCGCGCCGGCGCCGAGATCGTTCGGGAGATGAAGGGCTAACCCTCGGGCAACGCGGGCAATTCCCGCAGCGGGCTGCCATCGACGACGTCGTTGAGGAACTGCACGCCCGGCAGCAGCCTGGCGGTCACCATTTCCTGCTGCACCCGCTCCATCCACACCGGATCCATCTGCCCGAACGGCACGTCGCCGCCGGGGCCCGACACCAGCGGTTCCATGGCCTCGAGTTGTTCCATCTGATGGGCGGGATCCAGCTCGGGGTAGCGCGCCACCAGCAGCTTCACTGTGGCCGCCTTGTCGGCGAAGGCCGCCCGCCAGCCGTCGCGGGCGCCGTCGAGGAAGCGCACCAGCGCCTTGCGCCGCGTGGCCAGCACCTTGTCGGTCGTGAACAGGCAGTCGGACGGCATGGCGACGCCGTAGTCCGACGGGCTGAGGATCTGCAGTTCGGCCTCCGGATAGCCTTCCTTGCGCAGCAGGATCAGCTCGTTGATGGTCGTCACCTGGCTCAGCAGATAGCGGTCCTGCAGGAAGCCGGTCAGCGTATTGTCCTGTTTGATCACCTTGAAGTCGCTCAGGGTCATGCCCTGCTTCATGGCCATGGCGGCGAACTCGGCCTCGTCGCCGCCGAGCCACAGGCCGATGGGCTTGCCGGCGAGCTGGCGCAACGAGACGACCCTGTTTTCGGCCTTCAGCACGAAGCGGAAGATGCTGTCCTGCAGCGGCAGGGCGATGATCTTCACCGGCACCGACTTGGCGCGGGCGACGAACATCAGGCTCGACGGGCCGATGCCGATATCGGCCGCGCCGGTCGCCACCTTGGCCAGCGCCGGATGGTCCGGGCCACCCGGGACGATGGCCACGTCGAGGCCGCGCCGGCTGAACAGCCCCATTTCCTTGGCGACGATATAGCCGGCGAACTCGGCCTGCGGCAGCCATTCCAGGTGCAGTACCAGTTTTTCGGACACGGCCGGCGGCAAGGCTTTGGCGATGCTCCATGAGAGCGACGCGCCGGCCATGGCCGCCAGGCCACCGCTCAGAATCTTCCGGCGGCTGGGCCGGCTCATTTGATGATCCCCGGATGGACGTTGAGGAGCTGGAACAGGCCCGACTTGTCGTCGGTCCAGACCAGGTCGCGGTCGGGCGCGAGAAGCTGCCAGCCGGGGCGCGCCAGCACCGGCGCCAGCGTTGCCGGATCGCGCGCCATCACCACCCAGCGGCTGGCATGGATGACCCGGTCGGTGACCTCGTCGAAGCGGCCGAGCGCGGTGAAGCCGCGATGCTCGGCGAGCGCCGCCAGCACCGGGTTCAGGTTCACGAACTTGTTGGAGATGTTGATCACCACCATGCCGTCCGGCTTCAGCTTGGCGAAATAGATGTCGAACGCCTCCAGCGTCAGCAGGTGTAGGGGAATGGCGTCGGAGCTGAAGGCGTCGAGAACGATCAGGTCGAAGCGTTGGTTCTCCCGCGCCAGCAGCAGGCGGCCGTCGCCGGTCAGCAGCCGCGCGTCCGGCCGGCAGTCGGCGAGGAACGAGAAGAAGCGCGGGTTGCGGGCCATCTCGACCACGACCGGATTGATCTCGAAGAACGTCCAGCGCGCCTCCGGCGGGCCGGAGCACGCGACCGTGCCGGTGCCGAGGCCAATGGCGGCGATGTCGTGCGCGCGTCCCTGAGCGGTGCGCACGGCGATGACGTCGCCATAGGGGCCGCGCGCGCTGTAATAGCTCGTCAGCTCGCGGCGCTTGTCCGGCGCACGGAGCTGGCCGCCATGCGAGGTCGAGCCGTTCACCATCAGGGTCATGTCATGGGGTGCGTCGTACAGCACCTTGACCACGCCGAAGAAGTTGCGCTGCTGGTCGAGCGGCGGCTGGGCCAGGCGCGGCGCCATGCTGATCAGGAAGGCGGCGGCGAGGCCGGTGGCAAGCCGGACCGGGTTGCCCGCCAGGGCAACGAGACCCACCGCGAACACCAGACCGATGATGCCGGTCACCATCCTGACGTGGTCGTCCGGCGTGAGCAGCAGCACGGCCACCGCGGCGGCGCCGGCGGCGACGGGGACCGCTACGTCGCGGCTCCAGCTGATGCGGCCCGGCGTCTGGCTGGGGCGCAGCAGGACGGCCAGCACCAGCGCCAGCGGGTACTCGGTGACGTCGATGAACACGCTGGGCGCGACCAGCGCGTTGAACGTGCCGCCGAGCAGGCCGCCCAGCGCGATCATCAGGTAGAACTCGCTGGAGCGCTCCGGGCCGGGGCGGCTGTCGGCGAGGCGGGCGTGGCAGATATAGGCCGACAGGAACAGCAGCACGACCGTCGCCGCCACCATGTCCCAGGCGCGGATGAGCTGCTCGCCGCCGAACATGACGATGATCAGCGGCGCCAGCGCCACCGGCTGCAGCAGCAGCACGAGGCGCATCGGCAGGATGCGCCAGCGGGCGAATGCCAGCACGAAGGTCAGCAGGTAGAGCGCCAGCGGCACCACCCAGAACAGTGGCCCGGCGGCGATGTCGGTGGTGATCCTTGTCGTGGTGCCCGACAGCAGGCTGGACGGCACCGCCGCGAGCAGCAGCCACATCCAGCGGCTGCCGGGCTCGCGGCCAGGACCGCCGGCGTCGGCCGACGGCGCCGGCACGGCCGCCACGGGACGGCCGGCGAGGATGCAGGCGAGGATGATCGCGGCGAACACGCCGTAGCCGATGGTCCACAGCCGGGACTGGTCCATCAGCCCGATATGGGGCTCGATCAGCACTGGATAGGCGAGCAGCGCGCCCAGGCCGCCCACATTGCTGGCGGCGTAGAGGAAATAGGGGTCGCGGGCGCTGCGGTGGCCGGTGCGCGAGAACCAGTGCTGCGCCAGCGGCGCGGTGGCCGACAGCGCGAACAGCGGCAGGCCGGCGCCCACGGCCAGCATGAACAGCACCTGCAGCACCGGCAGCTGCGCCAGTCCGGCCGGCGCGGCGGGCAGGGCAGGGGGCAGTGCGACCACCGCCAGCGCGAGCAGCGCCGCATGCACACCGACCTGGACGCGGAACGGCGCCCAGCGGGTCAGCACGAAGCAGTAGGTGTAACCGAGCAGCAGGACGGCCTGATAGAACATCAGCGCCGTCACCCACGTAGCCGGCGTGCCCCCCATCAGCGGCAGGATGGCCTTGGGGAACATGGGCTCGAGCCAGAAGAACAGCACGGCGCTGAGGAAGATGGCCGCCGTATAGACCACGGAGACCAGCAGGCCCGGCATGCGGTCGGTCTTCAAGGCGCCCCCAATTTCCGACGGCACCCGTCAGATGCTCAGCAGCACCTTGGCGATGACGTCGCGCTGGATCTCGTTGGAGCCGCCATAGATCGTCGCGGCGCGCCCGTAGAGGAAGTCGAACATGGCACCGCCCGCCTCGGCCGGCCCGACCGGCGGCTCGTTGGAGCCCTTCTTGTCGCGGAAGCCGTCATACGGAAAGCTGTAGTAGCCGGCGATCTCGATGAACAGTTCGGACATGCTCTGCTGCAGCTGGGTCGCGGCCACCTTCATCATGTTGGCCTCGGTGCCCGGCGCGTGGTCGGTCTTCTGGCCCGACAGGAAGCGCAACTCGGAATACTCCAGCGCCATCAGCGCCACCTCGGTCTCGGCCAGCCGTTGCCGGTAGCCGGGCTCGTCGGCGAGGCGGCCGCCGTGCATGTCGGTGGCCGACGCCAGCTTGCGGATGCGGCGCAGCGTGTGCTTCTTGTGGCCGACCTGGGCGATGCCGTTGCGTTCGTTGACCAGCAGGAACTTGGCGTAGGTCCAGCCCTCGTTCTCCTTGCCGATCAGGTTCTTCTTCGGCGCGCGCACGTCGGTGAAGAACACCTGGTTCACCGTGTGGTCGCCGTTGATGACGATGATCGGACTGACCTCGATGCCCGGTGTCTTCATGTCGATAAGGAGGAAGCTGATGCCGTCCTGCTTCTTGCCGGTGTCGTCGGTGCGCACCAGGCAGAAGATCCAGTCAGAGTCGTGGGCGCCGGTGGTCCAGATCTTCGAGCCGTTAACGATGTAGTCGTCGCCGTCGCTGACTGCTTTCGTCTTGAGCGACGCGAGGTCCGAGCCCGAGCCCGGCTCCGAATAGCCTTGGCACCACCAGTCCTCGCCGCCCAGGATGCGCGGCAGGAAGCGGCGCTTCTGCTCCTCGTTGCCATAGGTGTAGATCACCGGGCCGACCATCTTCAGCCCGAAGGCGGGCAGGTCGGGCGCGCCGGCCAGCGCCATCTCGTTGGCGTAGATGTAGCGCTGGGTCGGCGTCCAGCCGGGGCCGCCATGCTCGACGGGCCACGCCGGCGCGATCCAGCCCTTGGCGGCGAGGATCTTCTGCCAGCGCAGCAGGTCGGCCTTGTACAGCTTTTCGCCGGTCTCGACCTTGGCGCGCAGGTCGGCGGGGAAGTTGGCCGCCATCCAGGCCCGCACCTCGTTCTGGAAGGCAATCTCCTCGGGCGTGAACGACAGATCCATGGTCTTCCCCGTTTTTTTTCCTCTTGGCCCGGTTTTGACTTAGGCCGCGGCGCTGAACTGCTTCAGGTGATGATCCACGTTCCCGAACAGGATGTCGATCATGGTCAGGCGCTTGAAGTAATGGCCTACCGACAACTCGTCGGTCATGCCCATGCCGCCATGGAGCTGCACCGCCTGCTGGCCGACGAAGCGGCCGCTCTTGCCGATCTGCACCTTGGCACCAGAGACCGCCTTGCGACGCTCGACCGGGTCGGCGCTGTCGACCTTGAGGGCGGCGACCAGCGCCATGGACTTGGCCTGCTCGTACTCCATCATCATGTCGGCCATGCGGTGGCGCAGCACCTGGAACTTGGCGATGGGCTGGCCGAACTGCTCGCGGGTCTTGGTGTATTCGACGGTGGTGTCGAGCAGCACCTTCATGGCGCCGACCGCCTCGGCGCAAAGCGCCGTGATGGCGTCGTCAGACACTTTCTCCAGGATCGCGAGGCCTTGGCCTTCGCCGCCCTGCAGCGCGTCGGCGCCGACCTTGACGCTGTTGAAGAACAGCTCGGCGGCGCGCGAGCCGTCGACGGTCGGATAGGCGCGGCGCTCCAGCCCGGCGGCGCCGCGGTCGATGATGAACAGGCTGATGCCGTCCTTGCCGCGCCGGTCGCCGGAGGTGCGCGCCGAGACGATGATCTTGTCGGCGCTGTCGCCGTGCAGCACCACGGCCTTGTGGCCGTCGATGACCCAGCCGCTGCCGTCCTTGCGGGCGGTGGTGGCCACGTCGAACAGGTCGAAGCGGGCCTGCGGCTCGGCATAGGCGACCGCCAGCAGCAGGTCGCCCTCGATGATCTTGCCGATCAGGTCGTCACGGCCGCCGGCGGCCTTCAGCGCGCCGCCACCCATCACCACGGTGGTGAGATAGGGCTCGAGCAGCAGACCGCGGCCGAACGCCTCCATCAGCACGTTGGTGTCGACCGCCGTGCCCCCCAGGCCGCCCTGGTCCTCGGTGAACGGCAGCGCCAGCCAGCCGAGTTCGGCCATCTGCTTCCAGTAGGCGCGGCTGAAGCCCTCTTCGGAGGCGCGCATCTTGCGGAGGTTGTCGGCGCCGCAATTGGCGGCGACGAAGCGCTCGGCGCTGTCGCGCAGCATGACTTGTTCATCGGAATAGGACAGGTCCATCCTTCGGGAATCCTCTTGATTTGCATCCGGCGGGTCGGTTCGGCTGTCGTTTTTGCGCCATTTCCCGCCTTCAGGCAAGGGCTTGTCATGAGACTGCGGTTGCGCGGACGGCAAAAATTGTGGTTGTTCTGATTCCGCGCGCTAAGGCGGCGTGGGGAGCCGCTTTCGGGCGGATTGAACCGATGGTCGATGGAGTCGTGAAACAGGGATCGACAGGGTGGTTGAAGGCCGCGCCGGCGTTGCCGGCGGCGGTGCTGGTCGGGCTCGTCGCCACCAACGTCCTGCATGTGGCCCACGCCGTGATCATCGCCATCGCCTGCGCGCCCGCCGCCTATGTCTACTGGCAGGCCATGGCGCGCCGCGACACCGCCTCGCTCAAGGCCGCGCCCGCCGCCGAGGTATCGGCCTCCGGCATGTCCTATGCCCAGTCGGTGATCGACGTGATCCCGGACGCGCTGGTGCTGCTCGACGGCAACCGGCGGGTCGTCGAGGCGAATTCCGCCGCGCGGGAACTGTTCGGCGTGCGGCTGGTGGGCCGCGACTTTTCCCAGGTGCTGCGCCATCCGTCCGCCGTCGAGGCCATGGACCAGGTGCTGGCCAGCGGCACCGTCTCGCGCGAGGAGATCACCCTGCTCAGTCCCGGCGAGCGCCACTTCATGCTGGCGGCGCTGCCGATCGCGGGCAAGGCCGCGAGCGGCGAGGGGGCGCCGGCCATGGCCATCGCGCTGCACGAGATCACCGCGCTGAAGCGCTCCGAGCAACTCCGCGCGGATTTCGTCGCCAATGCCAGCCACGAGCTGCGCACGCCGCTTGCCAGCGTCATCGGCTTCATCGAGACGCTGCAGGGGCCCGCCAAGGGCGATCCGGCCGCCCAGGAGCGGTTCCTCGAGATCATGGCGCTGGAGTCGGCGCGCATGGCGCGGCTGATCGACGATCTGCTGTCGCTGTCGCGAATCGAGCTGGACGAGCACGTCGTGCCCTCCGACAGCGTCGATCTGTCGCATGTGATCGACGGCGTGGTCGAGGCGCTGTCGCTCGCCGCCCGCGACCGGGAGATGTCCCTCGCGGTGGACCTCGACGCCGGTATGCCGGCGGTGGTTGGCGACGCCGACCAGCTCACCCAGGTGTTCCAGAACCTGATCGACAACGCCATCAAGTACGGCCGCGCCGGCAGCACCATCCGGATCGGCGGCAAGGTGGTCGAGCGGCTGCCGGAGACCGGCGGCCCGGGGGTCGCCGTCAAGGTGATCAACGAAGGCGAGGGAATCGCCCGCGAGCATCTGCCGCGGCTGACCGACCGGTTCTACCGGGTGGATCCGGCGCGCTCGCGGCAGAAGGGCGGCACCGGCCTCGGCCTCGCCATCGTCAAGCACATCGTCAACCGCCACCGCGGCCGCATGCTGTTCGAGAGCGAGCTTGGAGTCGGCACCACGGTCACCGTCTACCTGCCGGCGCGCGCCGAGGAACCGGCCGGGAAATAGCGGTTTTCCAGCCACTTGGCGCGTCGTAACAAAACTGTAATGCAACTGACTTATTGCTTTCACCGCTGCTCCGTAGGTTCCGGGCACGGGCAGCGGCCAGCCGCGCCCCGAAGACGTGGCTCACCCCTCAACTGATGATCGGAGAAACATCGTGTTGAAAAAGACCCTTATCGGACTGGCGGCCGTCGCGGTTGTAAGCGCCGCGACGACCGGCGCGGCCTATGCCCGCGACCAGATTCGCGTTGTCGGCTCGTCGACGGTGTTTCCGTTCTCGACCGTGGTCGCCGAGGAATTCGGCAAGACCAGCAAGTTCAAGACCCCGATCGTTGAAAGCACGGGGACCGGCGGCGGCATGAAGCTGTTCTGCGCCGGCGCCGGTGTCCAGCATCCGGATATCACCAACGCCTCGCGCCGCATCAAGAAGTCCGAGCTCGAGGGCTGCAACGCCAACGGCGTGGCGCCGATCGAGGTGAAGATCGGCTTCGACGGCATCGTCGTCGCCAACACCAAGCAGGCCAAGCCGATGAACCTGACGCTGAAGCAGCTGTTCCTGGCGCTCGGCAAGCAGGTGCCGGACAAGAGCGGCAAGCTGGTTCCCAATCCCTACAAGCTGTGGAGCGACGTGGACCCGAGCCTGCCGAAGACCAAGATCGAGGTCATGGGTCCGCCGCCGACCTCCGGCACCCGCGACGCGTTCAACGAGCTGGCGATGGAAGGCGGCTGCAAGACCTTCCCGAAGCTGGCCGAGATGAAGAAAGCCGACGAGAAGAAGTACGAGGCGATTTGTCGCGGCGTTCGCGAGGACGGCGCCTATATCGAGGGCGGCGAGAACGACAACCTGATCGTCCAGAAGCTGGTCGCCAATCCGAACCTGATCGGCGTCTTCGGCTACAGCTTCCTCGAGGAGAACGCCGACAAGATCCAGGGCGGCACCATCGACGGCGTCGCGCCGGACTATGACGACATTTCCTCGGGCAAGTATCCGGTGTCGCGGTCGCTGTACTTCTACGTCAAGAAGCAGCATGTCGGCGCCGTGCCGGGCATCAAGGAATACGTGGCCGAGTTCGTCAGCGACAAGGCCGTCGGGCCGAACGGCTACGCCGCCGACAAGGGTCTGATCGCTCTGCCGGACGCCGATCGCAAGGCGGTCCGCGACAAGGTGCTGACCTGGACGCCGATGACGGGCGACGAGGTCAAATAGTCCTTTGGGCTTGCCAGGACAGAAAGACCGGAGCCGGACCGAACGACGCGACGCCGCGTTCGGTCCGGCGCTCACCGCCCGGAGGAAACCGCTCGCATGAGCCCGCTTAGCCTGGCCCTCATCCTCATCCTGATGAGCACGGCCGTCGCCTTTGTCGCCAGCCGCACCAAGGCGCTCAGTCTGGTCGGCGGGCGCGTCCACGAACTTCACTCGCTGCCCGGTCACTATGGGTTGTATGCGCTGGTCTGGTGCCTGCTTCCCGCCCTGCTGGTCCTCGCGATCTGGATCGCCATCGGGCCGGCCATCGTCGACGGCATCATCGTCGACCGGCTGCACGAGGCCGATCCGACGATCGGCGCGGACCGCCTCGGGCTCATTCTCAACGACGTTCGCAACTACGTTTCCGGCAACTTGGTCTCGGAGGACATCGACCCCGCTCTCGCCAAGACCGGCGAAGCATACCGGTCGCTGCTGCTGACCGGGCTGTGGGGAACCTTCGTCGCCTCGGTGGCCGTCGCCCTCGCCGGCGCGTTCTTCGCGTTCTCCCGGATCAGGCCGGACATGCGGGCCCGCAACAAGGTCGAACGCGTCGTCTGGCTGATCATGGTGGCCTGCTCGCTCGTCGCCGTGCTGGTGACGGTCGGCATCGTGCTCTCCCTCGTCTTCGAAGCCGGGCGCTTCTTCGCCAAGGTGTCGCCGCTGGAGTTCCTGTTCGGTCTCCATTGGAGCCCGCAGATGGCGATGCGCGCCGATCAGGTCGCCAGCGAAGGATCGTTCGGCGCCGTCCCCCTGTTCGCGGGCACGCTGTTGATCACGTTCATCGCCATGCTGGTCGCGGTACCCGTCGGGCTGCTTTCGGCGGTCTATATGACCCAGTATGCCGACCACCGGGTGCGCTCGCTGGCCAAGCCCATGCTGGAGATTCTCGCCGGCGTCCCCACGGTGGTCTACGGCTTCTTCGCGGCGCTCGTCGTGGCGCCCTGGATCCGCGACACCGGCGGCCTTCTGGGCCTCAGCGTCGCCTCGGAAAGCGCGCTTGCGGCGGGCCTCGTGATGGGTGTGATGATCATTCCCTTCATGTCGTCGCTGTCCGACGACGCCCTGACGGCCGTTCCCCAGTCGATGCGGGACGGGTCCTATGCGCTTGGCGCGACACGGGCAGAGACGATCCGCTCGGTGCTCATCCCCGCCGCGCTCCCCGGCATCGTCGGCGCGTTTCTGCTGTCGGTTTCCCGCGCCATCGGCGAGACCATGATCGTCGTGATGGCCGCGGGCCTGGCGGCGAACCTGACCGCCAATCCGCTGGAGGCGGTCACCACGGTCACGGTCCAGATCGCCACGCTGCTCGTCGGCGATCAGGAGTTCGACAGCGCCAAGACGCTGGCCGCCTTCGCCCTGGGCCTGGTGCTGTTCATCGTCACCCTTTCGCTCAACGTGATCGCCCTGCGGGTGGTCCGAAAGTACAGAGAACAATATGACTGACACGGGGCAGCGTAACGACTGGGCATCGGATGAGATGCAGCGTCGCATCGCGCGCCGCTATGCCGCCGACAGCCGCTTCAAGTGGTACGGCATCGGCGCGATCCTGCTCGCCATGGGCGTGCTGGTGCTGCTGCTGGGCAGCATCATCGTCACCGGCATTCCCGGTTTCACGCAGACTCAGGTCCGGCTGCAGGTCAGCTTCGATCCCGAGCAGTTCGGCGGCTCCTTGAAGGGCAAGACGCCCGAAGAAGTGGATGCCGCCATCGCCGCCGCCGATTTCTCGGGGATGATCCGGACCGGTCTGCAATCCATCTTCCCGGACGTCACCCAGCGCCGGGATGTGCGTGATCTGACGGATCTCGTCAGTTCGGGCGCGCGTCAGAAGCTGGCGCAGATCGTGCGCGAAGATCCCGGCATCGTCGGCAGCACCGTCGAGGTCTGGCTGCCCACATCGGACGATGTGCACACCATCGTGAACGGCTCCATGGAGCGCGATGTCGCCGAGTCGGACCGGCGGCTGAACGACAAGCAGATCGCCTGGCTCGAGACCTTGGAAAAAACGGACTCGATCCGCGGCACCCTGAGCTCGGACTTCTTCACCGGCGGCGACTCGCGCGAGCCGGAGATGGCCGGTGTCTGGGGATCGGTCGTCGGATCGTTCTGGACGCTGCTGGTGACCCTGGCGGTCGCCTTTCCCCTGGGCGTGCTCGCCGCCGTCTATCTCGAGGAGTTCGCGCCGAAGAACCGCTGGAGCGACCTGATCGAGGTCAATATCAACAACCTGGCCGCCGTGCCGTCGATCGTCTTCGGCCTGCTGGGCCTGGCCGTCTATCTCAACGTCATGCACCTGCCGCGCTCGGCGCCCATCGTCGGCGGCCTGACGCTGGCGCTGATGACGATGCCGGTGATCATCATCGCGGCCCGCGCGGCGCTGAAGGCCGTCCCGCCGTCGATCCGCGCCGGCGCCATGGGGCTGGGCGCCTCGAAGGTCCAGGTGACGTTCCATCATGTATTGCCGCTGGCGATGCCTGGCATCCTCACCGGCGTCATCATCGGCATGGCGCACGCGCTGGGCGAGACGGCGCCGCTGCTGATGATCGGCATGGTGGCGTTCATCGTCGACATCCCGGGTGGCATCAGCGACGCGGCCACGGTGCTGCCGGTGCAAATCTATCTCTGGGCCGACAGCCCCGAACGCGCCTTTGTCGAGAAGACCTCGGCGGCGATCATGGTGCTGCTGACCTTCCTCATCCTGATGAACGCGGTGGCGGTGTTGCTGCGGAAACGTTTCGAACGCAAGTGGTGATCGGATATGAAAATGGCTGAAGCAGACGTTGAAGCGAGGATCCGAGTGAGCACCGAGGACGCGAAGCTGAAATTCCAGACCCGCGGCGTGCATGTCTTCTACGGCGACAAGGAAGCCATCAAGGGCGTCGACCTGGACATCTACAACAACGAGGTCACGGCGCTGATCGGTCCGTCCGGCTGCGGCAAGTCGACCTATCTGCGGTGCCTGAACCGTATGAACGACACCGTGGACGGCGCCAAGGTCACCGGCTCCATCCTGCTCGACGGCACCGACATCTATGACCGCAAGGTCGATGTCGTGCAGCTCCGCGCCCGGGTCGGCATGGTGTTCCAGAAACCCAACCCGTTCCCCAAGTCGATTTTCGAGAACATCGCCTATGGGCCGCGCATCCACGGACTTGCATCCAAGAAGAGCGAATACGACGCCATCGTTGAAACTAGCCTGAAGAAGGCCGGCCTGTGGAACGAGGTCAGCGACCGCCTGGACGAGCCGGGAACCTCGCTGTCGGGCGGCCAGCAGCAGCGCCTGTGCATCGCCCGCGCCATCGCCGTCAGCCCGGAGGTGATCCTGATGGACGAGCCGTGCTCGGCGCTCGATCCCATCGCCACCGCCCGGGTCGAGGAGCTGATCGACGAGCTGCGCGAGAACTACGCCATCGTCATCGTCACCCATTCCATGCAGCAGGCGGCGCGCGTGTCGCAGAAGACCGCCTTTTTCCACCTTGGCGAGATCGTCGAACGCGGCCACACGGAACAGATCTTCACCAATCCGCGCGAGGAGCGAACCCGGGACTACATCACCGGACGCTTCGGCTAGCGCTTCCCACCTATCGAGGGCCGCACCCAGATGCCTAACGACCACATCGTCTCTTCCTACGACAAGGAACTGGAGAACCTGCGCTCCAGTATCGCCCGCATGGGCGGTCTGGCCGAGACGCAGATCGCCGGCGCCGTCGATGCCCTGTTCAAGCGCAGCGCCGAGCGGGCCGAGCAGGTGGTCGAGGCCGACAAGGCGCTCGACGATCTGGAAATCGCCATCGAAAAGGATGCCATTTCGATCCTGGCGCGGCGCCAGCCCATGGCGTCGGACCTGCGCGAGATCGTCTCGGCGCTGAAGATGTCGAGCATCCTCGAGCGCATCGGCGACTATTCGAAGAACATCGCCAAGCGGGTCACCGCCATCAACGAGTCGGACAATTTCCGCATCGTCCGCACCGTCGGCGACATGGCCCATCTGGTGCAGAAGATGCTCAAGGACGTGCTCGACGCCTATATCGACCAGGACGCCGTCAAGGCCATGGACGTATGGGAGCGCGACGCGCCGGTGGACGAGCTCTACAACAGTTTGTTCCGCGAGCTGCTGACCTACATGATGGAGGATGCGCGCGCCATCACGCCCTGCACCCATCTGCTGTTCGCCGCCAAGAACGTCGAGCGCATGGGCGACCACGTGACCAACCTGGCCGAGATCGTGTTCTATCTGGTGAACGGCGAGATCCTCGAGGACACCCGTCCCAAGGGCGACCGCACCAGCTTCACGGTGCTGCGACCGCACGAAGATTGATCGAGTGACAGGAAGATCCGACATGAAGCCGAATGTTCTGCTCATCGAAGACGATCTGAGCCTTGTCGAGCTGGTGAAGTACAATCTCGACAAGGAAGGGTTCGACGTGCTCCACGCCACCGACGGCGAGGAAGGCCTGGCGATGGCCAGGGAACGCACGCCCGACCTGATCCTGCTGGACTGGATGCTGCCGTTCGTGCCGGGCATCGAGGTCTGCCGCCGGCTGCGCAAGTCGCCGGACACGGCGGGCATCCCGATCATCATGCTGACCGCGCGCACCGAGGAGGGCGACCGCATCCGCGGCCTCGACACCGGTGCCGACGATTACATCACCAAGCCCTATTCGCCGCGCGAGCTGCTCGCCCGCATCAACGCCGTGCTGCGCCGGGTCCGTCCGGCCTATTCGGGCCAGGTGCTGACCTATGCCGACATCGCCCTCGACGCCAGCGCCCACAAGGTGACCCGCGGCGGCAAGCCGGTGCGGCTCGGCCCGACCGAGTTCCGCCTGCTGCGCCACTTCCTGGAAAACCCGGACCGGGTGTTCTCGCGCGAGCAGCTGCTCGATTCGGTCTGGGGCCACGACGTCTATGTGGAGCCGCGCACGGTCGACGTGCACATCAGGCGGCTGCGCAAGGTGCTGAACGAGGGCGGCGCGGCGGACGTGATCCGCACCGTCCGTTCGGCCGGCTACGCGCTCGACCTGGAAGCGGCCTGACCCGCGGCCTGCTCTGCATCGGTTTCGACCCGGTTGCGGCCCTCACTCTTGGCGCGGTAGAGCGCCATGTCGGCCTGGGCCAGCGATAGGTCCAGGTTTTCGGGCACCAGCTGCGCGATGCCGATGCTGACGGTGACCTTGAGGACAAGGTCGCCGAAGCGCACATCCATGCGCTCCAGGGCTTCACGGATGCGTTCGGCGATCACCACCGCCTGCGCCACGTCGGCGATGGGCAGCAGCACCGAGAACTCGTCGCCGCCGAAGCGCGCGAACACGTCCTCGCGGCGGAGCTGCGAACTGACGTGGTCGGCGAAGGCGCGCAGCACCGCGTCGCCGGCCGCGTGCCCGTGCTCGTCGTTGAGCCGCTTGAAGCGGTCGATGTCGAGCAGCATGACGCAGCCGGTCGCGCCGGACGGCGCCTCGCGCAGCCGGCGGTTGAACGCCCGGCGGTTCAGCAGCCCGGTGAGGTCGTCCATCCTCGCCAGTTCGTCCAGCTGCAGCTGCATGCGCTGGCCGGGCATCAGCAGGAAGTCCAGCGAACTCAGGAACGTCACCGCCAGCAGGCCCAGCAGCCACGCCGTCGCCAGCGGCGAATTGCTGAACAGGCTCATGTCCGGGCTGTCCTGGCGCAGGATCGCATCGGCGATGCGTGCCAGGCCCAGCAGGATCATGCCGATGAACAGCACACCCAGGACGCGGCGCAGCAACTGGTGCTCCCGGATGCCGGGCCGCAGCAGTACCGCAGCCATCATGGCCATGATGAGCGCGATCGCCGCGGTCGATACGACGATGCGGACCCGGATATCGGGCGTCACATAGGTGAAGTACGCGATCAGAACCGTGGCGGTGGCGGTCAGGGCGATGCCGAGACCGAGGCGCTTGGGCAGCCGGTCGAACGCGGCGATGCCCGAATACAGCAGGAAACCGCCGGCGATCGTCGCCGTGTTGCCCACGACGATGGTCAGGAAGTCGGGAAGGACGGGCCGGAAGAACAGCAGCGTGTCCGAAAGGGCGATGATCAGGCAACCCGCCGCCCAGTAACGGATCGCCTTCTCGTCGCGGTGCAGGTACGACAGGTAGGCGCCCATGAACGCCATCAGCAGGAAGCCCACCGCCATCGCCGCCAACAATGTCCGAACGTCGAGCACCATGGTCTTCCGCTATTCCCCCTGCGCGCCAACGACCGGTGGAACGCCCCTCAGTCCCACCGGTTCGGTCGGCGCACGGCTTGGCCGCGTCAGGATGAACACGATGATCGCCACCTGGACGACGCCGACGATCAGTGGCAGCCAGAACGACCTGGCGATGTACAGCGTGAGAAACAGCCAGCCCACCGCCATGGTGCCGACCGCCAGCGCCTTGGCGCGCGGCGGAATCACGCCGTACTTGTCCCAGGCGACCAGATACGGTCCGTAGGTCTTGTTGCCATAGAGCCATTTGTGCAGGCGCTTGGAGCTCTTCGACCACGCCCAGGCGGTGACCAGCAGGAACGGCACCGTGGGTATGACCGGCAGGAACGCGCCCACCGCACCCAGCGCCAGGAAAAACCAGCCGACGCCGAGCAGCACATAGCGCGCGGTGGGCGAGAGGGTGATCTCGGCGGGATCGTCCTGCAGGTTCATGACAAGATCATGGGGTCGTTTTTGCAAG
>LNFM01005613.1_pt1 | contig 21519 bp, 14 predicted proteins | sample 596031 | NCBI WGS metagenome assembly LNFM01 (sample SAMN04254537, study PRJNA301005) | activated carbon metagenome | isolation source: dual media filters at the Ann Arbor, Michigan drinking water treatment plant | place: USA: Ann Arbor
CCCCGAAGAATCGGGAGGTCTTAAAGTATAGCCATGAAAAACAAAACTCTTTCCGATGTTATTCGGATCGAGTAGTTATCACAATTTAATATTATTCTGCTTTCTTAGCGTATTTCTTCTTGAATTTATCGATACGGCCTGCGGTATCAACCATTACATTCTTACCGGTAAAAAATGGGTGCGACATGTTGGAAATCTCCAGTTTAATTAATGGATATTCATTGCCATCTTCCCATTTCAATGTTTCTTTTGAAGCTGCTGTAGAGCGGCTCAGGAAAGTGTGACCATTACTCATGTCTTTAAAAACAACTAACCGATAGCTATCGGGATGGATTCCTTTTTTCATAACTTGATGATTTTGAAGGTTGCACGGATTTTGCCGTACAAATTAAAAGATAAATTTAGGGCGGCAAAGATAGGCCAGAGAAGGCTTATAGCCAAATATTGAGGGAAATAGATTTTCGAAAAATATAAAGCACCTAAAATACGAAAGCACCAAGTTAGCTCACATTCAGACTTACGTCTTTTTGTTTACTTACCCGATGCTTTCTGGAGTTATTTTCACCTTTTGACGGGTTTCCATTTCCCCAAGAGTTACTTCCACCTTTTGACGGGCTTCCGTTTCTCCGGCACTAATTTTATTGCTAAAACTTCGTGCAGTTGTATATCAAATATAGTTTATCAAACTACCCGTTTCCAAATTTTTGCCCCTTTTGATATGCACCCCTTATGCACTCACTTATGCACAGAAATCGGCCATATCCGCAGGTTTTAAGGAGATTAATCCCTCATATTCACAAATTGTAAAGGAATTCCCAGATTTCCTGTTTTACAAAGCTGAATCACATCCTGCAGGTCGTCAATTTTCTTCCCGGTTACTCTTACCAGATCATCATTGATAGATGCCTGCACCTTCAACCCAGAGTCTTTTATCAACTTTACTACCTTCTTTGCATCTTCTTGCGCCATACCGTTTTTCACTTTCACGGTTTTCTTCCAATATTTACCACTTATGGCACCTTCTTTTGACAGATCAAATGCCTCAGGGGCTATTCCTTGTTTATGAGAACGGCTTACCAATACATCTAACAATTGGCGCATCTTCATATCATCATCTGTTTCCAGTTTTAACTGAAATTCTTTTTTGTCCAGGTCAATAACGATATGTGATCCTTTAAAATCAAACCGGTTCGTAATTTCTTTGGTTACTACATTCACGGCATTATCCAATGCTTGTGCATCTACTTTGCTAACAATATCAAATGAAGGCATAAAAGAGTTTTTAGTTTAAGGTTTTAAGTTTTGGCTTTATCAAATGTAAGATTGTTTTCATTTTCTAAGCAGTAAGATTTTTGAAAGATCTTTTCGTATTTAAGTATATAAAAAGGCCCCTCCTAGAAAAGAGGGGCGATTATGTATCGTTAATACATGAGAAAATCCTTATGGTTTATTGACCACCTTGCCCTACCCTGTTCTGCTCATCTTGCGAGGCACTGTTGCGGCGGCGTGGTGGAGTGTTTTGCTGTCCGCTTTTACCAAAGCGGTAGGTAAATGAAGTTGTGATTTGGCGGTTATCCCACCTGTTTTGTATTCTTGAATCAACAAGGTCATATTGTGTTTTTCCTTTGTAGCGTTGTATCCAGAAGGGATCTCTCAGGTTCAGGCGAAGGGTGCCCTTGCCTTTCAACACTTGTTTTTGTGCGCCAAAACTTATAACATACATTGGCTCATCAATATTCAACTGGTTAACACCTCTTGCCCGGTAAAAACCATTCATCTCTAACGTAAATCCTTGCTTTAGTGTAAACGTCTGTGTCATGTTTATCATAAAAGATGTAAAAGCAATATCAAGTGGTTTGTTTTCGTACACACCTTCGTAATGATTATTAAATACATTAACGAAAATATTTGACATCCACCATTTAGTAACAGGCACCGGTGCAGTAATAGAAACACCAATGTTCCTGAACTTTGCCACATTATCAGATGTAAGAAAAAGAAGATCGTCATCCGGCTTTATCAATTGAGAAATAACATTTGTTGTATTATTATAATTAAGAGTGGTGATCAATTTCCCTTTGAAGGAATGACTCAATTCTATATTATGAGAAAACTGTGGCAACAAGAATGGGTTTCCCTTTCTGTATGACAATGAATCCAGAAAATAAATAAATGGGTTTAGATCCTGGTAATTAGGTCTTGTTATTCTACGACTGTAGGATACGGTAAGACTGTTATCTTTATCAACAGCATAACTTACAAAAGCACTAGGGAATAAATTAGTGAAATTTCTTTTGAATGTAGAATCGTTAGTTACCTGGTAACCTTTGGCTATTGTATTTTCCAATCTCAATCCACCCTGGAATGACCATTTTTTTACCTGCCTGTTTACATTCAGGTAAAGGGCATTGATATTTTCATCATAAATAAAATGGTTTGATCGGCTGTCAGCAATCCACTTTGTTTCATCCCATCGTTCATAATTAACGATGTTATTATTTTTCACAAAAGAGCTTTTTACACCGGCTTCTAATCGTCCGCCTTTCTTAAATGGGTGTGTATAATCTGATTTAAGAGATATGATTTCAATTTCAGAAGGCAGATGTCCTTTTAATTGCAACGGGTCTCCTGTTGGCATACCGGCTCCGTTGTAAAAATCCGTACTCAATGTCATCCTTGAAGTATTGTTGTAGGTAATATAATCTGCATCGGCTGTAATTTCTCTGCCAGCTGAATCAAATTGATGACGATAATTAAAGTTAGAAGTGAAATTTTTGAACTTTAACCGGTTATTAGTTACAGATACCATTGTCGATAACAGCTGGTAATTTTCATCCGCAGTTGTTGTAATTGTTTTAGGTGTTGGATGACCTGAAAAAAGGAATCCGCTGACTACCACACCAAAACTGTTTTTCTTATCAGCAAAATAATCAAGGCCGAGTTTCAACGTATGATTATTATTTCCAAACTTAAACTGGGTTGCTACATCATTATATCCCAGTACGTTTTTATTATTATCAATTTTTATTCTGTTGATGTCGAGCATATTCATTCCCTTAAATACATTGGGATTGTAATTACCAAAGAAGTTGATCTTGTTTTTCCGGTAATTAAAGTTGATACTATTTTGTGTTTTGGGAATTACATAAAATGTACCAGACGGAGTTTCAAAAAAACTGGTGGTAATACCTGCCATTACAGAGCCATTAAAACCTGCTGTTCTGCCTTTCTTTGTTTTTATATTAATTACACCAGAATTTCCTGATGCATCATATTTAGAAGAAGGATTTGTCATTATTTCAATCTGGTCAATAGCTGAGGCGGGCAAATTTTTTAGCAAGTTTGCCAAATCTGTTGGTGATAAAAAAGTTGGTTTGCCATCCATCATTACAATTACACCTGCTTTTCCACGTAGGCTGATTGCTCCATCATTACTCACCATTATGCCAGGTGATTTTTCCAGTACTTCCAATGCAGTAGCACCTGCATTAGTTGGTGAGGCGTCTACATTTACAACTGTCTTATCGATCTTTGTTTCAATAAATGGTCGCTTTGCTGTTACAGTAACTTCACTCAGTCCTTTTGCAGCGGGGGTAAGTTGCAACGCATCAAGTTGAACCGTATTCTCTGTTGAGCTTATTATTATTTTCTTACTGTTACCTTTTTCAAAACCAACAGTGGTAGCCTGAACGATGTATTCTCCTTCAGCAATATTTTGAAATTCATAAATACCTTCTTTACTGCTTATAGCAGTTTTAATAAGTAGCGAATCAATCGCTTTTAACAACGATACTGTTACTGATGGAAGTGGTTTACCGGATGCATCCAATACAGCACCGGATATTTTTCCTGTTTTGTTTTGTGCTGCCGTATGAAGAATACATACTAACAGAAGACAGCAGAGAGTAAAATACTTTCTCATAATCATGGCTATGGTTAATGTTCTGTTTGAAAAACTAAAATTGCATTACAAAACATTCAAAAGAAAACGAAATATGACAAGCTTCGTAGTTCTCATGACAAAGGGCAACTATTACTTACCGATACACAAGCGGTAAGTTTGTCATTTGAACATCGATAAATGTTAATGGTGCATTAACATAGCTTTCAAAAAAAATCCTCCCGATAATTATCGGGAGGATTGGAATGGTTAATGGTTATACTTTGTTATTAATTTCCTGCACCTACTCTACCTTGCTCATCAGACGCACCACCCTCTTTTTTACCACTTCCTGCTTTTAATTTTCCTTTGTTAAATCTCCAGGTAAAGCCAAGGCTTACCGAACGGCTATCATTAATATTTTTAAACACTGCATCTACATTGCTATACTTACTATACCCTCTTGCAACACCACCAGCAAATATGTCACGGAAATTTAACCGAACACTTCCTTTGTTATTTAAAATTTGTTTGCTGAAACCAACATTCATTTGCGCCATTGATCTGATAAATATCACACCTTCTAATCCTTTTGATCTGAAGAAGCCACTTACTTCGGCACCCCATCCTTTACCCCATTTAAATTGTTGTTGGGCCTGCGCCATAAACATTACAATACCAAGAGAAACTTCCTCATTATTTACAATACCTTCAAAACGGTTGTTCGAAAGATTGGTGTAAATGCTACCGCTCCACCATTTAGTAATTTGCTTATTAGCACTTACAGCAATCCCTAATTGTTTGCGGGATGCAATGTTCGCTTTTTTAATAAATGTTTCGTTCGTCAATTCATTTTGCTCTAATACCTGCTGAATGATATCAGTCGTATTGCTATAATTCAATGTAGTGGTCAATGCCCCGCCATAAGTGTGGCTTAATTCAATATTATGGCTGAACTGTGGTTTCAGGTTAGGATTACCCTGTTGAAATGTATATCGGTCGATAAAATTGATAAATGGATTTAAATCCTCGTAGTTAGGCCTGTTAACTCTTCTGCCATAATTAATAACAAATGAATTTTTCTCATTGGCGGCATATTGTAAATAAGCAGTTGGAAAAAGTTGGGTATAGTTTCTTTTAAACTTTTCCCCTGAAGTCAACTGGTTACCTTTTGCATTGGTGTTCTCCATACGAAGACCAAATTGCCCTGTCCATTTTTTGCTTAGTGGTCTGCTATAATTTACGTAAGCAGCATTGATATTCTCCTCGTACAAAAAGTGATTGCTACGGTTATAATCATGTATTATTTGCCCGTTTTGTATGCTATCATAGCTTGCATTATTATCAGTTTTTACATAGCTTGATTTTATACCTGCCTCAAACTTTGCACCATTTTTTAACGGAAGTGTATAATCCATTTTGCCGCTATAAATTGTAATAGCTTGTGGCAGTGTACCCATTAATGAATCTATTTTACCATTTTGGTTGCCCATATTATCATAATAGGTAGTGAATAAAGGCTGACTATTTGTTACCCTGTATTGAATATAATCCAGATCAGCTGTTAACTCCTGCCCTGCTGAATCCAATGCAGTACGAAAATTTACATTACCACTAAAATTTTTCCATTTTTCCTCGTTTTTAGCTAATGATATTGTTTGGCTTATCAAAGCATTGTTAGGATCGTATATATAAGTATTAGTATTGCTTAGCCAGTTGCTTGGATTATAAAATCCACTCAATACAAAGCCAATAGTTGTTTTTTTAGTAGCAGAATAATCTAAACCCAGCTTACCGCTGTAGAAATGACCCTGGTTTTCCATTTCAGATTTTTGATCGAAAATGGTAAGAATTTCTTTGGTATTTGTCTCCCTGAAGTTTCGTAATATCTCCAGATCTTCTCCCCGGTGATTTCTATTATAATTGAGGCTGGTAAAAAGGTTTATTTTTCCGTTACGGTAATTAAAATTTGCTCCTTCATTAAATCTTGAGTACTGACCTCTTGTATAACCCGTTGTCAAACTACCATTGTATCCAAACTGCTTGTTCTTTTTTGTTTTGATATTGATTACACCGGAGTTACCAGCTGCGTCATACTTTGCAGGAGGATTAGTCATAATTTCAATTTGCTCCAGTTGGCTTGCACTCATGCTACGTAACATATTTGCAAGATCCGCACCACCTAAATAACTTGGGCGGCCATCGATCATTACTACAACACCTTGTTTTCCTTTCAGGCTAATGTTACCATCTTTATCAACGGTAATGCCCGGAGATTTTTCAAGCACTTCCAATGCAGAGCTACCAACATTAGTTATTGAAGCTTCTACATTCACAATCATCCTGTCGATCTTTTGTTCAACAAGTGGTTTGGTGGCAGTAACTGTTACTCCCGCTACTGATTTAGCAACCGGAACCAACTCAATAGCTTTTAATGAAATTGAGGGATTTGCTGAATTAATAGTAAACGCTTCGGAGAAACCTTTATCATGTCCAACTGCAGATATGGATACCAAATAGGTTCCTTCAGCTACGCCTTCAAAATTGAATTTGCCAGCTTTATCTGCTACACTCATTTTTACTACTGTAGAATCTTTTGCTCTTAGCAATGTAATGGTTGCCGATTCTATGGTTTTGGTATTCCCGTCGATAACGGTTCCATTTACTGTTCCGTTTTTAACCTGGGCAAGCCCGGAAATAGATACACATATCAGGAAAGCTAGCAGCAGGTTCTTAATTTGTTTCATTATTTAGTATTTAGTACTGGTTTTTGATTATTACAGTTCAAAGGTAAGTACTTTGCATTACCTAGAACATTGTTTTAAATTAAACGGCCATATTTAAGGATGTACGGCCGTTTTCTGGAATAATAGTGTGACGCAAGGCTGACAATCTGGTTACAATTGCGCTATTTTTTAGGATAAGCGGCTAATTTTTCCCATAAATGGCCTTTTGACTCGGATTCAAAGCTAATCCGGCCTTTGGGAGAGATAAAACAATATTAAGTTAAGGGGCTATTTCGCAATTTGAAGTGTATGGAATATGAATTAAGTGGGAAATTATAATCCAAACTCCGTCCGAATGGCATCATGGTAAGTGCGGCCTGAGGTGAGCCGGGTAGACTCTTTATCATCCAGTACAAATAGGTAGCGACCATTAAAATGACGGTGCATTTCCTTTATTTTCTCTTTATTTATAATATATGACTTTTGGATCCTGTAGAACTGGGAAGGTAATTTATCAGATAAAGCGGAAAGAGATTGATCTGTCAGGTGCTTCTGCCCTTCTGTTGTATGAATAAACACATATTTATCCTGCGCTTCCAGGTAAACGATGTTTTCATATTTGAGCAATATTATTCTGTCTCCTGTTCTTATTGGCAAGGCAGTAGTTTGCTTCGGAGCTTGTAGCTGCCGGATTATTTCCTGTAAACTCACCGAATTCAACTCTTGGTTCAGTCTTCCAAATTGTTTTAGCTTATCAATACTTTGCTGAAGCCTTTCCTCTTTAATTGGTTTCAATAAATAATCAATAGAAAAAGTTTCAAATGCTTTTATCGCATATTGCTCATACGCTGTAGTAAAAATAATATTCGGCTTTTCTTTTAGTTGTTCCAATACTTCAAAACCGGTTAGATCCGGCATTTGAATATCTAAAAAAACGAGATCGGGTTTTAGCTCCTCTATTTTTTGAATTGCCTCTCTGCCTGTACCAGCCTCGTCAACAACAGTAACTACATCGGCATGTTCCTCCAAAAGACTTTTCATTAATCTTCTTGCTGCAGGCTCATCATCCACAACAATGGCTTTAAATACCTGGCTCATTTCTAATTAATTTTTTAATATAGATGCAAACTTCTTTTTGAGGTATATTATTAAAACTAAGTTCAAAGTTTTCAGGAAAAAGTAATTCCAATTTATCATACACACTTTTCACTCCATAGCCGGGGCTTAACTCATCAGGGAAAAGTGGCCCATTGTCACCCACTATTAACTTCATGCCTTCTTCGTGTTTTTTTACTTCAAGGCTTATTTCAGTCATTTTGCCGGTGGCTTTCAACCCATGCTTTACTGCATTCTCTACCAGCGGCTGTAGTACAAATCTTGGAACCAGAAAATGATTCAAACTATCATCTACTTTTATAGTACAGCTTAATTGATCTTCAAATCTTATTTTTTCGATTTGCAAGTACACTTCGGCCATTGCTACTTCATCTTTTATGGTTGAATAATTATTCTGACTATAATTGATGCTGTAACGAAAAAGATCGGCTAAAGCAATCGTCATTCTTCTTGCTTTTTTACCATCTGTAATTGATAGATCGGCAATAGAGTTTAACGCATTATATAAAAAATGAGGATTTACTTTTGAATGCAGCGCATCCAGTTCTGCTTTTACTTTTAATTCCCGTAATCTGCTTAACTCTAACTCCTTTTCATCAAATTTTCTTTTCCTTTCTATATCCAGGTAACGGATAACGATGTACACCAAGCCAGTGGCACCTGCAAGATAAACACTATTAATAACTACATACTTCAACACCATTGGCTTCATTCCATGAACCAAATAACCCAAGGGAATATTTATAGCTAGTGTTGTTACAACAAGTGTGATAAATATTATTATGTTGTGTTTGACAAAAGGTAATTTTTTCAGCTTTTTATTTTCTGATACAATTCTTACCAGGTTATAAATAATAAGAGTGCAGAGTGTTGTAGAAACAATTTGTGCCCCTATTGCCCATACCCAGCCATATGTGCCCACCAGGTAAAAGAACATACCGCCCAACGGCAGCATAGCGTTTGACAGGCAAAATATGATAAGCCAGGCTGCTACATTTTTACGAAGCAACTCATTACGTATGCTATTTTTAAATAAGCGGCTAAATGCTGCTAATAAATAAAGGCCTGCTAAAGCAAACAATAAGCTAACTGCAATCAGTATAACTAGTTCGAGTGTGGAAGGTTCTTTCATTTGAACCAACAAGATATAAAAACAGGAATAATATAATACTTAGGGTTCGTAAAATGCCGGTTTTAAAGAGTGAACTGATTATATTGCAGAAAAACAGGAAATGATAATAGACTACCGGTCAGATACAGTTACACAACCTACCCCGGCTATGCTGGAAGCTATAATGAAGGCAAAAACCGGAGATGATGTGTTTGGCGAAGATCCCTCCATCAACGAATTGGAAAGAATGACAGCCGATATGTTTGGTATGGAATCCGCCATTTTTTGTCCTTCGGGAACCATGACCAATCAAATAGCAATTAAATGTCATACACAGCCGGGTGATGAAGTGATTTGTGATGAAAGCTCCCATGTGTACCAATATGAGGGTGGTGGCATTGCATTTAATTCGGGTGCTTCTGTAAAACTATTATCTGGCGATAGAGGAAGAATAACTGCTGACCAGGTTCTAGCTGCTATTAATCCCGATGATCCGCATAGAGCAAACACAAGTCTTGTGTCGTTAGAGAATACGTCTAATCGTGGTGGTGGTAGTTGCTATGACCTTGCTGAGATTAAAAAAATACAAACATTATGCAAAGAAAAAAATCTTGCCTTCCATCTTGATGGCGCAAGATTATGGAATGCAATAGTTGCAAAAAAAGAAACCGCCAAACAGTATGGAGATGCGTTTGATAGTATCTCTGTTTGTTTAAGTAAAAGTCTAGGTTGCCCTATAGGTAGTTTATTGGTTGGCAAAAAAGATTTGATTAAAAAAGCCAGAAGAATAAGAAAAGCTTTTGGCGGAGGAATGCGACAGGCAGGATTTATCGCCGCTGCGGGTATTTATGCACTGGAAAATAATATTAACCGGTTAGAAGAAGATCATATTCATGCAAAGAAGATTGCTGATGTTATTGCAACAAAAGATTTTGTGCAACTGGTATTGCCGGTAGAAACTAATATTATCATATTTGAATTAAAAGATGGAATGACAGCTCCGGAGTTAGTGAATACATTAAAAAACAGTTCTATCTTAGGATATGCTATTTCCCCCAATAGAGTAAGATTGGTTACTCACCTCGACATTAGTCCGGCAATGGTGCAAAAAACAATAGAAGTATTTACTCAACTCTAGTACTTATAATTATGTTTCCGAAAATAAATCCGCTTAATACAAACTCCTGGAAAGAACTGCAAGCCCATTACCAGCAGATGAAACAGATACACATGAGAGAACTATTTCTTAATGGCAACAGATTCAAAAAATTTTCTCTTTGCACAAATGAGCTTGTCTTTGACTATTCAAAAAACATCATTACAGATGAAACAATAAAACTATTGCTACAACTAGCTGAAGAGTGCAAAGTAAAAGAGGCCATTGAAGCAATGATGAATGGCGAAAAGATAAACGCTACAGAAAACAGAGCCGTACTGCATACTGCGCTGCGTAATTTTTCGGGCAACCCGGTTTTTACTGAAGGGAAAGATATAATGCCAGATATAAAAAAAGCACTGAAAAAGATGAAAGCTTTTTGTAGTGGCATTCACAAAGGCAATACAAGAGGATATACTGGGAAGCGGATTACCAATTTTGTAAACATTGGTATTGGCGGAAGCGATTTAGGACCTCTAATGGTAACCGAAGCACTAAAGCCATATTGGGTGGACGGTATTCAAACATACTTCGTTTCCAATGTTGATGGATCTCATATTGCAGAAGTGCTAAAAAAAGTTGATCCGGAAAGAACTTTATTTCTTATTGCTTCTAAAACATTTACTACACAAGAAACGATGACGAATGCTCTAACAGCAAGAGAATGGTTTCTTAAAAAAGCAAAAAAAGAAGCATATATAGCAAAGCATTTCGTTGCCTTATCTACTAATGAAAGTGCAGTAATAAAGTTTGGTATCGACAAAAAGAACATGTTTGAATTTTGGGATTGGGTGGGTGGCCGTTATTCATTATGGAGTTCTATTGGCCTTTCTATTGCGTTGACAATTGGCTACAAAAATTTTGAACAGTTATTGAAAGGTGCTTATGAAGCGGATGTTCATTTTTCTACTACTACATTCAAAGAAAACATTCCGGTATTGATGGCTTTATTGGGAATATGGTACACTAATTTTTTTGGTGCACAATCAGAAGCAATTTTGCCTTACGACCAATACCTCCACCGTTTTACGGCATACTTTCAACAGGGAAATATGGAAAGTAATGGAAAAACTATTGACCGGAATGGCGAAGCAGTTGAATATGCCACCGGGCCAGTTATTTGGGGAGAACCGGGTACGAATGGCCAACATGCTTTTTATCAACTGATACACCAGGGCACTCCATTAATACCCTGTGATTTTATTGCAGCGGCGCAAACACACAATGCTATTGGCGATCACCACATAAAACTGTTAAGCAATTTTTTTGCGCAGACAGAAGCCTTGATGAATGGGAAAACAGAAGCTGCAGCAAGAAAAGAATTAGAACTGGCGGAACTTAATACAGAGCAGGTTGTTAAATTACTGCCGTATAAAATTTTTGCAGGCAACAAGCCCAGCAATTCCTTCATTATCAAAAAAGTAACGCCACATTCATTAGGCAATCTTATTGCTATGTATGAACATAAAATATTTGTACAAGGTGTAATCTGGAATATTTACAGTTTCGATCAGTGGGGAGTAGAATTAGGCAAGCAGCTAGCCAATAAAATTTTACCGGAACTAGAAACGGAAACATCCGTTTCTAATCATGATTCTTCAACAAATGGTTTGATCAATGCGTGGAAGGGAATGAGAAAATAAACACTTTACTCTGGGGTAAGTGTAAAAATGAGATTTACTTTATAGCTACCTCCTTCTACTTTCCAGGAAGGCGGTTTTACTTTTACATCCAGCAGATAAGAGTTTGAAATCAAATTATTTAAACTTTGTAATATTGTTATAGGTGTGTTTGATAAAGGCATAAAATCTTTGCTTGTATTCCCCCGGATTTCTATCAGTCCTACTGGAATTTTTCGGAAAGTGCCATTAGTCCTTTCAATTAAATACGGTTCACTGCTCATTACATTTACAGACCATGGACCATTACTTATTATCGAAACCCTGCAAAACCCCGGGATGATCTTCTGGGTTTCCATTTCGGAAAGCGACTCAAAACTAAGTGGTATTGGCATTAATTCTTCAACCTTCATACTTTGCAGCGATGAAACCGAAATAGCCCCTGCTAAAGTATGAGACTGAGCCCCTGGTTGAGCTGAGGACACCAGGGATAAAAAAAATAATAGTATGTATAATAAATATTTCATTCAGGTGTAATAGTAAAGATTAGTGAAAAATTATACGAACCTGGTTTAATAAAAGTTTTCGATGGCAAAAGCTTCATATCATAAAGAAAGAAATGTTGTTGCGATAGTAATGCCCTGCCGGGAATTGTAAACAATGGAGTAGCAAACTCTGAAAGCAATATATCTGAATTCGTTGTACTTGAAGGTAATGAACCTTTTTGAGCAAGTTTTAACACAAGCAGTTTCGAAAGCGGTGAGCTCTGGAGATTTCCACCTGATCGTAGTTGCACAAATGCCTTCAAATTTCTTTGCCCACTAGTTACTTTAAGTTCAAATGCTCCCGGAACTATTTGTGGAGCCAATAGATCTTCCGGGGTTTCGAATGTAAAAAAAATAGGTTTGTGTTGGATTAGAAGTACCTCATTTTCAGGCAACGATTGTTGCTGACCATTTCCTGTTTTAATAAGAAATAAAAATCCTGTTATAAGCAATAAGCAATACTTCATGTCATTCTCTTTATTCAACTCATTTTATTTCAAATTCCTTTTGTGCAGCTTCTAGAGGCAAATCCTCTCCTGCATCAACCAACACCAGAAACGAGTAACGACCTTTCGGTATACCAACGGGCAAAACAAAAGTGCTAACTCTTTTTTGCTTTGGGAAAATGGGAAACTCTTGTGGAACTAATTTCATTTTTGCACCTGTTGACAAATTTGTTATTTCAAGTGTGCTTTTACATCTTACCTGAATATCACCTTCATTACTGGATACCACCCTGTAAACAGAAGAATCGGGAGTAATAGCCACTTCCTCAAACTTTTCTAGTTTTACTTCCTTTTTCATACCTGTAAGCGGTGTGTGATATATATGAATCCCTAGTCGGAAAAGCTGATTGATTATAGATTTTTGCGTTGTATCAATTTTGGGCATTTGCATTTCATTTATCATCTCAACAAACAGCATACCCCACTTCATTTGTTTCATAGACTCTGCGTCATTAGGAACTACAATTGTAACAACAACCGGAACTGTTTCACCTGGCTTCACTTCAACAAAATCTTTTTCAAGTTTGATCCAGTCAGAACAACTAAAAGGCTTTGTTCCGGGAGCATAATACCTGTGTTTTCCTAAACTATCCCTTTCCCAGTCACCGAGGTATAATTTAAATTGTTTAGTCTCACTTAATTTATTTGTGATTTTTAATGTTCTTGTACCAATTTGCCCTCCATTCAATTTATATTCTATAACAGAAGGCAGGGCAAATATACCCTTCTCAGGTGCTGCGGAACCATTTCCCAATTGCCCTAATAGGTAAATAGGCGAACAAAGAAATATAAAAAATAAGGTTTTCATTTTTTAATTAATTATTAAGGAATCTAACTTTTCTTGTTTTTTGTCGAATTTCAAAATTTACAACCACTTCATCAGCAGTCATTCCAAGCTCTACATTAAACGACATTTCGACCGGCCTTACTTCTTTTGTAAAGGCCTCTTCGTTTAAAAACACACGGTATTTACCCGCCGGCACATTAATAAAATATTCTCCTTTAGAGTCGGTAAGGGTGCTGTAATAGTTGCCTGAGCTATCTGTTACCATTACCTTTATTCGTTCAGCTTTAAAAGGCAAACTCATAGATGACAAAGAATCTAGTATAACATCAACTTTGCCTGCGATTACTTTGCCTTTTTGATAAGGAATTTCTAACACAGTATTTCCGGCAACCTGTGCAAATTGCAATGTTCCTTCTTTTGGTATATAACCTCTTGGTGCATACACTTTCGATAAATCAATTGCATATAATTTCTTCTCCACATTTGAGTATGTGGCAATACCTGCATTGCTGGTAATTAACTGGTCTTCGCCAATTTTAATTACAACATCCCTTAAAGGTATTTCTGTTGCTTCTTTTCGGTTATTTAAGTTTTCATCAATAAATAGAACAACTTTAAAGTCATAAAACTTTCTCTTAAAGAAAACAGGTAGATTCAGTTTTTTCTTAACTGTAAGAAGCACATTATTATTAGCAAGGCTTGAAAAATCAGGATTCGATGATGTGATAGGAACATTTCCCATAAGGCTTATATCCCAACCTGACAGCAGGTCTATATAACTTATATTCATGTTATTAAAAATCATAACACTATTATCGAATAAAGATTTTGAGAAATTCAGCCCAGTATTAATTCTCAATTTTTTAAAGAATAGTAAATTTATATATGGTCTGATGTTCATTGTTTCTCGTACAAGATTTGTGGTATCTCTGTTGTTCCCAAATCCTGAGTTTGGCATTCTAACGTAAAATGCACTAATGCCGCCATGCCTGGAATTGATTGCGGCACTTGTTGAACTAATCCAAACTTGTTTATCCTTAAATGTTCTTCCTGCTCCAAAACCATTAAAGCTATTGAGAATAATACTTGTGAACTTGCTTATTCGATAGGTGGATGAAAGCTCCAGGAATCTATAAGAAGGAAGACTATTTGATGCATTTAGAGTTTGACGAAAGTAACCAGCACTTGTCAATAAAGAGACCTTACCAACAACAGTTGACAAGGAGACCCCATATCTTTCAACATCAAAATTAAAGAAGTCTGAATTATACACCGTATCCCTGAAAATATAATTATATCCTTTGGTTTTATTGTATTGATAAAACAATCCAACACTAAAATTCTTAAAAAATGTTCTGATAGTATGATTATGAATAAGAGCTCCTTTATTAAAGCCCGGATAGTAATTACCGGCTAAAAGAAAATCTGAAGAAAGCTCAATCTTTTTAAGCCGATATAATACATTATAACCAAGCAGAGTACCTGCTACCTCTTTTGGCATACCTGGCAGTTTAAGCATATAGTGGTCTTGTCCAACACCGAAATTTAGTTTGACCATTTTGTCATTCTTATCTATTAGGCTAACCTCGTTGGATAATAAAAGGCTTCCCTTTTTTTCAACTGGGTCTACATTTACTGCCATAGTGTGCTTGAGTCCAATGCCTTTAATTTTGTATTTATGATACCCGGATACCAGATCATTTTTGAATATGCTTCTCCGGTAATTAAATATTGTTGTAAAATTAGACTCTTGTTGATTTTTCCCTTTATAAGTAATACTAAGCCCTTGTCCAAAAGCAAAAAATGAGTTGATATCTGAAAGGGCTCCTGCATAAACAGACCATCTTTTGTATTTATACTCCAATGAAAATACATTGCTTTCAATCGTATTGGCAATACCGAGTTGTTTAGTGCGATAGGAGAACCTTATATCTTCTCCTTTTTTTGTTTTTGCGCCTCCTGAAATTCCAGTGTAGTAAGATGACTGATTATCAGCCCAAAAAATTCCAGCTTCTAATTCTATTGGAATAACGTCATAAGCAAATTCGTTTTTTAAAACATGGCTGCTCAATCTTGAAAATGTAAACCGGAGTTTGTTGGTCTTGTCGTGTTGACCGGCGGCATTTACATCTATATACTTGCTTTTAATTGATTTTCGCATGATGGGGGTTATGCGAAGGGGAATAGAAATTTTTTTTTCTTCTCCTGGCTTTAAAGAGAGTTGATACATTTTGGAGAGGTAAAAAAAATCATTTCTTGCAGCTATACTAAAAGACTCTGTGGTATTCCCTTTGTTAGCAATGGCAAAATCTATTTCTACTTTTTTTGTATTATCCCTTATTATAATTTCTTGATTTTCAGTTGTCAAAGCGAATTTGTAAACTGAAGGAGCCCTGACAAAAAAAGAATCTCTATAAACATCCCCTTTTGAATCTTTTATATGTATTCCAAATGCTTGCCAGGATGCAAGCGACAATGGAGTTCTTATTAAATTTAGCGGAGTAACTTTTGTTTCATTGGGCATGAGTTTAACGACAATTGAATCGCTTCCTACAAGTTGCCACAACGGTGGGGCAAAAAGCCTTATTGTTACATTTTGCTGGCTGCCCGAAGTATTTACCAGCAATAAATCATTATTTACAATATTGGAGCCTTCTGTCAGATTTACTGAATCTTTAAAAGAAAGAGTAATTGACCTTTGCGATTTTGCATCCGGCAGGTATATAAATAGCACAACCACCAAAAACATCAGCTTCCATATGGCTATGTATCTATAATACATTTTAAAGACTATCAAAGGGTTTAACGGTAAAATATAGAAGCCCTTATTTAGGGCTTCTATATTGTTAAGTGCAATTAATCAACAGTAGCAGTTACATAAACATCAGCTTTGTAAAGACCTGGACCATAGTTCCAGGCATTTGCCAATGGCTTCATTCTGAACTGCAATTCAAATTGGCCATAAGTTGGGTTATGCTCACTGATTACGTTATCAAAACCTGCACCTGCACCAATTGATGCAAAGTAAGGCAAGTCAACATAAGTACCTTTTGCGTTTACAAAAGAAGTAAGCCCAGGAGTAGCAGCATTTTTTACTGTCCACTGAACGTTGCTTGTTGATAGGTTCTGATTAAAATTTGAACCAAAGTACTCAAAATTCTGATCAGTAGTGAATAGGTTGATATCAAACTTCATGTTTGACCATACATTCAAATCCCAATCATTTTGACCGCCATCGTTGTTTTCAAATTGCTGATAGCTGTCAAAATCAGTACGGCAATCATACTCAACATAACCAGTTGGTTGTTGGTTTGGCCATAAACAAATAATTGGTTCAATTTCAACTTTTAAATCAAAGTCAACTTTGTAATCGCAGCATGGTGCTGGTGGTGGATTGTACGTATTGGCAACTTGTGCATTTACAGCTACAAATGAACCAATAGCCAATGCGGCTGTGAAAAAAATTTTTCTCATTTTTTTACATTTAGAATTTAAAAAAAATTGTTACTGTGGTAATCCAGAGGTTGATTTACGGTGGTTGGGTTCAGAGGAGGTAGATAGTGGGCTACTTGTTCAGAGGAAAAACCTTCAACGTTGATAAGGCTAAAGTAGATAATTTATTTATATAACCGAAATTGTTTTTCCACATTTTTTATAACATGATAAAATGATTATCGTAAATCTACTATAACCCATGTAAAGGAATAATGTTGCAACAATGATATTTTATTATTGCGATAATAGCACCTCAAACTTACACGTATAAATGACTTGATTGTATTTACCTGCAAATTCATTATTATTTATTATCTGCATCAGTTATCCTTGCAATTGGATTATACCTATACATAAACCCGTTATAGGCATGGCCATATATATCTCTTCTACAAAAGCAAGTATAAATTTTTACAGGAAAATATCACCGGTTGATTTTATACTTTTCTTTTGTCCCTATATATTTCTACAACTTCATAGCCTTCGTTTTCAGCTTTCTGATTTATATTTTTCACAAACCTATTAGTAGTAAACGAGACAATAAAAAAATCCCCCGTTTTATAAACGGGGGATTTTGTATGCTATAAAAAATCTAATTCAGCTTAAAGAATCTGAAGGAAACCAGCTACTATTTTTTCAGTAGTTTTCTCTGTAACCTTCACTACATAAGTTCCGGCTGGTTGATTGCTTAGATCAAACTCTACCTGAACGTAAGGAGGAGTAGTTCTTCTTAAATCAATATTCTTCCTTGCTACCAATTGTCCTTGTGAGTTGTATACAGAAATCACACGACTGTCAGCTTCAGCTGTTGGAGATCCATAGAACAATCTTACCTGGAATCTGCCATCAGATGGGTTTGGATAAATCCAAAGTCTGTCAGAGAATTGTGCATCTATAACAATTACATTCGAACTATTTACACATCCATTGACATCAGTAACGGTTGCACGGTATGCACCTAATTTATCAACGTCAGCAGTAATAGTTGAAGTAGTAGCACCTGCTACTGTAGCACCATTGAGTGTCCATGAATAGCTGGTAGCATTTAATGGAGCTGGTGAAGTAGTAGCAGTAATTACAGTTGTAACGCCAGGTGTCAATGAAGTTACCGGAGTTGAAATTGTAATTACAGGAAGTGGATTCACATTCAACCTTGCACCGTTAGATGTAACTGTTGTAGCACAAGGTGCAGTAGTTACAACCACTCTGTACAGGTTGTTATTCATCAACAAGGTAACATTAGTAAGTGTAAGCGTTGCAGCTGTTGCACCAGTAATGTTTGCATAAGTAAGACCATTGTTGGTACTTACCTGCCACTGATACGTGGATGCAGCAGGGCCGTTAGGGGCATTAGCTACAACAGTAAATGTTGCAGTTGCACCAAGACATCTTGTTGTATTAACCGGTTGTGTAACGATTGTTGGATTAATATTTACAAACAAGGTAGCTGCAGAACTTGTAACACTTGAACCCGGAGCAGGACAAGCACCACTTACAATTACACGATACAGGTTTTGATTTAAACCAGCAGTTGCACCAGTAATAGTTAAGGTATTTGTTGTTGCACCAGAATAAGGAGCAGCATTAGCAATATTTGAATAAGTACCACCGCCGTTTGTGCTTACCTGCCACTGATATGTAGTACCAAGTGATGGGCCTGCAGCAACCGTAAATGATGTATTTAAACCGGCACATGTTGTTCTGTTTACCGGCTGTGTAGTGATGGATGGCGGAGGTGTTACAGTAATAACTGCTGCACCTGTATTACCAACACCTACACAACCATTAGCACCTGTTACAGATACAATAGTATAAGTAGTAGTAGCAGATGGGAACACATCAATTGGTGTACCGCTTACATAACCATTAACTATAAAGTTAGAAGTACCATTAGTATAAACCAATGTATACGGTCCGGTTCCACCAGTAATATCTACTTTGATGTTAGATAATGTGTTAGCACATGTAACTGCAGGTGGCCTAAGTACCGATACATTATCAATACCGATAAAATCTGAGTTAGCTCCAGTTGGTCCACCACTTTCAACAAAATATCTAAAGGCAAGGCGACCAGATGTTGGGCTACCTAAACCAGATACAGTAGCGGTATATTTTGTCCAAACATTCGGGAATGCAGTTGCATTGTAGGTAGGATTAATATCTAATAACAATGTACCAAAATCTCCGGTAGATGTGGCAGTTGCACCAACATTCACACTTGCACCGCTGGTACTAAGTCTTACTTGTAACCTATCCGGGAAACCAGCATTTGCAGCTCTTCCATAAAACTCCAGAACATCACCATTTTGAAGTGTGGTTGTAGGAGTAAATAACCAGTTGCTGATTGTTCCGGTACCTGCAGTATTATTAAAGTTTGCACCGATATATGAAGTAGGTCCGCCATTAAATGCAGGGAATACAGTAGCATTACCCTGGAACCAGCCAGTAGTACCAACAGGGGCACTCAGATTTTGAGCAGCCCATCCTGCCGGAAGTGGTGCAGCAACATCCCAGCTTTCATTCCATAATGTAGTTGGAGGTGCTCCCAAACTGCTTATAACAGCAGAAGTAGAAGTTCCTAAAACCTGAACACTTACAGGAGCAGTTGCACAACCATTAGCACCATAACCATTAACTGTATAAGTAGTATTTACACTAGGCGTAGCAATTACTGTAGAACCCGTTGTTGTGTTCAATCCTGTTGCAGGAGACCAGTTATAAATGCTGCCACCTGAAGCTACTAATGTAGCCCGGGCACACACTCCACTTGGTAAACCATTAGGAGTAACTGATACAGTTGGGACAGGTAATACATTTACCGTAACTGTATTTGCACCTACGCAAGGTCCGTTGTTTACAGTAGCTGTATATGTTGTTGTTGTAGCAGGACTTGCATAAACAACTGAAGTTTCAGTACCGGCAACATAAGCACCTGTACCATTAGGATTTGTAAATAAACCGGTTACAGGAGTCCATGTGGCTGTTGTGGCTGGTATATTGAATGTTATACTAAAACCACCAGAAATAGAACCTGCATCTCCACCTAAATCATCAACAACAAATAATTCCCATGTACCGTTTCCTGCAGTAATAGAAGATAATAAAGGAGTAGCCTGAGATATACTACCAGGACCAGGAGCAGGGAAATTATCCGGAACACCTATGTTAGTAGGTCGGTAAGTACCAGACACAATTGCAGCTGGCAATAGAGTAGCCGCACCATCATTAAATGTTAGGTTAGCATTTACAGCATCTGTTGCTCCACCTGCATCTGACATTAGAATTACCGTTTGACCTGATGGTGAACGTAAGGCGATATCTACATCAGCAGGGAAAGTATGTGAAAATCCGGTTAGAGTTACAGAATTAATAGTTGCTCCACCTGGTAAACCTGCAACTGCTAGTGTAGCAGGATAAGGGCTGGCATTTCCAACAGCATTGATTGTAATAGCCCCCGCTGCAGTAAATGGAGCAGATATAGTTGCCGGAAGAGTTTGATTAACTCGTAAAGCTTGTACAGAGCCTGCACAAATTGTAGATACATCCGGAGTTATACAGCTGCAAGCAGTAACAGTTACAGCCTGTGATCCGCAAGGACCAGGAGCTGGAGCACAACCACCCTCACCACGGGCAAAATAGGTTGTATTGGCAACAGGGCTTACAGTTATAGAAGTTCCAGTGCCAATTGAAGCACCAGTACCACAACCACCAGCATACCATACCCAGTTTGCAGCACCATTGAGGTTGCCAGACAAAATGCTTAAAGTAATTGGCGAGCCAGCACATGTGCTGGAAGGAACTGAAGATATAACTGGAGCAGTTGCATTAGTAGGTACACAAGGTGTGCAAATACCATCTACTGTAATTGAATAGCCTGAAGAAAATACACCAGGTGTAACTGTTGTTACAGCCAGAACCATTGTTGCTGAACCCGGAATAACAACTTGAAAACTTATAACACCACCGGCACCAGCAGCGCTAGAGCCTGCGTCAGCAAGATAATTAGTACAAACATTGGAAGGATCAAAGCTACCAAGGTGTGCAGACACAAATTGGCTGATTGCCGGGTCATTGTTAGTTACAGTAACTGTAACACACTGAGAAACTGGCTGAGTATTAACAAACGAATACGTGTCGTACACATTACCTGCAGCCCCAAAAGCTCCGGGGCAAGCCGGCTTTGGAGTACAGGTTGAAGGAACACCATCTCTAAAAAACCTTCCTCCTGTCATAACAGGATCAGCAGCTGTAAGTGCTCCTGTAAATGTGGTACAAATAGCTTCTGGTTGATTTCTATTAACTAATTGCACCTTATTAGGGCGTCCCGCATCATTATCACTAATGCTGCCAGCAGCTAAACGCTGCTGCTCAACTTGTTCTTTGGTAAGTGCCTTTTTTTCTGTGACAACGGGCTTAGGCCTTGCCCCATTTGTAGTCTTTTGAGCATACGAGAATTGCAACGATAGCAGCAGAACAATTGCCATCGGAAGAAATCTCATGCAGAATAACTCTTTTAATCGAGTAAATTTTGGTTGCATAATATATTATTTAAATGATTGATTACTACCACTTGGCAGT
>LNFM01005614.1_pt1 | contig 21519 bp, 18 predicted proteins | sample 596031 | NCBI WGS metagenome assembly LNFM01 (sample SAMN04254537, study PRJNA301005) | activated carbon metagenome | isolation source: dual media filters at the Ann Arbor, Michigan drinking water treatment plant | place: USA: Ann Arbor
CGGGGACGGTCCTCAATAACTCAACTATTGTGTGACTCAATAGTTGAGTTATTGAGGACCGTCCCCTCCCAGTTTATCTCGCTGGATGCAGCGCCCGCTCGGTCCACACGCCACATTGAAATCGCCGGTGCTCGCTACGGCACGACTTCTGCGCTGAGGATTCGATCTCTCGGAAGAATCCCGTCGACGACCTCGATGCCTCGCGTCACGCGGCCGATGTGCGGATAGCTCGCGTCGAGTCCTCTCGCGTCTGCGGTCACGACGAAGAACTGCATCCCGCCGGTGTCCAGGCCCGCGAGCGCGATGCCGACCGCTCCTCGATCGAACGGCGCGAGCGACGACTCGGTCACGATGGGTGTCTCGGTTCCGCCGAAGCCGTCACCGCGAGGATCGCCGCCTTGGGCGACGAAGCCCGGCACGATGCGATGAAACCTCAAGCCATCGTAGCGTCGCTGTCGAACGAGCGAGCGCATCGCATCGACCGCGCGGGGAGCCGTGTCCGGCGTGAGCTCGATCTCGAACGTTCCCGCGTCGGTGACGAATCGAACGCGTGGGCGCTCGGTCGCCAAATCGGGCGGCGCTTCGGGTGTCGGAAGCAATCCTCCATCGGGTGCCAGCGCGCGGTGCACTGCACGCACGCGCGACTCGCTGGCGGCTCGGAGCAGCTCTTCGCGACCGAGCATCCTCGCGAGCGCGATCGCCTGCACGCGCGCCTCGAGCATGGGTCCCTCGGGCGCTTCGAATGGGGCTCGAATCAGCGCGTCCCGCGCCGGCGCTTCGAGCGCTCGCGCGAGCTCCGGGTGTCCCACGAGCCCTTCGAGCAACGTGGCGAGGACTCCGGGATCACGCTCGCGCGCGAGCGCTCGGATGAGGGGCATCGCATGGACCCTCGGGAGTCCACAGGCAGTGTTGGCGACTTCGGTGATGACCTGCGCTCGGTTCTGCGCGTCTCGACGAATGTTGCCGAGCGCTCGCGCGCGTTCGGCGTCTGCTCCTTCGAGTCGTCCCAACAGCTGCGCTTCGAGCACGAGCGCGATCCATCGGTCGCTCCCGGTCGCACAGCGACCCGTTCGCTCGTTGCGGCCAGCCCATCGGTCTAGCGCAGCGGCGTCTTCGCACTCGAACCACGTTCGGGTCTCCCCTTCGAGTCCACGGACTCTGGGCAACACGTCGATCGCCATCGCCCACTGCGTCGCATTGGCCGCCCACAGCGGTTTGGGAACTCCGTCTCTCAACGCTCTCCAAGCGTTGCCCCAGATTCTCGGCGCGAGCCTCGCCCTCATCGCCATCGTCCGCATCCACTCGGCCCACGGAACGTTGGCCGACGACGGACCGTCCGCGAGGCTGCGCACGAGCGCGGGCACCACCATTGGACTCGTCGCTGCGAGCTCGTCCGGAGTGGGCGTCCAGCGCACCATGCGAAGCCACTTTGCGGTCGCGAGTTGCCCATCGAGCTCGGCGCGACCCAACCCTGCGCTCGCCCGTGCGGCATCGTCGTCGTGCTCTGTCTGTCTCTGTTGAAACCGAGCGACGAGCGTCGCGGCGTCGAGGTCCCGTTGCGGATCGAGGTTCCACGAGGTCGGCAGCGTTGTCGCGTCGGTCGCTTTGCGTCCTGCCACCGCCCGCGCCACGAGGCCTCGCTCCTCGGGCCGCACGATGTCCCAGAACGCGGCGAGGTTCGCCGAGGGTAGTCGCCGCGCCAGAACGAACATCCTCGCCCGTCGTCTTGCGACTCCCTCCTGCGCCGGAACAGTCGCGAGGCACCGCTGCGCACGGTCCGCGGTGAGCACTCCGGACTCTGCCACCAGGTCCAGCAAGTCCGCTCCCGACTCTCTTCGTGGCTGCTGCGAGCACGGGTCGACGTCTCCTGCAATTGCGTCGGGCTCCGGCGCCGGGATGCGTGTGCTCGCCGGTCGCGCGTCCTGCGCTCGCGCGTCGCTCGCGTGTTGCGCACCCGACTCCTGCTTGCAGCTCAGCGTGGCGACTGCCAACAAGCAGGCCTTCATCACGGTCTTCACGTTCGTCACGCTCGGTGCTCGAAGCCTACTCTCTGATGTTCCACGTGGAACATCATTGAGCAGACACCGCTTGGAAACAGAGCCCAGCCATGGCACGTCATCCGTTGTGTCGTCGGGGACGCGACGAGCCCCAGAGATCACGACGCCGCTACCGGAATGACTACGCACTGGTTCGAATCGGACCTCGAAGAACAACGGCAGCTCGACCGACTGCGGACCCCGCGAACGCTGCGCTATCGAGACTCCACCCACGCGACCCTCGATGGTCGCGAGGTCACGGTGTTCTGCAGCAACGACTATCTCGACTTGCGGTCGGACCCACGCCTTCGAGCAGCGGCCGATCGCGCCGTGGCAGAAGAGTCGTTCGGGAGCGGCGCGTCTCGACTCGTGAGCGGGGATCTTCCGATCTTCGTGAGCGCCGAAGCCGACTTCGCGGCGTGGGTGGGCGCCGAGGCGAGCCTGTTCTTCTCGAGTGGGTTCGCGGCGAACGTCGGCGTCGTTCCGACCTTGGGCGGAGCTGACGACGTGTTGTTCAGTGACGCGCTGAACCACGCGAGCCTGGTGGACGGCTGTCGACTGTCCCGCGCGCGCACTGTCGTGTTCGAGCACGGATCGATCGCGGCGCTCGAGCGCGCGGTCGCGAGCGCGCGTCCCTTTCGTCGTGGCTGGGTTCTCACCGAGTCGGTGTTCAGCATGGACGGTGACATGGCACCATTGGTCGAGCTTCGAGCGTTGTGTGATCGCGAGATGCTCGGACTGTACGTCGACGAAGCGCACGGCATCGGCGTGCTCGATGACACGGGCCGCGGTGCATGTGTGGCTGTGGGGATGCGCCCAGACGTGTTGATCGGCACGGCGGGCAAGTCTCTCGGCACCGCTGGGGCGTTCGTCGCGGGTTCGCGCGCCCTTCGCTCGTGGCTGTGGAACCGGTCGCGGTCCTTCGTCTTCTCGACAGGCCCGTCTGTGGCCAACGCTGCGGCTGTTCGTGAAGCGATCTCGATCGTCCGCCGCGAGCCTCAACACATCGCTGCGCTTCGTCGCAACACCACCGCACTTCGGTCGGCGTTGTCGCGATCGGGAGTTCGAGTGCTCGGGCACCAGCAGTCACCCATCCTTCCCATCGTGCTCGGGGACGAGCGAAGCGCGGTTTCGGCCAGCGATCGGCTCCTCGAACAGGGGTTCTTCGTGTCTGCGATCCGGCCCCCAACTGTTCCACGTGGAACATCGCGATTGAGGATCACGGTGTCCGCTCGACACAGCCTCGATGAGATCACCGCGCTCGCAAAGGCACTGGAGCCCTTCGGACAATGACGACCGGCAGACTGGTGATCGTGACCGGAACGGACACTGGGATCGGCAAGACGACAGTGACTCGAGGCCTGGCTCGGGCTCTCGCGAACCGCGGAGAAGACGTGCTGCCGCTGAAGTGGATCGAGACCGGCTGTCGCGAAGACGACGATGGAAGGCTCATCGGCGAGGACGCATCGGCGTTGGCGCGCGCCGCCAGACGCGAGGCAGACGTCGAACGCATCGGTCCCGTGCGCTTCAGACTGCCCGCGGCCCCGCCGGTCGCGGCGCGCAACGAGGGGGTGGTTCTCGACCGGGATGCCCTGCGACGGGCGCGAGACGAGGCGTTGGCGTCCGCTCGGTGGGTGCTGCTCGAGGGAGCAGGAGGCGCGCTCGTTCCAGTGACGGACGACGATCTGTTCGTGGACCTGAGCGTAAAGGAAGTCGAGAATGCGGCGTTCGTGCTCGTCACGCGCGATGGACTCGGGACGGTGCACCAGACGCTCGCGACGCACGAAGCGCTCGCGCGGCGCGGTTGCCGCGTGCTCGCGGTCATGGTCAACCAACGTTCGATCGCCGAGGCCAATGATCGAAGCGAGTCGATCGCGACTCTGAAGCGCTGGCTCGGAGCAGAGCTGGTGCTGGGACCGATCGCGCCTTCGCCAAACGCAACGGACGACGACCTCGCCGCCAGCGTCGAAGCGACCGGGCTGATCGAGCGCATCCTGGCGCTGTAGCGGTCTCCCCTTCCGCTGTTGTGTGAGCTCGCCGCTGAAGCGGAGGGAGAGCTCAGCGAGACTCGGGCATCGGCGCGTCGTACGCGGGGATGCCCGTCACTGCGTGGCCGAGGACCAGCGAGTGGATGTCGTGCGTGCCCTCGTAGGTGAACACCGTCTCGAGGTTGAGCATGTGACGACCGATCGGATACTCGTAGGTGATCCCGTTGCCGCCGAGGATGTCTCGGCACGTGCGCGCGGTCTCGAGCGCCATCGACACGTTGTTGCGCTTGGCCAAAGACACCTGTTGCGGCGTCATCTTCTTGCCCTGCTTGAGCTGCCCGAGGCGATAGGTCACGAGCTGCGCCTTGGTGATCTCCGTGAGGATGTGCGCGAACTTCGCTTGCACGAGCTGGTAGCCCGCGATCGGTCGCGAGAACTGAACGCGGTCCTTCGCGTAGTCCACCGCGCACTCGAAGCACGCTTCGGCGGCGCCGATGACGCCCCAGGCGATTCCGTAGCGCGCTTGCGTGAGGCATCCGAGGGGACCCTTGAGACCCTCGACGTTGGGCAGAAGCGCGTCCTCGCCGACGTGAACGTCTTCGAGGATGAGCTCGCTCGTGACCGAAGCGCGGAGCGAGAACTTTCGCTCGATCTTCTGCGCCGTGAAGCCAGGCGCGTTGGTCGGAACGATGAAACCGCGGATTCGCCCGTCGAGCTTGGCCCAGATGATCGCGATGTGCGCGAGGTTGCCGTTGGTGATCCAACGCTTGGTGCCGGTGATCTTGAAGCCCGAGCTCGTGCGCTCGGCGCGTGTGAGCATTCCAGCAGGGTTGGAGCCGAAGTCCGGCTCGGTCAGACCGAAGCAGCCGATGATCTCCCCTTTGGCCATTCCGGGCAGGTACTTGCGGCGCTGCTCTTCGGTTCCGTACGCGTAGATCGGGTACATGCAGAGGGCGCCCTGCACCGAGCAGAACGAACGGATGCCCGAGTCGCCGCGCTCGAGCTCTTGCATCGCGAGCCCGTAGGCGATGTCGTTCATCCCTGCGCACTCGTACTCTTCGGGGAGGTTGGCGCCGAGCACGCCAGCGCGTCCGAACTCGGCGATCAGCTCCGTGGGAAAGGTCCCCTCTTCGAAGTGCTTTCCAATTGAGGGCAGGATCTTGCTGCTGACAAGCGAGCGCACGTTGTCGCGCACCAGTCGCTCGTCGTCCGTGAGCAGGTCATTGAGATCGTAGAAGTCCGTCGCCATGGTGGATCACTCCCTAGAGTGCGCCAGCGTGTGTGTGTGGTGAGTGTCGCCAGCGCTGCGAAAAAGGCGGCGGACAGTAGCACCACTCTCGCACACTCTTCAGCGCCGTCCGCGCCGCTGAATCGGTGCAGATCCGCTCGACGACGATGGCGCCGACGTGCGCGTCGTCCCCTCGAACGCCGCGCGCGCCGCGGCGAGCACGACGTTGCCTGCGCGTCCCTCGCACTCCGCGGTGTGAGCGACGACGAGCCGCTCGATCGCTCCGACGGAGAAGCCCACGAACCAGGCTTCGTTCTCGTCCATCGCGACCACGCCACGAAGGGAGCCTGGTTCGCCGAAGCGGGGGACGAGCGCTTCGTTCCACAAGTTGGGCTCGGGTCCCGGTCGAGCGCGAAGCGCGCGCGCGAGCGAGAGGGCGTCGTCGAGCGAGAGCGTCCAACCGTCGCCGTGCGCTGCGAGGCGGGCTCGCGCCTCTGGGTCCTCGGGGACCGCCGGGCTGCTCACGCCCAACAACGAGAACGCCGACGCGAGCATCGGCGCCCCGAGCCGAGGCGCGAGCTCGTCGAAGTAGCCGCGGCACCCCAAGGACAACGCGTCGGCGGGCCGAATGAGACCGTGAGGGCGCTCACAGCGCGAGCCGTCGCAGCGATATGTGTCCTCGATGCGGACGAGCTCGGCGCGCGTCGCCGCGATGAGCGCGACCACGTGCGAGAGCGAGCGTGCGTTGATGGTCGCGTCCACCGTGCGCTCGCGAGACCAGAAGGTGATCGGCGTCGCGCTGGTGCCCTGACCGTCGACAGGACTCACGACGGCGAACGCGCGACGCGCAGACTGAAGTTCGTCCCATCGAAGCGCGCGCCATCCAGGGCGGAGGGCGATCGCAGCGTCTGTGACAGAATATGACCTTCGCGAGCAGCTGACCGCCACGAGCGCCGCGAGCGACAGCAACGCGCGACGACCGAAGGCGATCTGCTCGCGCGGAGCGACGCGCTGATCAGGCAAAATCCGAGGCTGCGTGAAAATCAACGACACGGCGAAATCCGACGCTTGACTCTCCCACACAATCGATGCAGTTTCCGCCTCCCCGTCGGGGCTGTAGCTCAGCTGGGAGAGCGCCAGAATCGCACTCTGGAGGCCGTGGGTTCGATCCCCATCAGCTCCACAAAAGGACACCGAACGGCGGAGACGAGGCACCTTGGAGTAACACCCTGGGTGCCTCGTCGCGTTTCTCCGGCCAACGGTGCTACACCGCGCGACCACGACGCGACGCCAACGCCAACGCGAACAGGCGACGCGCTGAGTCGAGGCCCCCGCCCAACGCATCGGAGAGACAACCGTGTCCAAGACGCTCAAGGATCAATTGCTCGCTGCGGAGAAGCGACCGCAGCTCCTCGAAGACTGCTCGAAGCTCATCGACGAGGAGGTCTCGGCGAAGTCGGGGCTCACCGGCATCGCCGTGAAGGGCGCGTACGGCGTGGTCAAGGCGCTCAAGCCTGGGATCATCCGCGAGAGCGTCGACGCGCTGATCGACGAGTTCGTCGAGAAGATGGAGCCGTTCTATGTCGCGCAGCAGAGCAGCGGCAATAGCGTCGAGGCGTACTTCTCTGCGCGACCGGGCGAGGTCGCCGACGCGCTGCTCGGAGTCACCGACGCGCGCGCGGCGCGCTCGAAGAACGGGACGATCAAGAAGGCCTACGAGGGTCTGCGCCCGAAGGGAAAGCAGCACGTCGAAGCGGCGATCCCTCGCCTCTCGAGGCTCGTGGGCAAGTACGTGGGGGCGTGACGAGCATGAAGTCCGCGATCCATCTCGACGGCAAGGTCGCGATCATCACCGGCGCTTCACGCGGGATCGGCGAGTCGATCGCGCGATGCTTCGCGGCGCACGGCGCTGCGGTGGTGTTGTCTTCGCGCAAGCTCGAGGCGTGCGAACAAGTCGCACACACAATCAACCGTGATGGCGGCAGGGCGATCGCGATCGCGGCGCACTCGGGCAAGCCCGAGGACGTGCACAAGCTCGTCGCTCAGTCCGCGGCGCACTTCGGCAAGGTCGACGTCCTCGTCAACAACGCCGCGACCAACCCGCACTTCGGCCCGATGGTGAGCGTCGATGGCGGGGCGTGGGACAAGACGTTCGAGGTCAACACGCGAGGCTATTTCGAGGCGATTCGCGCGTTCGTCGAGCACGTGACCGGGCGCGACGCCAAGGGCTCGGTCGTCAACGTCGCGAGCATCCAGGGGCTGGGCGCGGCGATCACCCAGGGCGTCTACGGGATGACCAAGGCCGCGGTGCTCTCGATGACCAAGACGCTCGCGGTCGAGCTCGGACCCTCGGGCATTCGCGTCAACGCGGTGGCTCCGGGCCTCGTGAAGACGCGCTTTGCGTCGGCGATCGTGGAGAACGAAGACCTGGTCAAGCGCGTGGTCGAGCGGACGCCTCTCGGGCGCTACGCCGAGCCCGACGAGATCGCGCCTGCGGCGCTCTACCTCGCGTCCGACGCCGCGTCCTACGTCACCGGTCACACGCTGGTGATCGACGGCGGAATGACGCTCGGCTGAGCAAGCACGACGACAGCGCGCGCCGGGGCGTCGCGAGAGGTCTCCTCCGCGGGGGCCTGCACGCGCAGGACACCGCCGGGCTCGAGCGCGAGCGCGCGGCCTCCAACGGTCCACTCGCGCGTCGAGGACGACAGGTTGACGAACTCGAGCATGTGCGCGCCGGTCGCGTCGCTGGTCAGTCGGTCTCGGGCGATGGTGGCTTCGGCCTGCGTCGCGCGGTCGCCGAGCGTGATGATCGCGCGTTGCGTCCAGCGGCTGGTGCGCCACGAGACCTCGAGCGCGGCGCCGTCGCGCACGGAGAGCTCTCGGACTTCACAGGCGCTGGTGGAGTTGGAGTCGTCCTGGTCGGTCTGTGGCGTGTCGAAGACCACGGCGCGCGACGTTCCATTGGCGAGGGTGTAGCGGAGGTCGCAGCGCTCGGAGGGACGGATCATGAGCTGGGTGTGAGCGTTGCTGAGGCTCCATCGGGCGCCGTCGCGCTGCACCGAAGCCCGCGAGCCGCTCGGGCTCGAGGCGGGAGGGACGTACGCCGACGAGGTCGGGCCGCAGGCGAAGGGCCCGCAGTCGTTCATCGCTTCGAGCATCGACGGGTCCAAGCCGGGCTGTTGCTGCAGCGCGTCCATCATCGCGGCGCGCACTGCGGACATCCTCCGCATCGCCGGAGCGATGTGCGCCCATTGTCTGCGGGCCCACAACGCTCGGTAGTACGCTTGGTAGCGATCGACCCACGCTCGCCAGGCGGCCTCGTCCCACGAGTATTCGAAGTCCGAGAGCGAGAACGAAGCAGTACTCGCCTGGCGGTTGATCGTGATCGGCGCGAGATTGGCGGGCGACGCGACGGTCGCGACGCGCGAGGCGTTGGTGACGGGCGCCGTGGCGCGCGGCGGAGTCGCGCGCTGCGCGGGGCGGACGACGGCGGGCGCGCTGCGGACCGACGGCACCTGCGCGAACGTGGGCTGCTCGATCGAGGGACGAAATCCGTCGCGATACACCTCGTCGCTCGAGCGACGAGTCGGCACGAGCGCGATCGCGATCGCTGCGATCGCACAGGGCGTCGCGAAGAGGGCGATCAGCGCCGCGGGATCGACGGAGCGGCTCGGCTTCGAGGCAACAGGTGTTGGACAGCGCGCCGAGAGGCCGCCGAGACGATCGAACATGACGAGTCCTCCTCGGAGCTCTGCGCGCTACGGGTGAGCGCGCGAGCCGCGAACGGGATGCGCGAGGTGCAGTGCAGACGCGCGAGGAGGACGAAAAGTTCCCGAGAAATCGCCGGCCCGCAGAACGCGCTGAAAATTCAGCGAGCTGTCGCGGTCGACTCTCAGAGCATGAAGGGGTACTGCACCCGAAACGAAGGCTGAGAGAACTCGGGCACCGTGGCGCTGCGCACCGCGCGCGCCATGCAAGAGCCCATGGGGGTTCCTGCGAAGGGCGGCTCGACGACGGCGGTGGTGACTCGCCCGCTCGACGCGAAGGTGATGCTGATCATCGCGGTCCCAGTCTGGCCCGCGCTGCACGCGCGCACCGCGCTCTGCACGCTGCGCATCGCGCTCGCGACGTCCGTTCGCTGCGGCGTCGAGGGGACGCTTCCGCCGCTCGAGGGCGCGGGGGACGATCCGCTTGGGCCCGAGGGGCGTACAGAGCCGCACTGGAGCAGGCAAGCGATGTCGCCGCGGCAACGCAGCGCGCACGTGGTTTGGGCAGAGTTGTTCGACGGGGCCGGGCTCGAGGTTCCTGCGGGGGGCGGGGTGTTCGCGCCCGTCGGGGCAGGGGTATTGGCCGAGGTTCCCGAAGGATTGCGTGGCGTGCGCGAAGGACGCTCGCCGCGTCCAGTGCTCGGCGCGGTCCCCGCAGGGCCCGTCGACGGCGCGCCCGTGCCCGTCGGAGGAGCGCCTGTGCCCGTGGGAGGCGCGCCCGTGCCCGCGGGTTGCCCGCCCGCGGTCCCGTTGTTCGTGCCGCCGGCAACACCGGCGTTGTTCGCGCCGCCCTGGTTGTTGTTGCCCTGGTTGTTGTTGCCCTGGCTGTTGCCCTGGTTGTTGTTCTCGCTGCCGATCTGCGTCTGTTGCTGACCGGACTTCAGCAAGAACGCCGCGCCGAGGATGCCACCACCGATGATCATCGACGCGCCGAGGACGCTCGCGATCACCGTCGTGTTGCCGCCCTTCGGCTTGCTGCTCTCTGGTGAGGGCAGCTGCGTGGGCGCAGGAACCGGAGCGAGCACGGGAGCAGCGAGCGGCGAAGCGAGCCCGCCTCCGCCAGCCACGCTGAGGATCTCGTCGACGGCGCTGGCGCCGGTCGCGAGCGACTTGATGTCGATCACGCCCGCGTCGGACTTGGGCTTGGGCGCGGACTTGGGCTTCTCTTCGGGCTCGCCCGACAGCGACGCGAGCGAAAAGAGCGCGGAGTTTTCGTTGCGTGCGCCCGTGGGAGCGTCGCCCGAGGCGTTGCCCGAGGCCGGCGGCGGAACGGTGCCCATCGCCTTCGCAAAGAAATCGTTCTTCGCCGCGGGGGCAGCAGCGGGCTCGGTCGTCGTGTTGGAGGTCGAGGGAACCGGGCTCTTCGCCGCGTTCTCGAGCACATCGACGGTCGAGCCGAACAACGGCATGTTCGTCTCGGGGTTTTTGCTCATGACAGAAGACTCTGATGCGAGGAAGCGTTCGAACCTGTTGCGAGCATCGGCTTTTGCGCTCGCGGGCGGCGCGTCTTGGTTTGCCGATGACACGAGGTCCCGCGCGAACGCTGAGCTCGCGCTGGACGGATCGTTGATGCGCTTGGGGGCGTCGTTGCTCATCGAGCCCCTCCCGTAGCGTGCTGTGCGAGCCGCGCGCGGATGCGCGCGACGGACTTGTCGAAGGCGACGCGGGCGGCTTTGAGCCGGGAGTACACCGTGCCAACAGGAATATTGATGCGCGCCGCGATCTCTTCCGCCGAGAGCTCGTCGATCTCGTACTGAACGAACACCACGCGCTTCTCGAGGTCCATCCCGTCGAGGGCCTCTTCGAGCAGCGCGCGAGCCTCTGCGCTGTGCGCGCGCTGCTCGGGGTCGAGCGCGACGTCTGCGGTCGTCGAGCTCTCGATGGGCTCGTCCGTGGGCTGCTCTCGTCGCACGTGCGCGCGCCGGTGGTAGTCGCTCGCGACGCGGAAGCAGATCCCGTAGAGCCAGGTGCTCAAGCGCGACCTTCCCTGAAATTCGTCGCGCTTGCGGTGGACGACCACGAAGACCTCCTGCACGGCGTCGTCCACGTCGGACTCCCGGACGCCGAGGCGGCGCAAGGAACGCCACACGAATTCAAAGTGAGCGTCGAACACCGCGCGCACATCGAGCGGGCCGGCGACGGGGGGGTCTTGGATTTCCACCGCGGGCGCCGAGTTCACCACAGCAGGACCCGTCGCAGCGCCGGACATCGGCGCCGTGACACCCTTGAGTGGGAGAGCGGCCTTGGGATCTCGCACCGAATCGACACTCCACGAAACATTCGACACCGACAGAACGGCCCGTGAGCCCCAACAGACGGACCCCTCGTGTGCGTCGAGGAAGGAGCCCCCGTGAAGGCGAGACGGGCCGGCGACAGAATCCGAACTCTACATCGGAAACACGTCGCGGCTCTCTCCTCGTCGTCCTTCGGCCATTCCGGCCGCCGAGCTCGAGCCGCCGACCCCGGGAGGCCCGAGGCGAAAGTTCACTGTGTCAATCGTGGGGCGTCCAGCGCCTTCGACCCACACGCCCACGCTGGGTCCGCCACCGCCGCCGCCGCCAGGGCCGCCTGCGCCGCCGCGACGTCCGTCCCCGCCGCGGCCGCCAGTGCCAATCTCGACGGGCGACGCGTTGCCGCCGGTGCCGCCCATTCCCGCCGCGCCGCCGTTGCCGCCGCCGCCCGTCGACACCGTGCAATCGCGCAGGGTGAGCGCGCTTCGCAGCGCCAAAACGCCGATGGAAGCGCCGCCGCCAGTCCCGCCGCGACCGCCCGTTCCGCCGCAGCCACCTGCGCCGCCGCCGCCGCCGCCGTTACCCGCGCCGTCGATGCACGCGAGGCTGGTCTGCCCAGAGCTTCCGCCGCCACCGCCGCCGCCCGCCCCGTGCGCGCCGTCGCGCCCAGCGGTGCCCACGGCGCCCGTGTACTCGCCGGTGTCCGAGGCGACCATGCCCGAGGCCGCGCCGCCCATCCCTGGGGCGCCCGGCGTTCCGTCCGCTGCGCCGCTCCCGCCCATGTCGCCGCCGCGCGGAGAGCAGCTCGTCGTCGCGTAGCCCGCGCCGCCCATGGAGCCCGATGCGCTCGCGACGCCAGGGTTTCCCGTGAAAGAAGGCGCTCGGCCGCCGCGGCCGCCCTCGCCGCCGCTGGCCATCGGGCACGTGGTGTTCATTCCGCCCGAGCCGCCGTTGCCCGGGAGGGTTTCGTTGTCGTTGTTGCCCATGCCTCCGGTGCCGCCCGGCGCGCCGTCCGTCCCGGCTGTGCCGGCCATTCCGAGCGCGCCAGGAGCGCCGCGCCCAGCGGAAATAATCGCGCCGTCGAACACTTCGATCGCTGGCGAGTCGATGGCGCGCAGGCCGATCGACGTCTGGCCGGGCATCGTCGCGTCGGCAGCGCGAAACTCGATGCGGCCGATGCGAAGCGGGTTGCGAGCGCCCCGAGCCTCGAGGGCGACAGGGGCGCCGACGGCCACGATGGACTGGAATGCGCCGCGCGACCACATCGCGCGACGGTCGTATCCGCCGTACACTCCGATGCCGCCGACGAGGGTGATCGTCGCGGTTTCGTTATACATTCCGCGAGAAACCAGGATCTGCGTCTTGCTCGACGCCATCGCGCGCATGATGGCCGCGGCGATCGAGCGCATGGGCTGCTCGCGGGTGCCGGGCTGCGCGTCGATTCCGTCGTCCGCGACGAAAATGGCTCTCGAGAGGTCGCCGTCGATCCCGTCGCAGTTGGCGTCGAAGCCGTTGGGGTCGGGGTCGTCGGGCGCGCCCATCATGCAGGGTCCTGTAGGACCGCTGTCCCTTCGGGGGCCGTCCGATGAGGCGTCCGACCGACTCGCGTCAGTCGGGGTGTTCTCGGTGACGGCGCAGGCGGATGCGCAAATTGCCAGGAAAATAAGGGGAAACCGAGCGCGCACGCCCCTGAAGGTACCACAGCGTCTCGGCCTCGCAGCGTCTCGTTGTTGACGAATCGCTAGCGGCTTCAATACGGTGTGTTTCAAGTACATGGCAGACCGGGTCGCGATCGATACGAAGCTGGAGACGCTTCAAGAGATGCTCGCAACCATGGAGGAACAGGCGCTCGCCGAGTTTCAGGAGCGTCTGGACATGTCGTGGATTTATCACGACTGCGCGCTCGAGGGGATGGTGCTGAGCTACCACGAGCTGAAGAGCGCGATCGACAAGGACGTGGTCAGCGACGTCTCGTTGATCCCGACCTATGACGAAATCCGCGCTCACAAAGCGGCGATCGACTGGGTGCGCGAGCAGGCTGCGAAGGGCAAGAAGCAGCCGATTACGCTCGATCTTCTGCTGAAGCTCCGTGATGTGCTCAACCCCGAGCCGACGCCGCCGCCGGCGCCGATCGCGAGCGTTCCTCCGCCGCCTCCGTTGCCGGCAATCCTGCTCGAGCCGAAGCTGTCGCCCACGCCGGTGCTGCTCGAGCCCAAGCCGGCGGTGCTCAAGGAGCCCAAGCCGGCGCCGCCCGCGGAGGTGACGCCGTATCGCAGGGACACTCCTGTGCATCGGCTGTACTTTCACGACATTCCCGCGGCGGACAAGATCGCGGGCGAGATGAAGAAGCTCGGCGAGTGGCTTCAGGAGCCGGAGACGAAGAAGCTCCCCGCGCTGCGCCTCGCGTCGAAGCTGCACTTCAAGCTGATGCAGATCTATCCCTTTCCCAAGCACAGCGGAAAGCACGCGCGCCTCGCGATGAACCTGGTTCTCTTGCGCGCCGGGTATCCGCCGTCGATCGTTCACTCGACCGAGCGTCAGCGATACTACGAGTCGCTTCGAGGCCCCGCGACGACGCTGCACAACATCATGCTCGAGAGCCTCGAGAACGCGATCGAGAGCGCGATCAAGCTGTTCACCGAGGCCAAGAGCGGACGCCGCGCGCTGGCCTGAGCGGCGGCGTGTCTGAGCGCGCTCAGCCCATCTTCTGCACGAGCTGCCGAGGGATCTCGCGGCCTTCGAGGCCGAGGCGCTTTCCGCTGCTCGGAGCCTCGAGGTAGATCGCCACGCGGTCGTGCGCGCGAAACATCGCGAAGCGACCGAGGGACTCCCAGCCGAGCGTGCCTTCGCCGGACGGCTCGATGGCGACACTGCCGTGTTCGGTGCGGCGAAGCACGCGCCCTCCCAGCGGCACTTCGACCCCGGGAAAGCCCATCGCTTCGAGCTCGCGCGAGACCTCGAGGACCCACATGGACTGGCCGTCGCGCGTGAGCGCGATCCAGCGATCGATGCCCTTTTCGGGAGCGACGAACAAGCGGAGCGCGATCGATCCCTGGCGCTTGAGCGTGAGCTCACCGGAGAGCCAATAGCTCTCGCTCATGTGCGTGAGGACGTCACCGACGCGGATCGAATCGCGCGAGATCGCTGCAGAACCCGAGGGTGGGAGCTGACGCGGAGGGGGCTCTTGCGCGCGCGCGCGCCGGCCGCGGATGAAGCGCGTTACGGCCGCAGCTGCGGGAGCGCCGACGAGCACGATGACGCCGAGAGTGAAGGGATCCATTGCGCGCATCTTGCTGCGCTGCCGGGCGGAGTGGGCACATGCAGCTCGGTGTTCTCTGGAAACTTCCAGAGAAATCACTGGGAGGTGTGCACGCCTTCCGACCCGGCGGCGCGAGGGACAGACCGCGAGTGTAGCGCGCTCAGCCCGGATGGGTAGAGGCAAGCGTGTGATGGAGCGCGCGCGTGTGCGCGACGAGCGCGTCGTGATCGTGGGCGTGCGCGGCGAGGGCGCTGATGACCGCGGCGGCCGAGGCTCCGTGGTCGCGAACGGCTCGGGCGTTGTCGAGCGTGATGCCGCCGATGGCGACGAGCGGAACGCCTCGGGCCCGTGCGAGCGCTGCGGCGCGCGCGAGCGATTCGAGGCCGACCGTAGGGTCCGGGCGCTCTTTGGAGCGCGTGTCGAACACAGGGCCGAACGCGACGTAGTGTGGCAGCGGCTCGGAGGACAGCGCTCGCTCGAGCTGCGCGAAATCGTGCGTCGAGACGCCTACGGCGAGGCCGGGCGCTGCGCGGCGCACGTCGGCGATCGACAGGTCGTCTTGCCCGACGTGCACGGCGTTGGCGCCGGACAACAGGGCCACGTCGGGGCGATCGTTGACGACGAAGGGGACGCCGACCCGCGCGCACCGCGCGGCGAGCGCGGACGCCAGCGCGAGCGTGCGGCGGGCGGGCCAGTGCTTTGCGCGGAGCTGCAGGGCGAACAGGGGCGCGGCGCTCGAGAGCGCGTCGGCGAAGGCGAGCGGGTCGATGCGCTCGCGCGACGGCAGCGCGCTGTCGATCGCGTCCAGCGCGTCGAGCGTGGAGGTGTCGATGATCGCGTACAGGCCCGAGCGCGAGGAGAAAAGCACGGGGGGGGATAGTCCCACGGGCGCTCGATCGAAGGGAAGCGAGCGCGACCGGCTCGACGCGCAGGCTGTGGGAGCGAGGGGCGCGGCCGTGGTAGACGGGGCGCTGTGCGGCGCACCGACGAGCAACGGGCCGAGGACGCCTTTCCGTGGGTGCGCGTGTCGAACGCCGCGCTCGTGGTCGCCGTGGCGAGCGCTGCGATGGCGTTGGCGCGGTTTCGAACGTTTCACAACGACACGTTCGATCTGGCGTTCTACGCGCGAATCGTCTGGGGAATCTCTCGGGGAGACCTCTATCACCCGCTGACCAACTCGCACGTGCTCGGGCTCCACGCCTCGTGGGTGCTCGCGCCGCTGGCGATGCTCGGGCGATGGGTCCCTGTCGTTCCGATGCTGTTGGTGGTGCAGGCGGCGGCGCTCGCGGCCACGGGGATTCCGCTCGCGCGCATGGCGGCGCGGCGCCTTCGGACGCCGTTCGCCGCGGACGTCACGGTCGCAGCGTTTCTGCTCTATCCCACGGTGCTCACCGCGGCGACGTACGAGTTTCACCCGAGCTCGCTGGCGCTCTTTCCTCTCGCGTACGCGCTGGACGCGTGGGACGAGGGGCGTCTTCGCGCGGGGGCCATCGCGCTCTTTCTGGCGGCGCTGTGTCGCGAGGACGTCGCGCTCGTCACGGCGCTGTGCGGCGTTGTGCTCGCCCTGGACCGCGACCGGTCGCGGCGCGCGTGGGGCCTCGGGGTCGCCGCGGCCTCTGCCCTGTATTTCGCGCTGTATTTGTTCGTGATCGCGCCGCGATTTCTGCCGCAGCGGGGCTCGCTCGCGCTTCACTTCGGCGCGCTCGGCGCGAGCCCCGCGGCCATCGCCAAGAGCGTGTTGCTGCATCCGATCGCGACGCTCATGGCCGTCTCGACGCCGGCGAAGTGGCTGTACGCCCCGAGGCTCCTGGCGCCGGTCGCGTTCTTGTCGGTGCTCTCGCCGCGATGGCTCTTGCCCGTGTTGGCTCCGGTCGCGATCAATTTTCTCTCGGCGTGGCCGACGGCGACGCAGGTGCGCTCGCACTACGCGCTGTTCGCCGTGCCGTTTGTGTTCGCTGCGGCGATCCACGGCGCGGCGAGGGTGGTCGACGCCAAGCACGCGCTCGGGGCTCCGTCCGATCGTCCCACGGGTCGCAAGATGCTCGCGCTCTGCGCGGTGATGGTGCTCGGCGCGGCGCTCGTCGCGCAGCGACGCGCGGGAGCGACGCCGATTTCACGGTTGTTTCGCAGCGCAGACTTCCAGCGCGACGCCAGGGCGCGCGACCTCGACACCATCGTGCGCGCCGTGCGCCCGACGGCGATCGTTGTTGCGCCGGACCGCGCGCTGGCTCACGTCGCGACGCGCCCGCTGTTTCAACGGTACGACGCGTGGACGGGCGCCGCAGACGACGTGGTCGTTTCGGTCGAGCACAGGCTGCGCTTCGACGGCGCCCAGACGCTCTGGCGCTCGACCGAGGAGGTTCGCGTGCGCAACGAGCTCGCTCGCGGGGTCTACGGGCTCGTCCGCGCCGAACGCACGCACTTGCTGTTGCGACGAGGGGTCTCGCCGAGGGCGTTCGCCGAGGGGCGCTATGTCGCATTCTCGTCGGACCCCGCGTGGACCGTCGCGAGGCACGTCGACGTCGACCGCTCGCTCGCGATCGCCTCGTGGAGGGTCGATGCGCACACACAATCAAGCTCGTCCGTGACCCTCTGGCTCGTCGCGCGCGCGCGTTGGCCCCGGGATCTGGGGCTCGAGCTCGGCTGGGGACCGCTCGCGCGGGCGCCGGGCGCCGAGCGCGACGACCCCGCGAGGATCCACTCGTTCTTGCCGTTCGAGGGGCTCTTCAATCCGGTCCACGTTCGTCCGGGCGAAGTGACGCGGATGACAGTGGTCGTGGCCGCCGATCGCGCGACGCTCGAGCGAGACGGGCTCTACTTCGGCTCGCGACGGCTCGACGGCTCGCGCCTGCACGCAGACGCGCCGCACTGGGTGCGGATCGATCGACGGTGACCGGATGATTCAGCCAGGGTTCGAGCGCGCGGGCTTCTTCTGCCCGAGGTACTCGGTCCACACGGTCGCGACGACGCCCGCGACGATTCCGTCGGCGACGCGGAGGCGGCGCGACAGCTCGCGGGCGACGTTCATGACCACCATCGCGTACGACGCGACGTCGCGTCGGTAGAGCTTGTCGAGGTCCGACGCCGTCACGACCAGCAAGAGCGATGGCGCCAGGGCGCGCACCGACGCCGAGCGTGGCATCACGTCGATGATGGACATCTCGCCGACCCAGTCGCCTGGGCCCAGCATCGCGAAGCGGGCCTCGCTGCCGTTGGGGGTCTTCTTGACCACCTCGAGCTCGCCGCCGATGACGACGAACATCTCTCTGGCGGTCTCTCCCTCGCGCATCACGAACTCGCCAGCTTCGATGGTCACGACCGAAAGGTCTTCGAGTAGCCCGTCGAGGGCTTGATCGGACAGGCCACCAAACAAGCCGATGTCTCGCAGGGGGTCGCGGCGGAGCAAGTCCGAGGCAGAGCGTCGTTCTTTCATCGCAGAGCCCCGGAGTGTACGCAACAACGCGGCGGCGTGGTGGTCTCCTGTGGGCCCGCAGCGCCAAGAGCGCAGAAAACGGGCGCGTGCTGGGGCATCCGCGGTACAGTCCCTCGATCGTGGCCGCAGGTTCATCGCACGAGCTGCCTCGCGCCTTCGGGCCGTACGAGCTCGTGCGTCAGCTGGGCGTCGGCGGCATGGCAGAGGTGTACGTCGCGCGCGCGCGGTCGGTGGCGGGCTTCGAGAAGGTCGTCGCGCTCAAGACGATTCACAGCAGGCTGTCGTCGGACCCAGAATTTACGCAGCTCCTCGTCGACGAAGCGAACATCACCGCGCAGCTCTCGCACCGAAACATCGTGCAGGTGATCGACCTCGGTCAGATCGACGGAACGCACTACATCGCGATGGAGTACGTCGATGGGCTCGACCTCGGTCGGCTGCTCACCGCCGCAAAAGAGCGCAAAATGCTGCTCTCTCCGAGGGTGGCTGCGTACGTCTGCCGCGAGGTCGCTGACGGCCTCGAGCACGCGCACAAAAAGTCCGGCGCCGACGGCAAGCCGCTGCGCATCGTGCATCGAGACATCTCTCCGCCCAACGTGCTCGTGAGCACCGCGGGCGAGGTGAAGATCACGGATTTTGGCATCGCGAAGGCGTCGCTTCGCGCGTCGAAGACCGCCGCCGGCGTGGTGAAGGGCAAGTACGCGTATATGTCGCCCGAGCAGGCCAAGGCGCTCTCGGTCGACCACCGGGCGGACATCTTCTCGCTCGGTTGCGTGCTCTACGAGCTCGCGACAGGCAAGGCCGTGTACCCGGACATGACGCTGCCCGTGCTGCTCGACCGAGTGGCGCGCGCGGTGTTCGAAGCGCCCGAGCGGCTGCGGCCGGCGCTGCCGCCGAAGCTGGTCGAGGTGATCAAGAAGTGCCTCGCGGCCAAGCCCGAAGACCGCTTTCAATCTGCGAGGCAGGTGGCCGACGCGCTCACGGACGTGCTCTTCTCGATGCCGCCCAACCCCGACGCCGAGCTCGCCGCGGTCTTGGCTGAGCTGAGTGGAAATCCGTCGACTCCGAGCATTCCGCCGGTCGCCGGAGGCCTGTCGATCCTCGACGATGACTTCGACGACTCGACGCAAATCGAGAGCATGAGCGTCATGCGCTCGCGCATGGTCGCTCCGTCGGCGCCGTCCACAGAGAAACCAACGTTTCGCGACGAAGCGACGCGGGCGTTCAAGCGCGTCCCGACGCCGCAACATGGACAGCCAGCGGTCGCAGAGGATGGGGACGACGCGACCTCGGCGATGGGCAGTCCGTTTGGCGGGCAAGATCACCGCGCGATGCCGACGGTGCCGCCGCCCGGCAAGAGCGCGGGCGCCGCGAAGGTGAGGAGCCCAGGCGCAGCGGCAAAGACTGCTCCTCCTGCTCCGCCGCCTCCGAAGCCGAGCGCGCTGTCTCCGCAGCCACCCGCGCAAAGCCCGGTGTCGCGCGACGTCGCGACGATGGCGCCGGCAAAGGTGAAGACCGCGAGCGGCAATCAGTCCTCGCCCGGCGCGCCCTTCATCGCGAAGGTCGAGCCGATCGCGACGAAGCCTGCTGCCCCACCCGCGCCGCTCCCGGGGTTGTGGAGCGACCCGCCAACGATGGCCACGGGCGGCTCTCCGCCGCAGATGCCGCAGATTCCACCGGCGCCGACGCTGCCGAGGGTGGATGCGCCGACGAGCAGCGCTCCGTCGCCGCCGCCCATGATGAACGCCGCGCCTCCATCGCCGTCGTTTGGCGGGGCGGCTCCGCACACGATGCCTGCGCACCCGGTCGCGATGCCGACTTTGACGCCGACGCCCGCGCCTGCGATGCACGGTCAACAACCGTTTGCGCCTGCGTTTTCGGCGCATTCATCGACGGCGCCGAGCGGTGCGCTCGACCCGTTTGCGCAGCCCTCGGCGGCCATCGACCTCGCCCCCGAGCAGCCTCGAAGCAACGTCGGCGTGTTCGTCGCTGCTGGGTTCGCGGCGCTCGGACTCGTGGCGCTCATCGTGGTGTTCGTGGTGACGCGGTGAGCGAGCCGCAGCCGTCGCGGTGGCCGTTTCTTCTGCGAAGAGCGCACTCTTTGTGCGGGGTCGTGCCGCTCGGAGTGTTTCTGATCGAGCACCTCGTGACCAACGCGAGCGCGCTCTATGGGCGTCGGAGCTACGGGATGGCCGTCGAGCGCATCCAGCGGCTGCCGGGGCTCGTCTGGCTCGAAGTGCTGGGGATCTTCGCGCCGCTGGTGTTTCACGGGATGTACGGGATCGCGATCGCCAGGCGCGCGAAGCTGGACGTCGCGCGCTACCCGTATTCGTCGCACTGGTTGTTCGTGCTGCAGCGGGCGACGGGCGTGTTGGCGTTCGCGTTTGTGCTCGTGCACTTGTGGCAGTTTCGCGTGGCCAAGGCGCGCGGGAGCCTGGACGCGTCGCAGTTCTATGGGGCGATCGAGCGGACGTTGGCTGAGCCGCTGTGGTTTGCGGTGTACCTCGCGGGCCTGACGGCGACGGTGTTTCACTTCGCCAACGGGCTTCGAACGGCGAGCGACACCTGGGGCGTCGCCACGAGCGCGCGCGGTCGCACGTCGGTCGCGGTCGCGAGCGCGATCGCGGGAGTCGCGTTGTGGGCGCTCGGCGTCGACACGATGTATCACTTCGCGCTGCGCTGCGGAGGCGTGGTGCCGTTGCCTGGCTTCGACCGCGCCGCGCTGTGCGGCCTCTGAAAGGCGAGTGAAGGGCTTTGTCCTCGGTGCAAAAACGCTCGTCGATTGTGCTCGTTCTCTCGGCGCTCGTACTGGCGCTCGCGCCCGCCGCGGTGCGCGCGGGGGCCAACGAGCGTCGCGCCAAGCCCACGGACGGAAACCTCTGGGGGGTGGGCCGCTTTCGCGGAGGCGGGCTCATTCGCGGCCCGTGCGCGGCGCGGCCGTGCATCGCGCTCACGTTCGACGACGGGCCCGAGCACAGCACGACTCCGCGCGTGCTCGACGAGCTCGATCGACACGGGGTTCGCGCGACGTTCTTCGTGGTCGGACGGCGGTTCGACGGCGACGGCCCCGTGGCCGAGCGCAACCGCGAGGTGCTGCGCGAGACGTGGCGACGCGGACACTTGATCGGCAATCACACGTACACGCACGCGCTCATGGACGCGCTCGACGAGCGCGCGCTCGATCGCGAGATCGACCGCAACTCCGCGGCGATCGAGGAGACGATCGGGCAGCGAACGTTCTTGTTTCGCGCGCCGTTCGGCGCGATGCAGACGTCGCGCGCGTCGCGCGCTGTGTACTCGCGAGGGCTGACGCCGGTGTTCTGGGCGATCGACACGCGGGACTGGGCGTCGGGCTCACCCGAAGAGGTCGTTCAGAACTTTCGCGCGGGGCTCGACGCTTCTCCGCGCGGCGGCGTGGTGCTGTTTCACGACACGCTCGAGCGCACGGCGCGCGCGCTGCCCGCGGTGTTCGCGGAGATCGCCGCGCGCAACGAGGCGCGCAGGGCGGCTGGGCAGCAGCCGTTTGAATTCGTGGGTCTCGACGAGCTGTGGCAGCCCGTCGGCCGCGGCCGCC
>LNFM01017928.1_pt1 | contig 21518 bp, 17 predicted proteins | sample 596031 | NCBI WGS metagenome assembly LNFM01 (sample SAMN04254537, study PRJNA301005) | activated carbon metagenome | isolation source: dual media filters at the Ann Arbor, Michigan drinking water treatment plant | place: USA: Ann Arbor
CGGGCACGGTGGTCAGGTAGCAGCTGGAGAGCTGCGAGCGCAGCGTGCCGCTGTTGAACAGCGTGGGGGTGGACGACATGAAGTCGAACGAAGACAGCACTTCGTAAAACTCGATGGCACGCGCTTCGCGGTCGATTTCATTGAGCGACAGGCCCATGGCCACGCGCATGAAGAAGGACTGCGGCAGTTCGATGCGGGTCTTGCGCACGTGCAGGAAGTAGCGGTCATACAGCGTCTGCAGGCCGAGGTAGTCGAACTGCAGGTCGCGCTCGGGCTTGAGCGCGGCACCCAGGCGGGCCAGGTCGAACTGCAGCAGGCGCTCGTCGAGCAGGTCGTTGTCCACGCCTTTCTTGATGAACTGCGGGAAGTAGTCGGCGTAGCGCGCGCCCATCTCGGTGGAGGGCACTTCTTCGCCCATTACTTCCTTGACGATGGTGTGCAGCAGCAGGCGCGCGGTGGCGTAGGTGTAGTCGGGATCTTTTTCGATCAACGTGCGCGCGGCCAGGATGGAAGCCTTGTAGACCTCTTCGATCGGCACGCCGTCGTACAGGTTGCGCTTGGTCTCGGCCACGATCGGGTCTGGCTGGATGTCCTTGCCCAGACCTTTGCAGGCGTCGGCGATCAGGGCTTGCAGGCGCTGCAGGTCGAGCGGCACGCGCTGGCCACCGTCGATCACGTGCAACGTGGCCTCTGCCGGTTTGGCCACTTCGGCCTGGTGGGCACGCTCTTGCGTGCGGCGCTCGCGGTACAGCACATAGGCGCGTGCGACTTCGTGGTGGCTGCTGCGCATCAGACCGAGCTCGACCTGGTCCTGCACGTCTTCAATGTGGAAGGTGCCGCCACCGGGGCGCGAGCGCATCAGCGCCTTGACCACGGCGCCGGTGAGTTCGTCCACCGTCTCGCGCACGCTGGCCGAGGCGGCGCCCTGGGTGCCGTGCACGGCCAGGAAAGCCTTCATCATGGCCACGGCGATCTTGCTGGGTTCGAACGAAACCACCGCGCCATTGCGGCGAATGATCTGGTACTGCGCGAACACCGAGCTGCTGGATGTGTTGGAGGCCGGCGTGGATGAACCCATGGGCTGCTTCTGGGGGGCGGACGGTGTGGCGGGGGTGGGGGAAGCGGTCAGCATGGTTCCTCTTTCATTTGTTGTGATGGGCCTGCTCGCAAGGCGCGGGGACGGGGAGCAAGACGTTCGGTTTCAGTTCGGGTTCGCGGCGTTGTTCGGGGTGCCAAAAAGTTCTCAACGGAGTGAAAACGGGCCGAAGCAACGTGGACTGTGTCGAATCTGGAAACGCAGAGCACACACTATATCTGGTGTGTGGGTGGTCTTCAAGCCACTACAGGTAGCGTTTTGGAAAAAACCACCCCAATGGGGGAAGCCCCGTTTGGGTGATCTCGACAAGAGCCGGATCGGTCCGTGCACTGGTGCGGGCCAGGGTCGCGCTGGAGTGCCTGAAAAAACTGGGCGCCGCATTTTGGACGCAGCAACGGCGGGCCTTGTGGCGTGATTTGCTCGCGCATGCCGCCACCGGCTTGTGGCGTGGGTGCGCCGGGTCTCGTCCGGTCCGTGACTTCAGGCGCCGGGTGGATTCGTGCCGGTCATCGGCTCGGGGAAAAACGCCAGCGACCAGCCCAGCGCGCGTTGCAAACGTGCCCAGTCGAATCCGGGCCCCGGGTCCAGTTTGCGGCCGGGTGCAATGTGCTCATGACCTGCGACGTGGGCCACTGGATACCGTGCTTGCAGTTGTTGGCACAACCGGCTGAGGGTGGCGTATTGCGCAGCCTCGAAGGTTTCGCCTTCCAGGCCTTCCAGTTCGACGCCGATGGAATCGTCGTTGCAGTTGTCCCGACCGCGCCAGCAGGACGCACCCGCGTGCCAGGCGCGCGCATCGGCGTCGACGAACTGCACCAGTTCACCGTCGCGGCGGATGAAAAAATGCGCCGACACTTCCATGCCGCGGATCTGCCCGAAGTAGGGGTGGGCGTCCCAGTTCAGCGTGTTGGTGAAGAGCTGTTCGACCTCGGGGCCGCCATACACGCCGGGCGGCAGGCTGATGGAGTGCAGCACGATCAGGTCGATCTGTGCGCCATCTGGTCGAAGGCCGTGATTGGGTGAAGGGCAGTGACGAGCTGCAGCCAGCCAGCCGCCGGTCCAGGATGCTGCAGGCGATTCAGGCGGCATCGTCGTCGCTGGAAGGCATGGCGATGCCCAGGCGTTGGATGCGGTAGCGCATCTGCCGCAGGTTCAGGCCCAGCCGTGCCGCCGCGGCGGTGCGGTTGAAGTCGCATTCGCGCAGGGCCTTGAGCAAGACCTGCTTCTCCTGTTCGTCCAGGTAGGACTGCAGGTCGGTCGGGATCTCGTCGGGTGCGCGCGCCATGGGTGACGCAGCCAGCACCGAGTCGGGCAGCTGGTCGGGCTGGGTGGGGATCTCGTCCGTGTCGTCGGTGTCGCCGAAGTCTTCGGGCTCCAGCCGGTCGCCGCTGCTCAGGGCCAGCGCGCGCTGCAGCAGGTTTTCCAGCTCGCGCACGTTGCCGGGCAGGTCGCGCGCCTTGATCCAGTCCAGTGCCCGGGCCGAGAGTTCGGGTGTGTCCTGACCCGATTCCTTGCAGATGCGTTCCAGCAGGGCCTGCGCCAGCTCGGGCAGGTCGTCGCGCCGCTCGCGCAGCGAAGGTGTGCGCAGCTCGATCACGTTGAGCCGGTAGAAGAGGTCCTGGCGGAACTGCCCTCCTTGCACCAGGGCACTCAGGTCACGGTGGGTGGCGCTGACCAGGCGAACGTCCACCGCTTCTTCCTGCACGCCACCGAGCGCACGCACGCGGCGCTCCTGGATCACGCGCAACAGCTTGGCCTGCATCGCCAGCGGCAGATCGCCGATTTCGTCGAGGAACAGGGTGCCGCCCTTGGCCGCCTGAAAGTAGCCTTCGCGGTCTTGCGTGGCGCCGGTGTAGGCGCCCTTGCGCGCGCCGAAGAATTCGGCCTCGATGAGGTTTTCTGGAATGGCGCCGCAGTTCACCGCCACGAAGGGGCCACCGCTGCGGTGGCTACAGTCGTGCACCGCACGCGCCACCAGCTCCTTGCCCGTGCCCGACTCGCCCAGGATCAGCACCGGCGCCATGCTGGTGGCCACCTTCTCGATGCGCCCCTTGATCTGCACGATGCTGGCCGCGCGACCGACGATCCGCCCGAGTGACTTCAGGCCCGAGGGAGGTGGCGGGGCGCTTCGCATGGGCTCGGTGCTGACAGCCATGCCGTTGCCGGCGCGCGCCTGTTGGCCCATGAGCGGGTGGCGCTGGCTCTGCACGGCTTGTGTCACCGCGTTGCGCAATTGTTTGAGGTCCACCGGTTTGGTGAGGTAATCGAAGGCCCCGGCCTTGAGCGACTCCACCGCGTTGTCGGCCGAGCCGAAGGCGGTGATGACGATGCACTTTTCCGTGCGCTGGGCGTCGGTCAGTTCACGCAGCAGGTCCAGCCCCAGGCCATCGGGTAGTCGCATGTCGGAGATCAACACGTCAAACCGTTGCTGCGCCAGCCACTCACGGGCCTGCGCCAGATCGGCTGCAGCCACCACGGCGTGGCCTTCACGCAGCAGGGTGAGCTCGTAAAGCGTGCGCAGATCGGGCTCGTCGTCGACGACGAGCACGGAGGCCGAGATGGACGTGGCGTTGAGGCTGAAGGCCATGGGTGGGTGTGCGCGCTCGCGGTTCAGCTCGGGGCAGGATCGCCCAGGGTGGGGCTGAAGCGGGTGCTGAAGGGCCGCGATTCGCCACCCGCATACGACAGGTTTTGTTGCATGGGTTGCTGGCCTGGATGTCCGTTGGGCATGGACACGAAAAACTCGTTGCCTTCGAGCTGGTCCAGCCGCACGCGCTGATAGGCGATCTGGGCGCCATAGCGCTCGCAGAGCTCACGGCAGATGTACAGACCCAGGCCGCTGGAGCGGCTCTCGGAGGAAAAGAAGGGCTCGAACAGGTGGCGCATCACGCTGGCTTCCAGTGGCTGGCCATCGCTCCAGACCGAGAGCTTGCTGTGGTCTGCGCCACTGGGTTGTGTGACCACGCGGATGGACGAAGGCTTGCCGCTGGCGTGGCGCAGGGCGTTGTCGAGCAGGTTTACCAGCAGGCGGCGCATGTGTTCGGGGTCGAACTCCACCATGGCCGCCGGCGCGTGCAGGTGCACGCCCAGCACGCCCTTGGCCGGGTTCTGGCGCAACCAGTCCAGCGTGATCTGGCGCACCATGGCGTCCAGCGGCAGGCTGGGTGTGGTGCCGTCGCCTCGCACGGGCTGCGCGCGCGCCACGTTCAGGATGTCGTCCACGATGCGCGAAAGCCGCTGCGCGTTCTGCTCGATCATGTGGGTGAGCCGCTTCTGTGCGGGGTCTTTGACCTCTTCGTCGAGCAGGGCATTGGCCTGCGTGATGGCCGAGAGCGGGTTGCGGATTTCGTGCGCCACCGCCGCGGACATGCGGCCCATGGAGGCGAGTTTTTCAGTGCGCACGCGGGCTTCGACCTCGCGCAGGTCTTCCAGAAAGAGCACGCACAGACCGGTGCTGCGCCCGCCGCGCGAGGTCAGACGCGTGCGCGCGTGCAGTCGCTGGCTGGGCCGGTCTTCGTTGTCGATGGTGGTCTCGGTCTCCAGCGCCTGGCCCAGTGCAAAGGTCTCGGTCACCAGGTCGGACAGGTGGCTCCAGCTGGGGCGGGCCGAGAGCAGCAGCTTGGCGGCCTGCGGATAGGCCTCGCCCATCAGCATGATCTGGGCGGCCGGGTTGGCGTTGCGCACCACGCCGTGCGGATCGACCACCAGCACACCCACGCTCAGGCTCTCGATCACCAGTTCGTTCACCTGCGCCTGCGTTCGCGCAGCGGCCTGGCTGCTGGAAGCCACAGCCTCTTCGCGCGCCAGCCGGATGGCCAGCTGGTTGGCCAGCACCGCCACCAGAAAGAAGCCGGTGCTGGCCAGACCCGCCTGGAGCAGTTTGGCCGTGGCCATGTCGCTGAACAGGGGAGCGCTCAGCACGGCTTCGCACAGCAGGTACAGCGTGACGGAGGCGGCGGTGGCCAGGGCGAGCATCAGCGGGCCGAGGATGGAGGCCAGCAGCACTGGCAGGGCAAACAGCGGCGTGTAGTTGATGGAGCCGATCTGGAAGAACTGCAGCAGCGCAAACACCACCACATCAACCCCGATGGTCAGCACCCACTGAAGCTGGATCGGTTTGCCTTGCTCCACCGGACGCCAGGCGTAGAGCACGACCAGGGCCGCCGTGAGGTGGATCGCAGCGAGCAGCACCAGCCAGTCGGGCCCGCCGGTGCCGGTGACCACCATGAAGATCTGCAGCGACAGCAGCACCACGGCGATGAACACCCGTGCGCGCATGAAAGCCACCCACAGGCGCACAAAGGCGCGCAGGCGCTGCTCGCGACCCTGGTTGTTGCCGGTCTCGTAGGCCACAAACCACGACGGGGCGAACTGCGAGCTGTCTTCCCGGGCCATCTCAGTTCCGAGAATCGGGTGTGGTGGCCAGCGCCGGGCGGGACACGCTCATGCCGGGCCGCCTTCCTTGAGTCGGCGGTGGTCGGCGCTGCAGTAGGGGCCCAGTGTCCCTTGCACGGTGTCGCCCTGGGGCAGGTGGGTGCCGCAGTGCCGGCAAGCCACCATCACCACAGGCAAAGGCGAGGCAGGTGGTGGTGGCGGCGGGCGGGACTGCGATCGGTCGGCGATGCGGTTGTGGCGCCACACATAAAAGGCCACCATCACCACGGCCAGAACGAGCAGGTATTTCATGGAGGCGTTCGTTCAGCTGCGCTGCAGCAGCACTTCAAGCACAAAGCGGGAACCGGCATAACCCAGCAGCAGCAGCCCGGCGCCCAGATAGAGCATGCGCGCGGCAAACCGGCCGCGCCAGCCCAGGCGCCAGCGCCCCCAGAGCAGCACTCCCATGGTGATCCACGAGAGCACCGAGAAGGCCGACTTGTGGTCCCACACCCAGCGGTGGTTGAGCAGTTCGGAGAAATACCAGCCGGCCAGAAGCGTGGCCGTGAGCAGCACAAACCCGGCGGCCACGAAGCGGAAGGTGAGCCGCTCCAGCGTGAGCAGCGGCATCGCGGTGTCGGCCGAGGTGCCCAGGCGCATGGCCTTCTCGGCCCGCTGCATCAACCACGCATGGCCGACGGCAACCGCGATCAGGCCGTATGACGCGATGCCCAGTGCCCAATGCAGGGGCATCCAGTTCGAACGCAAGGCGGGGTAGGGCGTGCCGGGAAACACCAGGGCCAGCAGCACCACCGCCGCGCCGAGAAAGGCAAACCGCCAGCGTTCGCGCAGTTGCGGGTACAGGCGGCTCTCGATCATGTAGACGGTGAGCACCAGCCAGACCGTGACCGACAGCGAGGGCGCGAAACCGAACCGTGCGGGTTGTTCGAACAGGCCGAACACCAGCACACCCAGGTGCAACAGCCAGGCCACTGTGAGCAAGGCCCGGCTCTGCATGGCCGATGCGCGCGGATGGACCCAGGCCAGCACGGCGTAGGCCAGAGCCGCCAGGCCCGAGAGCACCACCGCGGGCAGGTTGGTTGCAAGCGAGGGCAGCAGGTTCATGCGGGATGTGGCGCGCGCAGCAGGGTGGGGGTGGGCGCGGCTAAAATCATGGGCGGAGTTTAACGGCCTTGACCGTTGCCAGCCGCCGGAAGCCCGGCCAATGGCCCGACACCCACCCCAGCCGGCGCAAACTCAGCAGCCTGCGGGTTCATCTCCCTCCACCCGAGCGCAGCATGGCATCAGCCCTTTCCGACCGACTCTCACGCATCGTCAAGGAAATGCGCGGCCAGGCCCGCATCACCGAGGCGCATGGCCCTGCTGGAGGCAGATGTGGCCCTGGCCGTCGTGCGCGATTTCATCGCGCGCGTCAAAGACAAGGCGCTGGGCCAGGAGGTGGTGGGTTCGCTCACACCGGGTCAGGCGCTGGTGGGCATCGTCAACCGCGAACTCGCGCTGACCATGGGCGACGGCGTGGCGGACATCAACCTCGCGGCGCAGCCGCCGGCGGTGATCCTCATGGCCGGCCTGCAAGGCGCGGGCAAGACCACCACCACCGCGAAACTGGCCAAACACCTGATCGAGAAGCGCAAGAAAAAAGTGCTCACGGTCTCGGGCGACGTCTACCGCCCGGCCGCCATCGAACAGCTCAAGACCGTGACCGCGCAGGCCGGCGCGGAGTGGTTCCCGAGCACGCCCGACCAGAAGCCGGTGGACATCGCGCGTGCGGCCATCGACTACGCGCGCAGGCACTACTTTGATGTGCTGCTGGTCGACACCGCTGGCCGCCTGGCCATCGACGAAGCGCTGATGCGCGAGATCCAGGAGCTGCACGCCGTGCTCAAGCCGGTGGAAACGCTGTTCGTGGTGGACGCCATGCAGGGCCAGGACGCGATCAACACCGCCAAGGCCTTCAAGGACGCGCTGCCGCTGACCGGCATCATCCTGACCAAGCTCGACGGCGACTCGCGCGGTGGCGCGGCGCTCTCGGTGCGACAGATCACGGGCGCGCCGATCAAGTTCGCTGGTGTGTCGGAGAAGCTGGACGGTCTGGAGGTGTTCGATGCCGAGCGCCACGCGCAGCGCATCCTGGGCATGGGCGACATCCTGGCGCTGGTCGAGCAGGTCACCGCCGGGGTGGACATGGCAGCAGCGCAAAAGCTTGCGGCCAAGGTCAAGAGCGGCGAGGGCTTCGACCTCAACGATTTCCTCGACCAGATTCGCCAGATGAAGCAGATGGGCGGCCTCTCCAGCCTCATGGACAAGCTGCCCAGTGCGATGGCCGCCAAGGCTGGTCAGGTGGACATGGGCCGCGCGGAGAAGGACATCGTGCGCAAGGAAGGGATCATCTGCAGCATGACGCTCAAGGAGCGCCGCAAGCCCGAGATCATCAAGGCCACGCGCAAGCGCCGCATCGCAGCGGGTGCGGGTGTGCAGGTGCAGGAGGTCAACCGCCTGCTCAAGGAGTTCGAGCAGATGCAGGACATGATGAAGAAGATGAAGGGCGGCGGGATGATGAAGATGATGAAGCGCATGGGGGGCATGAAGGGCATGCCCAAACTGCCCGGCATGAGCTGAACACGCTGCACTGAAGCGGGGGCGGGCTCAACCCAGGGTGCGCGCCAGCGCCAGCGCGGCGACTTGCAGGCGCGGCAACTGCAGCCTGGCTTGGGCCAGCGTCATGCGCGCCGCCGGCGCCTGCAAGGCCAGCGCGCAACGCACTGTGCGCTGCCCCGGCGCGGCCACCGGCACCGCGACGCACACCAGTCCTTCCACGAACTCCTCGGCGTCCACTGCATGACCGTCGCGGCGGATCGCCTCCAGTTCTGCCTCCAGCGAAGCGCGATCGGTCAAGGTGCTGGCGGTGTAGCGCGTGAGGGGCAGGCCGTCGAGCAAGGTGCGGCGCTGTCGTGCGCCCATCCAGGCCAGAAACAGCTTGCCACTGGCCGAACAGTGCACCGGCACCCGGGTGCCCGGGCGCAGTTCCAGTCGCAGCGGAAAAGCGGACTCCACACGGTCCAGGTAAACCACGTCGGCGCCCGACATCGCGGTCAGGTTGCAGCTCTCGCCGACCTCGCTCACCAGCTGGCGCAGCACCGCGTGGCGCACGCCCTGCAGCGCGCTGCTGCTCAGCGCCGCCTCGGACAGCCGCAGCAGCCTGGGCGCAAAAACAAAGTGACGGCCATCGGGCTCGCGCACCAGCCAGCCACCGGCCTCCAGCTGCGCCAGCATGCGGTGCACCGTGGGCTTGGGCCAACCGGTCAGGCCCACCACGTCGGGCAGTGCCTGCGGCGTCTCCTGGCGCACCAGCAGATCCAGCAGCTCCATGAGGCGCAAGCCAGGGCTGCTCTCGCCGTCGACCGAAGAGGTGGTGTTCATATCTCGAAAAATGAGACGATTCGTGCAATTATTTCGAGATTCATTCTAGTGCCGCCTACAGTGCGCGGACAACACAAGAACGAGGAGACCGGGGTTTGACGCCTTCCATTTTTCACAACGCCGTGGTCACGGGCGCCTGCGGCGGCCTGGGCCAGGCGCTGGCGCGCGAGCTCATTGGCGCTGGTGCACGCGTGGCGCTGGTGGGCTTGCAGCGGCCCGCGCTCGACGCACTGGCCGCGCTGGCGCCTGAGCGCTGTGCCGTCTACCAGCCCGACGTGTCGGACACCACCGCCCTGCAGGCCATGGCCGCTGACTGGATGGAGCGCTTCGGCGTGCCCGACCTCGTGATCGCCAACGCGGGTGTGGCCGGCGGCTTCGACACCGTGCAGGCGAGCGACCTCGCCGTGATGCGCCGCATGCTGGAGATCAACCTGCTCGGTGTGGCCACCAGCTTTCAGCCCTTCCTGGAAGCCATGCGCGCCAGTGGCCAGCGCGGCGCCTTGGTGGGCGTGGCGAGTCTGGCGGGCTGGCGCGGCATGCCGGGCAACGGCGCGTACTGCGCGAGCAAGGCCGGCCTCATCGCCTACCTGCAGAGCCTGCGCGCCGAGCTGCGGCCCACCGCCATCACGGTGCACACCATCAGCCCGGGCTACATGCGCACCGCGCTCACGACCGGCAACCGCTTTGCCATGCCCGGCCTGATGGAGGCCGACGAGGCCGCACGGCGCCTGCTTGCAGGCGTGGCCGCAGGCAACGAACACATCGTGTTGCCGCGGCGCATCGGCTGGCTTTCCCGAACGCTCAACTTGCTGCCTGCACGGCTGCACGACCGCATCCTGCTCGGCCAACCGCGCAAGCCTCGCGCCGGGGAGCCGGGTTCAACAGATATTCCAGGCTTGAAATGACCACTCCCACCGAACAGCAGATTGCCCTCATCGGCGCCGGCCCGTCGGGCCTCGCGGGCGCACGCTGTCTGCAGAAACACGGCATTGCCTTCCAGGGCTTCGAGGCGCACACCGACGTGGGCGGCCTGTGGAACATCCACAACCCGCGTTCCACCGTGTACCAGTCGGCGCACCTGATCTCAAGCAAACGCATGACGGAGTTCAGCGAATTCCCCATGCCCGAGCGCGTGGCCGACTACCCGAGCCACCGCGAGTTGCTGGACTACTTCCAGGCATTTGCAGACCACTTCAAGCTGCGCGAGCACTACCGCTTCGGTGTGCGCGTGCTCCGGGTCGAGCCGGTGAGCGACGCGCCCGACACGCTGTGGCGCGTGACCACCGAAGACGCAAACGGACAGCAAACCTGGGCCGACTACAAGGGCGTGGTCGTGGCCAACGGCACGCTGGCCGAGCCCAACATGCCGGCCTTCGAGGGCCGCTTCGCCGGCGAACTGCTGCACACCTCGGCCTACAAGAGCGCCGACCTGTTCAAGTACAAGCGCGTGCTCATCGTGGGTGCCGGCAACTCCGGCTGCGACATCGCGGTGGACGCGGTGCACCAGGCGAGCAGCGTGGACATCTCGGTGCGTCGCGGTTACTACTTCGTGCCCAAGTACGTGTTCGGCAAACCGGCCGATTCGATCGGCGGCAAGATCACGCTGCCGCCCTGGCTCAAGCAAAAGATCGACAGCACCATACTGAAGTGGTTCACCGGCGACCCGGTGCGCTTCGGCTTTCCCAAGCCGGCCTACAAGATGTACGAGTCGCACCCGGTGGTGAACTCGCTCATCCTGTACCACATCGGGCATGGCGACGTGGGGGTGCGCGCCGACATTGCCCGCTTCGACGGCCACACCGTGCATTTCAAGGACGGCAGCCGTGGCGACTACGACCTGGTGCTCGCGGCCACCGGCTACAAGCTGCACTACCCGTTTCTCGACCATGCCCTGCTCAACTGGCAAGGCATGGCGCCCCGGCTCTACCTCAACATCTTCGCGCCGCGCTTCGACCGCCTCGCCGTGCTCGGCATGGTCGAGGCCAGCGGCCTGGGCTGGCAGGGCCGCTATGAGCAGGCCGAGCTGGTGGCGCGCTATTTCAAGGGATTGGACGAGGGGCGGGCCAGTGCCACCGCGCTCAAAACCGCCAAGGGCGGCCCGCCGCCGGACCTGTCGGGTGGCTACAAATACCTGCAACTTGAGCGCATGGCGTATTACGTGAACAAGGACGCCTACCGCAGCGCAGTGCGTCAGGCCGCTGCAGCGCTGGCCTGAGCGCCACGCCACAACAACAAGAGGAGACCAACATGCTGCCCGTGGACGAAATCCGGCTGAACTTCAACCCGGCCTCGCTGGCCGTGCTCAACGGCGTGCTCGCCTTCCTGATGTACGGCATCGCGCTGGACACTCGCATCGATGACTTCCGCCGCGTGCTGCGCATGCCGGTGGCGTTCGCCGTGGGTATCGTGGCGCAGTTCATCGCGCTGCCTGCCATCACCTTCGCGCTCACGCTGCTGCTGCAGCCCGGGCCGAGCATCGCACTCGGCATGATCCTGGTGGCCTGTTGCCCGCCGGGCAACGTGAGCAACATCCTGACCTACCGCGCCAACGGCAACGTCGCGCTCAGCGTGTCGATGACGGCGGTGTCCAACGCAATTGCCATCGTCGCCATGCCGCTGAACTTCGCGTTCTGGGGCGGCATCCACCCCACCGCGGCGCCGCTGCTCAAGACCATCGCGCTGGATCCGCTGGAGATGGTGGGCCACATCCTGCTCATCATCGGTGTGCCCTTCGTGCTGGGTCTCTGGTGCGCGCACCGCTTCCCCAACTGGACCGCGCGCTTCAAGAAGCCGGTGCGTATCCTGAGCTTCATTGCGCTCATCGTCTTCATCGTCGGTGCCATCGCCGGCAACTGGCGCTATTTCCTCGACTACGTGGGGCTGGTGCTGCTGGCGGTGGTGATCCATGATGCGCTGGCGTTCGGCACCGGTTATGCCATTGCACGGGTGGCGGGTCTGCCCGACTACGACCGCCGCGCGCTGTCCATCGAGGTCGGCATCCGCAACGCCGGCCTGGGCCTGGTGCTGATCTTCAGCTTCTTCGGCGGCCTGGGTGGCATGGCGGTGGTGGCCGGTGTCTGGGGTTTCTGGGACATCATCGCCGGCCTGTTGCTGGCGAGCTGGTGGTCGAAACGGCCGCTGCAGGGCGGCGTGCCGGCGGTTCCCCCGGTTCCTCGCGCATGAACACCGTGGCCGAGAAAGCGCCAGCCGCCCGGCGCGTGCTGGTCACGGGGGCTGACGGCTTCCTGGGACGCGGCCTGATCGCAGCGCTGGCGGGTGACAAGCACATCCAGCACATCGTGGCGGTGGACGTGCGCGAGGTGCCCCCCGAGCGGCGCCTTCCGCGCGTGGTCTACGTTGCGCAGGACGTGCGCTCGCCCGCGCTGGCCGACACGGTGGCCATGAACGCCATCGACACCGTGGTGCACCTGGCTTCCATCGTCACGCCGGGCAAGGGATCGAATCGCGCCTTCGAGTACGAGGTGGACGTGGGCGGCACGCGCAATGTGATCCGCGCTTGCCTGGCGCACCGGGTGGACCACCTCGTGGTCTCCAGCAGCGGCGCGGCCTACGGCTACCACGCCGACAACCCGGCCTGGCTCACCGAGGAGCACCCGCTGCGCGGCAACGAGGTGTTCGCCTACGCGCACCACAAGCGCCTGGTCGAGGAGATGCTGGCCAAGACCCGCGCCAGCGCCCCGGAACTGCGCCAGACCGTGCTGCGCATCGGCACCATCCTGGGCGAGCGGGTGGACAACCAGATCACCGCGCTGTTCGAGAAGCCTCGCATCCTCATGATCCAGGGCAGCGACAGCCCCTTTGTGTTCGTGTGGGACGAGGACGTGACCGGCGCCATCCTGCACGCGGTCAGCGGCCGGGGCCAGCCGGGTTGCTACAACCTCGCGGGCGACGGCGCGCTGACCTTGTCCGAGATCGCAGAGCGCCTGCACAAGAAGCCGCGTGTGCTGCCCGCCGGTCTGCTGCGCGCCGCGCTGCGCGTGGGCTCGGCGCTGGGCATCACCCGTTACGGCCCGGAGCAACTCGACTTCCTGCGCTACCGCCCGGTGCTGCTCAACACCGCGCTGAAGGAGCGCTTTGGCTACACCCCGCGCAAGACCAGCGCCGAGGCCTTTGAAGCTTTCGTGTCGGCGCGCACCGCGCAGGGCCGCCGCGTGAGGGCCGCGCCGTGAATGCGTTGCCCCTCTCGCGCGGCGACCTGCTGCGCGCGCTCGCGGTGGTGGTGATCTGGGGCTTGAACTTCGTCGTGATGAAAGTCGGCCTGCAGGGCATCGGACCCATGTTGCTGGGCGCGATGCGTTTTGCGGCCGCCGCCCTGCCTTTTTTGCTGTTCGTGAAGTTTCCCAGACTGCCCTGGCGCTATGTGGCAGCCTATGGGCTGGCGCAGGGCCTGGGGCAGTTCGGTTTCCTGTTCCTCGGCCTGCAGCTGGGCATGACGGTGGGCATGGCCTCGGTGGTCATGCAGACGCAGGCCTTCTTCACGCTGCTGCTGGCGGTGCCGGTGCTGGGTGAGCGCGCGCGCTTCTCGCAAGGGCTGGGACTGGTGGTGGCACTGGGCGGGCTGGTGTTGATCGCCACCGCGCACGGCGAAGGCCCGGGGCAAATGACGCTGGCCGGTTTTGTGCTCACCGTTTCGGCGGCCTTCATGTGGGCGGTGTCCAACCTGGTGGCCCGCCTGGCCAGCCGCGTGGCCGACTACGACCCGTTCCCCTTCATTGTCTGGAGCAGCGTGTTTCCCATCGTGCCGTTCGTGGCGCTGGCACTGTGGATGGACGGGCCTCAGACCGTGCTGAAGCAGGTGGCCGGCATGAACCTGCAGGCCTTCCTGGCCGTGCTGTTCCTCGCATGGCTGGCCACGCTGCTGGCCTACAGCCTCTGGACGCGCCTGCTCAAGCGACATCCGGCCGGACGTGTCACGCCGTTTTCGCTGCTGGTGCCGGTGGTGGGCTTGTGGTCGGCCTGGATGTTCTTCGATGAACTGCCGTTGCTCCAGCAGTGGCTGGGCACGGGACTGGTCCTCCTGGGCCTGGTCGTGAACCAGATGGGAGGCTGGTGGCAGGGCATGCGCGTGCGACACAACGGGTCCTGAAACGACAACGCGCCGCAGAAGCGGCGCGTTGGCAGAGAGCGTGCTGAGCAATCCTCAGACGGCCTGTGCCAGTGTGAAGCGGCTGGCATGGCGCCACGCGCGGCGCAGCACGGCCGGCGACCACGACTCTTCGGGAATCAGCAGCACACCGCGCGAGCGCATCCATGCGCCCAGGTCCACGTGGCTGGTGGCCACGGTCATGGGCACAGCCAGCAGCAGGGGCAGCGCAACCGGGGCAAGCCAGATCAGCGCGTTGGCGTTGATCGCCGCCACACCCAGACCCAGCAGGCCGATCACCACCGTCATGGGGGCCAGCCGCGCCAGGGCATCGCGCCAGGTCACGCCAACGGCTTCCCGCGGGGGCGACTTCCATTCCAGCTTGAGACCGGTGATGGCCACCAGCACGAACAGCGAGTGCGCCAGCATGCGGATGGGGGCCTGCAGCAGGGCCATCACGGTTTCAGCCACGGAGCTGACCAGCAGTGCAGCGGTGCCGCCGAACGACTTCTGTTCACCCTTCATGAACACCGCCATCAGACCCAGCACACGGGGCATGAACAGCATGGTCAACGTCCACATCCACAGCGCGCGCAGCTCTTCGGGCACAGCCTGCCAGCTCGGGATCGCGCTGGAGTTGGCGGCCCACAGGGCGGTGCCGATGGTCAGGAAGGCCAGCCACAAGGGGGCGGAGAGGTAGGACATGGCGCCGATGGCGAACATGGTGCGGTGCACGCGGTGGATGCCGGGCTCGGCCATCAGGCGCGAGTTCTGCAGGTTGCCCTCGCTGAGCAAGTCAGGCGGCTGCTGTTCGTAGCTGCCGGTGAGGTCGGAGACCAGCCACACCTGGTAGCCGGCACGGCGCATCAGCGCGGCTTCCACAAAGTCGTGCGACATGATGCCGCCGGACATGCCGCCCGTGCCCTGGATGGGGGCCAGCGCGCAATGTTTCATGAACGGCTCGACGCGGATGATGGCGTTGTGGCCCCAGTAGTGGCTCTCGCCGAGCTGCCAGAACTGCATGCCCAGCGTGAACAGGCGGCCGGTGACGCGTGATCCAAACTGCTGCGCGCGCGCATGCAGCGTGGCGTGGCCGATGGCCTGGGTGGCGGTCTGCACGATGCCGGCCTTGGGGTTGGCTTCCATCAGCTTGACCATGGAGACGATGCAGCTGCCGCTCATGACGCTGTCGGCGTCGAGCACGACCATGTAGCGGTAGTCGTTGCCCCAGCGGCGGCAGAAGTCGGCCACGTTGCCGGCCTTGCGGTGGCTGCGGCGTGTGCGCAGGCGGTAGTACACCTCGATCTGTGGCAGCTCGGGCTGGGCGGCCAGGGCCGCGCGCAGGTTTTCCCAGGCGGATTTTTCGGCCGCGGCGATCGCCGGGTTGTAGCTGTCGGAGAGCACGAACACGTCGAACTGGCGCGCATGGCCGGTGGCTGCGAGCGACTCGCAGGTGGCGCGCAGTCCGGCAAACACGGTGGCCACGTCTTCGTTGCAGATCGGCATGATGATCGCCGTGCGTGCGTCGGGGTTCATGGGGTGGTGTTGCACCGCAGCGGCCGACAGCGTGTGTGCGTCACCGCGCAGCGAGACCCAGAAACCCATGAGTGCGGTCACAAAACCGGTCACGACCCAGGCCGAGAGCAGGCCGAAGAGTGCGAGCTGGCCGTATTGCAGCCACGCGTTGTTGTGTTCCGGCTGGGCGGTGGCGAACAGGCTGGTGGCAAACGCCGTGCTCAGCACGGTGAGCAGCATGAACACAGCGCGGCGGCGGTTCGCTGCCGTCACCCAGGCTTCGGGTGCAGCTTGCGGGCTGGCTTGCACCGAGGCTTCGTAGGGCGGCAGTGCCTTGCCGGCCAGGCTCAGCAGCGCGGTGCCGATGCTGTTCCAGAAACCGCGCCACGGGCGCGGCACCATGGAGCCGCGGTTGAGCGGGGGTGCCGTCACCGCGTTGGGGTGGCGTTCCTCGCGCAGGGTGCTGCGCAAGGCCGGGGTGGGGTTCGTGGACGTGTTCATTCGGGTAACAGCAGATGTGTCCATGTTTCACTCACGGTGTCGTTGTTGTGCTGGAGGAAGGCGCGCAATTCCACGGGCTGGGTGGCATCAACGCGCTCGACGCGCAAGGTCACGCGCCAGGTGCGCGTGGCGGGGTTGGGGTAGGCCAGCGTCTCGATCACGCGGCCGTTGGTGTTGGCGCTCACCACGGCCTTGACCGTGGCGTTGGCCGGCAGCGCGTCCAGCGCGGGGCCGGTGAAGTCGATGACGTATTGCGGCTGGCGGCCCTGTTCTTCTGCGCTGAGCCTGGTGTAGCCATGGCCGCGGCGGCTCTGGGTGACCCAGCTCGACGGCGGTCGCTGCTGGACATCGCCTTGCCAGGCAAGTTCGTAGGCCACTTCGAGCGGCTGACCCGGTGCGGGCAACGTGCCCGGAACCCAGTACGCCACGATGTTGTCGTGCGTCTCGTCGGGCGCGGACAGCTGCACCAGTTCGACGCGGCCGGGGCCCCAGTCGCCCAGCGGCTTGACCCAGGCGCTCGGGCGGCGCTCGTAGCGCGCTTCCACGTCCTCGTAGCTGGCAAAGCTGCGGTCGCGCTGCATCAGGCCGAAGCCGCGTGGGCTCTTCATGGTGAAGGAGCTGACCGTCACGGCCTTGGGGCGCTGCAGCGGGCGCCACAGCCATTCGCCGTCGCCACTGACGATCATCAGACCGTCGGAGTCGTGCACCTCGGGGCGGAAGTCGCTGGCCGAAGGCTGGTTTTCACCCGTGAGGAACATGCTGGTGAGCGGTGCGATGCCCAGCGTGTTCACCGGGCCGGCGCCGGGGCGCAGGAAGATGCGCGCGGTGACCGTGGTGGTGGTCTGCTGGCCGGGACGGATCACGAAGCGGTACGCGCCGGTGGCCCTTGGCGATTCGAGCAGGGCGAACACGGTGATCTCGCTGGCATCGCCGGCCGGGCGCTGCAGCCAGAACTCGGTGAAGCGCGGAAATTCTTCGCCGCTGCCGCCCACGGTGTCGATCGCCAGGCCGCGGGCCGACAGGCCGTATTGCTGGCCAGCGCCCAGTGCGCGGAAGTAGCTCGCGCCCTGGAACACCACCAGCTCGTCCTTGTAGGTCTGGCCGTTGAGCGGGTAGTGCAGGCGGAAACCGGCGTGGCCGAGGTCGCCCCAGGGGACCGGGTCGAAGCTGTTCTGGCCGTAGTTGAAGTCGGCACCGCTGTAGGGCAGGTGGTTCACGCGGCCATCGGACAGCAGCTCGTGGATGCGCACCGGCTCGGTCTGGTACAGGCCAAGGTGGAAAAACTGCGCCTCAAACGGCAGGGCATCGGTGCGCCACAGCGACTGCTCGGGTTTGAAACGGATGTCGCGCAGCTGGTCGTAGGTGATGCTGGCCAGCTCGGCGGGCAGCTTGTCGCTGTTTGCTTGATAAGGCTCGGCGGAGCGGCTTTGCGCCAGCTGGGTCAGGCCATCCCAGTCGAAGCGTTGGGCCTGGGCTGACGCCCCGCAAAGCAGGGAAAACAGGGCGCCCAGCAGCACCAGGGTGCGGGTGCACCGGGCGGCTGAAAAGGGGCGGATGGTGAGGGACATGCCTTGTAGTGGGCAAACCCTGTGCCAGGTTGAAAAAACCCAGCTGAATCAAAGGCTTGGAGGGAAAACCTCTTCTGCTGACCAGCAAGAGGCGCCGGCCAGGGCTTCAAACGCCTGTTTTTGTCGTCAAACGGCGACATCGGGTGCCGCGTTGTACAAAAAATCCAATGAAATCAAGGGAATCAGGCTGTCACTCATCGGCGACAGCATCTCCGGGAATACCCGAAGAACCCGGCGTGGCGTCGCTCTTGAACAGGCCGGGTGTCAGCGCGTGCTTTTGCAGCAACCGGTAGAACTCGGTGCGGTTGCGTTGCGCCAGTCGGGCCGCGTCGGCCACGTTGCCGTCGGTCATCTTGAGCAGGCCCACCAGGTACTCGCGCTCGAAGCGCTGCTTGGCGTCGGCAAAGCTCAGCACCTCCACCGAGGGCGTGCGCAGCGCGCGCTGCACCAGCGCCAGCGACACCAGCGGCGTGGTGGACAGGGCGCAGACCTGCTCGACCACGTTGTAGAGCTGGCGCACATTGCCCGGCCACGCCGACATGGTCAGCGCCTTGAGCGCCTCGGGCGCGAAGCCCGAGCTGCGTTTGCCGTACTTGGCGGCCAGTTTGGCCAGGAAATGGTTGGCCAGCAGCGGAATGTCTTCGCGCCGCTCGGCCAATGTGGGCAGGGTCAGCGTGACCACGTTGAGGCGGTAATACAGGTCTTCGCGGAACTGCGCCGTGGCCATGGCCTCTTCGAGGTCGCGGTGCGTGGCCGAGATGATGCGCACGTCCACCGGCAGCGACTGGCTCGAGCCCAGCGGGCGCACCGCGCGCTCCTGCAGCACGCGCAGCAGCTTGACCTGCAGGGCGGGCGGCATGTCCCCGATCTCGTCGAGCAACAGCGTGCCGCCGTCGGCTGCCTGAAACAGACCTTTGTGGTTGGCCACGGCGTCGGTGAAGGCGCCCTTCATGTGGCCGAAGAGTTCGGACTCGAGCAAGGCCTCGGGGATGGCGCCGCAGTTCACCGCGATGAAGGGTTTGCCTGCGCGCGCGCTGGCCTTGTGGATGGCGCGCGCCAGCATTTCCTTGCCCGTGCCCGAGTCGCCGCGCAGCAGGACGCTGGCGTCGCTTTGCGCGACCATGCGCGCCTCGGCCAGCAGGTCGGCCATCCGGTTGGAGCGGCTCACGATCTCGCTGCGCCAGGCTTCGTCCACCCGCGCGTTGTTGCTGGCCGGGGCACCCAGCGCCAGGGCCTGGGCGATCTTCTCCAGCAGCTCCTTGGCGTCGTAGGGTTTGGTGAGGTAGGTGAAGACGCCGCGCGCCGTGGCCTCCACCGCGTCGGGAATGGTGCCGTGCGCGGTCAGCAGGATCACGGGGAGCGAAGGGTGGCGCTTGCGGATCTCGTCGAACAGGGCCAGGCCGTCTTTGCCGGGCAGGCGCACGTCGGAGAGCACGAGCTGGGGCCGCTCGATGTCGAGCTGGCTGAGCGCGGCTTCGGCCGAGCCGACCGAGGTGACGTGGTAACCCGCCGAGCCCAGGCGCATCGCCAGCAGGCGCAGCATGTCGGCGTCGTCGTCAACGACCAGCAGGCGCGCGCGTGGCGAAGCGGTGTTCATGGAGGTGTCCGGCCGCCATTGGGAGCCGTCGGCGGCCGGGTGGTCAGGCTGCGTTCAATCGCGCGCATGGCCTCCAGCCGATCGTTGAGCTGGTCGATGCGGCGCTGGTTCTCGCGCAGTTGCTGGCTCTGGCGCTCCAGGCTGTCTTCGAGCCGGCGCTGCTCCATCAGCTGGTAACCCAACAAACGCGCCAGGGGTTTGAGGGGCGTGGCCTCGGGTGCGGTGCTGCCCACCACCCGCTGCAGCTGGCCCAGCGCGCGCGCCGTGTCCACCGCCTGCGGGCTGTGCATCAACGCCAGGGCCAGCTGCATCTGGCGCAGCGGCGCGTTGCCCGGGTCGCCCTGCACCGCGAGTTCGGCGGCGAGGTCGCCGGGGCTGAGCTGGCGCACGCGTTCCGAGTACGTGAGCAGGGCCGTGACCACATCGGGCAGCGCAGGCGCCTGCGTGTTCAGGGGTTCGGGCGGCGCAACCGCGGGCGCCTGCACCGGTGTGATCACCAGGATCTGGGGCGCCGGGGCTTGTGCAGGCGTGGTGATCACGGTGGTCACGGACGCCTCGGCGGGCGGCGGTGGCGTGGAGCCGCAGGCGCACACCAGGAGCGCCGCCGCAGCAGCAGAAAGACTAGTTCGCATGGGGAAGCTCGATACGGAAATGGGCGCCTTGGCGCTGGGGCAACAGTTCGATGCGGCCGCCGTGGGCAACAATGTACTCGTGCACGATGGACAGGCCGATACCGGTGCCGCGCACGGCGCCCTGGGGCTGTCGTTCACCGCGGTAGAAAGGTTCAAAGATGCGGTCGCGGTCGGTCTCTGCCACGCCGGGGCCCTGGTCGATGATGTCCAGGCTCGCGCGTCCCGGCAGGTCCAGCAGCACCAGGCGGATCACGCCGCCCTGTGGCGAGAACCGGATGGCGTTGGACAGCAGGTTGCCCACGGCGGAAGCGATCTTCTCCCGGTCGATCGGAAGGTTCACAGAAACGCCTTCGGCCCGCACCGTCAGACCCAGGCCTTGCCAGTGCAGGCGCTGGGCGTCGATCTGGTCTTCCACCACGGCCATGAGGTCGGTCTGCTCGCGCTTGAGCTGGCGCGCCTCGAACGCCGCGGCGTTGAAGCGCAGCAGCGCCTCGATCTGGTGCTGCAGCATCAGAGTGTTGTGCTGCAGGATGTTGACCACCTCGGCCTGGTTGGGGTTGAGCGGGCCGGCCACACCGTCACCCAGCACTGCCACACCTTCGTGCAGCGAGGCCAGCGGCGTCTTGAGTTCGTGCGAGATGTGACGCAGGAAACGCGCCTTGTCGGCGTCCAGCTCCGTCAGGCGCAGCCGCAGCCAGTCCAGCTGCTGGCTCACGCGGCGCACGTCGGCCGGGCCTGCGATGTCGATCGGCACATCGAGCCGGTTTTCACCCAGTCCCTGAATGGCTCGTTCGATGCGCTTGAACGGGCGCGCCAGCCACACGCCGAAACCCAGCGCCATCACCGCGGCCACAAAAATCGAGCCCAGCACCTGCTGCGTGAGTTCCTGGCGGCTGGTCTCGAAACGGGCCTGCAGGGTTTCGTTGCGCGTGCCGATGATGGACTGCACCTTCTGCGCGATCGATGCGCTGTGGCCGTCGATCTCGCGGAAGGCGCGCGCCACTTCGCGTTCGCGGTCCAGCGCTGTCTCGGCGGGACCGTCGAGCAGTTCGGTGATCACGGTCAGCTGCTGCAGCCAGTTGAAGGCGAACTCGGGTGGGAGTTCGTTGTCTTCCAGCCTTTTCAGGATGTCGCGCGCGTTGCCGGCGGCTTCGGTGAAGCGCTGGCGCAGTTGGTTGTCCCGCAACACGAGCGACTGGCGCGCCGCGCGCTCCATGGTGAGGCTGCGCTCGGACAAGGACTGCGCCGCTGTCGACAGCGCAATCGCCTGGGCTGCGCTCTCGCGGCTCTGGGTCATCAGGGCCTCCAGCGAAAACAGCGCGCGCAGGGCGGCCGCGCCCAGCAGCAGCCCGATCAGCAGGAACGCCACCAGCAGCAGCTGGGGGAACGAAAAACGCAGCGATTTCACAGAAGTGGGTGGTCTCAGGCGCCCAGCGCGGACTCGTGGGTCAGCACCTCGGCACGCAGCGAATGCGGCCGCGCTTCGGTGATGCGCACGTCGACCATCTGGCCCACCAGACGCTCGGCCAGCGGGCCACCGGGGAAGTTGACGATGCGGTTGCACTCGGTTCGGCCCATGAGCTCGGGCACCTCGGTGCTGGAGCGGCGCGACGCGCCTTCGACCAGGATGCGCTGCACCGTGCCTTCGCGGCTGGCGCTGATGCGGCGCACGTTCTCTTCGATCGTGGCC
>LNFM01005615.1_pt1 | contig 21513 bp, 14 predicted proteins | sample 596031 | NCBI WGS metagenome assembly LNFM01 (sample SAMN04254537, study PRJNA301005) | activated carbon metagenome | isolation source: dual media filters at the Ann Arbor, Michigan drinking water treatment plant | place: USA: Ann Arbor
GCGCACCCGGGAGAAACACGATGGCCGACACCGAGGCGTTGCATCCACTGCGGCCGTTCCTGCGCAACTGGGTGTGGGAACACGGGCAGGTGGGAACGCGCTACTTGGATTGCGCGAGCGGCGAGCTGCGGTTCGACGACGGCCGCAAGGCGCGCTTCGCCGACGCCGAGGTGTTCCATGTGTCCCTCGCGCGGGATGCCGACGACGCGGCCCACGGCGCCGGCCCGGCCATCCGCGACGGCGCGCTGGCGCGCTTTCTGCACGCCGCGCAGGTCGGCCGGCCCGATGACGCCGGTTCGCCCGCCGACATGCAGCGCGCGGTGCAGGACTGCCTCGACCTGGCGCTGGTGTGCGCCTACCAGCCACAGGCGCGTGCAGCACGCGCGCGTCTGGCGCAGGAGGCGCTGTTCGAGCATGAGATCCGCGCCGAGGTGATTGCCGAAGTCCGCCGCAGCTACGTGGCGCTGCGCGAGCAGCTGGCGCTGTACGACTTCACCGTCTTGCATGGCCTGCCCACGCCACTGGTGATCACCGAGTCGCCGTTCATCGACTGGCGCGTGCGCGCCAAGCCGGCGCAACCGTTCGTCTCGCTGCCGCTGGGGCCGTACTGCCTGCTGGTGGGCACGCCGTCGGGCAAGAAGAGCAAGGCTGGGCCGGTGCTGTGGAAGAGCGGCGCCACGCTCGGTCCGCTGAAGGATCACAACCGCTTGCTGGTGGAAAGTGCCGGCGAGTGGATCGTGGCGACGACGGACGAGCAGCTGGCCGCCGTGCAGCCACGATTTGTGCCGCCCGCGGCCGATGAGGCGGCGGCGAAGTCCGCGGCGAGCGCTCGCTCGCCCGGATCGCCGGGATCGGCTCAGCCGCCGGTCAGCAAGGCATCCGGAATGTCGTAGCGCTCGTTACCGTTGCCGAGGTCGAGCACGGTCGTGTCGCCCTCGCGGCGGTGGGCCAGAACCTGCGCCGTATCGCTGGCCACGGGCCGGCCCTGGACGAAGAGCACCTGGCGGAGCAGGTCATTCGGGCCGCGCAGTTCGACCGTGGCGGTGCCATCGCGGCCGCGCCGGATGACCCCGGCGTCGCAGTGCGTGAGCGCGGTGACGTAGGGCGGCTTGCATCGGACCTGCGCCGTTGCATGCAAGCGCGTACCCGCCACCGTCGCATCGGCCGCGCCGGACAGCGCGCCGAGTGCCGTGGCGCCGACACGGAGCTTCAGGGTGTACGCCGAGGTCTCGTCGCGGCGCACGGCGCTGCGCATCAGGTAGGTCTGGATGCGGTACGCGCCGTCGGCCGGCAGTACCAGGGTGGCACGATCGCCGCCGGTGCTGCCGATGAACATCGCTTCATGGGCACCGGGCGCGAACACGTTGACCTGCTGCGCGCCGAGGGCGGCACTGAGCTGCAGCGTGAGTGTCTGTCCGGCCGCGGCCGTCAGCCGGTAGTCGACCGTGCTGGCGCCCTTGAGGCGCCCCTTCACTTCGGCGGCGCCGCCGGCATCGAGGCGGATGTCGTGCGCCACGGGCGCGGCGGCAAACGCCGCGGGCGACGCGAGGGCGAGCAAGACGAGGGCGGTGCAGCGCAGGTGAGCGGGCATGGCGACGTGGGCGTATCGAAGGGGCGCGCGCGATCAGCTGCGCTTCGCGTACGTGTGCAGCTGATCGCGCGGCAGCAGGTGCACACCGAACAGCAGGCCACCGGCGCTGGCGGCCCGCTGCGGGTCGCCGGCGATACGCACCAGCACGCGGGTCGGGCTTTCTTCGAGCAGATCGCAGTCACGGGCCCTCTGCAACGCTGGCGAGATCAGGCCGGCGGCCTTGCCGCCGACCAGATGCAGGCTGCCGATATCGACCCGCGTGCCGCTTGGCTGCAGATCACCGCGCGTGGCCCGTTGCAGCAGCTCGGCCAGCAGGACGGAGGCGTCGGCCATGCCACGCTGCAGTTGCGCGAGCGCGGCGGCATCGCCGCGCTTGAAGTCTGCGGCAGGGAGCGATTGCGGCAGGTGAACCATGTAGCGCCCGTTCCAGTCGGGCGTACGCAGGTGCGCCACCAGCGCAAAGCGGTAGCGGTCGTCGACACACTCCTGCGCGAACGCAAACACATAGGTGTCGAGGCCGTCAGCGCGCAGCGGCGGCGTGCCCACCGCCTGGATCTGCTGCTGCAGCAGGGCGAGCGGGTCGAGCGCGGCCGGCATGTTCTCGAGGCGCCTGGCCCGCGCGGCGTTGATCTGGTCGGTGACCGCATCGACCACGAAAGGCACCGGCATCAGCATGTCGGCCGCCGTGCCCAGCGAGCTCTCGGCCGGCAGCAACACAAACTGCGCATGCGGAATCGGCACGGCGTGTGCGGGCAGACCCTCGGGCGGGAGTTCACCGCGCAGGCGCAGGCCGCGTTGCCAGCTCGTCGCCGGCATCGGTGTGGCAGCCGGAGGCTTGAGCGCGCAGGCCGCCAGCAGCGCGGGCAGCGCCAGCGCCGGCATCAGGAGGAACCGACGGCGGCAGCGTGTCGAGATTGGCATGTTGGGCACAGGTCAGCTGAGAAACGGCGCCAGCCGGGCTCGGGCCGCATGGACGCGCTCGGCCCAGCGGGCGGCACGCGGGCCGTCGCCCCAGCGCCCGAGCGACAGCAGCAGCTTGATCTGCACGCGCTGCAGTGCATGCAGCGCGCGCGCCGCGGCGCGCCCGTGCTGGCGCCGCAGTGTCTTGCGAGCCGCGCGGCGGCTGCCGAGGCTGCACAAGCTATCGCGCTCGGCCGGCGCGATGAGCCGAGGATCCGGCACCAGCGCGGTCGCCAGCGCACTGAGGTAGCGCGCCTGCTCGTGCAGCGCGAGGCGCCAGATCCACAGGCCCACGGCGAGCACTGGCAGGCCCTTGATGAAGATGAAGGCAAACGCCCCGAGCGGGCCGGCATCGGCCAGCTCGTGCAGCAGCGGCGAGTTCCAGGCCGCATGCAGCGCCCAGCCGAGCGCAAAGAAGAGCACGGCACGGCCCAGGCGCGCGGCGAAGCTCAGGTCGGTCCGCAGCAGGAACTGCGCCAGGCCGAAGGAGGTGACGGCGGTGTAGACCGCATGGCTCCACAGTCCGCACAGGAAGCCGCGCACGACCAGCATCGACAGCACCGGACCGACCTGATCGTCGTCGCTTGCGCCTGCGGCTGCATTGATGGAGTACACGAAGTCTTCGACGATCTGGAACCCCAGCCCGACCATGGCGCCCGTCACGACGATGGCCAGCGGCGTGAGGAACTGCGTGCGTGCCACCAGCACCAGCAGAACCATGCCCACGTACTTCAGCAGTTCCTCGGTCGTGGGCCCCGCGATCGCCGCGCCCCAGCTCGACCGGAACTCGGGTGAACCCAGCTTGGCGGCCAGGGCGAGGATCGCGTCATTGGCCGGCACGGCCAAGTACACCGCGCCCAGGCCACCCCAGGCAAAGGCCAGGACCAAGGCCACCGTGCTGATCTGCACGCTCAGATCGAGCATCCGCAGCAGCAGCAGGAACGGCAATGCATAGAGCGTCCACACGGCCACGGCGGTCCACATGCCCTGCGGCACGACGGCGTGGCCGCTCAGGCCCATGCCAATGACGGAGTACAGGCCGTTGGCAAGGAAGAAGAGCAATACCCAGAAGGCCGCCCGGCGCGGCTGCCAGAAACTGTCGACACCGATCGGTGCTGGCAGGACGGCGCCGCTCACGGAGGCGCCTTCCATTGCAGCGAATCGATCATTGCGCGCACCTGCGGTTGGACCTTGGCGTACTGACTGGGCGTGGCGTGCGCGTTCACGGTGACGGTCAGCTGGCGCTGCGGATCGACCACCAGCCAGAACTCGCCCTGCACGCTCTTGCCGCTGTAGCCGATCCGCTGACCCTGCAGGCCGGCGGCGGTGCGGAATGCCTGCGCACCGGTCAGGAAGCGAGGTTCCATCGCCAGACGCAACGTGCGCCGCGCCCGCTCAAGCGGCTCGTCGGGCGATCCTTTCCACGCGTGCACCGCGATGCTCAAGCCGGCCGTCTCGCGCACCACTCCGTGCGACTGATCGGCCTGGATGGTCGGCGCATCGAGCGTCCAGCCGGCCGCAGGAACGTATTCAAGCCCGTGGCCGACTTCAATGCGCGTCCCCGGCTCCACTGGATGGGGCGAGGGCGTCAGGGTGTTCCAGGTGATCAGCCCGCCGACATAGGCGACGACGATGACGAACACGGCGAGCGCGCCCGGCCACGTCCGATAGGGCGTGCGGCGCGGCAAGTTTGATTCGACCGAAGCGAAAGCCGGACCCGCCGTCATGGAAGTGAAAGGCGCCAGCTTGGCGCGGCGACGGGCCCGGACGCGGTATGCATGGCGGGCGACGTTGCCACAGTACGTAAGGTTGCTCAATCCCTCGCCCGTGTCGACGCGGCGACAGCCGTCGTCAGCGCGGCGGAGCGTTCAGGCACGCGCTGTCAAGAAAAAGGCCGTCGGGAGCCCGACGGCCTGTCTTCAAGCTCACCTACGCCTTCCGCCTCGGCACCCGCTGGACCCACGTGCTTCGGGCGCGGATGCTGCAGCCGACGGCTGGTCTACAGCAGGATGGACCGGGCGATGACGACCCGTCCATCCGCTGCCACCCGATCAGAAAATGACCTGCAGCGCCGTCACGAACGTGCTGAAATCCTTCGTGCGCACACCGCCGACCGTGTCTTCCTTGTTGAACTTGGTCATGCTGTATTCCATGCTGACCTTGAGGTTCTGGCCCCAGATGTAGTAGTTGGCGCCAAATCCGGTCCACTTCACCTGCTGGTTGAAGATGCCGTTAAGTTGCGCGTACTTCCACTGCTCGTAGCGACCGAAGAACTGCAGCGGCATCTTGGGCAGCATGTAGCCTGCCTTGGTGTACCACCCGTTCTTCTCGCCATTCAGGCCGATGCTCAGCGGATCCGGATTGAGGCCGAGGTACGCATCGTCAAGGTCATACTTGGCGTAGGCGCTCGATACCGTGAAGGTACCGATGTCCTTGATCGGGTACTCGAAGTAGCCATCCACCGTCCACGCGGAGTAGTCCTTCTCGCCCGTCTTGGCGATCCAGTCGCTGTACACCGCATCCGGCTCCATCTGCACCGCCGCGCCGAACGTCAGCACCTTCTTCTGACCGAGGTAGGTGCCGCGGTAGCCGTAGTTGCTCTCCGGCTCCAGCAGGCTCACGTGCAGCCGGCTGCTGTAGCGGAAGCTCGACTTCGGCGCCGCCGGGGTGCTGGCATCGCCCGCCGCCGCCTTGCGGCCATCCATCACGTCGAACCGATACTGGAACACCTCGTTGAAGAGGTTGCCCCAGACCGAGACGCCGACGTCGCGCGTGGGATTGCTGGTCAGCAGCGGCGCCGTGATGAACAGCGAGCGGTCGAGCGTCAACGGCATCTCGCAGGCTTCCAGGTTCTCGCGCGAGAAGGCGTACTTGAACTTGCCGGCGTTGACGATGACGGCGTCGCTCAACTGGAAGCGGAACACCGCATCGAGCACGCTGAACTGCGGCGAGGTCGTGGTGGTGTTGACGCCGAGGGGGTTGAGGCTCGTCTGGTCGACGAACTCGGTCTGCACGTACAGACCCATGTTGTCGCCATAGGCGCCGATCAGTGCCAGGCGATTGCGACGCATGTTGAAATTGGTCGTGGTGTCGTCGTTGTTCGGGCCGGAGCCGATGTCGCGCACCGTCATGTGCAGCTGGCCCTTGTAGTCGAGCTGGAGCGAGCCCTTGTCATCCGGGCCGAACGTCATCTCCGGACCGGCGACCGCCGGCCCTGCAAAGCCCAGCATCAAAGCAGCTGCGGCGCCTACCTTCTTGATTGTCATTTTGTGATCCTGTTGTATCGAGGTATCGAGGTCAGTCGGTCAGGCTTAACAGCCGCTCGAGCCACCACCACCACCGCCCGTGCCCGGCGCCGACGAGCCACTACTGGTGAAGTAGGCCTTGTCCTCGTTCAGGATCTGGTTGGCGCGAGGATCAGTGACGGAGTACATCGCGTTGGAGATGGGATCGACGACAACGCTGGTACCGGCCGCGGCGATCACGCCGGACGTCCGGCTGATGGTCGTGCCGGCCGTGTTCGCATCGGTCTGCCAGGCGGTGGCGACGCGATTGGTGGTCGCTGCGGCCGCGTAGGAGCTCCACTGGTTCCAGGAGCCGTCGTACAGGGCGACATTCCAGCCGAGGATGCCGTCGAGCACGAAGAAGGTGGCCGAGGCGCGCACGCCCGAGGCGCAGTACACGTAGATCAGCGACTTCGCTTCGGTGACGTTGAAACCGTTGAGCCGCGCGACAAGCTCGCTGGTCGGCTTGAACGTCGACGTGTTCCCCGCGCCGCTGAGCGTGTACTGGGCGAAGTCGTCGATGATCGCGTTCTGGATGAAGACGGCAGGATTGCCGCCGCGGTCGTCCATGATGGCCACGCCCGTGGCATCGGTGAGCTGGGTGCCGTTGTTGATCCGGTCGACGACGCCGAGCATGTCGCCGATCGAGGCGCGCAGCGCGAAGTTGGCGGTGGTGCTGCCGTTGTTGACGTACAGGGTCTTGATGCTGAAGGTCGATGGCGTCAGCGACGGCACCGCCGTGGTCGGCGCGTACGACGCCGGCCAATTGTTGGCCGCAATGGCGTTCTCCCAGCCGTTTTCACCGCCGTTGAGCACCTTGAGTCGCGCCTTGGGGAAGCCCCAGTAGCGGAACGTGAAGTAGGCGCGACTGACGTTCAGCGCGTTCTGATTCTTGCTCGCCACGAAGACGACGGTGGTATTGGCGTTGATGCACAGCTTTTTCACCAACGCATCCATCGACGGGCCGTCGAGCACCATCGTGGTGATGCTGCCCACGCCCTCGAGGCGCGTCATCATCAGCTCAGTCGACGCGTTGAGCAGCTGCGCTCCGGGCAGGTGCTGAGCCGTGTACTGGGCGGCGGTACCGACCGTGACGATCACGACCCGGTCACGCGAGGTGCGGTCGGTGCTGTTGACCTTGCCCTCGTCCATCCACTGCTTGAGGGTGGCGGGCTCGATCAGCGCGGTGGGCGTCCTCGTCGTCGTGACCGATGCGGTCGGGTCGGTGTAGCTGCCGCTGCCGTCTTCGGAACTGCCGCAGCCCCACAGCGCGAACGTGCTGGGTGCGACGAGGCCGGCGAGGCCGAGCTGCAGGATCCGTCTTCTTGTCGTTGGTTTGTCCATCATCAATACCTTCTCTGTTTAGGCCACGCATGCGCCATGACTGAAAGGACTCGGTAGGCTCGTGGGGAGTGAAGGCAGAGGTTCCGTGCCGCCTGTGAACTGCGGGCAAGGCCGGCAAGGTGGTCCTGCTTTCTTTCTTCTTCGGATAGTCGAAGAACTACGTCGACACCAACCTAATGTCCGCGCATCTTGCGTTTGCGATCACCGCCGCAAGTTGCGAGAGGTCAATGCACCGGGTCACTCGGTGACTGCGAAGCCACAGTGCGATTGAGCAAGATCAGCTCGTGCGCCAACGGGCGAGACACAGGCACTGTCTGCTCAATTAGCTCGTGCGCTTAAGTGATGGCGATCACAGTCGATGCGAGCAAGCGAAGTCGTGCCGACGAAGCGCAGTACAGCTCGCCAGTGCATCGCGCTAGGAACAACCCTAGAACGCGATGTACTCGTTGATAGGCAGGTGTAGCAGCGGGGTAGTACCAGATGGTTAGCAGCGAACCACGTCTAGCTAGGAAGTAGCTAGCTACTTATTCCACTGCGGCAGCGCGCATTGCGCAGCACGCCGCTTGACGGTGCCGTCGAAGTCGCGCAGCGTCGCGCGCATCGGCGCCGAGTCTCCGGCGTGGCAGGTGAGGCAGGCGCCCACGTTGAGGATGCGCTGCTGCTCGGCCACGCTGAACGGTCGCGCGCCGTCATGCGTGGAGGCACGGTCGGTACGCGCAGCGAGGAAGCCGGTCCACGCATCGGCCGGCAGGCCATCTTGCGGCAGCGCCGCCTCCTTCGGCACGAAGTGCCAGGTCCCGGTGCGGCCGCCGGCTGCGACCGCTGACTTCGGCGGCACCGGGCCGGGCTCGAACACCAGCTTGCCCTGACCGTAGCCGAGCGCGACCGGATCGTTGTGGCACGACGTGCAACTTCGCGACGCGCGCTGCGTAGTGTGCGCGGCAGCCGGTGCGAACAGCCGATGGAACAACAGGTCGGGCGATGCGCCTGCCTTCATGTTGCGGTCGAGCGTCATGATCATGCCGGGCACGAAGGTGTCGATGATCTCGCCGCCGCGCTCACCCCGGCCATCGGCGCGGCGCACGCCGAGCGCCGGCGGTCCGGAGTTGAAACCGTCGGTCCGCTCCTTCCACTCGCCCTTCACTTCCTTCCAGTCAAGGAAGTCGAAGCCTTCCTTCGAGGCCGGGTCGAACGACGTGTGGCAGCTGATGCACTGCGGCGCCCACGCGGTGTGGCAGCTGTTGCAACTGAGCTTCTCGTGCCCCTTGTCGCCACTGCAGGCGGCCGCCTGCGGCTTGAGCGGCGCGATGCGGCTGTCGCCCTTGCGGCGCAGGGTGCCGCGGCCGGCAGCATCAACCGTGATGTTGAGCAGCGTGTCGCCGCTGCGCGTGGCGCCGACGCGCTGGCCGGGCGGCGGCAGCTTCCAGTTGCGCAGCGCGAGGATCTTGCTCGACTCGGGGTCGATCTCCTTCACGTCGCGCGAGGCGAGCTTTGCGCCGGGCGCGGCATGGCAGTCTTCGCAGCGCACGCGCAGCGCTTCCATCTTGTTGGCCACCGTGTGACCGCTGCCCATCACTTCGAGCGCGGTGTGGCAGTCGATGCAGTCCATGCCGGCGGCGTGGTGCACGTCGGGCGTCTTGCGCTCGAAGTAGCGACCGTCCTGCAGCTGTCGATACTGGTTGGCGTGGGCCTTGAGTTCGGCGGCGTCGGGCTCGCCGCGCATCTCGTGCCAGCCTTCGTAACTGGTGGAGATGCGGCCGCTGCGGCTGTGGCAGCCGAAGCAGTGCTGGTTGTCGGCATGCACCGACAGGCGCGGGTGCACCGTGGGGAATGGCCGGCCCGCCGGCGGCAGCGGCACCGGCCGACCTACCGCCGGCTCGAGCCAGTCGGGCGCGTACAGATCGAGCTGCTCCTTTGCGTCGGCGCTGTATTTGAGGTGGCAGGCATTGCAGCCGCCGCCGCGCGCGTTCTGATCGATCGGTCCCCACAAGGTCTTCGGCTCACCCAGATGGCACGACACGCACAGCTCGCGCATGTGGCGATCAGCCGGGCTGTGGCCGAGGTCGCGCGCGTGCGGCGGCTGGCCGGGCGCGGCACCGGCATGCGGGTCTTCGCCGAACACGCGGCGGTTGGTGATGATCACGCCAGCGAAGGTGGCCATGATCGAGCGCTCGACGCGCGGCACCACATCGGCGTGGCAGGCGGCCTGGCCGCAGCTGCGCGGGGCGTCGGCAATGTTGCCGGGGACCAGCACCATGCCGCGGTGGGCGCGCTTGGCATCGAGCGTGAACGGGTCACCGCCGTGGCACGAGGAGCAGCCGACCGCCTCGGGTTGATGCGCGGGACTGAAGCCGGTCATCGCGCCGTGGCAGGCAAGGCAGCCTTCCGGGCGGCCCAGCACCACCGGCAGCGGCACCCGGGCAGCGTCCACCGTCACGCGCTCGAGCACCGGGCCCGCGCGCAGGTCGCCGGAGCCGTCCGGCCAGGCGAACTCAAGGCGCCAGTGGTCACCGCGCCCGAACAGCACGACGAAACACAGCAGCATGTACAGCGCGACGGTGGCAAACAGCCCGCCCTTGGCGCGCGCCGCGGCCGCGGGCCGCGCCTCCGGGATCCAGGCCAGCAGCACCAACGCGGCGGCGCCGGCAAGCAGGAGCCACGCCGGCCAGGTCGACCAGTGCAGCAGTTCCTGCAGGCCGAGGAAGTACCAGGGCCCCTTGACGGCGGCAGTGTCCATGCCGTCGTGCAGTCCCGGCGAGATCAGCAGGGCCAGCGCCCCGCAGCCCACCGTCGTCAGCAACCAGGCGCGTACCGTGCCCCAGATCCGGCGCGCGTGCTCCATCACCACCAGCCAGACGACGATCGTGGCCGTGGCGGCGTGCTGCAGGAAGATCACCTGCAGCGACTCGCGGTCGCCGCCGAGCAGGAACTGCGACACCGCCGGACCGGCCAGCGGCACCAGTGCCAGCATCTCTTCGAGGATGCGGCGCGCCTGCTGGGCGTCAGCATCGCCGCGCAGCAGGAAGCCGGAGAGCATGAGAAAGGCGAACACCGGAACGCTCGCCACCAGCCGCAGCCACACGCCGCGCGCCAGCCGGCCTTCGCGCCCGCGCCGCAGGTGGTCCCACACATGCAGCACGGTGAGCAACAGGCAGGCCTGCGCCGTCCAGTAGTGCAGGTTGCGCAGCACCGCGGCGCCGGGGTTGGCCAGCAGCATGTGCGCGATGCTGCGCACGCCGTCGCGCGAATCGAAGCCGGGCAGCAGCAGTACGCCGCTGATCACGCACAGCACGAACGCCGCCAGCGCGGCGTCGCCGAAAGTGACGTTCCAGAGTGTTGCCAGGCGCCGCGCCGTGCCGCTGTCGCGACCGTGCGCCGAAGAAGGAGCGACAGTCCCGCTCATCGCCCGCGGCCGTTGTTCAGCCGCGCAACTGCACGAGCCAACCGCCGGCCGTGTTGGCCGTGACGGCGAGCGGTGGCAGCGGCTTGACGGCGGGGCCGGTGAGCACCTTGCCTTGAGCGTCGAAGCGCGAGCCGTGGCAGGGGCAGACGACGGCGCCGTCGATCACGCGGTCGAGCCGGCAACCCAGGTGGGTGCAGCGCGCCGACCAGGCCTCGATGCGGCCGTCGGCATGGCGATGCACGACCGCTTCGCCGACGATGCTCAGGCCGAGCGGCAACTCGGCCGGCAGCGGCTGCGGCGCCGGCCGGCTGCGCACACGCATTCGATCGAGCATGGCGACAAACGGAATCGCCAGCGGCAGCAGCAGCAGCGCGCGCAGCGCGTCCTTGCGGCCGGTGCCGTGGCGGCGCGGGGCGGCGCGGTCAGGGGGATCGCTCAACATCGGGGCCAGCGTGGCGCGTACAGGCGCGCACGAGTCAGCAAGCGTCGCATTGTCCAGAGGCGGCCGTCGTGCCCGCTTGTGCTCGGTCAAGCCGGCCCGGTCCACGGTGCGCGGCAGATCAATCCGACGGCAACGGACCTGCGCCTGTGAGGTGGATCACGCCCGCCGATCGGCGCGACTGACCACCATGCGATGCGTGCGCGAATCGACGCACCCGCGTGCTCGCCGCCGGCCCCTGCAGTCGAAGGGAGCGAGACGAGCGTCGTGCAGCCTCGTGCGCGCCGACGCGCAGCGAGTTCGCACCGATCGGCGGCGCGCACTGCGTGGCATCGGCGCATCGCACGGCGCCCGCTCGAGCGACGGCCGGCACAGGCGACCGCGCGGATCCATCGGTGCACCGTCGCTCAACGCGCTGACGCGCGGCACTCGATCGTGGCTGCCTCGCGTTAACCCCTAGAAATACGCCTCGCCGCCGCGCGTGTGCCCTGCAACGGGGCGCGTCGATCAGCGCGGACCGCTCCCGTTGCTTCGATCACGCGCTCCATGCCAGCGCCGCGGACCACGCACCTGCCTGCGCGGACTGCAGCAGCCAAGAAGAAGAACTGCATGCGATTCCTACGTTTCCCGTCGGCGTTGGCCGACTGCAGGTCAGCGCTGAACGCGCACAGCGGCACGCCAGATGGCGGCTGCGCTTCCCGCAAGTTCGGTCGACCGCACCGAGCCGCCTGCCGGCGCAGCATGCCCGCGGTCCAGCGGCGCACGCACAGCAGCGATGCGGGCGCAGCCGCACCCCCGAGATCGACGGCGGCACCGGAGGGGCATCACCATGCCTGACGGAACCGGTGTCGATTCAACCGCGGCGCCGCGTCCGGCCTCCATCAGGCAGGCGCGACCCGATGCACGCGGGGCTGCGCTTCAACGCGTGCGCACTGCGCCGACGCCGCGGCTGCGCTGGTGGCTGCCCGCCGGCGCACTGGCCGTGATCTACCTCGCGCTGTTCGTGTACCAGCTCGCCGCCGGTGGCACGCGCGCTGGCCCCGATGCACCGTATGCCTGGGTCCTGGCGACCGTGCTGCATCTGCCCTATGTGCTGATCCTTGCGCTGCTGGGCTTCGGGCTGGTCGAACGCATCGGCTTTTTCTGGCGCGGGCGCACGCCGCATGCGCCCGGTCGCCTGCCGGCACGCCTGCCCAAGGTGTGCGTGCAGCTGCCGATGTTCAACGAGCGCGCGGTCGCCCGCCGGATCATCGAGGCGGCCGCCGCGATGCGCTGGCCGCGGGAACTGCTCACGATCCAGGTGCTGGACGACTCGACCGACCTCGACACGCGCGCGATGGTGCTGCAGATCTGCGGCGAGGTGCGCGCGCGCACGGGCGTGAACTGCCTGTGGATCCATCGGCCGAACCGCGCCGGCTACAAGGCGGGCGCGCTGGAGCACGGGCGCAAGGAGACCGATGCCGAGTTCATCGCCATTTTCGACGCCGACTTCGTGCCGCCGCCGGACTACCTCGAGCGCGCGCTGCCGCACTTCTACGACCGCGACGGCGCCCCCGTGGCTGGGCTCGCCCTGGTGCAGGCGCAGTGGGGTCACCTGAACGACGACGAGTCCGCGCTCACCGAAGCGCAGGCGCTGTGGGTCGACGATCACCACTCGCTGCAGCAGTCCTGGCGCTCGGCCAATATCGACTTCGTCAACTTCACCGGCACCGCCGGCGTGTGGCGGGCCGCGGCGATCGAGGCGATCGGCGGCTGGCGCTCCGCCAGTCTGGTCGAGGACTGCGAGTTGAGCGTGCGCGCGCTGCTGTACGGCTTTCGCACCCGCTTCATCCGCCAGCTGGCGGTGCCGGCCGAGCTACCGCAGACGCTGGCCGCCTATCGCCTGCAGCAGAAGCGCTGGACACAGGGATGGGCGCAGCTGCAGCGCCTGCACCTGGGCCGCCTGCTGTTCGACTACCGCACGAGCGCGCCGCGCAAGGCGTTCCTGATCTACCTGGTGTGCATCTCGTGGCAGTGGCCACTGTGGCTGCTGTGGATCGCGATCCTGCCCTTCCTGATGGCCAACGGCCTGTGGCTGGGTGCGCTCGGCACCGGTGCCGCCGTGCTCGCGTACCTGGCGCCGCCGCTGCTGTTCGCGCTGTTCGCCGGCGTCGTGGCCACCGCCCAGACCACGCACGGCCAGGGCTCGTCGCAAGGCAGCTTCGCGCGGCGCTGCGCACGCATCGTGCCGTATCTGATTATCAACACCGGCATGGTGCCGCACCACGTCTGCGCGTTCATCGAGGGCCTGTTCGGCCCGTTGCACGCGGAGTTCGAGCGCACGCCCAAGACCGCCAGCGTGACCGCCGGGCACGGCCAGGCCGAGGCAGCGACTGCCGCCCGGGTGCCGAGCGCGCGGCCGAAGAGCGGCAAGACCGCTTACCTCGCGACCGAGGCAGCGTTCTGCGCAGCGCAACTGGGCTGGATTGCGTACTTCATCGGCCAAGGCATGACCTTGGCCGTACTCGGCGCAAGCTGGGTTATTTCCTGTGTCGTCGCCCTGCGCCTGGCGCCCACGCTGCACGACCTTGTCCAACGCCAGCAACTCGTGCGAAAGGGCATGGAGCAATGAAACGCCACCCGATTCGACAGACATGCACGCTCATCACATGCGGGCTGGCGCTCGTGCTCACGGCAGGCGGCGCCGGTGCCGCGCCCTCGCGCGCCGATGAGGCCGTGCAGCAGGCACGCCAGGCCGCGCGTGCAGACCGGCATGCAGACGCCATTGCAGCCTTCGACCAGGCGCTGGCTGCCGCGCCTTCAAGACGCCGCGAATGGCTGCTGGAGTACGCCGACCAGCACACCTGGGCCGGTCGGCTGGACGCGGCCATCGCGTTGTATCGCGAGGCCGGCGCTGCGCTCGATCCGGCCGGGCAGCAGCGCGCGCGGCTGGGCCTGGCGCGCGCCCTGGCCTGGGCGGGTCGTCACAACGAAGCGCTGGCGGCGTACGACCGCGAGCTGGCGCTGAACCCGACCCAGCGCGAGGCGCAGTTGGGGCGCGCGCGCGTGCTCAGCTGGACCCACCAGCAGGCGCAGGCGTTGGCGCAGTACGAGGCCGTGCTGCGCGATCACCCGGGCGACGACGAGGCCGTGCGCGGTATGGGCCGCGTGCAAAGCTGGCGCGGGCGGCACCGCGATGCGGCCGACCGCATGCAGCAGTTCCTGCGGCGCCGGCCGCATGATCGCGAGGCGACGTTGATCCTGGCCGAGTCGCTCATCTGGATGGGGCGGGCGGACCGCGCGCTCACCGTCCTGCGCGCGCAGCGCGCGGCCGATTCCAGTGACGAGCGCGCCGCCGCACTGCTGCAGAAGCTCGAACTGGGGCTGCGCCCCGAGACCTCGGTCGATTGGCGCGACTTCGATCAGTCGGACGATCTGCACATCAACGAACTGGCGATCGCCAGCCGGGTGCCGCTGGCCGGCGGCCGCGGTCAGATCGGCCCGCGATACTCGATCACGCGCTACCGGCCGCCGCGCGGGCCGGTGAGCGAGATCGAAGTGCAGCGCCCCGGCGTCGAGGCGCGCTATCGATTCAGCGACGCGCTGGCGTGGAACGGCCTCCTCGCGCTCGACCTGATCGACACGCGCGGCGCCCGCGGCGATCACGCGCGCTGGACCCACGACACCTATGTCACCTGGTGGCCGAGCGATCTGCTGCGCTTCGATCTGGGCTCGTCGCGCTGGACGTTCGACAGCGAGGAGACGCTGCGCCAGGGCCTCGCCGCCACACAGTCCAAGTTCTCGGTGGATGTGCTGCCCGACGAGCTGACGCGCCTGACCGCGCGCGTGAGCCAGGCGAGCTACTCGGACGGCAACCAGCGCGAAGGGTGGCAGCTGGAGGCGGAACGCCGCATCTGGCACACGCCGCGCATCAACCTCGGCTATCGCCACACGCAGTACGGCTTCACCACGCCCGGCCAACGCGGCTACTACAACCCGGACCAGTACCGGTCAGACGAGGCGACTGTCAGCGCGTCCGGCTGGATGCGCGCCGGCGTGAACTGGACCCTGCGCTGGGCGATCGGCCGCGAGAACGAGCAGCCCGGCGGCGCGCGCCCGATCCGCAGCGGCAGCGCCAGCGTCGCGTGGGCGGCGCACACCGACCTCGTGGTCGAAGCCGCCTACGACTACGCCACGTCGCGCACGCTGTCGACCGGCGGCTTCGCACGAGGCATCGGCAGAGTCACCGTGCGGTATCGCCATTAAGGCGTGCGCGGTCGAGGCATGTTGCAGCGGCCAGCAGCCGGCTTGTGGCCAAGCACCGAGAGGCCGATCACGGGAACTCGGGGATGTTCGGCTCCAGACCCTCGAGCTCAGCCTCGGGGTGATGGCGCGCGATGATCGCCTCGATCTCCTCGACGCGGTCGCGCGGAACATCGATCATCAACAGCAGTTCTCCGCGTGCGATCGCCGCGTCGAACTTCTCGAGCCGACCGCTCGGCAGGCCGATGCCGACCATGCTCGACATCCAGGCGCCGAATCCGGCGCCGAACAGTGTGATGCCAAGCAGTGCGCCACCGCCCAGTACCAGCCCCGCCGGCGGGAAACTCACAGCCAGCGCGCCGGCGAGCAAACCTGAGATGCCTCCCGCTGCTGCGCCTCGCTCCAGCGCCGGAATCAGATCGCTGCTCTGAGCCACTCTTGCCTCAGGCAGGTCTTCCAGCGGCGTGCCCTCCTTAGCGAGGAGGTGGATGCGTCGTTCCTCGATTCGAGCCAATAGCAACTCGTTGACGATCGACTTGGCCGACCGGACATCCGGAATCAGAAAGTAGATTCTGCGCATTGCTCAACTCCTGCACTGCTCTGTGCCACTCCACCCTACGCGCGGCTTGCGGGATCCTCGTTGTCAGGTGTCAACCGCAGACCCGCCGGCACCGCGATGTGTGTCGGCAATCGCGGGCCCTTCACCCGCACGATCGTCACGATTCCGTCGCCAGGAAGAACTACTTACGAGCAGGACCTCCGTCACTGGGCAGGACGTCGTGCAACTGCTTTGCGGCGAGACCAAGGCAACACAGAACCCACTGAGCGTCGCGCGCCCGTGCACACGACACGGTTGGGCGCGGACGTCGACATCGAACAGGTCCATCGGGTTCGTACGACCTGACGGCCAGTTGACGCAGCTTTCAGTGGCGTTCTGCCACTGAGGTACAACATTGCCAAGCGGCTCGATGCGCCCCGATCAGCTGGCTTGAAGCACCGCTCGGTGCCGACGCAGCGCAACGGCGGCGGGGGAGTTCGGAAGGGGTTGACCTATGCGTCCACTCAAACGCTTCGTGCGCAATCTGCGGACAAGCTTCTGGTTCGCACCAACCTTGATCGTTGTGTTCAGCATCGCGCTTGCGGTCGTCATGGTCGAAGCGGATTCGGCCGGCAGCGACCCATGGCTCGGCCGATGGCCGCGCGTCTTCGGTGCCGATGCCGACGGCGCACGTGCCATGCTTTCCACGATCGCGGGCTCGATGATGGCCATCGTGGGCATCACGTTCTCGATGACACTGGTGACCTTGGCGCTGGCGTCGAGCCAATACAGCTCGCGCATCCTGAGAAACTTCATCCGCGACCGCGTCACGCAGGTCGTGCTGGGCATCTTTGCCGGCGTCTTCACCTACTGCCTGATCGTATTGCGCACGATCCGGGGCGGGGATGAAGCCGGCTTCGTGGCGAGCGCTGCCGTCACGCTCGGTGTTGCGCTAGCCATCGGCGGCATCGCCGTCCTGATCTATTTCATCCACCACGTCGCGTCCTCGATCCAGGCGTCGAGCATCATCGCTTCCGTGGCGGATGAGACCATCGCGGTTGCCGACAGACTGTATCCGCTCCACCAAGGTCGGGACGCTTCACCCGCAGTCAGCGAAGAAGTGCAGCCTCTGCCGCCGCAGCTGTGCTGGCAGGTCGTCTGCGCCAACAGCTACGGTTACATCGAAGGCGTAGATCTCGAGCGACTGCTTCACCTGGCCCGGGAGCACGACACCATCGTGAAAATGGAGCAGCGCATTGGCAAGTTCGTGATCCAAGGGACCCCCCTGGCATCGCTCGCGCTGCTGACGCCGCCAGATGACACCCTCATCGCTGCCGTGCGGAATGCCTACAGCCTTGGCCGCCACCGTACGCTGGAACAGGATCTAGCGTTTGGTATCCGGCAGATCGTCGACGTGGCGTTGCGAGCACTGTCGCCGAGCATGAACGACTCCACAACGGCGGTGATGTGCGTGGACTATTTGACGGCGATTCTGGCGCGGCTGGCATCCCGGGATGTGCCGTCACTACGCCACTACGAACATGGAAAACTGCGGCTGATCGAGGCCGAGCAGAGCTTTGCGCATCTCGTCGCCGAAGCGTTCGACCAGATTCGGGGCAGCGCCGGCGGCAACATCGCCGTCATGCTGCGGTTGCTGGGTTCGCTTCAAGCCATCGCCAGCCAAACACCCAGGTTGAGCCAGCGCCAGGCGCTGCTCGATCAGGTTCAATGGATCGCGGAGTTGGCCGATCGCACCATTGAGTCGCCGCACGACCGCGCGCGATTCGAGAGCCGGCTGACGCGTGTGCGGGGATCGCTTCATGCGGACCTTGCCGTCCGGACAGCAAGCCTGTGACGGCAGCCACCGGGCAACGCCGAGGCGCCCTGGCGCGACCCGACTAACTCTCTGCAGGAGGTGTTGATGCCGGTGCAGCGAGAGGAATGCTTCACCCTCTCACAGTCTGCAGGTCGTGAACGCTTGCATCCTCAATGAGAGCGGGCCTACGACGCTACACGTCGATATTGCTCGCCGTAAGCGCATTATTTTCGATGAAACGTTTTCTGGGCTCGACATCGTCGCCCATCAGCGTCATGAAGATCTGATCGGCACCGATGGCGTCTTCGATCTGCACCTTCAGCAGGCGGCGCACCGCCGGGTCCATCGTGGTCTCCCACAATTGGCTGGGGTTCATCTCGCCAAGACCTTTGTAGCGCTGCTTGGCCACGCCGGACTCGGCTTGGGCGAGCAGCCAGCGCATCGCGTCGCGAAAGTCGGTGACGCTGGCTTCCTTGGCCTTGTCGCCCTCGCCGCGCACGACCTTGGCGCCGGGGCCGATGAGGCCGCGGAAGGTGCGGGCGGCGTGGTTGAGCGTGGCGTAGTCGGCGCCGTGGATGAACTCGGCGTCGATGCCGCAGGCGCGCACGTTGCCATGGTGACGGCGCTCGATGCGCAGGCGGTGCTTGTCGGTGGTGCTGTCGTACAGCGCGAATACGTCGATCGTGTGATTGCCGAGCGCGCCCTTGAGGGCGACGGCGCTGGCTTCGGCGGCGGCGGCATCGGCCAGGCTCAGTTCGACGCCATTGGTGATCGCCTCGAGCACCGCACTGTCGATCACATTGGACAGGCGCTGGACCACGGCGTCAGCGAGCAGGAACTGGCGTGACAGTTCGGCCAGCGCTTCGCCGCTGATCGGCGTGGCGGCCTCCACGGCGCGCGCATCGGTGTAGAGGCGGGCGCCTTCGAGCGCCAGGCGCAGCAGGTAGTGAGCGAGTTCGTGGTCATCCTTGATGTAGCGCTCGTCCTTGCCGTGCTTGACCTTGTACAGCGGCGGCTGCGCGATATAGATGTGGCCGCGCTCCACCAGTTGCCCCATCTGCCGGTAGAACAGCGTCAGCAGCAGCGTGCGGATGTGGGCGCCATCGACGTCGGCGTCGGTCATCACGATGATGCGGTGATAGCGCAGTTTGTCCGGATTGAACTCGGGGCCGATGCTGGTGCCCAGCGCCGTGATCAGCGTGGCGATCTGTTCGGAGGCGATCAGCTTGTCGAAGCGCGCCTTCTCCACGTTGAGCACCTTGCCGCGCAACGGCAGCACCGCCTGGAACTTGCGGTCGCGGCCCTGCTTGGCGGAGCCACCTGCCGAGTCACCCTCGACGATGTAGATCTCGCACTTGGCGGGGTCTTTTTCCTGGCAGTCGGCAAGCTTGCCGGGCAGGCCGGCACCGTCGAGCACACCCTTGCGGCGCGTCATCTCGCGCGCCTTGCGCGCCGCCTCTCTCGCGCGCGCGGCGTCGACGATCTTGCTGCAGATGATCTTGGCATCGGCCGGCCGCTCGAGCAGAAACGACTCCAGCGAGCGCGCCACCACGTCTTCCACCGCGGGTCGCACCTCGGAGGAGACGAGTTTGTCCTTGGTCTGCGAGCTGAACTTGGGCTCCGGCACCTTGACGCTGAGCACGCAGGTCAAACCTTCGCGCATGTCGTCGCCGCTGGTCTCGACCTTGGCCTTCTTGTCGAACTCGTGGCTCTTGATGTAGTTGTTGATGACGCGCGTCATCGCCGCCCGCAGGCCGGTGATATGGGTGCCGCCGTCCTTCTGCGGGATGTTGTTGGTGAAGACGAGCAGCGACTCGTTGTAACTGTCGTTCCACTGCATCGCGACTTCCACCCCGACCAGCGTGCCGCCTGCGGTCGATTCGCCCACCGCATGGAACACGTTGCCATGCAGGACCGTCTTGGCTTTGTTGATGTACTCGACGAAGCCCTTGACGCCGCCGGCGAAGGCGAAGTCCTCTTCCTTGCCGCTGCGCTGGTCGATCAGGCGGATGCGTACGCCATTGTTGAGGAACGACAGCTCGCGCAGGCGCTTGGACAGGATCTCGTAGTGGAACTCGACGTGACCGAAGATCGTCTCGTCGGGAAGGAAGTGCACCTCGGTACCACGCTTGTCGGTGGGTCCGAGCACGTGCATCGGCGAGATCTCGATGCCATCCACCTGCTCGATGCGCCGGTCCTGCGGCACGCCGGAGTGAAACTCCATGTGGTGCACTTGCCCGTCGCGTCGCACCGTCAGGCGCAGCCACTTGCTGAGCGCGTTCACGCAAGACACGCCGACGCCGTGCAGGCCACCCGACACCTTGTAGCTGTTCTGGTTGAACTTGCCGCCGGCATGCAGTTCGGTGAGCGCGATCTCGGCGGCACTGCGCTTGGGTTCGTGCTTGTCGTCGAACTTCACGCCGGTGGGAATGCCGCGGCCGTTGTCGATCACCGAAATCGAATTGTCGGTGTGGATGGTGACGATGATGTCGTCGCAGAAGTTGGCGAGCGCCTCGTCGATCGAGTTGTCCACCACCTCGAACACCATGTGATGCAGCCCGGTGCCGTCCTGCGTATCGCCGATGTACATGCCCGGCCGCTTGCGCACTGCCTCGAGCCCTTCGAGGATCTGGATGTCGTTGGCGCCGTAGTCGGTGGCGGGTGTGAGCGCCACGATCGGCGGCGTGTTCATCGACGGTTGGTTCGGGACTGCAGACATCAAGTGGATCCTTTCGCTTCGGTGTACGCGGCGCCTACGCCGCCGCACGTTCACCTGAGCGAGTTCAGTTAATGCATCGGGCTTCGGAGCGACCGGGCGCCCGATGCAATTGAAAAAGCAACGACAAAGCTGCCAACACGCAGCCTCAAATACGCATCGGCATCACGACGTACTTGAACCTTTCGGAATCGATCATCGTGATCAGCGCGCTGCCGAGCGCGTCACCCAGCGAGAACTTGATCTGCTCGCTCTTGAGGTTGGCCAGCACATCGAGCAGGTAGGTGACGTTGAAGCCGATGTCCAGGCCTTCGCCGCTGTAGTCGATCTCCAGTTCCTCCTGCGCCTCTTCCTGGTCGGCGTTGGTGGAGGTGATCTTCAGCGCGCCGGTGGCCAGCACCATGCGCACGCCCTTGAACTTGTCGGTCGTGAGAATGGCGGCTCGGGTCAGCGCCGACATCAGCTCTTCGCGGCCGATGGCGAAACTCTTGGTGTTGTTGGCGGGGATCACGCGCTGGTAGTCGGGGAACTTTCCCTCCACCAGCTTGGAAATGAGCTCGATCGAACCGAAGCTGAACTTGACCTGGTTGGCAGCCATCTGCACCCGCACCTGATCGTCCTCGGAGTCGGGCAGCAGGCGCGACAGTTCGAGGATGGTCTTGCGCGGGATGATCGCCTCGACCTTGGCGGTGGCGCCTTCCTTGGCCACCTCGCACATCGCGAGCCGGTGGCCATCGGTGGCCACCGCGCGCACCGTGGTGCCATCGACCACCAGCAACATGCCGTTGAGGTAGTAGCGGATGTCCTGCGCGGCCATCGAGAAGTGCACCATCGACAGCAGGTACTTGAGCGTGGCCGCCGGCAACGAGAAGTCGGCGGAGAACTCCGCCTGCGCCACGGTCGGGTACTCCTCGGCCGCCAGCGTCTGCAGGTTGAATCGGCTCTTGCCCGACTGGATGGTGAGCTTCTTGCCGGCCAGCGACAGCGCCACGTCTGCCTCGGGCAGGGCACGCAGGATGTCCACCAGCTTGCGCGCAGCGACCGTGGTCGACGACGCGTCCTTGCCCGCGCCGATCTCGGCGTTGGTCTGGATCTGGATCTCGAGGTCGGTGGCGGTGAAGCTCACCCGCTCGCCCTCCTTGCGGACCAGGATGTTGGCCAGGATCGGCAGGGTCTGCCG
>LNFM01005616.1_pt1 | contig 21512 bp, 18 predicted proteins | sample 596031 | NCBI WGS metagenome assembly LNFM01 (sample SAMN04254537, study PRJNA301005) | activated carbon metagenome | isolation source: dual media filters at the Ann Arbor, Michigan drinking water treatment plant | place: USA: Ann Arbor
ATTACTCCATGCGCATCTGGTTCGAGGTGGACCGGCTGATCAGCCTCAACCTCACGCCATCGGACGTGGTGGCGGCGATCCAGGCGCAGAACGTCCAGGCGCCGGTGGGGCGGCTGGGCGGGCGCCCGGTGCCCGATGACCAGCAGTTCCAGATCAACCTGGAAACGCGAGGCAGGCTCTCCACGCCGGAGGAATTCGGCGAGATCCTGATCCGCGCCAATCCCGACGGGTCGGTGCTGCGCGTGCGCGACGTCGCGCGCGTCGAACTCGGCGCCGCCAGCATGGACACGGAAAGCCGCTTCGACGGCAAGCCGGCGGTGACCTTCGGCGTCTACCTCCAGCCAGGCGCCAATGCGGTGACGGCGGCGGAGAATGTCCGCCAGACCCTGGCCGACATGCGGACGCGCTACCCGGAGGGCGTCAATCACCGCGTCTTCTTCGACACCTCGGACTTCGTGAACGACACGATCCGCGAGGTCATCAAGACCCTGATCGAGGCCTTCCTTCTGGTGGTGGTGGTGGTGTTCCTGTTCCTGGGGAACATGCGCGCCACCATCATTCCGACGGTGGCGGTGCCGGTCAGCCTGGTGGGGTCCTTCGTGATCCTGCTGGCGCTGGGCTATTCCGCCAACACCATCTCGCTGCTGGCGATGGTGCTCGCCATCGGCATCGTGGTCGACGACGCCATCGTGGTGGTCGAGAACGTCGAACGCGTGATGGAGGAAGAACCCCACCTCACCCCCGCGGAAGCCACCAAGAAGGCGATGGCGCAGATCACCGCGCCGATCATCGCCATCACGCTGGTGCTGCTGTCGGTCTTCGTGCCGATCGGCTTCATCCCCGGCCTGTCGGGCGAATTGTTCCGGCAGTTCGCGGTGACCATCAGCGCGGCCATGGTGATCAGCGCGGTCAATGCGCTCACACTTTCGCCCGCGCTCTGCGCGGTGTTCCTGCGCCCGCATGCCCATGCCGGCGGGCATCGGCCGGGCATCATGGGGCGCTGGATGCGCGGCATCGACTGGGTGCGCGACCGCTATGCCGGCGCGGTCACGCGGCTGGTGCGCGTGTCCGTGCTGTCGCTCGTGCTGACCGGCGGCTTCTTCTTCGGCATCTGGGAGATGTCCAAGATCACGCCATCGGGCTTCCTGCCGCAGGAGGACCAGGGCGCCTTCTTCGTGCAGGTGCAGCTGCCGCAGGGTGCCTCGGTGTCGCGCACGCGCGAAGCCGTGGTGCAGGTCGAGGAGATCCTGAAGGCTATCCCGTCGGTGCAGGGCACGCTGGCGATCGTCGGCTTCTCGCTGATCGATGGGGGCGCGCAGTCCAACTCCGCCTTCCTGGTGGCGCGTCTGAAACCCTTTGCCGACCGCACCGATGCGGCGATGTCGGTGAATGCGGCGATCGGGCGCGTCTTCGGCGAAGGCCAGGCGGTTCGCACGGCGAATGTCTTCGCCTTCAACCTGCCGCCGATCATCGGCCTGGGGACCGGCGGCGGCTTCGAATACATCATGCAGGACTACGAGGGCCGGCCGCCGGCGGATATGGGCGCGGCGATGCTCGGGCTGATCGTGGCGGCCAACCAGGACCCGCGGCTGGCGGCGGTATTCTCCACCTTCAACGCGACCAACCCGACGCTGTTCCTCGACCTGGATCGCGAGAAGGCGCAGGCGCTGGGGCTGCGGATCTCGGACGTGTTTGCCACGCTGCAGGCCACACTGGGCGGCTTCTACGTCAACGACTTCAATCTGTTCGGCCGCACCTGGCAGGTCAACCTCCAGGCCGAGGCGGCCGACCGGCGCGACGTGGACAGCATCTGGCGCATCCATGTGAGGAACACGCGCGGCGAGATGGTGCCGCTGCGCGCGGTGGCCGACGTGCAGACGCGCATCGGGCCGCAGACCATCTTCCGCTACAACAACTACCGCGCCATCTCGATCAACGGTGCGCCGCGGCCGGGCGTGTCCTCGGGCGATGCGCTGGCGGCGATGGAGACGCTGTCTGCGCGCGTGCTGCCGCCGGGCTATGGCTATGAATGGACCGGCACGGCGTATCAGGAGAAGCTGGCGTCGGGGCAGACTGTCATCATCCTCGCGCTGGCGGTGATGTTTGCCTACCTGTTCCTGGTCGCGCTGTATGAATCCTGGGTCATCCCGATACCGGTGCTGCTGTCGGTCGCGGTCGGCGTGCTGGCGGCCTTCGGCGCGCTGTGGGTGGCCAGCATGCCGCTCGATATCTACGCGCAGATCGGGTTGGTCGTGCTGATCGCACTCGCGGCGAAGAACGGCATCCTGATCGTCGAATTCGCCAAGGAGAAGCGCGAGGAAGGGCTGTCGATCCGCGACGCCGCCATCATGGGCGCGCGGCTGCGCTTCCGCGCGGTGATGATGACGTCCATTGCCTTCATCCTGGGGCTGGTGCCGCTGGTGTTTGCCTCGGGTGCCGCGATGCTGTCGCGGCGCGCGGTCGGCACGGCGGTGTTCGGCGGCATGATCGGCGCGGCGGTGATCGGCATCTTCGTGATCCCGATGCTCTATGTCGTGTTCCAGTCGATGCGGGAGTGGGCGAAGCGGATGGTTACGCGCAAGGCGCCGGCCGAACACGCATAGCTCAGGAGCGCAAAGCGCGACCGCGCCCAGACCATCAACCTCCCCCGGCGCGCCAGTGCGTGGCGCGAAGGCGAGGCCGCCGGACGGCCGGCGCCCGCCGTCTGAGGGGCAGGTAAAGACTCCCTTCCCCCCTTCCCCCCTTCCCATCCTTGCCCCGCATCGCAGATGATGCGGGGCAGTACACCAAGGGAGACCCAGGGCATGGCGAAGTTCGGCCTCAGCCAATCCATCCGGCGCGTCGAGGATCCGCGCCTGCTCAAGGGCGGCGGCAGCTACACCGATGACATCGCGGTCGCCGGCCAGGCGCAGGGCTATGTGCTCCGCAGCCCGCATGCCCATGCCCGCATCACCGGCATCGACACCGCGGCGGCGAAGGCCATGCCGGGCGTGCTCGGCGTCTGGACCGGGGCTGACCTGGCGGCCGCCGGGCTCGGGACCATGCCGTGCCTCGCACCGGTGAAGTCGGCCGACGGCACGCCCTGCGCCGATACGCCGCGCCGCGCGTTGGCCGAAGGCGTCGTGCGCCATGTCGGCGACCCCGTCGCCTTCGTGGTGGCCGAGACGATCGACCAGGCCCGCGACGCCGCCGAGGCGATCGAGGTCGACTACGACGTCCTGCCTGCCGCGACGGACCTCGCCACCGCGACGCAGCCCGGCCAGCCGCAGGTCTGGGCCAGCGCGCCGAACAACACCTGCTTCGACTGGCATGTCGGCGATGCGGCGAAGACCGATGCGCTGATCAAGTCCGCCGCGCATGTCACGCGGCTGCGCGTGATCAACAACCGCGTGGTGGTCGCATCGATGGAGGCGCGCGCCGCGCTGGCGGACTACGACGCGGCGCGCAGCCACTGGACGCTGTCGACCAACACCCAGGGTTCCTGGCTGGTCCGCAACATCCTGGCGGATGCCATCTTCAAGGTACCCAAGGACAGCTTTCGCGTGGTCACGCCCGATGTCGGCGGCGGCTTCGGGATGAAGCTGTTCCTGTACCCCGAGCACGTCCTGACCTGCTTCGCCGCGCGCGAGCTCAAGCGCGCCGTGAAGTGGAACTCGGAACGCACCGAGGCCTTCCAGTCCGACACGCATGGCCGCGACAACGTCACCATCGGCGAGTTGGCACTCGACAAGGATGGCAAGTTCCTCGCGCTGCGGACCAAAAACTGGGCGGGGATGGGGGCGTATCTCAACACCTTCGCGCCCTTCATCCCGACCGGGGCGGGCACCAAGGTGCTGGCCAGCGTCTATGGTTTCCAGGCGATCCATGCACGCGTGCTCGGCATGGCGACCAACACCGTCCCGGTGGACGCCTATCGCGGCGCCGGCCGGCCCGAGAGCAACTACCTGGTCGAGCGCCTGATCGACCAGGCGGCGCGCGACCTCAAGCTCGACCGGATCGAGCTGCGCCGCCGCAACATGGTGGGCCAGGCCGCCATGCCCTACGTCACCGCCATGGCGCAGCGCTATGACAGCGGCGATTTCCCGCGGGTGATGGATACCGCGCTCGCCAAGATCGACTGGGCCGGCTTCCCCGCCCGCCGGGCCGAGGCCGCCAAGCGCGGCAAGAAGCGCGGCATCGGGCTTGCCTATTACCTCGAAGCCACGGGCGGCGGGCCGACCGAGAATGCCTCGGTGAAATTCGCCGAGGATGGCTTCGTGGATGTCTATGTCGGCACGCAAAGCACCGGCCAGGGGCATGAGACGGCCTATGCCATGCTGACGAGCCACGAACTCGGCATTCCCATGGAGAAGATCCGCATCCGCCAGGGCGATTCCGACACGCTGCCCGCGGGCGGCGGCACCGGCGGCGCGCGCAGCCTTTACTCCGAGGGCCAGGCCATCCTGGTGACGGCGGCGAGCGTGATCGAGAAGGGCAAGCAGGCGGCTTCCGAAATGCTGGAAGCGGCCGTGGTGGATATCGAGTTCAACCCAAAAGGGGCAAATGGGGGTCAGTTCGGCGTGGTCGGCACCGATCGTGGCGTGGACATTCTGAGCCTCGCCGCGCGCCAGCGCAGCCGCGTGGCGGCGGGGGAGGACACCAACCTGCTCGACGCGCTGGAAACCGCGAAGATCGAGTTCCACACCTTCCCGAATGGCTGCCACGTGGCCGAGGTCGAGGTGGACCCCGAGACGGGCATGATCGCCATCCCCCGCTACATCGTGGTGGATGATGTGGGCCACGCGCTGAACCCGCTGATCGTGCGCGGCCAGGTGCATGGCGGCGTGGCGCAGGGCATTGGCCAGGCCTTCCTGGAGCGCACCTCCTACGACCCGGAAAGCGGCCAGCTCTTGAGTGCCAGCTTCATGGACTACGCCCTGCCGCGCGCCGAGGACCTGCCGGATATCGAGGTGGATCTGATCGAAGTGGTCTGCGAGACCAACCCGCTCGGCGTGAAGGGCGCGGGCGAGGCCGGCGCCGTGGGCTCGCCGCCGGCCGTGGTGAATGCGCTGGTGGATGCGCTGGCCGATGCGGGGGTGACCTCCATCGACATGCCGGCCACGCCGGAAGTGGTGTGGAAGGCGCTGCACGCGGCGTGAAATTCCGCCGCGACATGCGCCGCGCCCATGCGGCGCTGGCGCTCGTCCTGGGGGCGGCGCTCTTCGCGCTGCTCAGCCGGCCAGGCTGAGCTCGGGCAGCCGCGCCGGCAGGGCGCCCGCCATCTCCACGGCCGAGGCAAAGCGTGCCGCGGGCGCCTTGGCCAGCGCGCGGGCCAGAAGGTCATCCCAGCGCGGATCAAGCCCGGGGCGCAGCCGGCTGGGCGGCACCGGGTCCTCGCCCAGGATGCGGGTCAGCAGGCCGGGCATCTGGCCGTGAAACGGCCGCTCGCCCGTCAGGCATTGATACAGCACCACGCCCGCCGCCCAGAGATCGGCGCGGTGGTCCACCGCCTCGCCGCGCACCTGCTCGGGTGCCATCCAGGCGGGGGTACCCAGCATCTGCCCGGCCTCCGAAACATCGGGCGCGCCCAGCTGCGCCAAGCCGAAATCGCCGAGCCGCACCGCGCCAGGCCCCGCGCGCTCATCCATCGCCAGCAGGATATTCGCGGGCTTCACATCCCGGTGCACCACCCCGCGCCCATGCGCATGGCCGAGCGCGCCCAGCAATTGCGCCGCGATCCCTGTGGCATCGGCCTCGGGCAAGGCGCCCTCCCGCGCCAGCAGGGCGGAGAGCGGTTCGCCGATCACCAGCTCCATCGCGATCCAGGCAAAGTCCCGCCCATCCCCCGCATCATGCACGGCGATAATGTGGGGATGCACAAGCCGCGCTGCCGCATGCGCCTCGGCCGCGATGCGGGCTGGCTCCTCGCCGCCCTGCCTGATGAGCTTGAGCGCCACCAAGCGGCGCAGCCGCAGATCCATGGCCTCCAGCACCGTGCCGCAAGCGCCCTGGCCGATCATGTCGCGCACGGCATAGCGGCCGGCGATGAGTGGTTCCTGCATGAGATGCGTCCCGTGGCTGATGACGGGGCGCAGATTATGGGACGAAGGTGAAGGCGGGGTTTACCCGAAGAAGAAACTGGCCTCCGGCGGCTGGGGCCGAAAGGCCCCAGACCCCAAAACCCAATGCGGCCCCTGGGCTAAAAATCGTAGAGCCGGGCAGGGTTTTGCACGAGGATCGCCTGCAGCGCCGCCGCATCGGGCACCCAGTCGGACAGCAGGTCCAGCAGCGCCTTCTCGTCCGGCTTGGGCTCGGGCGCATTGGGGTGCGGCCAGTTCGAGCCCCAGACCACACGCTCGGGGGCGGCGGCGATGATCGCGCGCGCGATGGCCGCGACATCCGCATAAGCCGGCGGTCCCGCGCGCGAAACGCCATAGGGCGAGGACGCCTTCACCCAGACGCGCCCCGTCTCCAGCAGCCGCAGCAGCGCTTGAACGGCGGGCGCCGAAGGCGGCACCGGGTCATGAAACCGGCCCAGATGATCCACCACCACATCGCAGGCCAGGCCCGCGATGATCGGCGCGCGGGCCACCATCTCGCCGCCGTCGAATTGCAGCTGCACATGCCAGCCCAGCGGCGCCACATGCGCGGCCAGGGCCGGCAATTCCTCCCAGGAGACGGGCCCGCCCTTCAGCATGAAGGCCCGCGCCCCGCGCGCACCCGCCGCATGCAGCCGCTGCAGCTCCACCATCGGCGTCTGCGGCGTCACCGCGACCACCGCTCGCGCCTGATCGAGGCCCAGCGCGGTTACCGCATCCATCGTGCAGGCATTGTCCGTGCCATAGGCGGTGGGCTGCACCACCACCGTCCGCCCCAGCCCGAGCCGCGCCCGCACCGCCCGCCAGGCGGCCAAATCCTTGGTGAAGGGCACGGGCGAAGGGTTGGTCGGCGCCACCGCATAGCGCTCGGCGGGGCCGTAGATGTGCATGTGGCAGTCGGTAGCGCCGGACGGGATCATGCCGGCAGCATGGCGCGCCGCAGCGAGCGCCGCTATCCTCCCCGCAAAACACCAGGGAGGTTCCAATGTTCCAACGCCGGGCATTGCTCGCGGCCGGCGCCGCGCTCGCCACCACGCCCGCCGCCACCCCCGCCTGGGCCTGGGAGCCCGCGCGGCCCATCCAGCTCATCGTCGGCTTCGCGCCGGGCGGCGGTGCCGATCTCTGCGGCCGCGCCATTGCCGAGGCCGCCGCGCGCCTCTTCCCCACGCCGATCATTGTGGTGAACCGGCCCGGCGCCGGCGGGGCCATCGCCGCGCAGCAGGTGGCGGGCATGGCGCCGGATGGGCTGAACCTGCTGGTCGGCGGCGGCAGCGAGAGCATCTCGCTCCCCGCCTTCCGGGACCTGCCCTATGACCCCAAGCGTTCCTTCCGCGCCATCATCCGCCTGACGCGCCAGCCCATGCTCATCGTGGCCCGGCGCGGTGGCGCCTATGCCGATCTCCGCGCCGTGATGGAGGCCGCCCGGCGCGCGCCGGGCACCATCCCGCATGCCTCCTCCGGCCAGGGCTCCATCTACCACGCCGTCTTCGTGCTGCTGCAGCAGGCGGCGGGAGTCGAGTTCCTGCATGTGCCCTTCACCGGCGGCGCGCCCTCGCTCCAGGCGCTGCTCGCCGGCACGGTGGAGCTGGCCGTGCTGGCGCCGGAGGAAATGGCCGGCCTCGCCCAGGCGGGCGAGGTACGGCCGCTTGCCGTCGCCTCGGCCGGGCGCCTGCCCGCCTTCCGCGATGTGCCGACGCTGCGCGAACTGGGCTGGAATGTGGTCATCGAGAACATGAAGGGGTTGAACGCGCCCGCGGGCTTGCCCGACGAGATCGCCGCCACGCTGCATGACCGCTTCCGCCGCGCGCGCGAGATGCCGGCCTGGCAGAATTTCCTGGACCGCACAGGCGCGATGGATGGGTATCTGGACGGGCCGGGCTACCAGGCGGCGATGGATTCCGTGCTGGATGCGCTGCGCGGGGCCGTCCGGCGGGGGTAGCGCTGCGCGAATGATTGACTCGGTGCAACATCGCATCCATCTGGCCCAGGATGTCGCAGCTCCTTCGCCTCCTGGCCGCCTTCCTTCTCCTCGCCCCCCTCCCGGCGAGGGCTCATCCTGGCCTGCTCGCCGCCCTGCGGGAGGGTGGGCTCGTCATCTTCCTGCGCCATGCCGAGACCGGCTCTTCCTCGCCGGACCAGGCCCTGGCCGTGCCGGGCGAGTGCGAAAGCCAGCGCAACCTGGACGCCACCGGCCGCGCCCAGTCGCTCGAGATCGGCGCGGCCTTCCGGGGCTTGGGCATCCCCGTCTCGCGCGTGCTGGCCAGCCCCTTCTGCCGCACCATGGAAACCGCTTCCCTGGCCTTCGGCATGGCCGAGCCGGAGCCCGCGCTGACCCTGCCGCGCCACGTGGATGCGGCGGCACGGCTGGCGATGGGCGAAGCACTGCTCGCCCTGCTGCCCGCCTCCCCGCCCACCGGCAATTGGGTGATGGTGGGCCATTCCTACCACATCATTGCCGCGGGCGGCCCGCCGCCCCAGCCGCAGGGGGCGGCCGTGATCCTGCGCCCGCTGGGCGAGGGGCGCTTTGACGTGCTCGGCATGATCCCGCCCCAGGGCTGGCGTGAGCTGGAGCGGATGCGCCTGGCGGGGACGCCGTGATGCCCGCCACCGCCCCCTACGCCGCCCTGCTGCTGCGCGTGACCATGGGCGTGCTGTTCCTCGCCCATGCCTTGGTGTGGAAGGTCTGGACGGCGGGCATGGTGCATGTCGTCCCCTGGTTCGTCAGCCAGGGTTACCCGGCCTGGTTCGCCTGGTTCGTCACGGCGCTGGAGGCGGCGGGCGGCATCGCGCTGATCCTGGGCTGGCGCACGCGCTGGGTCGCCCTCGTGCTGGCCGGGCTGATGGCGGGGATCGTCCGCCAGCAATTCGGCAATGGCTGGATCTACACTTCCACCCATGGTGGCTGGGAATACCCGGCCTTCTGGACCATGGCGCTGGTCTCGCTCGCGCTGCTGGGGCCGGGGGCGCTGGCCTGGAAGCCGCGGCTTGGCCGGGCGCAGGGGGCGTGACAGCTCCCCGGCGCGCCGGCGCCTGAAAATCCGGGCGGGGGAGCCTTTCGCCTCCCGCCGCGCGTGACCCCCGCGGGCGGGTGGGGGCGGCTCCCCTTAGGTCTTCTCACCCAGACGCCTTGTCGTGTCATGGCCGGACTCGGGTGCGCGTGTCGCATGGAGGTCGAGGAAGCGCTCGAAATCCCGCGGGATGATCCGGAACTCGCGCCCGACATCGATCGCCCGCAGCTCGCCCGCCTTGATCCATTGGCGCACGGTCGCCTCGCCAACCTGGGCAAGGTCGGCCACCTCGCGGACCGTCATGAATTTGCGTGTGAGCATGTCATCTCAACTTCACCGGCTTTGGCCGAGCTTGAGGATAATTGAACACGTTTGAGATGCGTTTGACAAAGATCAAAGCCGTTCACCGCAGATGGCGGCACCCTGCCGGTACTGGATGGGTCCAGCCGCCGCGACGTGGTGGAACGGCCCCTCCTGCACGGGAGCTGATGCCGGGAACCAGGCCGGCAGGCCCCTTCAAGCGGTCGGGAGTTCGGGACATGACCATCACAACCATCCTTTGCCAGGTTGAACCAGGCAGCGGCGCGGCGTTCGAGGCGTCGCTGAAAACGCCGATCGTCCTCGCCGAGGCCTATGGCGCGCATCTGACGGCGCTGATCTTTCCCATCGAGACCGAGGAGGCGGGCGCGACGGTGCCGGGTGCGGATGCCGCCACAGCCGAGGAAGATGCCGCGGCGCTGTTGCGTGCCGCCGCGGAGCGATCCGGTGTCTCCTGCGAGGTCAGGTCCCGCAGCAGCTTCGCCTATGGTGTCGGGGATGTCTTTGCCGATCACCTGCGTGTGTCAGATCTCGGCGTGCTCACCCTGCGCGCCGCCCGCGGCATGGGGCAGCGCCTGCTGCTGGGGGCCGCGATCTTTGAAAGCGGCCGCCCTCTCCTGGTGGTGCGCCAGGACCAACCGCTCATGGCTTCCCCCTCTCGCGTGGTCATCGCCTGGGACGCGACGCCGGCTTGCGTCCGGGCGGTGCACGCCGCACTGCCCTTCATCCGGCGCGCGGAAGAGACGTTGATCGTCACCGTGACGAATGACAAGGAGTTCCGGGCGGGGCAGTCCGGCATCGAACTGGCGCGTCTGCTGGCCCGCCACGGCGCGAATTCCCGCTTTGCTGCCGTGGGGCGCGGCGCTGAGGGGGTGCTTGAAGCGGTGATCGGCGCCGCAGGGGAGGCGAAGGCGGACATGCTCGTGATGGGAGCCGTGCGCCATGCGCCGCTGCGCAACATCGTGTTCGGCAGCGCCACGCAGGATCTGCTGGATCGTGGGCCGCAACTCGCGACCCTCATCGCGGCCTGACGGCTCCAGGGGCGCCGCCACCCGGCGCTGCGGGGTGCCCGACGGGGCATCCCGCCCGCGAAGTCCCGATCGCCCCGCCACCCCTCCAGCGGCTCGGAATGCGCCACCTCAGAGCTGTTCCTCGATCGGCAGCCACTGCACCAGCCTGGCCCAGATGCGCCGCCAGAGGCTGGCCATGGGCTCCTGCCGGAAGGTGAGCGGACCCTCGCGGGCGTCCCGCCAGCCGATCCGCCCTTCGTCCCAGACCACCTGCCAGCTTACCGTCGGCCCCGCCAGGCGCGCATGCTCCGCCGCCACCTCGCTGGCCACGCCGTCATCGCGCACCATCACCCCCATCTCGGTGTTCAGCGCGGCCGAGCGCGGATCGAGGTTGAAGGAGCCGACGAAGCCCAGCGCGCCATCCACCACGAAGGCCTTGGTGTGCAGCGCCGCCCCGCGGGAGCCGAGCAGGCTGGTCTTGCCCCGCGTTTCCCCCTCGGGCCAGCGGGGCTTCAGCTCGAACAGCCTCACCCCTGCCGCCAGCAGGGCGCGCCGATACTTGGCGTAGCCGCCATGCACCGCCACCACATCGGTCGCCGCCAGCGAATTGGTGACGACCGAGACGCGCACGCCCCGCGCGCGCAGGTCCCGCAGGAGGCGCAGCCCGGCGCGGCCCGGCACGAAATACGGCGAGATCAGCAGCACCTCGCGCTCGGCCCGGCGAAGTTCATCGGCGATTTCGGCGGCGATCCCCCCCGCCGCCCGCGCCGCCTTGCGGGCGCGCAGCCCGCGCTTCGCCTTCTCCGGCGGGTCGGCCACCACCTGCACCGCCTCATGCGGCACCAGCGTCAGCCCATCTTCCAACTGGTCGAGCACGGGCTTCTCCAGCCGCGCCAGCAGCGCGTCGGCGGAGGGGCGGTCATCGGCCGAATCCAGCACCGCGCGCAGCGCCGGCAAGCCACCCGTGCGCACGGCCGTGGCGGCGGCGAGCCGCGCCGGACGGGCCAGCGGGCTGCTCCAGTAGCGGTTGAAGATGCGCGTCGCGTGATGTGCCGCCGGGCCCGCGATCAGCATGTCCAGGTCGCGGAAGCGCACCGCATCCTGCGGGCCGAGGCCGAAATAGGCATCGCCCAGGTTGCGCCCGCCCACCACCGCCAGGCAGTCATCGGCGATCCAGGACTTGTTGTGCATGCGGCGGTTCAGGTGCCAACCACCAAAGGCCAGTTCCAGCAGGAAGCCCATCCGCCCGAAGCGGCGCCAGCGCGTGCCGTTGAACAGCCGCACCTCGATCAGCGGATGGGCATCCAGCGCCGCCAGCGCGCGCTCGCGCCCCAGCGCATAGACGTCATCCAGCAGCAGCCGGACGGTGACGCCGCGATCCGCGGCCTCCAGCACCTCATGCGCCAGGAGGTGGCCGATCACGTCGCCGCGCCACATGTAATATTGGAGGTCGAGGCTGCGGGTGGCGGCGCGGGCGCTGGCGGCGCGCACGGCGAAGGCGGTGCCGGCCTCGGGCATCAGGGCCACGCCACTCATCCGCCCTGACGCATCGGTCAGGGCGGCCGAGATGCGGCGCTGCAGGCTGGTGGGGGAGGGGGTGCTCATCGCGGCCGGGGAGAATGGGTTTTCATGCGCATAGCAGGAACCGCCCCACCGCGCGCGGGTTGCGGGGGATGGCCGATGCAGGCCGCTTGCCGCAGGATCGGGAAAACCGAGGGATGTCCCACATGAACCGCCGCCACCTCCTCCAGGCCCTGCCGCTGCTGCTGCCCGCCAGCGCCGCCCTGCCCCGGGCCGCCCTGGCCCAAGCGGATTGGCCGAGCCGCGCCGTCACCATCCTGGTGCCCTTCGCGCCCGGCTCCTCCTCCGACATCATCGCCCGCGCCATGGCCCAGGCCATGCAGGCGGCGACCGGCCGCCCCGTGGCCGTGGAAAACCGGCCCGGCGCCACGGGCGAGGTCGGCGCGCGGCAGGTGATCCGCTCGGCGCCCGATGGCTATACGCTGATGCACGCGCCCATCAGCACCTGGGCCATCAATGTCGCGCTGCGCCCCAACCTCGGCTACGACCCGCTGACGCAGCTCACCCGCCTGATGCAGACGGTGCGCACGCCCAATGTGCTGGTGATCAACAGCGCCGCCCTGCCGGCGACCGACCTCGCCGGCGTGCTGGCCTGGCTGCGCGCCCCGGGCCGCAATGCCAGCTACTCCACCAGCGGTGCCGGCTCCTCCGACCATCTCACCATGGAGATGTTCCGCCAGGCGACGGGCACCGACATCACCCACATTCCCTTCCAGGGCGGTGCCCCGGCCACGACGGCGCTGCTGCAGGGCACGGTGCAGCTCTCCTTCCAGAATCTCGGCTCCATCATGCCGCATATCGCGGAAGGCCGGGTCCGCCCCATCCTCATCACCTCGGAGGCGCGCAGCCCCCTGCTGCCCCAGGTGCCGACGGGCGCGGAGGCGGGGCTCAGCGATTTCGTGGTCTATTCCTGGCAGGGCTTCGGCGGCCCGCCCGGCATGGCGCCGGCGCTGGTCGAGCGCGTGCATGCGGCGGCCACGGCCGCCCTGCGCGCTCCCGCCGTCGCCGCGCGCCTGACGGAGCTCGGCTTCGAGATCGTGGCCAGCACGCCCACCCAATTCGCCGCCTTCCAGGAGGGGGAGATCGCCCGCTGGCAGCGCGTGGTGCGCGCCGGCCGCATCACGGTGGACTGACCGCGCGTGCTGCTTGCGCTGCATCTGCTCGCCCAGGGGCTGATCATCATCCGCGTGCTGTTGCGGCCGCAGCGCGACCCGGCCTCACGCATCGCCTGGGTGGTGGTGGTGCTGGTGCTGCCGGTGCTGGGCATGCTGGGCTACCTGGTGCTGGGCGAGACGAATATCGGCCGCCGGCGCGCCGCCCGCATGCAGCGCGTGCTGGCCGAATTGCCGCCGGCCGCCAGCATGGGCCAGGCCGGCCCGCCGCCCGCCGTGCCGGAGCGGCTGGAGGGCATCTTCCGCGTCGGCCAGTCGCTCAGCGGCTATCTGCCGGTGGGCGGCAATACGGCGCGGCTGAGTGGCGATTCCAACGCCTCCATCGCCGGCATGATCGCCGATATCGACGCCGCGGAGCGGCATGTCCACCTGCTCTTCTACATCTGGCTGCCCGACGTCCATGGCGTGAAGGTGGCCGAGGCGCTGCAGCGCGCGGCCGCCCGCGGCGTGACCTGCCGTGCCATCGCCGACGATATCGGCTCCCGCCGGATGATCCGAAGCCCGCATTGGGCGGCGATGCGGAAGGCGGGGGTGCGCCTGGCGCGCGCGCTGCCGGTGGGCTTCCCCATCCTGCGCGCGCTGGAGGGGCGGATCGACCTGCGCAACCACCGCAAGATCCTGGTGGTGGACAACCGCATCACCTGGTGCGGCAGCCAGAACTGCGCCGATCCGGAATTCCTGCCCAAGGCGAAATTCGCCCCCTGGGTGGATGCGGTGATGCGCTTCGAGGGGCCCATCGCGCGGCAGAACCAGCATCTCTTTGCCACCGACTGGATGGCCTGGGGCGATGACGACCTGCGCGACATCCTGGCCGAGCCCTTGGAGCCCGCCACCGGCCCCATCACCGCCCAGGTGGTGGCGAGCGGCCCGACTGAGCGCCATTCCGCCATGCCCGAGATGTTCCAGACCCTGATCTACGCCGCCCGGCAGGCGCTGGTGATCTCCACCCCCTATTACGTCCCCGACGAGGCGATGCAGGCGGCCCTGCGTGCCGCCGGGAATCGCGGCGTCCCGGTGCGCATCATCTTCCCCGCGAGGAACGACAACCTGGCCGTCGCCGCCGCCAGCCGCAGCCATTACGCCGACCTGCTGGCGGCGGGCGTGCGCATCTTCGAATACCGGGGCGGGCTGCTGCACACCAAGTCGCTCACGCTGGATGGCGAGGTGACGCTGATCGGCTCGGCCAACATGGACCGCCGCAGCTTCGACCTGAACTACGAGAACAATATCCTGCTGCACGACGCCGAAGCCACGGCGGCGATGCTGGCGCTGCAGGAGCACTACATCGCGCAAAGCCACGAGGTGACGGCCGCGGATGTGGCCGCCTGGCCGCTGCACCGGCAGCTCTGGAACAATACGGCGGCGATGCTGAGCCCGGTGCTTTAAAAAAAGGGCCTCCGGCGGCTGGGGCCGGGGCCCCAGACCCCTTTCGCTGGGCGTTGCGCCACGCGCCGAAGTCACGGAAAACCCTAAAGGAATGGGGTCTGGGGCCATTCGGCCCCAGCCGCCGGAGGCTCTTTTTCTTCCCCCGCTCGACACCATCCCAAATCGGCGCCAGCCTCCCTGTCAGAAAACAGGAACGCCCCGATGACCCCGCCCGATCGCTTCCGCGCCCATCTTGCCGAGCCTGGCATCATCACCATGCCCGCCGTCTGGGATGGCTTGAGCGCCAAGCTCGCCGCCGGCGCCGGCTACAAGACCGCCTTCCTCTCCGGCTCCTGCGTCGCGGCGAGCCGCCTGGGTGGGCCGGATCTTGACCTCATTTCCTTCGGCGAAATGCTGGACAGCTTCAACATGGTGCGCGGCGCCGCGCCCGAGACGCTGGTGCTGGCCGATGGCGACCATGGCTATGGCAACCCGCTGAACGTGCAGCGTACCGTGCGCGCCTATGGCCGCGCGGGTGCGGCCGCGATCCTGATCGAGGACAAGATCACCCCGCGCCAGCTCACCTCCTCCGGAAAGCCCTGCCTGCCGCGCGAGGAGGCGCGGATGAAAATCCGCGCCGCCGTGCAGGCGGCGAAGGAATCGGGCATCCTGATCCTCGCCCGCACCGATTGCCGCCCGACGCAGGGCATTGATGAGGCGGTGGCGCGCATCGAGATCTTCGTGGAGGAGGGCGCCGATATCCTCTTCCTCGACAGCCCGGCCGATGATGCGGAATTCCTGCGCGCCGTCGCTGCCGCCCAGGGCAAGCCCAGCTTCGCGGTGCTCTCGCCCGGGCCGGGCCGGCGTATCCCCTCAATCACCGAGGCGGCGGCGCTGGGCATCAAGATCGGCACCTACCCCACGGCGATGCTTTCACCTGCCATCGCCGGCATGCAGGCGGGGCTTGCCGCGCTGTTGGCGGGGGAGGCGGAGAGCGCCGCCGCCCTGGCGCCTGCCGTGCTGCGGACGACCCTTGGCTATCCCGATTACGACGTGCAGGGGGCGCCGTTTATCGTCAAATGAGCACAAGGGGCTTTGCCCCTTGACCCCACCAAAGGCCGAAAGGCCTTTGGAAACCATCAGTTGAACCGTGCGGCGATCAGGAACTCTCGGTTGCCTTCGGGGCCAAGCAGGGGGCTGGGCTCCACGCCGAGGACCGTCCAGCCAGGGAGCGTGGACCACCAGGCGCTGATCTCCTCGCAGACACGCTCATGCACCGCGGCGTCACGCACCACGCCGCCTTTGGCGATGGCAGGGCCAACCTCGAATTGCGGCTTGATCAGCGCAATCGCCCAGCCGCCCGACTTGCAGAGGGCCAGGCAGGCCGGCAGCACCACGCGCAGGCCGATGAAGCTCGCATCGCAGACCAGGACATCGAGGGGAGGGACGTCTCCCTCTTTCAGGTGACGGGCATTGACGCGCTCCATCACCGTCACCCGCGGATCATGCCGCAGCTTCCAGGCCAGCTGCCCATGCCCGACATCCACGGAATACACATGGGCGGCGCCGTGATGCAGCAGCACATCGGTAAAGCCGCCCGTGGAGGCACCCAGATCCAGGCACACCAACCCCTCCGGCGAGAGCCCGAAATGCGCGATGCCATGCGCCAGCTTCACCCCCCCGCGTGACACCCAGGGGTGATCCTGTCCGCGCAATTCCAGCGCGCGGCCCTCGGCGATGATCTCGCCGGGCTTGTTGATGCGGGTTTCACCCGAATAGACCAGCCCCGCCATGATATACGCCTGCGCGCGGGTGCGGGATTCCGCGAGCCCGCGCTCGACCAGCGCCAGGTCGGCGCGCTGCTTGGCGGCCATGCGCCTGCCTCAGGCGCGCGCCGGCTCCACCAGCGCCTCGCGGCCCAGCGCGGCCAGGGCCATCGCCGTGATCTGCGGCGCGTTCAGCCCGGCCAGGTCGTACTGCTTCTTCGGGTTGTCCTGGTCGATATAAATGTCGGGCAGGGTCATCGGGCGGAACTTCAGCCCGTGGTCCAGCAGGCCGCGCAGCGCCAGGTGGTGCATCACCAGCCCACCGAAGCCGTTCACGCTGCCTTCCTCGATGGTGATCAGCACCTCGTGATGGCGCGCCAGCTGTTCCACCAGCGCGGTGTCCAGGGGCTTGGCGAAGCGCGCATCGGCGACGGTGGTGGAAAGGCCGAAGGCGGCCAGCTCCTCGGCGGCCTTCAGGCATTCCTGCAACCGCGCGCCATAGCTGAGGATGGCGATCTTGCTGCCCTCGCGCAGGATGCGGCCCTTGCCGATGGGCAGCACCGTGCCGCGGGCGGGCAGCGGCTCCAGCGCGAAGCCCTCGCCGCGCGGATAGCGCACGCCGGAGGGCGCGTCATCGATCTGCGCCATGGTGGCGATCATGTGGGAAAGTTCCACCTCGCAGCTCGGCGCCATCAGCACCATGCCGGGCAGGCAGCCGAGGAAGGCGATGTCGAAGCTGCCCGCATGCGTGGCGCCATCGGCGCCGACCAGGCCGGCGCGGTCCATGGCGAAGCGCACGGGCAGGCCCTGCAACGCCACGTCATGCACCACCTGGTCATAGCCGCGCTGGAGGAAGGTGGAGTAGATGGCACAGAAGGGCTTCATCCCCTCGGTCGCCATGCCGGCGGCGAAGGTGACCGCATGCTGCTCGGCGATGCCGACATCGAAGCAGCGATCCGGGAAGCGCTTGGCGAACATGTCGAGGCTGGTGCCGGAGGGCATGGCGGCGTTGATCGCCACGATGCGGTCATCCACCTCGGCTTCCGCGATCAGCGATTGCGCGAAGACCTTCTGGTAGACCGGCGGTCCGGGCGGTGCCTTCTGCTGCTCGCCCGTGACGACGTTGAACTTCTGCACGCCGTGATACTTGTCGCCGCTGGTCTCGGCGGGCGCATAGCCCTTGCCCTTCTGGGTGACGGCGTGGATCAGGAAGGGCCCCTTGTGCTCCGTGTCGCGCAGGTTGCGCAGCACGGGCAGCAGGTGGTCCATGTTGTGGCCGTCGATCGGGCCGACATAGTAGAAGCCCATCTCCTCGAACAGCGTGCCGCCGGTCAGCAGGCCGCGGGCATATTCATCGGCGCGCTTCGCCACGCGCTCGATGGGCCCCGGGAAATTCTTCGCCATCTTGGCCATGAACTCGCGCACCGAAAGGAAGGGGCGGGACGAGATGGTGCGGCTCAGATAGGCGGACATCGCACCCACGGGCGGCGCGATGGACATGTCATTGTCGTTCAGGATGACGATGAGGTTGGCCTTCTCGGCCCCCGCATTGTTCATGGCTTCATAGGCCATGCCGGCGGACATCGAGCCATCGCCGATGACGGCGATCACGTTGCGCGGCTCGCCCTGGATGGCGCTGGCCACCGCCATGCCGAGGCCGGCCGAGATGCTGGTGCTGGAATGCGCGGCGCCGAAGGGGTCGTATTCGCTTTCGCTGCGCTTGGTGAAGCCCGAGAGGCCGCCGCCCTGGCGCAGGGTGCGGATGCGGTCCCGCCGCCCGGTCAGGATCTTGTGCGGGTAGCACTGGTGGCCGACATCCCAGATCAGCCGGTCATGCGGCGTGTCGAAGACGGCATGGATGGCGACCGTCAGCTCGACAACGCCGAGCGAGGAGCCCAGGTGGCCGCCGGTGACGGAGACGGTGCTGATGGTCTCGGCGCGCAGCTCATCGGCCAATTGGCGCAGCTGCTCGGCCGAGAAGTTGCGCATGTCGGCAGGGACGCGCACGCGGTCCAGCAGCGGGGTGGCGGGACGGTCCTGCATCTAGTTTCTCCGCTCAATCACGTAGTCAGCCAGGGCGCGCAGCAAGTCGGCGCGATCCCCGAACATGTCGATATGGTCCCGCGCTTGCGCAACCAAACGTTCCGCCTGCATGCGGGAGCGCTCAAGGCCGAGCAGCCCCACCAGGGTGGCCTTGCCCGCCCCTGCATCCTTGGCCGTGGCCTTGCCCATGGTTTCCGTGCTGGCCGTGGCATCCAGCAAATCATCGGCGATCTGGAAGGCGGCACCCAGGTCCCGCCCATAGGCGGCGAGCGCGTGGCGCTGCGAGGAGGCGGCCTTGCCCAGCACCGCGCCGGCCTCGGCCGAGAATTCGATCAGCTTGCCGGTCTTGAGCAACTGCAGACGGCCGATGGCCGGCTCGTCCAGCGGCGTCGTCGCCTGTTCGGCCATGATGTCCAGCATCTGGCCGCCGCACATGCCGCGCGGGCCGGCGGCGCGCGCCAGCATGCGCACCAGTTCGATGCGCACGGCGGGGTCCGGATGGGTCGCATCCTCGGCGAGGACGGTGAAGGCGTGGCATTGCAGCGAATCGCCGGCGAGGATCGCCGTCGCCTCGTCGAACTGCTTGTGGCTGGTGGGCTTGCCGCGCCGGAGGTCGTCATTGTCCATGGCGGGCAGGTCGTCATGGATGAGGCTATAGGCGTGCATCATCTCGATGGCGCAGGCGACGCGAAGCGCCGCGCTGCGGGAGACGCCGAATTGCTTGGCCCCCTCCAGCACCAGGAAGCCGCGCATGCGCTTGCCGCCGCCAATGGTGGAATAGCGCATGGCGTCGAAAAGCCGCGCCTCATCGCCTTCCACGGGGGGAAGCAAATGGTCCAGCGCCGCGTCAATATCCTGGGCGGCTTCCGTCAGTGCAGCCGCGAGAGAGGCGGCGGAAGCCCCGCCGGTGCCCATATCCATCAGACCTCGTGATCCTATTCCACGTCGCGCAGGCTCAGCCCGGCGCTGCCTTCCACAACCGACTGCACCTTCGCCTCGGCTTCCGCCAACTTCGCCTCGCAATAGCGGCGCAGGGCCGTACCGCGTTCGTATTCGGAAATCGCCTGGGCCAGCGTGCTGCGCCCGCCCTCCAGCGATTTCACAATGCCCTCCAATTGGCTCAAGGCCTCCTCGAAGGACAGATTGGCCACGTCGTCGCCCACATGATCTGCGGGTTTCGATGCATGGTGAACAGACATCGCACCCTCCCTTGCCATCAACACTCAGCCTTGGCCGACCGATCGAATGTCAGTCTGGCGTGACACAGCAAAGCCAAGTTTGCCGCCAAACACAACCAGGAGTGCGTTTCAGCTCCGCAATAAAGCGCGGACATGGGCCGCGGATGAGGCGGCCAAGGCCTGCAGGTCATAGCCGCCCTCCAGCAGGCTGACCACCCGGCCCCCGCAGAGCCGGTCCGCCAGCTGGCAAAGTTCCGTCGTCAGCCAGGCGAAATCCGACTCGGTGAGGCGAAGCTGGGCCAGGGGGTCGCGCGCATGGGCGTCGAATCCGGCGGAGATGACGATCAGCTCCGGTGAGAAGGCTTCGATGGCGGGCAGCAGCTGCCCGGCCCAGGCCTCACGGAACTGCGCGCCGGAGGCACCGGGCGGCAGCGGCGCGTTGTAGATATTGCCCGCCCCCGTCTCGGACGCCGCGCCCGTGCCGGGATAGAGCGGCATCTGGTGGCTGGAGGCGAAGAGGATGGAGGGGTCGTTCTCCGTGCAATCCTGGCTGCCATTGCCGTGATGCACGTCGAAATCGCAGATCGCGATGCGCGCGAGGCCATGCGTCGCCTGGGCGTGCCGCGCCGCGATCACCGCATTGGCGAAGAGGCAGAAGCCCATGGGCCGGCGGCGTTCGGCATGGTGGCCGGGCGGGCGGGTGGCGCAGAAGGCCCGGCGCACCTTCCCCTCGCAGACCTCATCCACCGCGCGCACGGCGGCGCCGGCGGCGAGCAGGGCCGCGCGGGCGCTGCCGGCGCACATGATGGTATCGGCATCCAGCGCCACATATTCGCCCTGCGGCGGCCGCACGCCCAGGATCGCGGCCACGTAATCGGCCGGATGGGCGCGGGTGAGCTGTTCCTCCGTCGCCTCCTCCGGCTGGTCGCGGATCAGCTCGGCGAATTCCTCGGCATCCAGGGCCTGGAGCACGGCGCGCAGCCGGTCCGGGCATTCCGGATGGCCCTCGCCCATCTCATGCGCCAGGCAATCGCGATGGGTCAGCAGCAGCACGCTCATGGTTCGGCCCTCCGTTGCAGGAGGAAGCGGAAGGCGCCCTCCTCCTCGGCCCATTCCAGCAGGGTGTGGCCGGTTTCCTCGGCATAGGCCTGGAAATCCTTCACCGCCGCCGGGTCCGTCGCCAGGATGGCGAGGCGGGCGCCCGGGGCCAGGCCGCGCAGCGCCTTGTTGGCCTTGAGCACGGGCAGGGGGCAGGTCATGCCGCGGACGTCGAGTGTGGTGGTGTCTGCCATGTGGCCAATCCAGCACCGCCGGGGGCTTGCCCGCAAGCCCGACGCGCCCCAGCCTTGGAGCCATGCGCATCGGGGTGGATCTGGGCGGCACGAAGATCGAGGTGGTGGCGCTGGATGCGGCTGGGCTGATCCGGCTGCGCCGGCGCCGACCCACCCCGCCCGACTATCCCGGCGTCATCGCCGCCATCCATGGCCTGGTGACCGAAGCCGAGGCAGAACTGGGCGCGACCGGCACGGTGGGCATCGGCATCCCCGGCAGCCTTTCGCCGCAGACCGGGCTGGTGCGCGGGGCCAATTCCACCTGGCTGAATGGCGGGCGGCTGGATGTGGACATCGCCGCCGCGCTGGGGCGCCCGGTTCGGCTGTCCAATGACGCGAATTGCCTGGCGCTTTCCGAGGCGGCGGATGGGGCGGGGGCAGGGGCCTCCAGTGTCTTCGCCGTGATCCTTGGCACGGGGGTGGGCGGCGGCGTGGTGATCGGCGGGCGGCTGGTCGAGGGCTTCAACCGCATCGGCGGCGAATGGGGCCATAACCCGCTGCCCTGGATGACGGCGGAGGAGCATCCCGGCCCCGCCTGCTGGTGCGGCAAGCGCGGCTGCATCGAAGCCTTCCTCTGCGGCCCCGCGCTGGCCGCCGATGCCGATGGCCCGGACGCGCGCGATGCCAGCGGCCTTGTTGCGCGCGGCGACGCGGCGGCCCGCG
>LNFM01005617.1_pt1 | contig 21512 bp, 18 predicted proteins | sample 596031 | NCBI WGS metagenome assembly LNFM01 (sample SAMN04254537, study PRJNA301005) | activated carbon metagenome | isolation source: dual media filters at the Ann Arbor, Michigan drinking water treatment plant | place: USA: Ann Arbor
GGGTCCTGAGTCGGACACTCCCTGGATTGTAACGTGTCGTTGCCGCTGCTGGCGATTTGCCGGCCCTCTTCAATCTTTCCCCGGACACTCCTGCGCGACGACGGGGAATTCAGAACGGCTCCTTGTAAGGCCGCAGGTCGATCTCGTGGGTCCAGGCGCTGCGGTGCTGGCGGTGCAGGTGCCAGTAGCTGTCGGCGATCGCGTCGATGTTCAGCAGACCGTCCGGCCCGGCCTTTTCGACACGGTCGGGCATGCGCGAGAGCAGACGCTCGCCCTCGATGCCGCCGTCGATGATGGCATGCGCGACGTGGATGCCCTGCGGCCCGAACTCGCGCGCCATCGACTGCACCATCAGCCGAAGCCCGCCCTTGGTCGCATTGAAGGCGGCGAAGCGCGGCCGGCCGCGCAGCGAGCCCGAAGCGCCGGTGAAGATCACGGTGCCGCGTCCCAGCGGCGTCAGGCGGCGCATGGCTTCCCGGCCAAACAGGAAGCCGGCGAAGCAGCCGACCCGCCACGACTCCTCGAAATGCTGCGCCGTCATCTCGCGGAAATCGACGGCGGCGTTGTTGCCCATGTTGAACACCAGCAGGTCGGCGGGCGCGCCGTCCGCATCGTCGGCCATCGCCTTGTCGAGCAGCGCGACGACCTGGTCTTCCCGGGTGCCATCGACCACGACCGCGGTCGCCGCGCCGCCGGCCTCGCGAATCCCCTGCACGACCTTGTCGATCTTCGGTCCGGTGCGGCCGGCCACCAGCACGTGATATCCCTCTTTCGCAAAGCGGCGGCTCGCGGCTGCGCCCAGGCCGCGTTCGGCGCCCACGCCCAGCACCACCGCCTTCGTCTTCTTCGCCATGTTCGCTCCTCGCAACGCCGTTGCACGGAACTTGCGGTGCCTCAGGCCCCTTCGCTACGGTCGCTCGCATGAAATTAGCTCCGTACCCCATGATCGACCTCGACCTCGCGGCGCCGCTCGATCGCCATCCCGCCACCGTGCTGTCCGACTGGATCGACTGGAACGGCCACATGAACGTGGGCTACTACGTCGTGGCCTTCGACAAGGCGACGGACACGCTCTGCCAGCAATTCGGCTGTGGCTGGGAATATACGCGCGACAAGATCGGCATGACCTTCGTGCTCGAGGCGCACGTGACCTACGATCGCGAGGTCAAGGAAGGCGACGGCTTGCGGATCACGACGCAGATCCTCGACCACGATGCCAAGCGGCTCCACTTCATCCACATGATGTATCATGCGGAGGAAGGCTATCTCGCCGCCACCAACGAACTCATGCTGATGAACATCGACTATCAGACCCGCCGCTCGGCGCCGTGGCCCGGCTTCGCCATGGAGCGCATCGAGAAGCTCGCGGCGGCCCACGCCACCCTCCCCCGTCCGGCGCAGGCCGGTCGCCTCATCGGAATCAAGAAGAAGTAACAGCGTCCATGCTTCAGTCCCTGCCGTACGAACTTCCCGAACTCGTCACCCGCGCCCCGCTCGATACCCACCGCTCGACCGTCGTCCCGGAATGGGTCGACTGGAACGGCCACATGAACGTGGCCTTCTACGTCACCGCCTTCGACCAGGCGTCCGGCGCCTTCATGCGCAACATGGGGCTGGGCCGCCGCTACGTCGACGGCAAGCTCGGCATGACCTTCGTGCTCGAGACCCACGTCACCTACGACCGCGAGCTCCGGGAGGGCGCGCCGCTGCGCTTCACCACCCAGCTGCTCGCGCGCGACGCCAAGAAGGTCCATCTCTTCCATGAGATGTATCATGCCGAGCAGGACTACCTGGCGGCGACCAACGAGACGATCGTGATGAACATCGACTACGGCTCGCGCCGCTCCGCGCCCTGGCCGGTGCCGGTGGCGGAACGGCTCGACGCGATTTGGGAGACCCACAAGCTCCTGCCCAAGCCGGCCAAGGCCGGCCGGGTCATGGGTCTCTCCAGGCGATGACGGTTGGCGAGGTGATCCCGACCACGCCTCGCCTGGCCCTCCGAAGCCGCACCTAAACGAAATAAACGAAACAACTATGCGCCGAGGGGAGCGATTTCCGGATTGTGGTAATCGGGTACCGTCTCGAAGGATGGGCAACGGACGCGGTGCTCGTGCCCATGCTTCGAGACGCGCTCCTGCGGAGCGCTCCTCAGCATGAGGTTGGTCGTGCGATTCGATTGCGTTCGGAGACGCTAGTCGCCCGCAAGCTTCGAGAGTGCCTCGCCGCTGAGGCGATAGGGCAGCCAGTTACGGATCCAGCGATAGCCCAGCCGCTCGTAGAAGCCGCGCGCCGGGTTCCAGTCGAGTACGTTGAGGTCGATGCGCTTGTAGCCTTTGTCCGCGCATTCGCGGGCGAGGCCCTGCATCAGCGCGCGCGCCACGCCACCGCGACGTTCCTCCGGCACCACCCAGATGTCCTCGATGAAGATGCCCCGCGCGGCAGTCCACACCGAGTAGTTGAAGGTATAGAGCGCGAAGCCCACGGGCCTGGTCCCGCGCTCGGCGATCAGGGCGGCGAATTGCGGATTCTCGCCGAACCCGTCGCGCGCCAGAGTCTGTGGTGTCGAGCCGACGGCGTCGGGCTCGTCCTCGTAGGTCGCGAGATCGACCGAGAAACGATGCAGCGTGTCGACGTCCTCGACCGTCGCCGGCCGCACGACGAGCTTTTCCGGATCAGACGGCAAGATACCCTCCATCGACCGGCAGGATGGCGCCGGTGATGTAGCTTGCCGCGTCCGAGCACAGGAACACCACCGGCCCGGCCAGCTCCTCCGGTTGCCCCACGCGCTTCATCGGCACGTGGGCGAGGAAGCCTTCCAGCTTCTTCGGATCGGCGCGCGTCACCTCGGTCATCGCCGTGGCGATGATGCCCGGCGCCAGCGCGTTCACCCGCACGCCGTCGGGCGCCAGCTCCGTCGCGAGCGCCCGCGTGAACTGGGCCAGCGCGCCTTTCGAGACCGGATAGACACCGCTGCCGGCCGGCGCGATGAAGGAGTTGATCGAGGCGATGTTCACGATGCTGCCCTTGGTGTGCTTGAGCTGCTCGATGAACGCCATGGTGACGTTGAACGGCCCCTGGACGTTCACCTCCATCGTGCGTTCCCAGCGCGCCCGGCCGTCCGGTTCCGTCAGGCCGCCGCGCAGGAAGATGCCGGCATTGTTGACCAGGATGCTGATTGGGCCGACCAGCAGGGAGACGTCCTGCGCCAGCCTGGTGCAGCTCTGCTCGTCGGTGACGTCGAGCGCGTGACCGCGCGCCTCGCCGCCCGCCTTGACGATGCTGTCGGCGATCGCACGCGCCGCCTCGAGATCGACGTCGGTGACGATGACGCGCGCGCCCGCCGCCGCGAGGCCGCGCGCGATGGCGGCGCCGTTGCCGCGGCCGGCGCCGGTGACCAGAGCCAGCCGGCCGGTGAGCATGCCCTTCATGTTTCCTCCATCGTCTCGCGCGCCGCCCTCAGCGCCTCGCGCAACACCGCCTCGTCGCCCACGTGGTTCGCCAGCAGGAGAATCAGCCGCGCGTCGAAGGCGCGGCACTGCTCTTCGCTGAGATCCCGATGCGCGTCGACGATCGCGTTGTAGACATCGTCGGGGCGCGCAAGATTCAGCGTGCGGCGCAGCGCGCCGGTCGTGATGTCGGCCATCGCGATCTCCTTCAGCCGTTGCCCGTCGCCCGCCTGATCGCCGCGGCGATCGCGGCCGCATCGAAGCGACGCCAGCGGGCGGCAACGTAACGGTCCGGCCGGATCAGGTAGGTCGTCCCCGCCCTGCCATCGTAGCGCTGGCGGGCGAGCCCGTCGCCCGCAATCCGGACACAGGTCACGCCGGACGGCAGGTCGCCGACCGGCACGTCCGTTTCGCCGAAGGTCAGCAGGGTGAAGCCCGGGCCCAGGCGGTCGATCAACCATCCGCTGCCGTCCCGCCCGACCGGCGCATCGAGCATCGCCCGGCCGGGCCCCGGCCCGCGCAGCCAGTCGGCGTCGCCGTCCGGCGTATCGAGCGGCGAGTCCGGCTGGACGGTCGGCACCGACAGGCGGCCACTGTTGATCAGCGCGCGGGCGAAGGGAAAGTCGCGCGCCAGCGACAGCGTGGCGTCGCGAAAGACGCGCGACGCGTGGAACTTCGGCGTGATGAAATCCGTGCTGCGCGTCGAGTTCAGGATGTTTTCCTGCGCCGCCGCGCGCCGTTCGCTGCAGTAGCTGTCGAGCAGCGACACCGGCGCGGTCTTCGCCAGGACCATCGCCAGCTTCCAGGCAAGGTTGTCGACATCGGCGATGGCGCCGTTGCCGCCGCGCGCGCCGAACGGCGAGACGACATGCGCGGCGTCACCCGCGAAGATCACGCGGCCGTGGACGAAGCGCTCCATCATGCGGCAGGTGAAGGTGTAGACGCTGGTCCACTCATGCTCCCAGCGCGCCTCGGGACCGAACATCTGGCGCAGCCGCCGGTCGATGTTCTCCGGCTTCTTCTCCTCCTCCGGATCGGCGTCGCTGCCGAGCTGGAAGTCGACGCGCAGCACGTTGTCGGCCTGGCGGTGCAGCAGCACGGAGTTGGTCGGATGAAACGGCGGGTAGAACCAGAAGCGCCGCTCCTTGGGCAGCTCGCTCAGCAAACGGATGTCGGAGATCAGGAAGCGGTCGTGGAAGACCTCGCCGGGATAGGGCAGGTCCATCAGGTGACGCACGGTGCTGCGCACGCCGTCGCAGGCGACCAGCCAGTCGGCCTCGAGCGTATAACGACCGTCCGGCGTCTCGACCTCGACCGCGACGCCGTCAGGGCCTGGCGTGACCGCGAGGACCTTGTTGCGGAAGCGCATCTCGATCAGCGAGTCCGCGAGGCAGCGCTCGTAGAGATACTCCTCCACGTAATATTGCTGCAGGTTCACGAAGGCCGGGAACTTGTGGCCGGGCTCGGGCTGCAGGTTGAAGCGGAAGACCGGCTTGTCGTGGAGATAGACTTCACCCTGCTCCCAGGTGATGCCCTTCTCCACCATGCGGTTCGCGACGCCGAAGCGATCCCAGATTTCGAGGCTGTGCTTGGCCTGGCAGATCGAGCGGCTGCCGAGACTCACCGTATCGTCCTCGTCGAGAATCACCGACGGCACGCCGCGCCGTGCGAGCGCCAGCGCCAGCGTAGGACCGGCCATGCCGGCGCCGACGATCACCACCGGCCGGCGCGCGCCCTTGCCATCGAGTTCGGCGGGCCGGCTGTAGGGATAGGGGTGGTAAGTGTATGACGACACGAATTGTCATCCCGAGCGAAGCGAGGGACCCTTGGGGGTCAGGAAAGGTCCCTCGGCCTGCGGCCTCGGGATGACAGGAAAAGTGTCACTCCCGCTCCAGCGCCGCCCACATCTCGATGTCGCGCTCGGCGGTCCAGATGCGCGGATGGTCGAGGCCCTTGGCCTCGTCGTAGGCGCGGCTGACGTCGAACGGCATGCAGTGCTCGAAGATGACCCAGTTGCCGTAACGCGGCTGCAGCGCCGCCATCGCCTTATCGTAGGCCACCTTCAGCGAGTCGCCGGCCTCGGCACTCTTCTCCACGACCTTGTAGAGGTCGCTCAGGAAGGCCTGGGTTCCGGCGATGCCTTCCTCGACCGGGCCCGCTCCTATCAGGGCGTCGCCCCGGCCGGGCACCAGCGCCTCGGCCTTGAGGTCGCGAAGCTTCTGCAGGGTCTCCGGCCAGTCCTTGTAGTGCGCGTCGCCGCAATAGGGCGTGGCGCCGTACTCGACGAGGTCGCCGCTGAACAGGGTGCGCTCCTCGGGCAGCCAGACGATCGTGTCGCCCTTGGTGTGGCCGCGGCCGGCATGGATGATGTCGACCTGCAGCTTGCCCAGCCACAGGGTCATGCGGTCGCTGAAGGTGATGGTGGGCCAGGTCAGGCCCGGGATGGTCTCCGCCGCCTGGAACAGGCGCGGGAAGCGCTGCAGCTCGGACTTGTAGTCCTGCGCACCGCGCTCGACGATCATGTCGCGCGTGGCTTCGCTGCAGATGATGTGCTCGGGCGCGTAGCCGCTCGCGCCCAGCACGCGCACGGCGTGATAGTGCGACAGCACCACGTACTTGATCGGCTTGTCGGTGACGGTGCGGATCCGCTCGATCACCTGCTCCGCCATCTTCGGCGTCGCCTGCGCATCGATCACCATGACCGCGTCGTCGCCGATCACGATGCCGGTATTGGGATCGCCCTCCGCAGTGAAGGCGTAGGCGTGCTCGGACAAACGGCTGAAGGTGATTTTCTTGTCCGTCATATCCGCCTGCGAGGCGAACGCCTTGGCCATCGATATCTCCCCGGTTGTCGCTCGACGCGAACCTATGCAGCGTGCGGCGCCTAAGTCAAAGCGCAGCTATTCACAGGTGGATCAGTCGGCGCCGTACTTGTGATAGGTCGCGCGATCACCGGTCCGGATGGTGACGTCGAACGCATCGCCCTCGCGTTCCATCCGGAGCTTCACCACGGAGCCCGCCGGGCCGATCGCCCAGAGTTTGCGATAGAAGTCGGCCACATCGTCGAGCACCTCGCCGTTCAGCGCGTGCAGGATGTCGCCGCGTTGCAGGCCGGCGCGATCGGCGGGCCCGCCGTCGGAAATACCACCGACCACGAGCTGGCCCATATGTTCGACCGTATAGATGCCGAGCCACGGGCGCGGCGGCGTCGACAGGCGGCCTGTGGAGACCAGCTCCCCGAAGATCGGCTTCAGCCGGTTGATCGGCACGTACATGTTGCCGGGGAACGCCGGCGAACCCGGGCCCAGCGCCTCCTGCACCAGCAGCGAGCCGACCCCGAGGAGCGCGCCGTCCTGGCCGATCAGGGCCGAGCCGCCCCACAGCGGATAGGCCGGCACGGTGAAGATGGCGCTGTCGAGCAGATATTCCCAGTAACCGGCGAACTCGCGTCGGCCGGCGACCTTGACCTTGAGCGCCGCCTTCTCGCCACCGAGGCCCGCCACATAGGCCTCGCCGCGCAGCGTAAGGGAATCGGAGTCGCCGAACGGCATCGGCTTCAGCGGGACCGGACTCTCGGTCCGCACCAGCCCGAAGCCGCTCTCATAGTCGTAGCCGACGATGCGGGCGGCCGTCTCGTTGCCCTCGATGTCGGTGATCGTCACCGTGTCGGCTTCCATGATGAGATAGCCGATGGTGAGCACGAGGCCCTCCTCGTCGACCAGGATGCCGTGACCTTCACGCTCCGTGCCCAAAGTCTGGGCCGAACGGCGGCTTTCCGGAATGGTGGTCTTGACGCCGACCACGGCGGGCAGCGCCGCTGCGACCTGGGGCGGCAGGTTGGAGCCACCGCCGGGAGTGCGGGCGACCACGCCCTCGTCGCCGGGGGGAGGCCAATGGCCCGACCCGTTTGCGGAACCGTTCAACCCTCGGGCCATCCGCTCACCTCCGCCGCGCACCACGCGCGTCCACAGTCTCGAAGATAGGCGTCCGCCCTCACGATTGCTATATGACGGTTCATGGCGCCCCCCGCCGATCCGTTCGAAATCACCGACGACCCCGCTCCGGCCGACCCGGTCCCGGCGAGGCGTGCCCTCGCGCCCACCGCCCATCTGGACGGGCTGAACGACGAGCAGCGCCAGGCCGTCACCCATGCCGGCGGCCCTTTGCTGGTCCTGGCCGGCGCCGGCACCGGCAAGACCCGCGTGCTGACCACCCGCATCGCCCATCTGCTGCTCACCGGCCAGGCCCGCCCGTCGCAGATCCTCGCCGTCACCTTCACCAACAAGGCGGCGCGCGAAATGCTGGACCGCGTGGCGAGCCTGATCGGCGGCGCGGCCGACGGGATGTGGCTCGGCACCTTCCACGCCATCGGCGTACGGGTGCTGCGCCGCCATGCCGAGCTGATCGGCCTCAAGAGCAACTTCACGATCCTAGACACCGACGACCAGACGCGGCTGATCAAGCAGTTGCTGCAGGCCGAGGGGATCGACGACAAGAAATGGCCGGCGCGGATCCTGTCCGGGATCATCCAGCGCTGGAAGGACCGCGCGCTGACGCCGGAGAAGGTGTCGGGCGACGACGCCGGTGAGTTCGCCAACGGCCGCGCCGCCGACATCTACCGCCAGTACCAGGAGCGCCTCGCCGAGGTGAATGCCGTCGATTTCGGCGATCTGGTGATGCACTGCGTGACCCTGTGGCAGAAGCATCCCGACATCCTGGCAGTCTACCACCGCCGCTTCCGGCACATCCTGGTCGACGAGTATCAGGACACCAACGTCGCGCAGTATCTCTGGCTCCGCCTGCTGGCGCAGGGCACGCAGGACGTCTGCTGCGTCGGCGACGACGACCAGTCGATCTACGGCTGGCGCGGCGCCGAGGTCGGCAACATCCTGCGCTTCGAGAAGGATTTCCCGGGCGCCACCATCGTGCGGCTGGAGCGCAACTACCGCTCGACGCCGCATATCCTGGCCGCCGCGTCCCACCTGATCTCGCACAACGAGGGCCGCCTCGGGAAGACGCTGTGGACCGACACCAAGGAGGGCGAGCGCATCTCGCTGCGCGGCGTCTGGGACGGCAACGAGGAAGCGCGCACCATCGGCGAGGAGATCGAGGCGCTGCAGCGCGACAAGCACAGGCTGGCGCAGATCGCCATCCTGGTGCGCGCCAGCTTCCAGACCCGCGAGTTCGAGGAACGCTTCATCACGATGGGCCTGCCCTATCGCGTGGTTGGCGGTGCCCGCTTCTACGAGCGCCAGGAAATTCGCGATGCGCTGGCCTATTGCCGCGTCACCATCCAGCACGACGACGACCTGGCCTTCGAGCGCATTTACAACACGCCGCGGCGCGGTCTCGGTGAGTCGGCGCTGCGGACACTGCGGCTGATCCAGCGCACGCAGAAGATCTCGCTGTTCGAGGCGACGCGGCGCGCGCTGGAGACCGACGAGCTGAAGGCGCGGCCGCGCAAGGCGCTGGGCGACCTGATCCGCAACTTCGAGCGCTGGCGCGCGATGCTCGACGGCATGGACCATGTCGAGGTGGTCGAAACCATGCTCGACGAATCGGGCTACAGCGACATGCTGCGCCTCGATCGCTCACCCGAGGCCGAGGGCCGGATCGATAACCTGAAGGAATTCGTCAACGGGCTACGGGAGTTCGACAACACCCTGCCGGCCTTCATGGAGCATGTCGCGTTGCTCACCGACATAGCGTCGCGCGACGACACCGACATGGTGAGTTTGATGACCCTGCATGCCGCCAAGGGACTGGAGTTCGACACGGTGTTCCTGCCGGGTTGGGAAGAGGGTCTGTTCCCCAACCAGCGCGCACTCGACGACAAGGGGCTTGCGGGTCTCGAGGAGGAACGCCGGCTGGCCTATGTCGGGCTGACGCGGGCGCGCAAGCGGGCCTATGTCTCCTTCGCGGCCAACCGCCGTGTATTCAACCAGTGGCAGGCGGCCATCCCGTCGCGCTTCCTGCGCGAACTGCCGCCCGCCCAGCTCGCCCAGAGCAGCGACGCCGGCCTTTATGCCACCTACTCCGCCGGCCACCATGGCGGGCTGCGCGACCAGGCCAGCGGCTTCGAGTACGAGAGCCTGGGCGTCCCCGGCCGCCGCGGCCGCTACCGCGACGAGACGGCTGACGATCGGCGCGCGACCGAAGGCGACCGGGTCGATCTCAGCATCGGCCAGCGCGTTTTCCACCAGAAGTTCGGCTACGGTCTCATCGTCGCCGTAGACGGTAACAAACTTGACATAGAATTCGAAAAAGCCGGCCCTAAGAAGGTGCTCGACAGTTTCATCGAAGCTGCCTGATCAAGAACCGCAGGAGAGAAATCCCATGTTCCGCCGCTCCGCCCTTGCCCTCGGCTCCGCCCTGGGTGTCGTGCTCGCTTCCGGCGCCGGCTTAGCCCAGACCGGCAAGGTGACGGTCGTCACCTCCTTCTCCAAGGACGTCACCGACCCGATCAAGAAGGCCTTCGAGAAGGCCGTGCCGGGCGCCACGCTGGAAGTGCAGAACCGCAACACCAATGCCGGCGTGAAGTTCATCGAGGAGACCAAGGGCAACAACCAGGTCGACCTGTTCTGGGCCTCCGCGCCCGACGCCTTCGAGGTCCTGAAGGGCAAGAAGCTGCTGTCTGCCTACAAACCCAAGGCCACCGGCATCGCCGAGAAGGTCGGGTCCTATCCGGTCAACGACAAGGACGGCTTCTATTCCGGCTTCGCCGCCTCCGGCTACGGCATCATGTGGAACGAGCGCTACGTGAAGGCCAACAAGCTGCCGACGCCCAAGGACTGGCAGGATCTGGCGCAGGCGCCCTACTTCGACCATGTGTCGATTTCCGCCCCGTCGCGCTCGGGCACGACGCATCTCACGATCGAGACGATCCTGCAGGGCGAAGGCTGGGACAAGGGCTGGCGCACGACCAAGGAGATCGCCGGCAACCTGCGCACGGTCACCGATCGTTCGTTCGGCGTGCCGGAAGCCGTGAACTCCGGCCAGGTCGGCTACGGCGTCGTGATCGACTTCTTCGCCTTCTCCTCGCAGGGCGCAGGCTTTCCCGTGAAGTTCGTGTACCCGTCGGTGACGACCCTGGTGCCGGCCAATGTCGGCGTCGTCGCCAACGCGCCGAACAAGGCCGGCGCCGAGGCCTTCATCGAGTTCCTGCTGTCGCCCACGGGCCAGGAAGTCCTGCTCGAGCCGACGATCCGTCGCCTGCCTGTGCGCCCCGAAACCTACGCCAAGGCCCCGGCCGATTATCCGAACCCCTTCAAGGACAAGAACCTCCAGGGGCTGCTGACCTTCGACGCCGAGCTGTCGGAAAAGCGCACTGCCGCCGTCGACACGCTGTTCGACCAGCTCATCACCTTCCAGCTCGAGCCGCTCAAGGCCGTGACCAAGGTGCTGCATGAGGTCGATGCGGCGCTGGCGAAGAAAGACAACGCCCAGGCGCGCGCGCTGGCCAAGGAAGCGCGCGACCTGATCGCCGCCATGCCGATCACCGCGGCGCAGGCCGCCTCGCCCGAGATCAAGGCGGCCTTCACGGGCGGCAAGGAAAAGTCGTCGCGCCAGGCCGAGCTGGAGCAGCAGTGGGCGGCCTTCGCCAAGGAAAAGTACGCCGCCGCCAAGGCCAAGGCCGATGAGGCGCTGAAGCTGGCGCGCTAGTGCGGAGCGCCTATTCCCGACCTCCCCATTCAAATGGGGAGGTGCCCGCGCCTTATGCGGGCGGAGGGGTCATCGCTTTGGGGGTCACCGAGTATGACCCCTCCGCCCCTGATTACAGGGGCACCTCCCCATTTGAATGGGGAGGCGGGCCTTGAGAGGCCAATACCTCCTCGCCCTGGCAATCGCGCTGTTCCTCGGAGTCTTTCTGATCGTGCCGGTGGCGACGGTGGTCTACGTCGCCTTCACTGAAAAAGGCGGCGGCGGGCTGACGCTCGTGAATTTCCTCGACTTCGGGCGCACCGACCTGTTCGTGCGCTCGTTCTGGAACTCGGTCTACGTGTCGGCGATGACGGTCGTGTGGGCGTCGGTCCTGGCGCTGCCGCTGGCCTATCTCACCACGCGCTTCGAGTTCCGCGGCGCCATGCTGGTCCAGACGCTGGGCTTCCTGCCGCTGATCATGCCGCCCTTCGTCGGCGCGGTGGCGATGCAGCTCCTGTTCGGCCGCAACGGCTCGGTGAACCTGCTACTCGACGAATGGTTCGATTTCAAGATCGGCTTCATGGAAGGGCTGAACGGCGTCATCTTCCTGCAGGCCATCCACTACTTCCCGTTCATCCTGGTCAACCTCTCGGCGGCGCTGCGCAACATCGACCGCAGCATGGAGGAGGCCGCCCAGAACCTGGGCTCGCACGGGCTGCGGCTGTTCCGCCGCATCGCCCTGCCGCTGGCCCTGCCCGGCTACATCGCTGGCGCCAGCCTGGTGTTCGTGAAGGTGTTCGACGACGTGGCGACGCCGCTGCTGCTGAACGTCAAGGAGATGCTGGCGCCGCAGGCCTATCTGCGCATCACCTCGATCGGCATCGACGATCCGATGGGCTACGTGATCTCCGTCGTGCTGATCCTCGTTGCCGTGGCGACCATGTGGGCGACGGCGCTTGTCATGAAGGGCAAGGACTACGCCACGACCCAGCGCGGCGGCGGCGGCCTCGCGCGGCGCAAACTGCGGCCGCGCGAACAGGCGCTGGCCTATGCCGTCGTATTCTTCATCCTGGCGCTGGTGCTGGCGCCGCATGTCGGGCTGGTGCTGCTGTCCTTCGCCACGGTCTGGTCCTTCAGCCCCCTGCCCGACGGCTACACGCTGGCCCACTACACGCGCGTGCTGGGCGACAGCTCGGTCTACATCAAGAACACCCTGCTCTATGCCGGCCTCGCCGCCACCATCGACGTCGTGATCGGCGGCGCCATTGCCTACCTTGTCCTGCGCACACGCCTGCGCGGGCGCCAGTGGCTCGACTGGGCCGCCAGCACCGCACTCGCGGTGCCCGGCGTCGTGCTGGGCATCGGCTATCTGCGCGCCTTCTACGGCGTGAACCTTCCCGACGGCACGCCGCTCGCCACCCTGTGGATCGTGATCGTGCTGGCCATCGCCATCCGCCGCCTGCCCTACGCGCTGCGTGCGGCCTATGCCGCCCTGCAGCAGATCTCGATCTCGCTGGAGGAAGCGGCGGAGAATCTCGGCGCCACCAAGGCGCGCACGGTACGGCGGGTCGTGATCCCGTTGATGACCGGCGGGCTCCTTGCGGGATTCGTCACCAGCTTCGCAACGGCCGCGGTCGAACTGTCGGCCGTGCTTATTCTGGTGCAATCCAATTCGGACGCGCCGCTCGCCTACGGGCTCTACGTGTTGATGCAGACCCCGGCGGGACGCGGCGCCGGCGCCGCGCTGGGCGTGATCGCCGTGCTCATCGTGGCGGTTTGCATGTGGCTGTCGCAGCTCGCGGCCGATCGCTCGCAACGGGCCCGGGGGCTCGATATATGACGGGAATGACCATGTCGAAGCCGGCCCGGGCCGTGGGCATCGAGATAACGGGGGTCAACCTCTCCTACGGTGCGACGCATGTGCTGAAGGACGTCGCCCTCTCGATCCGGCCGGGCGAATTCTTCGCCTTCCTCGGCCCCTCGGGCTGCGGCAAGACCACGCTCCTCAGGCTGATCGCGGGCTTCGCCCAGGCGCAGACCGGCAAGGTGCTGCTCGACGGCCAGGACGTGGCGCCGCTGCCGCCGTGGAAACGCGACGTCGGCATGGTGTTCCAGAGCTACGCGCTGTGGCCGCACATGACCGTGGCGAAGAACGTCGCCTTCGGGCTGGAGGAACGCCGCCTGCCGCGCCGCGAGATCGACCGGAGGGTCGCCGAGGCGCTCGATCTGGTCGGCCTTTCCGCCTTCGCCGAGCGGCGGCCCGCGCAGCTTTCGGGGGGTCAGCAGCAACGCGTGGCCGTGGCGCGCACCATCGCCATCGAGCCCAAGGTGCTGCTGCTCGACGAGCCGCTGTCCAACCTCGACGCCAAGATGCGGGTCAGCGTGCGCCGCGAGCTGCGGTCGCTGCAGCAGCGGCTCGGCCTCACGACGATCTTCGTGACCCACGACCAGGAGGAGGCCAACACGATCTGCGACCGCATCGCCGTGATGGACGCCGGCACGGTCCAGCAGGTCGGCACACCGATGGAACTCTACGAAAACCCGGCGAACCTGTTCGTCGCCAACTTTTTGGGCTCAGCCAATATTCTGGACGAGCGCGCCGGCGTGCCGATTCCCGCCGGAAAGCGCCTGGTGTTCCGGCCGCAGCACGCCGCACTGACGTCGCCCGAAGGCGCGCCCCTGCGCGGGCCGGTCACGCATCGCGAATTCCTCGGCGCGACCGTCCGCTATGCCGTCCGCATCGGCGAGAGCGAGGTGCTGATCGAGACGCCGTTCCAGTCGGGCAACGAAATGCGCAGCGTGGGCGATCAGGTCGGCGTGGACTTGCCGCCCCGGCGCATGCTCTTCCTTCCGGCATGAGCATGAGCACAGTACGCAAGGCGGGCTTCGTCGCGCCGGCGACGCAGCGCGCCGATTGGGAAATCCTCCTGGAAGAACGGCTGGCCGAGGAAGGCTTCATCGTCGCGAGTTGCGAAGTCTCGCGCGACGGCCCCTGGCGAATCGACATTTTCGGTGAAGGTGACGAAGCACTGGTCGAGGCGGCGATCGAGGCCGCGGCGCGGGCGCTCGGCCTTGATGTGCCTCGTTGGGCCTGGGAGGAACTGCCCGACATCGACTGGGTGGCCGAGAACCAGCGCTCCTTCCGGCCCTTTGCCGTCGGGCCCTTCTGGGTGCATCCGTCGCATGTGATGGACGGCCGTCCCGAAGGCCTGTTGCCCCTGCGCATCGATGCCGGGCTGGCGTTCGGCACCGGCACGCACGCCACCACCCGCGGATGTCTCGAGATGCTGGCGACCCTAGATCCGGCCGAGACGGTCAACGCGGTCGACGTGGGATGCGGCAGCGGCATCCTGGCCATCGCGATGGCCAAGCTGTGGGATCGGCCGGTGATCGGCGGCGACAACGATGCGGAAGCCGTTGAGGTCGCGCGTGAGAACGCGGTGCTGAACGGCGTCCCGGAGCTTTGCTCCTTCTTCGTTTCCCCGGGCCTTCAGGCCGACGAACTGGCGGGCCGCGCGCCCTACGACCTGATCGTGGCGAACATCCTGGCCGCGCCGTTGCTCGATCTCGCGGAGGCCTTCGGTGCGGCGGTGCGCCCCGGCGGGCGGGTGCTGCTGAGTGGCCTGCTGGTGGAGCAGGCGGCCGGCATCCTCGCCGGCTACGAGCGATGCGGTTTCGCCTTCGAGCGCCGGATCGACCTGGAGACGGGTGGCGCCTGGTGGCGCAGCCTGGTCCTGCGCCGGAGCTGACGCTCAAAACGAAAGGGCCGGCTTACGCCGGCCCCCTTACGCTTACGCTTACGCTACTCAACAGTCGGCTACGCCGCGCGGCGCAGATTCTGGTTTGCCGCAGTGACCTGCCCGCCGACATCGTCGAACCGCGGGGCGACGCCTTCGGCGGCCTCGCGGACCGCGAAGTTGATGTCGGCCCGGCACAGGCCGAGGTCGGACAGTTCACGGTCGGTCATGCGATGGAGCTGGGCCTCGGCGGCCCGCAGCTTGAGGTCGGCCTTGATCCCGCCGACGGCGCGATCATACAGACGGCCGAACCACAGGATCGCGTCACCCAGTGCATTCGCCAGCCATTCGGCACGCGCGTAGCGGGCGCGAAGCTCGAGCAGGTGGCGATCGTCGAGGGTGAAGCCGATCTTGGAATACGCGTTTCCCCCCGCCGGCGCAGTTTCGCTGGTCAGATCCTTAAAGGTCCGAATCGGCTGGGTCATCATGAGTCTCTCCTTCTATTGTGCGGCGCGATAGTCGATGCTGCACTGCACTCAGCAAATATAGAGCCTTCAGGCACAACAATAAGTGCGGACTCTGAAGGTTCGATATGCACTGAACGCATATCGACGCATCTTCAAGCATTTCGCATCTGCGAGAGCAATTTTATTACCCCGTTTGATCAGACCCATCGCCCCGCGTAGGGTCCCTCTCATCATGACGACTGCTCCCGACGACGTAATCGCCCTCCTCCGCCGCCGCGGCCGCCCCGCCGACCCCGTTGCCCTCGGAGACCTGATGCTCGGCGTTGCCGCGGCGCCCGAAAGCCTGTCCGGGCCGGAGTGGGTCGAGCTGGTCGACCCGGCGGCTGACGCCGAATTGACCAAAGCGCTGACTGCCTGGCGGGCAGAATTGGCGGCTGCCGATGACGGGCTGCAGGCGAGCCCGGCCCCGTCAGAGCGGCTGGCCAGTCTGCGCGCCGAACTGAAGCGCCGCGGGCTCGACGGCTTCGTGGTCCCCCGTGCCGACGAGCATCAGGGCGAATACGTGCCGCGCCGCGCCCAGCGCCTTGGCTGGCTGACGGGATTCAGCGGCTCGGCGGGCCTCGCCATCGTCCTGGCGCAGCGCGCGGCCATCTTCGTCGATGGCCGCTATACGCTGGCCGTGCGCGACCAGGTCGACGTCGAGGCGTTCGTGCCCCACCAGATTCCCGAACAGTCGGCCGAGCAGTGGATCGCCGATAACCTGCCCAAGGGCGGCAAGCTCGGCTTCGATCCCTGGCTGCAGACCGTCGACGGCTACGATCGCTTCGCCCGCGCCTGCCAGCGGGCGGGCGGCAGCTTCGTGCCCGTCGAGTCCAATCCCGTCGACGCCGTGTGGCGCGGCCGGCCGCCCGCTCCGCTCGCGCCCGTACTGCCGCATCCCGTTGAATTCGCCGGCGAGACCAGCGAGAGCAAGCGCGGACGGATTGCCTCGGCGCTCGCGGCCCGGAACGCCGATGTCGCGTTGATCACCGCCCCCGATTCGATCGCCTGGCTGCTGAACGTGCGTGGCGGCGACGTCCCACGCACCCCATTCGCACTGGGCTTCGCGCTGGTTCATGCCGACGGGCATGTCGATCTCTACATGGACCGCCGCAAGATCCCCGACCGTACCGTCTCCTGGCTGGGCAATGCCGTGACCTTGGCGCCCCCCGAGGAGTTGGCAAGCGCGCTCGACATGCTGGGCAAGCTCGGCAAGCGCGTCCTTCTCGAGCCCTCGACCGCGCCTTACTGGGCCGCGACCCGACTGCAGGCGGCGGGCGCGACGCTGGTTCGCGACGCCGACCCCATCGCTCTCCCCAAGGCCTGCAAGAACGCGGTCGAACTGGAAGGTATTCGCGTCGCCCACCGCCGCGACGGTGCCGCGGTCAGCCGCTTCCTGGAATGGCTCGATACCAGGTCCGGCGCCGGCAATTTGCGCGAGATCGAAGTGTCGGGCCGTCTGCAGGCGCTGCGCGAGGAAACCGGCAAGCTCCGCGATCTCAGCTTCGACACGATCTCCGGCGCCGGCGCCAATGGCGCCATCGTCCACTACCGCGCCTCGGAATCGTCGGAGCGCACGCTGGAGCCGGGCAGCCTCTACCTGGTGGACTCAGGCGGCCAGTATCGCGACGGCACCACCGACATCACCCGCACCGTCGCGGTCGGCACGCCCTCGCCCGAGATGCGCGACCGCTTCACGCGAGTGCTCAAGGGACATATCGCACTGGCCAGCGCTCGCTTTCCGGTGGGCACGACCGGCTCGCAGCTCGACGTGCTGGCGCGTTATGCGCTGTGGCAGGTCGGCCTCGACTACGATCACGGCACGGGTCACGGCGTCGGCGCCTATCTCTCGGTGCACGAAGGCCCGCACCGCATCTCCAAGATGCCGAACTCGGTCGCCCTGCAGCCCGGCATGATCGTCAGCAACGAGCCCGGCTACTACAAGACCGGCGCCTACGGCATCCGCATCGAGAATCTCGTGGCCGTGAAGGAGGTCGAGATCGAGGGCGCCGACCGCCGCTATCTCGAATTCGAGACGCTGACCCTGGCGCCGATAGACCTCGCCTGCATCGAGCCTTCCCTGCTGACCGAAGCCGAGCGGCAGTGGCTCAACGATTATCACCGCCGGGTGCGCGACACCGTCGGCCCGACCGTCGACGAAGCGACCCGCGGCTGGCTCGACAGGGCGACCCGTGCGATCTGAGCGAATAGGTAAAGAGCGCCAAGGCTGGAGCTATTCGCTCAGCGTCACCCACTCTTCTTCCGTCATCGTCTGGATGCCCAGTTCGGCGGCCTTGCGGGCCTTCGAGCCGGCGTTTTCTCCGACCACGACGAGGCTGGTCTTCTTTGAGACCGAATCGGTGACCTTGGCGCCCAGCTCCTCGGCGCGCGCCTTGGCGGCGTCGCGAGTCATGGTGGAAAGCTCGCCGGTGAAGACGACGATCTTGTCCTTCAGCTTGGCATCGGCGGCGATAACACGCCGCTCGACCGGCTGGACCGAGAGCTGCGTCAGCAGGTCCCGGATGATCTCGACATTGTGGCCCTCGCCGAAGAACGCGCTCATCGCGTCCGCCGTCGTGACGCCGATCTGCTCGACGTTGCACAGTCGGCCGTAGCTTGGCCCGACGGTCTCGGCGGCCTTCTCCTTCTTCGCGGGCTCGGGATGCCCCTCACGCTCCTTCACGGCCGCCAGCATCTCGGCCAGCCAGGTATCGGCATCGCCGTATTCCTGCGCCAGGATCTTCGCCGTGGCCTCGCCGATCAGGGGAATGCCGATCGCGTTGATGAAGCGGTCGAGCGAGATGGTGCGGCGCGCGTCGATGGCGGCCAGCAGGTTGCGCACGGAAAGATCGCCCCAGCCCTCGCGCTTCTTCAGGCCGGCTTCGTGCTCGTGCAGGCGGAAGATGTCGCCCGGCACCTTGAGCAGCCCATCGTTGAAGAAGTTCTCGATATGCGTGCCGCCCAGCCCCTCGATGTCGAAACAGTTGCGCGACACGAAGTAGCGCAGGCGCTCGACCTGCTGGAACGGGCATTCGAGCCCGCCGGAGCAGCGTCGCACCACGCCACCCTCCTCGGCCTTCACCTCGGTCTCAAGCGGACAGGGACAGTGTGTGGGAAACTGGTACTTGGCTGCATTCTTGGGTCGCTCGTCGGCGATGAAGCCCAGAACCTGCGGGATCACGTCGCCGGCGCGCTGGATCGTCACCATGTCGCCCACGCGCACATCGAGCCGTTCGATCTCGTCGGCATTGTGCAGCGTGGCGCGCGCCACCATGACGCCGCCGACATTCACCGGCTCGAGGTCCGCCACCGGCGTCAGCGCGCCGGTGCGGCCGACCTGGATGTTGATGCCGTTGAGGCGCGTGCGGGCCTGTTCGGCGGGAAACTTATGCGCTGTCGCCCAGCGTGGCGCGCGGCTCACGAAGCCCAGCCGCTCCTGCCAGTCGATGCGGTCGACCTTGTAGACGACGCCGTCGATGTCGTAGGGCAGCGACGGCCGCTCAACGCCGATCTTTTCGTAGAAGGCGCGCACTTCGTCCGGCGTGCGGCAGAGCTCCGTCAGGGGATTGGTCTTGAATCCCCAATCTCCCAGCAGCTTCAGATATTCGGTATGGGTCTTCCAGGCGCGCGGCTCCGCCTCGCCCCAGGCATAGGCAAAGAAGCGCAGGGGACGCTGCGCCGTGATGCCGGCGTCGAGCTGGCGCAGCGAGCCCGCCGCGGCGTTGCGCGGGTTGGCGAAGGTCTTCTCGCCCGCCTCCTCCTGCCTGCGGTTCATCTCCTGGAACGCCTTGCGCTCCATGTAGACCTCGCCGCGCACGTCGATCGACTTCGGGAACCCTTGCTTGCCGTGAGGCTTCAGCGTTTGCGGGATGTCCTTCACGGTGCGCAGGTTGGCCGTGACGTCTTCGCCAGTCGTGCCGTCGCCGCGCGTCGCGCCCTGCACGAACTCGCCATCCTCGTAGCGCAGGCTGATCGACAGCCCGTCGATCTTCGCCTCGCAGCTAAAGGCGATCTCGTCGTCGGGTCCGATATTGGTTTCCCGCTCCAGACCGCGGCGGACGCGGTCGAGGAACTCCTGCAGTTCCTCATCCGTGAAGCAATTGTCGAGCGACAGCATCGGCTTTGCGTGCTTCACCTTGGCGAAGGCCGTGGTGGGCGTCGGCGCGACCCTCTGGGTCGGGCTGAACATGTCGACGATCTGGGGGAACCTTGCCTCGATCGCCTTCAGCCGCTGGCGAAGCCTGTCGTAGTCCGCGTCCGAGATCTCCGGCGCGTCCTTCTCATGATAGAGCCTGTCGTGGTGGACGATCTCCTCGGCCAGCCGCTTGTGCTCGCTGCGCGCCTGCCGCTCGGTCAGCTTGTCGACCGCGAGCGCCGCCACGACCTTCGCCGCTCGGGACATCGTCGTCCTCCTAGTTTGCCGTCGCCAGCAGCCGGTCGGCCGCGGCGCGCGCCTCGACCGTCACTTCCGCACCCGACAGCATGCGCGCGATCTCCTCGCGGCGGCCCTGGGCGTCCAGCGCCACGACGTCCGTGCTGGCAGCCGTCCGGGTCGTGGTCTTGCGGATCAGCCAATGGCGGTCGGCCACCGCGGCGACCTGTGGTGAATGGGTGACGACCAGCACCTGGACGTCCTTCGCCAGCCGCTTCAGCCGTTCTCCGACGGCGGCGGCGGTGGCGCCGCCGATGCCGGAATCGACCTCGTCGAACACGATCGTCGGCGCGTCGCCCACCTTGGCGAGGCTGACCTTGAGCGCCAGCAGGAAGCGCGACAGCTCGCCGCCCGAAGCGATCCTGGCAATCGGCGCCGGCGGGGCACCGGGGTTGGTCGACACGGTGAACTGCACGCGATCGGTGCCGGCGGCCGACCACTCGGCTTCCGACAAGGGGGTCAGTTCGGTGACGAACCTCGCCCGTTCGAGCTTGAGGGGGGCCAGCTCGCCCGCGACCGCCTTGTCGAGCTTGGCTGCGCCCTTGCGCCGCGCGGCCGCCAGCGCCTCGGCCGCCGCCACAAAGGCCGCGCGTGCCGCCTTCGCCGCGGCCGCCAGTTTCTTCAGCCCGGCCTCGCCGTCGTCGAGCGCCGCGAGCTGGGCGGAGAATTTCTCGCTGAGCGCGGCGAGCCCGGCCACGGCGACATTGTGCTTGCGCGCGAGCGCCCGCAGCGCAAAGAGCCGCTCCTCGATCCTCTCGAGTCGTGCCGGGTCGAACTCCAGCGCATCGCGCGCCATCTCGAGCTGGGCCTGCGCTTCGGTGGCTTCGCTGAGCGCCCGATCGAGCGCCGCCAGCGGCGCCTCGAGCCGGCCATCGGCCTTGTCGGCATTGCGTTCGATCAGGCGATGCGCCGTGCGGAGGCTGGCGACCGCGCCGCGTCCCTGCTCCAGCTCGGCCAGCGCCTGGCTGACGGCTTCTCCCAGCGCGCTGCCGGCCCGCATCGACTGACGTTCGCCCGCCAGCGCTTCCTCGTCGTCGGCCTTCGGTGCCAGGGCATCGAGTTCCTTCACTGCATGGCGCAGGAATTCCTCGTCGCGCCGCGCCGCCTCGGCCGTCGCCTGCGCGTCGGCGTAAGCCTGCTCGGCGGTGCGCCAGGTCGTCCAGGCGGACGCAACGGCAGATGCCTGCTTCTCAAGACCGGCAAAAGCGTCGAGCGAACCACGATGTGTCGCCGTGTCGAGCAGGCCGTGCTGCTCCATCTGGCCCTGGATCTCGACCAGCGTGTCGCCCAGCCGGCGCAGCAGCGCGACCGAGGCGGGCTGGTCGTTGACGAAGGCACGCCCGCGCCCGTCGGCACCGATCATGCGGCGCAGCGTCAGGACATCATCCCCATCGAATCCCTGGTCGGCGAGGAGGGAGCGCGCCGGATGGTCGCGCGGCAGATCGAACGAAGCGGCGATCGAGGCCTGGGCAGCACCGCGCCGCACCGCCCCCGATTCGGCACGCGCGCCGAGCGCGAGGCCCAACGCGTCGATCAGGATCGACTTGCCGGCGCCGGTCTCGCCGGTCAGGGCGCCCAGGCCGCCGACATGGGCGAAATCGAGGTCGAGCTTCTCGATCAGCACGAAATCGCGGATCGAAAGCGTGGCGAGCATGCCGGACGGTCAGAAGATGCTGGAGAACCAGCCGCGCTTCTCGTCGGGCGGCCGTGTGCCCTCGCCGGTCATCAGGAAGTAGCTGTCCTGATACCA
>LNFM01007111.1_pt1 | contig 21500 bp, 22 predicted proteins | sample 596031 | NCBI WGS metagenome assembly LNFM01 (sample SAMN04254537, study PRJNA301005) | activated carbon metagenome | isolation source: dual media filters at the Ann Arbor, Michigan drinking water treatment plant | place: USA: Ann Arbor
ATGCAGGCCTACCGCTCCGACCAGTATCTGTGGTGGCAGGTGGCCGAATACACCTACGACAGCTTCATGATCCGCTCGCGCACCCGCGGCTGATGCGAGCTCGAAGCTGACCTGAACTTCAGCGGCAAAGAAATGGCCCGGCCTCGTGAGAGGCCGGGCATTTTTTAGCGTATGGTGCCGGACTGGATGGCGTAGCCCGCTCGTCCCCAAGGACGCCGAGACGAGGTCAGTTCTTTGTCGGTGGTCCAAGATCCAGCGGCGGCATCTCGATCTCCGGTACCTCGATCTTGATGGTAGTCGGATCGATGGTCGAGGCCACGCCTTTGTAGTGCATCACCATCGCGGGGAACGCGATGACAAGTCCGACCATGATGCACTGGATGATGACGAACGGCACCGCGCCCCAATAGATCTGGCCGGTTGTCACAGCATCCATGCGCTTTCCGGTGACGCGGTCGATGTAAGGCTCTTTTGGCGCCACCGATCGAAGATAGAACAAGGCGAACCCGAATGGTGGGTGCATGAACGACGTCTGCATGTTGACGCCGAGAATGACGCCGAACCAGATCAGGTCGATGCCGAGTTTTTCCGCCGCCGGCCCGAGCAGCGGGATGATGATGAAGGCCAGTTCGAAGAAGTCGAGGAAGAAGGCCAGAATGAAGACGAGTGCGTTGACGAAGATGAGGAAGCCGATCTGGCCGCCGGGCAGCGAGGTGAGCAGATGCTCGACCCAGACGTGGCCGTTCACGCCATAGAACGTCAGCGAGAAGACGCGCGCCCCGATCAGGATGAAGATCACGAATGCCGACAGCTTGGCGGTCGATTCGGTGGCCTGCCGGATCAGGTCCCAGCTCAACCGGCGCTTGGCGGCGCCGAGGATGAGCGCGCCAGCCGCGCCCATCGCGCCGCCTTCGGTCGGCGTGGCGATACCGATGAAGATCGTGCCTAGCACCAGGAAGATCAGGAACAGCGGCGGGACCATCACAAACGTCGTTTGCTGCGCCATCGCCGACAGGAAACGGAAACCGGTAAACTTGTGGAGCAGCCAGTTCACGACGGCGACGAAGAAGGCGAACAGGATGCCATTGAACATGCTGAGCACGACGTAATCGGCGCCGCGGGTTCCCGAATGCCGCATCATGAACCAGCCGAACACGCAGCTGGCGATGAAGAGGACGCCGAGCGACATCAGCCCGCGGCTGCCGTCGGGTTCGCGAAATCCGATCGCCTCCGGCGGCAGGCCGGGGGTTGCCTTCGGAAACAGCATCGACACCCCGAACGCATAGCCGGCATAGAGTGCGGCGAGCACCAGGCCCGGGATGAAGGCGCCCTCATACATGTCGCCGACCGACTTGCCGAGCTGGTCGGCCATCACGATCAGGACGAGCGAGGGCGGAATGATCTGCGCCAGCGTGCCGGAAGCGGCGATGACGCCGGTCGCGACCCGGCGATCGTAGCCGTAGCGCAGCATGATCGGTAGCGAGATCAGTCCCATCGAAATCACGGAGGCGGCGACGACGCCCGTCGTTGCCGCGAGCAGGGCGCCGACGAAAATGACGGCGTAGGCGAGGCCGCCGCGGATGGTGCCGAACAACTGTCCGATGGTGTCGAGCAGATCCTCGGCCATGCCCGATCGTTCGAGCACCAATCCCATGAACGTGAAGAAGGGAATCGCGAGCAGCGTGTCGTTGTTCATGACGCCGTAGACGCGTTCGGGAAGCGCTTGCAGGAAGTCGGGTCGGAATTCCCCGAGTTCGATGCCGACGACGGCAAAGATCAGTCCGACGGCGCCGAGCGAGAATGCCGCCGGATAGCCCAGCAGCAGGATGATCACCAGCGACGCGAACATGATCGGCGCCATGTTGGCGATGAGAAAAGCAGTCATCTGGTCCCCCTGAGATCGCGCCTGTCGATCAGCGTTTTTCGATCGCCTCGACGAGGTGTTCGACCTCGGCCTCGAGAGCACTCACCTGTGATGCGTGTGGATCGGGAATAAGCCCGCGCATGACCGCGATGCGCTTGATCAGTTCGGAGATGCCCTGAACGAGCAGGAACGCGAACCCGATGATGATCAGCGATTTGGCGGGCCACTGCGGCAGGCCGCCGGCATTGCCGGACTGCTCGTTGACTTCAACCGAGCGCATGAAGAACGGGCCGCCGGTGATGATCATGACGATGCAAAGCGGCATCAGGAAAAAGACGTGGCCGATGACGTCGACGATGTCGCGCCAGCGCTTGGAAAACAGGTTGTTCACGATGTCGATACGGATGTGTTCGTTGTCGAGCAGCGTCCAGGGCGAGCAAAGCAGGAAGACGATGCCGAACAGCACCCATTGCAGTTCCAGCCAGGAGTTCGAGGAAACGTCGAAGCCCTTCCGGATGATCGCGTTAACGGCGGAGATGATGATGGCGACCAGGATGAGCCACGCCAGGCGTTTGCCCGTCCACCGTGTGAACGCGTCGATTCCCTGACTCAGTCTTAAGAGCGATTGCAACGATGATCCTCCCCGCCTGCGCTTCTGCCGTCTTGACCGAGCCCGCTGGGGCGCAGCGGCTTATACTGCCGGGCTGCATGAAGCCCCCGCACCAAACCAGCGGGCGCAGCCGTCGTCAATTGGAAGTTTCTTGATACCGCAGGGGAATTAGCCCTGAGCGGCGAGGCCGTCCCTTCCGGTGGCGCCGGCCTGCCACGGCCGGCGCTCGCTATTGCTTCTGGATGCCGAAGTCCAGCAGGGGCGGCAGCTCGATTTCCGGTACTTCGATCCTGACCTTGTCCAGATCGACGTTCCGGGGCGTGTCGAGCAGAGCCGTCACCGTGATGGGAAAGGCGATGACGATCGCCACCATGATCGCCTGCAGGCCGATCCACGGCAGGGCGCCCCAATAGATGTCGGAACTCTTGATCTCCTTCGGAGCGACACCGCGCAAATAGAACAGCGCGAAGCCGAACGGCGGATGCAGGAATGAGGTCTGCATGTTGACGCAGAGCATGACGCCGAACCAGATCAGCGCCGCATCCGCCCCCACCACCGGCGCCAGCACCTTCTGCGCGATCGGCGCCACCATCGGCAGGATGATGAAGGCGATCTCGAAGAAGTCGAGGAAGAACGCCAGGAAGAAGACGAAGAGGTTGATGAAGATCAGGAAGCCCCAGACACCGCCGGGAATCGAGGTCAGATGATGCTCGAGCCAGACGCCGCCATTGACGCCGAGGAACACCACCGAGAAGCAGGTCGAGCCGATCAGGATGAAGACCACCATGGTGGAGAGCCGCATGGTCGATTCGTAGCCCTGCTTGATCAGGTCGCGCAGGTCCGGGATGCGGACGGCTTCCAGACAGAGCCAGACCACGGCGAGATAGACCACCGCCATCGTCAGCTTCAAAAGCTTGCCTTCGCCGACGAGCATCCCGACGATTACGGCGATGCCCACGGCGGCGATGCCCGCAAGGAGCATCTTGTGCCCGGTGCCGCTCAGATCCTTGTGGTGGATCGCGGCGAGGACGATGGCGCCGATGGCGCCCATCGCGCCGGCTTCGGTCGGTGTCGCCAGGCCGAGCATCATGGTGCCCAGCACCACGAAGATCAGCACGGCAGAGGGAATGATGCCCATCAGGCATTTGCGCCAGAGCGGCCAGCCTCGCAGCGTCAGGGCGTCCCTGGGCACCGGCGGCACGTGATGGGGTAAAAAAAGTCCCAGAAAGAACGTGTAGCCGGCGAACAGGATGATCTGGAGTACCGACGGCCCCCAGGCGCCGAGATACATGTCGCCGACCGACTTGCCGAGCTGGTCGGCCATCACGATCAGCACCAGCGAGGGCGGCACCAGCTGGGTGATGGAGCATCACCGGCATCGAGATCAGCGCCATGGCGATGACCTGCGCCGCCACCGTGCCGGTGATCGCGCCGAGGATGAAGCCGACGATGATGACGGAATAGCCGAGGCCGCCGCGGACCGGGCCGAACAACTGGCCCATCGAGTCCAGCATGTCTTCGGCGAGCCCGCAGCGCTCCAGGATCGCGCCCATGAAGGTGAAGAAGGGGATCGCCAGCAGCAGTTCGTTGGAAAGCACGCCGCCGAAGATGCGCCCCGGAATGGCCTGCAGGAAGTTCATCTCGAAGAATCCGAGATAGATCGACAGGAACCCGAACGACAGCCCGAGCGCGGCCAGCGTGAAGGCCACCGGGAAGCCGATCAGCATGGCCAGAATCAAGCCGCCGAACATCAGCGGCGGCATCATGTCCAGCGTGATCATTGGGTCGGCCTCTCGTACTTCGCGTCGATCACGACATAACCCTGCAGTGCCGCGATGCGCTTGATCACCTCGGAGACGCCTTGCAGCGCCAGTAAGACGAAGCCGACGGGAACGACAGCCTTGATCGGCCAGCGGACCAGGCCGCCGGCATTGCTCGAAATCTCGCTGACCTCGTAGGACTGGAGGAAGAACGGCCAGGACAGATAGGCGAGCAGGAGGCAGGACGGGATCAGGAAAAACAGCGTTCCGATCATGTCGAGCCAGAGCTGGCCGCGCTCGGACAGCATGAGATAGAGAATCTCGACGCGGACGTGCTCGTTCTTCTTGAAGGTATAGGAGGCGCCGAACATCACGAATACGGCGAACATGTACCACTGCAATTCGAGCCAGGCGTTGGACGAATAGCCGAACGCGTATCGGATCATCGCGTTCGCGGCGCTTACCACGCAGGCCCCGAGTACAAGCCAATTGCAGATGCCGCCCAGTTTCTCATTAAGAAAATCGATGAAATTACTAAGTGCCAACAACGGGCGCATTAAGCTCTCCTCGGACGCGTCATCGACGCGCGCCGGATTTCTTCATTGATATTGCGTTGCCTCGCGGCGCTGGGCGCGCAGAGCTGCTGCCGCGCGGCAAACGCGCAGGCTCGATCCCGCGCCGGCAACGCGCAGATCCACGGCTCACACGCCGGAGCGATTGCAACGATAGTCCTCCCCACTTCTGCGCTACCGCCGTCTTGACTGCACCTTAAGGGTGCAGCGGCCTGTCCCGGCCGTGCTGGCGTGAAAGCAGCCGCACCATTTCAGCGCGGCGCGACGGCGTCAATTGGGGGAATGGAAAATCGGCGAGCAGTGTCAATTCGGTGGGGGGCAGGCACTGCTGTTACAGGCGACCTATGGAGAATTCAGCCGCCGGTCACGCTCATGTGGCGGCTGACGCTCGGGCGGTTATGCCTGCGGTCGATGATGAAGTCGTGGCCTTTCGGCTTCAGTCCGATGGCACGATCGATCGCGGCCGAGAGCAGGTCGTTGTCGGCAGAGGCCCGCAGCGGCTTGCGCAAATCGGAGGCATCCTCGTGGCCGAGGCAGGTGTGCAGCGTGCCGGTGCAGGTGATCCGTACCCGGTTACAGGACTCGCAGAAATTATGCGTCATCGGCGTGATGAAGCCGAGCTTGCCGCCGGTCTCGCTGATGCGGACATAGCGCGCGGGGCCGCCGGTATCGTCGGCGAGGTCGGTCAGCGTGTAGTGCTTGGCGAGGCGGGCGCGCAGCAGCGACAGCGGTACATACTGATCGATCCGGCCTTCGCCGATGTCGCCCATCGGCATCACCTCGATCAGCGTCAGCGCCATGCCCTTGCCGTGCGCCCATTCCATCAGGGACGGGATTTCTTCCTCGTTCATGTTCTTGAGCGCCACCGCATTGATCTTGACGGCGAGGCCGGCGCTGCGCGCGGCTTCGATCCCGGCCAGAACCTTGTCGAGATCGCCCCAGCGGGTGATGGCGCGGAATTTTTGTGCATCGAGCGTGTCGAGCGAGACGTTGACGCGGCGGACGCCGCAGTCGGCCAGCTCGCTGGCAAAGCGCGCCAGTTGCGAACCGTTGGTGGTCAGCGTCAGCTCATCGAGCGCGCCGCTGCCAAGATGGCGCGACAGCGAGCGTACCAGCGTCATGACATTGCGCCGGACCAGCGGCTCGCCGCCGGTGAGGCGCAGCTTGCGTACGCCCTTGGCGATGAACGCCGAGCACAGCCGGTCGAGTTCCTCCAGCGTCAAGAGATCCGCCTTGGGCAGGAACGTCATGTCTTCGGACATGCAGTAGAAGCAGCGCAGGTCGCAGCGATCGGTCACCGAGACGCGCAAATAGCGGATGGTCCGGCCGAACGGATCGACCATCGGCTGGAACAGCTGATCGGCTGACTTCAACGTGGAAACGCTCATTCAAACTGCCTTGCAAACTGCCCTGCATGCGTGCCGGGTTGGGCGCGGGCCACCGCGACGTCGCTGCCAATCTAGGCACGTTGCCAGCCGCCTACAATCACGGCTTTCGGCTGCGGTGCGGTAATCACCGGCCGGGCAGGGCCAGGACGCAGCGCGCTTCCTCGCGGAGGAATGCGAAATAAATGTATATATGTCAATAGATTAGGTGCCGGATGATGCGGTCTGCCTGAGGCTGTGCACGGCATCGGGCAGGTCCCGCATATGGCCGATCAGCCGGTCCGGTTTCAGTTCGGCGATGGGCACATCGGTGTAGCCGAACTCGACGCCGATGACGGGGATGCCGGCTCGCCTGGCCACGCCGACGTCGGGGCCGGCGTCGCCTACCATGATGGTGGCGCGGATATGCCCGCCTGCGCGCGCCACCGTCTGCTGCAGGATAACGGGATCGGGCTTGGCGACGCCGAACGTGTCGGCGCCGCAGATCGCGGCAAACCGCGGGCTCAGGCCGAGCTCGTCGAGCAGCCGTTTCGACAGCCATTCCAGCTTGTTGGTGCACACGGCAAACAGGTATCCCTGCGCGGCGAGGTCATCGAGGGCGGCCTCCAGCCCCTCGAACGGCCGCGATTCGTCGGCGATGTGGGCGGCGTAATAGTCGATGAAATCGCGGGTCAGGCGGTCGACGTCGGAGACGCTCATCACGCGGCCTTCCACCTCGAGGCCGCGCTCGATCAGCTTGCGGGCGCCGGCGCCGATCATGTTGCGCGCAGATTTCAGGGGGACCGGGGGCATGCCCTCGCGGTCGAGCACGTAGTTCAGCGCGGCGATCAGGTCGGGCGCGGTGTCGACCAGTGTGCCGTCGAGATCAAAGACAACAGTGCGGGGAAGGGTCATAGCAATTCGCTATCCGTCTGCGCGCCTTCATGCAAGCGGCGGCGGCACAACCGATAGCCGATTCGGGCCAAAAGGCGTCGACCATGGCGCTGTTCCCGGCGCCAAAACGAGGCTAGAAGCCTTCCGGCGGGTTCTTGAGAGGCATCGTCTGCAAGTGAATATGGACCAGTTGAAGCGGCAGGCTGCGGCGCGTGCGCTGGAGCATGTGCAGGACGGCATGAAACTCGGGCTCGGCACCGGTTCGACCGCGAAGCACTTTGTCGAACTGCTCGGCGAGAAGGTGGCCGCGGGGATGCGGGTGATCGGCGTGCCGACCTCGGAAGCCACCCGCGCCGACGCCGAGCGCTGCAAAATCCCGCTGACCACGCTCGACGAGATCGACCGGCTCGATCTGACGGTGGACGGCGCCGACGAGGTCGACCACGCGCTCAACCTGATCAAGGGCGGCGGCGGCGCGCTGTTGCGGGAGAAGATCGTGGCGGCGGCGTCGGATCGCATGATCGTGATCGCCGACGACAGCAAATGGGTCGACGTTCTCGGCCGTTTTCCCCTGCCTGTCGAGGTGATTCCGTTCGGGCTGGCGGCGACGCAGCGGGCCCTGGCCGATGCATTTGCGCAAAGCGGCGTTTCCGGGCAAATGGGGGTCCGGAAGGGCAGGGACGGTCACGTTTTTGTCACCGATGGCGGCCACTGGATTGTCGATGCCCATCTTGGACGCATCACGGATCCGCCGCGTCTGGCGGGCCTCCTGAGCCTGATCCCGGGCGTCGTTGAACACGGGCTGTTCATTGGGCTGGCCGGCACCGCCGTCCTGGCGGGCGCACAGGGAATTCGCGTAGTTGAGCGGCGCTAGCGCCGGAAATCGAGGAGAATTGGTATGAAGAGCCTTTCACGGAATTTGTCGGCGGCTGTCCTCGCGTTGGGGTTGGCCCTGACCGGTGTTCCGGCCGAAGCGCAGCAGAAGAACGCACCCGCGCCAGCGGCCGTGCCGCTCAAGGCGGCCTCGCCGGCCGCGCTCGCCGCCGCCAAGGAGATCCTGACGATGAAGAACGCGAGTGCGATGTACGCCAACGCCGTTCCCAATCTCGTCGAGCAGACCAAGAACGTGCTGATGCAGAGCAATCTGAACTATCAGAAGGATCTCAACGAGGTCGCCATCATCGTCGCCAAGAGCCTCGCCGGCCGCGAGAAGGAAATCGGCGACGGCATGGCGCAGGTCTATGCCAACGAGTTTACCGAGCCGGAGCTGCAGGGCCTGGTGACGTTCTACAAGTCGCCGCTCGGCCAGAAATTGCTGGCAACTGAACCCCGCGCCATCCAGTTCAGCATGTCCTACATGAACCAGTGGGCGCAGGCGTTCGCCGAAACCATCAATGGCCAGTTCCGGGCCGAAATGAAGAAGCGCGGCAAGGATATCTGAGCTGGCGAGTTGCGATTAGCGAGTAGCGAATGGAACGCGGGCAACCGGATATAATTGCCGTTCGCTGTTCGCCACTCGCGCAAACTGAGGCTGATCATGGCTGAGTTCGACGTCGACCTCTTCGTCATCGGCGGTGGTTCGGGCGGCGTTCGCGCCGCGCGCATCGCCGCCGGCTACGGCGCCAAAGTGATGGTCGCCGAAGAGTACCGGATGGGCGGCACCTGCGTGATCCGCGGCTGCGTGCCGAAAAAACTGTTCGTGCTCGGCTCGCATGTGAAACACGAGATCGAGGACGCGGCCGGTTTCGGCTGGACCATCCCGAGCGCTACCTTCGACTGGCCGACGCTGGTCGCCAACAAGGACAGGGAGATCGCGCGGCTCGAGGGCATCTACGCCGCCAATGTCGAGAAAACCGGCGCGCGCATCGTAAAGACCCGCGCGGTGCTGGAAGACGCCCACACGCTGCGCCTGATGACCGGCGAGACGGTCACCGCCAAGTACATCCTGATCGCGACCGGCGGCGCGCCCAACCACGGTCGCGAGATCCCCGGCATCGAGCACGTCATCTCCTCGAACGAGGCGTTTCACCTCAGCGAACTGCCGAAGCGCATCGTGATCCAGGGCGGCGGCTACATCGCGCTGGAGTTCGCCGGCATCTTTGCGGGCTTCGGCTCTGACGTCACCGTGGTCTATCGCGGCGACAACATCCTGCGCGGTTTCGACGAGGACGTCCGCAAGCACGTGCGCGCCGAGATGGAGAAGCAGGGCATCACCATCATCACCGGCTGCACCATCGAGAAGGTGGACAGGCACGGCAACGAATTCACCACGCATCTGTCGAGCGGCTCCAGCATCGCCTCCGAAAAGGTGATGTTCGCGATCGGCCGGCATCCGAACGTGGCCAACCTCGGGCTCGAAAATGCCGGCGTCGCCATCAACCCGGCGAACGGCGGCATCGCCGTCGATGCCTGGTCGAAGACTTCCGTCGACAACATCTACGCCATCGGCGACGTCACCCACCGCACCAATCTGACCCCGGTGGCGATCCGCGAGGGCCATGCCTTCGCCGACACCGTGTTCGGCAAGCGCCCCGTGCAGGTCGATCACGCGACGATCCCGACCGCCGTGTTCTCGCAACCCGAAGTCGGCACCGTCGGCCTGACCGAAACCGAGGCCCGCGCGCAGTTCTCCCACGTCGATATCTACAAGACCGATTTCCGTCCCATCAAGGCGACGATGTCGGGCCGCGACACCCGCGTGCTGATGAAGCTCGTGGTCGACGGCGCGAGCGACCGCGTGCTCGGCTGCCACATCGTCGGCGACACCGCGGCCGAGATCGTCCAGGCGGTGGCCATCGCCGTGAAGATGAAGGCGACGAAAGCCGATTTCGACGCGACGATCGCGCTGCATCCGACGGCGGCCGAGGAACTGGTGACGATGCGCACGCCGACGGCAAGGCACGTGCGGCAGGCGGCGGAGTAGGCTTCGCCGTAAAGCGTGGAGCCATAGCCCGGCCGAGCGAAGGCTACACTCTTGAACCAATTGCGCTCTGGCGCGTTGATGGACATGGCCAGACATGGATCACCATCTGCCGGACCGATGCGAACCCAACCGCTTCAGCCTGAATCGATCCAACCCACGCTTCCGCTCATGCCGTCGGTCGGCACGGAAGTGAAGGTTCAAAGGCGCGCATCGAAAAAAAGCCCGTCGCGAGCGGAGCAGGTCGACGCGGCGAAAGCGAAAATCTCTCGCCGGAATTCGCTGCGAAAGCAGCGTGCCGCGCTGAAGAGTTGAATGGCTATACCCGTCATGGCCGGGCTTGTCACGGCCATCCACGTCTCTCTATCCGCATGTCAGAATCCAAAGACGGCACAAGGCCGGGCATGACGAACTCGGAGTGCTGGTGATAGCCGGCCGCTCCGACCATTTCAGTTGCGCGAGTCCATTTGCCGGTCGAAATCGCGAAGATACGACAGCCCGTGCACCGTGAGCCGGTGCGGGTCTCTTTCACCTTCGAGATAGATCTTCATCAGGTGCTGCGAAAGCCGCTCCCTGGCACCCCTGACGGCGGAACGGTCGGCGAGGGTTTCGTAGATGCTTAGCGCCCGGTCAACGGGGAGGGTGTTCATGGCTGCGTCTCATCGGCTGTGTTGGTGGGTTCAGATAGGCAAAGGCTGGCCCCCTCGGATTGTTCCGAAATTGAGCCCATGACGGTGCTGCAATTTTGGGCGCGAAGCTGACCAGGCGTGCGCTTCGTCCTGTTCAGGGACAGGGCCCGGTCCGGCCACGAGATCCAGCCTGTGGACTACCGATGCCCGCCGCGCTCTGCTAACGATGTCATCCAGCCTTCAAAAACGGAGTTACCAGGCAAATGATCGAGCAAATCGGTATCGTAGGTGCGGGCACCATGGGGAACGGCATCGCCCAGGTATGTGCCGCCGCCGGTCTTCCCGTGGTCATGTCCGACATCTCCGATGCGGCGCTGACGCGGGGCATGTCGGTCGTCTCCAACAGCCTGGAGCGGCTCGTCAACAAGCAGAAGATGACCGACGCCGACCGCCAGGCGGCGCTGGCGCGGATCACGACGACCACGGACACCGCGAAGTTTTCCGCCTGCGATCTCGTGATCGAGGCGGCGACCGAGAACGAGGACCTGAAGGTCAAGATCCTGAAGGATCTCTGCGCGAAGCTGCAGCCGCGTGCGGTGCTCGCCACCAACACGTCCTCGATCTCGATCACGAAACTTGCCGCTGCGACCGACCGGCCCGACCGCTTCATCGGCATGCATTTCTTTAATCCGGTGCCCTTGATGGCGCTGCTCGAATTGATTCGCGGTTTGCAGACATCTGACGACACCCACGCCAAGGCGGAAGCCTTTGCCAGGAAAGTTGGCAAGGTCGCGATCACGGCAAAGAACAGCCCTGGCTTTGCAGTCAACCGCATCCTGTGCCCGATGATCAACGAGGCGATCTTCGCGCTGCAGGAAGGCATTGCGACCGCCGAAGACCTCGATGCCGGCATGAAGCTTGGCTGCAACCATCCGATCGGCCCGCTGGCGCTCGCCGACATGATCGGCCTCGACACCATGCTGTCGGTGATGGAAGTGTTTTACGAAGGCTTCAACGATCCGAAATACCGGCCCGCGCCGCTGCTGAAGGAAATGGTCGCCGCCGGCCATCTCGGCCGCAAGACCGGGCAGGGGTTTTACAGCTACGGCAAGTGACGCTTCGTAGGGCGGGCCAGCGTAGCGTAACCCACCAATGTCTCGATACGAGTTGGTCTAGCGGTGGGTTACGGCTTCGCCTAACCCACCCTACGAATTGAGGGAAGTTCATGCGTATTGCGGTTGTCGGCGCCGGCGGCGTCGGAGGTGGGTTTGGCGCGGCGCTGGCCAAGGCGGGCGCCGACGTTACCTTCATCGCGCGTGGCGCGCATCTGGCGGCCATGAAGCGCGATGGGCTGAAAGTTCAAAGCCCGCGCGGCGACACTCATCAGGTGCCGACGCAGGCAACCGACAATCCCGCCGAGATTGGTGTGGTCGATATCGTGCTGTTCTGCGTCAAGCTGTGGGACGTCGAAAGCGCCGGCGCGGCCATCAAGCCGCTGGTCGGCCCCGATACCGCCGTCATCCCGCTGCAGAACGGTATCGACGCCGCCGAGCGGCTGCTGCCGATCCTCGGGCCGAAAGCCGTGATGGGTGGCGTGGCGCAAATCAGCGCATCGATTGTCGCGCCCGGCGTGATCCAGCAGGTCGGCACCTTCATGCGCATGGTGTTCGGCGAGTTCGACGGTACGCGCAGCAAGCGCGCCGAAGCATTTCTCGCGCTGTGCCAGAAGGCCGGCTTCGATGCGACGCTAAGCGAGCAGATCCTCACCGAACTCTGGATGAAGTTCATCCTGCTCGCCACCAATGCCGGCATCACCGCGGCGACGCGTCAGCCGATCGGCAGGCTGCGGGATGATTCCGACATTCGCCCGGTCATGATCGCCGCTTTCCGGGAAGTGTATGATGTCGGCAAGGCAAAGGGGATCGCCCTGCCGGCCGACGCGGTGGAGAAAACGCTTGCCTTCATGGATCACGCGCCGCCGGCCATGAAGGCGTCGATGGCGCTCGATCTCGAACGCGGCAACCGGCTCGAACTGCCCTGGCTCAACGGCAAAGTCGTCGAACTCGGCCGCCAGCTAGGCGTGGCGACACCGGCGCACAGCATGATGTATGCGGTGCTGAAGCCGTACGTTATGGGCGCGCCTGCCTGATTGTGCACCAGTGTGCCTGTGGCGACCTTTGATAGTATTTGCCATCGCGCATTCCAACGTAAATTATGCACGATCCCGTACACATGGCGTGCGCGATGGGGCGGATGACATGATGGACCTGCACCTCCAAAGGTTGATTTCCTGCGCCCCGTCAATCGCTGAACCTTTCTTTTATTGCCAAGACCCATAGTTGTGTCCGAGCCTGCCTGCTGGACGATCCCCCAAAACTTCAGCCGCTGGCGGGGCACGGCAAGCATTCCAAATTTCAGTTCCAGCAAGCGGAGGAGAAGCCTATGCGCAAGTCTCTCGCCGTTTTCCTTTCTGGCACGGCCCTGGCCATTGCGGCGTCGACTGCACTAGCCGGAGAGCAGGTGCTAGAGTTCAAGCTCGTGACCAGGCCTCTCGACGTCAAGGTAATTGAGGCAGCAAACGTCGAAGGCCAGACAGTTGTGTCCGGTAAATTTTTTGGCGTCACCGTCTTCAAGGACGGCCGCATCGGGCTGAAAGAGTTCGTCCATTCCGCAGATATGCTCAAAGGCTCGGGGCCCTTCTTCGGCTACAGCACCTACACGTTCGAGGATGGCTCGATCACGGCGCGTTACACCGGCTCGACCAAGGACGGTAGGTCAAAGGGCGAATATACGATCCTCTCGGGTACGGGTGCCTATGCCAACGCTACGGGCACGGGTGGCTTCGAAGGCCTGCCAAGCCCGTTCAAGGGCGTCAACCTCATGGACGTAAAACTGGTCGTCAAAACGCCCGGTACGTAAGAGGCCCAACACGCAGACGCGCCTCCGCAACTCCAATGCCGGGAGGCGCGGTTTTGCCTCATGCCGCCGTGCCGACAACACGGCGGCAGGAAAACGTGCGTGACTCGGCCGCCAGCTTGGCGTGGCCACAACGGCGCGCAGCATGATGTATGAGGTGCTGAAGCCTTACATTATAGGGACGCCTGCTTGAGCGCTATTTCGGATTTGGATCGACGAGATCCTTTGCCGGGCTCTCGAATTTTCCGGCGCGCGCCAGGCTGACCGCATTTCCAAGCGCGCGTGCGGCTTTGCGCACCTCATCCTGAAATTCGAGGTCTTCATCGAGCGCCTGGTGCGATGTGGCGTAGGGCTCCATGTAGCCGACGGCCACGATTGCGTCGAGCTCGCGCTGTAGCGGCTTGAACGCCGGATCGACGAAGCGGCTGCGGTAGCGTTTTTCAAATTCGTCGCGCGGCAATTTGACAGGCGGCATTCCCTTGCGAACGTCCGGCTCCGCCATGCGTCGATCCTCTTGTGTCTTTGTCGGGTTTCAACGTCGCAGGCGAGGCCGAGGTTCCCTGGCGCTCGCCGCGCCTACTCCGGACGCCATGTCTCGAACAGTTCCTCGGCGCTGACGAGATCGATCTGTCCATGAAATCTCGTTCGATACATCGTCATCAGCGCATCGTGCCCGGTATCTGACGAACTGCAGAGCGCGTCCTCGACGATGACGACACGAAAGCCGAGGTCCACCGCGCTGAGCACGGTAGAGAGCACGCATACGTCGGTCTCCGCGCCGGTGATGACCACTGTCCCGACGTGCTTTTCAATCAGCAGATCGGCCAGCCGAGAACCGAAGAATGCCGAATATGCCGGCTTGTCGACGACAAGGGCGGGTGGCACGTAGCAAGACAGCGCGGGAACAAGGTCGAGGTCGCGAGGGCCGAGGTTCGCGCGTGTCGCGGCCTTCCATTTCGTAAAATAGCCCTGCCATCGACCTGACCGATCCTCCGGCTGCTCCGGGGTGACAAAGCGCGTGAATACCGTGCGTTCCCTGTACCGCGCCGCAATCTCAGAGATCGCCGGCAACACTTTTTCCATCCACGGCGTTTCCCAAACGCCGCCTCTGGCAAAGATGTTCTGCATGTCGATGCACAGATGCGCGGCTTGAACTATTTGCGCCATGAGCCGCCCTCCAACCGCGTCCGCCCAAGTGTGCCCTCGCCACGTAGCAGGCTTGCGACTTAACCCGTGTTTGCCGCGCCTGTCGCGGAGCCGTGACCCGGCGCAGATACCCTGACCTCATGGCCCTGCCGAAGCGCCAGCGACGCTGCCGCGACTGCGGCTTCGAAGGCGGCTTCCTTGGTCTGATAGACGTTCTCGGCCTTGCCATCATGGCTTATGTGCCACTCACCGCCGCTCCCGATGATCTCGTAGGATGCCAATCCCATTGCCGTTCTCCTCCTTGTCCTGGTCTCAAACGGATGGGGCCGGAGCAGGTTCCTCTGCCACGTGCCGGGCTATGGGTTGCTTCGCTTTGTTTGCAACTATCTTTGCGGCGCACGAGTGCGGCATTTCAACCCGACGGGCAAATCACGCAAAAGTCTGTCCATCCCTTCGGGTAAAAATATTCCGCTCGCGCCGTCGGGCAAATCAGGGGCATTAATACGCGCGTCTCACGGCAGATGAGGGGCGTTGGCCATCGTCACGAACGTGCGGTGAGATGCGGTGGACGCGAGAGCTGCAACAGACGAGTGTGGCTCAAGCGTACGGCGAAGTCGTGTGGTCCTGACGTCGCGGTGCTGGCGTCAAGTTGCGTGGAGGTATCCACGCGGCGACAGTGGCAAAAGAGCCGTTCACTGGGGAGAGCACGAAGTAAACCGTAAAGCCACTGCGCAGGGAAGGCCGGGATGCTCCCGCTGAACCTGTATGCTCGTGTGCGCGTTTTTAAGTGCGCAACTGCACACGAGACCGCGGGTGCAGCGCGCACCCGGTCTTCCCTGCGCCCTCTGTATTTGAGGGTAAGGTTTTAAGTGCAAACCTCGGGCGCAATGCGTCGCGAGAATGAAAAACTGTAACTATGGCGGTCGTCCCGGCCTTGAGCCGGGACCCATACGCCGCGGCCTCTCAGTGTGCCACAGGCGTCAGACACCACCTGTAAGTAAGACCCGCCGCGGTGTATGGGTCCCGGCGTTCGCCGGGACGACAACGAGAGTGTGCCCATTCGTACGACGACACGAGAGGAAGCGGCTATCCCCTCACGAATTCACATGCACGAAATCCCGCAGCAGCGGATAGATCTCGTTGTTCCAACGCTTGCCGGAGAACACGCCGTAATGGCCGACGCCGGCCTGCATGTGGTGCACCTTGCGATAGGCGCGCACACCCGTACAGAGGTCCTGCGCCGCCAGCGTCTGGCCGATCGAGCAGATGTCGTCCCTCTCGCCCTCTACCGTCATCAGGCCCATGCGCTTGATCGACGCGGGGTTCACCGGCCGGCCACGATGAATCAGCTTGCCTTGCGGCAACAGATGCTCCTGGAACACGTCGCGCACGGTCTCGATGTAGAACTCTGCCGGCAGATCCATCACGGCGAAATATTCGTCGTAGAAGGTCTTGATGACTTCCGCCTTCTCCTTCTCGCCCTTGGCGAGGTGATTGGCGAGATCGATGTGCTGCTTGATGTGGCGTTCGAGATTCATCGACACGAAAGCTGTGAGCTGCACGAAGCCGGGATAGACCTGGCGGAACGCGCCCTTGCACTGCACCGGCACGTAGTTGATCAGATTGTCCGTGAACCATTCGATCGGCTTGCTCTTGGCGAATTCGTTGACCTTGGTCGGCAGGATTCTGGTGTCGATCGGGCCGGCCATCAGCGTCAGCGTCGCCGGGCGGGCGGGATGATTGTCCTCCGACATCACGGCGGCCGCAGCCAGCGCCGAGACCGAGGGCTGGCAGATCGCCACCATGTGCGAGCGCGGGCCCATCTTGTCGAGGAAGGTGATCAGGTGATCGGTATAGTCCTCGAGGCCGAAGCGGCCGGCTTGAAGCGGAATGTCGCGCGGGTTGTGCCAGTCGGTGATGTAGACGTCGTGGTCCTGCAGCAGCGTCTTGACGGTGCCGCGCAGCAGCGTCGCGAAATGGCCGGACATCGGCGCCACCAGCAGCATGCGCGGCTGCTCCGGCGAATTCTCCTTCTTGAAGTGCAGCAGCGAGCCGAACGGGGTGGCGAAGGTGACTTCCTCCGTTACCTCCAGCTCCTGATTGCCGACCAGCACCTTGTCGATACCGTAAGCCGGCCGGTGATAGGTCAGGGTGGAGCGCGAGATCAGTTCGAGCGAGGCGGCCAGCCGCCCGAACAGTTTGTCGGACATGCCCTGGGGCACCAGATTGAGGTATTTCAGGGCCGCCGCGGCCCCGCTCCGCCAGGGCGACGTCAGGTCCATGTGGTTTTGATAGGCTTGGTACATCATTGGCATCATTCACATCCGCCTTACTCCCCTGATGCCATGCAATATCGAAGCCAGAGCAGGTCGGACCGCCTGCAAAACTGGCACGTCGCTTGCTCGGTAAAAGGTCCGGCGCACAGGCTTTGGGCGGCTCCCCAGCCTGCCAGGCGGGCGTTTGCGTTTGAGGGAAGGCCATATGGCGAAGACCACACTGACCATCAGCAGCAAGAACTACTCGTCCTGGTCGCTGCGCGGCTGGCTGTTGACGAAATTCTCAGGGCTCGAGTTCGAGGAGGTCGTCACCGCCCCCGACGATGCGTCGGCGCGGGCCGAAATCCTGCTGCTGTCGTCATCGATCCTGGTGCCGTGCCTGCGCCACGACGGCGCCACCGTCTGGGACACGCTGGCGATTGGCGAATACCTCAACGAGGTGATGCCGGACGCCGGCCTGCTGCCGGCGGATCGCGTCCAGCGCGCCCATTGCCGGTCGATCTGCGGCGAAATCCATTCCGGTTTCACCACGCTGCGCGCCTCGCTGCCGGTCAATCTGAAAGGCCATTTCCCCGGCTTCAAGATCTGGTCGCGTGCGCAAGCCGATATCGACCGGGTCTGCACCATCTGGCTCGAGTGCCTCGCGGAATCCGGCGGGCCGTTCCTGTTCGGCGAGCGCACCATGGCGGATGCGATGTACGCGCCCGTCGTCACCCGCTTCATGACCTACGACGTGAAGCTCGATCCGAAGCTTGCGGCCTACGCCAGTACCATCATGGCGATGCCCGAAATGCAGGAATGGATCGAGGCGGCGAAGGCCGAGCCGGCCGATATCGAGGAACTCGAGGTCGAATATTAGGCAGGGCCGACGAGGCGTTTGCCCGTTTGCAGGGCTCAAGGTCAGGTCAGGCATTGCTCAAGCAGGCGCCATCCCTGAACGGCGCGCGGCCGTTGTCGCCAATCCTGCGGGGCCATGCCATCTCCCGAGGAGTTAACCTTTGTCGTCGGCCGCTGGCTAAAGCCCTTCGTCGCCGTCCTGCATATGGGGCGTCGCCTGGGGGTTCTGGACGACATCTAGCCGTGAACAACGGAGTACGGCACACGATCAGTGATTCGGGCGCGGTTCGTTCCACCGCCGTTCCGAAGGTTAAGATGACGCGCGGCCTCGTCGCATTCTGACACATTGGCGACGCATCAGGCTCTGGCATTTTGCGCGCGCGGCAGCCGCCAGCCGACGACCGTGGCCTCGAGCAAACCTCCGGTCCTGTCGTTGTGCCAGTGACCGTCGATCCAGCGACAGGCAAAGGGCAACTGGTAGGTTCCGCTGTGATCCTCGCACAGCACTTCCACGGGCTGGTCCGGCGGCGGGTCCCCGCTGCCGTCGAACTGCGCGAGTCGTTTTTCACGCGTTGCCATACAACCAATCTCCACTGCCGCCGCCTGCCAACGCCGGTCCGAGGACCGCGGCCAAATCCAACCTTCGCAACAGGGGAAAGCACAACGCCCGAATGAGGTATCAGTGTGGTATCACTGAGGAGGACCGCCTGCATCGCGCAAATTGCCGTGATGAAGCTGCTGGTGCTGCGAACGCCAATTTGAACGAGGACTAGATGACCCGAACCGCCAGCATCAAATGGATCGCCACGCTCGCGATGATTGCGGCCCCTGCGAGCGTTCAAGCGCAAGACGTTCCCGGCATCGAAATCTGCACCGTCGAAAAGACCATGGAGCGGCGCACCAGTTGCCTGCAGAGCAATGTCGACTTCCTGCAGAAGACGATCACGAAACTCACCACGGACAATCAGCAGAAGATGGACGCCTCCAACCGGCAGATCGAGGCGCTGAAGAGTGCGGTCATTGGCCTGCAGAAAACGGTTGCCGAGTTGCAGACGGCGCAAAGCAAGGCGCCTGACGACGCGAAGAAATCTGCCGCGCCGGCCGCAAAAGATGCAGCACCGGCAAAAGAGAGCGCGAAGTAGCTACGGCCCCGCGGGGCTCAGGATACCCGGTATTGCTCCATCACCGCCTTGTCGGGCTCGTAGCCGAGCCCCGGACCTTGCGGGACCTCGACGTCGCCATTCGCATCGACATCGATGCGACCGCGCCAGAGACACGCCGCGCGCTTCATGTAGAACACCTCGACAAAGGTGGCGTCGTCGCGCAGCGACATCAGTTGCAGCGTCGCCAGAAAGCCGGGCCCGAAATACGGCGAGTGCGGCGCAAGCCTGATGCCGAACTCGTCGGCCAATGCGACGACCTTCAAATACTCGGTGATGCCGCCGACCTTGATCACCGATGGCTGCGCATGGCTCACGGCGCCTGCCTTCATCATCTCCCGGAATTGATAGGCGGTGCAGGCATTCTCGCCGGCCGCAATGTTGAGGCCGCCTTTGGTCCGCACCTCGGCCAGCGTCGCAAAATCCTCCGGCGGCCAGACCGGCTCCTCAAGGAACATCGGCGCGGCGCCCCGGCAGGAATGCGCGAAAGCGATGGCGGCCTCGCCATCCATCGGACAGTTCATGTCGACCATCAGCGGAATGCTAGAGCCGATCGCCTGCCGCGCGGCAAACACCGCCGGCGTCGTGGTCTCGTGCAGCTTGATCGCCTTGTAGCCCAGCCGCAGCGCCACCTCGCATTCGCGCGCGATGAGATCGGGATTGCCGATCCTCAGCAGGCTCGCATAGGCGGGAATCCGCGTGCGCCTGGCCTCGCCGATCAAGCGATGCAGCGGTACGCCCTTCACCCTGGCGGCAAGGTCCCACAAAGCGATATCGAGCGCCGATATCGCAAACATGGTGATGCCGTAGCGGCCGAACAGATGCAGGTTGCGCTGGATCTGCTCCATGAAGGCGGGGATTCCAGTGGCATCGGGGACTTCAAGGCCGCGCGCCTGCGGCGCGATCATCTCCTCGACGGCGGTGTAATTGGTCCGCGGGCTGACATAGGCAAAGGCATCGCCCCAGCCGGTGATCCCTGCGTCGGTGGAGACCTCGACCATGACGATTTCCAGCGCCGAGATCGCTGACGCGCCCTGCTTGAAACTCGCCACCCCCGCGTCGTAGGGGATGCGGATATGATGCGCCCGGACGTCGGTGATCAGCATGGTTTCCTCCATTCGCGTAGATACATTGTCAGCGGCAAGTTCGCAGAGCAAGGACGGTCAAATGAACCGCGCGGCCGGCGGTCATGATAGGGCCGCATCGCAGGAAAGCTGTCAGCCATGAATCCAGCCCAGAAGGCGCTCTGGTACATCGAAAGCCATCTCGCCGGGCCGCTGTCGCTCGATGAGATCGCTGCGGTCGGCGGCGTCTCGCGCTTCCACATGGTGCGCGCGTTCGCGTCGGCCACGGGATTTTCGGTCATGCGCTATGTGCGCGCCCGCCGGCTCAGCAAGGCGGCGCAGGCGCTGGCCGCCGGCGCGCCGGATATTCTCAGCCTCGCGCTGGATGCGGACTACAGCTCTCACGAAGCCTTCACCCGCGCGTTCCGCGACCATTTCGGCGTTACGCCCGAAGCCGTCCGCGCCGCAACGTGCCTCGCGCATCTCAGGCTTCAGGAGCCGATCACCATGGATTCAACCCTGCTCGACAATCTGAAGCCGCCACGTTTCGAGACCGGCAAGCCGTTGCTCGTCGCCGGGATCGGCGAACGCTACAATTGCGAAGGTGGCGCCGCCATTCCGGGCCAGTGGCAACGCTTTCATCACTCCATCGACAGCATCCCGGCGAGGGTCGGGAAGGTGGCCTACGGCGTCTGCTGCAACGGCGACGATGCCGGGAATTTCGACTACATCGCCGGCGCCGAGGTCGCCGACTTCTCCGACCTGCCGCGCGAATTCGCCCGTGTGCGGATATCCGCGCAGAACTACGCGGTCTTCACCCACGCCGAGCACATCTCGACCATTCGCCGCACCGTCAACACGATCTGGAATCACTGGCTGCCGGCGTCGGGGATGAAGGCGGCGGATGCACCGAACTTCGAGCGCTATGACGAGGTGTTCGATACGTCCACCGGCAATGGCGGGCTGGAGATTTGGATACCGGTGAGTGAGTAGGACGTGACGAACCAAAGCGTGGCGGTAGGTCAGCCTTGCGACATTCGACTGCGTCATTGGTGACAACGCTTGCTGACAATTTACGCAAGGCCACCCTCGCTATTCATTGCGGGAATTGCGGGGCCGGCGATTAAGGACTAGGCAGCGTCAAGCGGCGGGCTGCTTAACATGCTGTATGCGCTGAATTTAAACTGGTCGTCTCGCCCCGAAGAGTCGCTTGGGAATCGTTGCGATGCTCCTTGCCCGAACTGGCCCGGAATTCGCATTGCACCATGGGTCCGTCAGGATCGACCGGCGGTTCCGAGCGCCCTGCCAGAGCTGAGCAGCAAATTGCACAGGCCTCAGGTCTCGCTGAAATTCAGGGATTGGAGGGTGCCATGAACATACATGCCGCGGTTGATCTCAAATGGCCTGGCCTCACTCGCCCGAACGGTGACCCGCTCCGCCTGAACAACACGAACTTCGTGGCGATCGATCGCGATGGGAATGCGTCGC
>LNFM01009529.1_pt1 | contig 21496 bp, 22 predicted proteins | sample 596031 | NCBI WGS metagenome assembly LNFM01 (sample SAMN04254537, study PRJNA301005) | activated carbon metagenome | isolation source: dual media filters at the Ann Arbor, Michigan drinking water treatment plant | place: USA: Ann Arbor
GCGGAGACGGCATGTTCGTTCGACCGACCAACCCGATCAGTCATCGTCTGGCGCGCATGGCCTTCATTTCGGCCTGCGTGGCCGCGCTGATCGTCGCTGCCGCCGGTCCGCTGCATCGCTACCTCGGGCTGGACATCGAGGCGGCGATCGCGGTCTTTCGCTATGGCTTCTATGTCGCCGTTGCCAGTGTGGCGCTCGGATTGGCAACCGTCGTTCCAACGCGGCCCGGCGACCGGCGGCGGGGGTTCGTGGCAGCGTTTCTCGCCATTGTGATCGGCGCCGCCGGCGCCTGGGTGCCGGTCAGCTGGTTCCTGTGGTCGCAGCAACTGCCGGTGATCAATGACATCACGACCGACATCGCCAATCCGCCGGCCATGGTCGCCCTGTTGCAGTTGCGGCGAGGCGCCCCCAACCCGCCTGCCTATCCCGGCGCCGCCGCCGCGGCACTCCAGCGCGAGGCCTATCCCGACATCGTGACGATGGTCCTGCCTGTCGCCCCGGCCGAGGCTTTCAAGCGAGCCGACCGTGTGGCGATGGCGATGGGCTGGGACGTGGTTGCGCGCGCGCCGGCCGAAGGACGCATCGAGGCCGTCGATACCAGCACCTGGTTCGGGTTTCGCGACGACATCGTGGTGCGCATTCGTGCCGCGGGCACGGGCAGCCGGATCGATGTCCGCTCCAAGAGTCGCGCCGGCGAGTCCGACCTCGGCGTCAACGCACGGCGCATCCGCGATTTCAGCGCCCGCCTGAAGGCCGAGCACTGATCCCTTCTCCGATCGATTCCGTCAGGTGCCGCCGAGCGGGAGGGTAAAGCGGAAGGTGGTGCCCGAGGAACCGGTCTCCGCGAGGGCGATATCGCCGCCATGGCTGCGCACCAGGTCGCGGGCGATTGCCAAGCCGAGCCCCGCGCCGCCGGCCCGTCCGCCGGTGGTAAAAGGCCGGAAGAGCTGGGCCGCGACCGCCTGCGGCACGCCGGGGCCATTGTCCGCGACGTCGACCAGAAGGTAGGCGCCATTGGCCCTGGATCGCACGATGACGGTGGTGGCGCCTGCTTCGAAGGCGTTGCGGCCAAGGTTGACGAAGACACGATAAAGCAGGTCGCGGTCGGCGCGCGCCGTGCAGCCTTCACCAACCTCGTTCAACCATGCGCGGACGATGTTTGGGGTGCTGTCTTCGCCTTGCTCCTGCAGGGCGATCCCGGCTTCGTCGACCAGATCGGCGAGGTCGAGGGTGGTCAATCTCGGCGCCGGCCGGTCGCGGACATACTCAATGGCGTCGCTGGCCAGCCGCGCCGCGCGGTCGATGGTGTTGAGGATGGTCGGCGCCAGCACCCGCGTGCGCTCGTCGTTGCTGCGCGCCAACCTGTCCGACAGCAGCCGCGCCGTAGACAGCATGTTGCGCAGATCGTGATTGATCTTGTTGGCGGCAGAGCCAACCTCGGCCAGACGGGACTTCTGCCGCAATGAGGCGCGGAGCTCACGCTGCAGGTTCCGGAACTCGCGGTCGACGACGCCGATCTCGTCGTCGCGCTGGGTCGGCGCCCGTTCGGTTCCGGCCTCCTCGGGGGCGCGGCGGAAAGCGGTCATGTCGGACGACAGGTCCTGAAGCGGACGGATCACCAGCCAGCGCAGCGCGAGATAGAGGAGGACGGCGGTGAACACCGAGATGATGACCGACAGGATCAGGATCCGGGCCGCATAGGCGTACATGGCGATCCGCATCGGCAATTCGTCGACGACGATCCAGACCATGGCCTTGGGCAGGCGCATCGATTCGCCGCCGACCCGGATATAGCGCGAGCCATCCTGTGCCATCGACGACAGGGCATCCCAGATCAACCCCAGGGCGCCGCGGTTCATCAGATTGAAGTTCGGCATGTCGGCGCGCGGCTCGATGTTCATCAGGGCGCGCTTGGGCCTGTTCGGTTCGACCAGCACGACGGCATCGACGCGGGCATGGTTGAGCAGGCTGCGTTTCACCTCCTCCGTCACCATGTTGTCGGCCGTGGCGTCGAGCGCGAGGGCGGCCAGGGTGCCGCTTTCGATCAGCTGCTCGAGATAGACGGCGCGGAAGCGGGCGATCGACGGCAGGAAGATGAAGACCTCGGCGGTCATCACCGCGGTCACGACGAGCGCCAGAATGCGCCACGAGAGGCCGAAGGTCGGGCTTCGGCGGCGCGTGGCGCGGACCGTTTCAGCGGGAACGGTGATGTCGGCGGTCATTTTCCGAAGTCTACAACGAACTTTGATCTCACCAAACTGGCAGCCGCGCGAGGAACCGCACGAGTCCACGCGTCCGTGGTCCAAAGAGAGCCTCGGTGAAATAGCTGCCGGCGGCGCGTTTGCTTGCCTCGCCGAGGGTGGGATAGGGCGGCACGAAGCTCGCCATCGCCGCGATCTTCAGGCGCTTCGAGAGGGCCAGGCACCAGGGCTGGATGAGATCTCCGGCATGCGGTCCGACGATGGCGGCGCCCAGCACGCGGCCGCGGGAATCGGTGACGACCTTCACCAGCCCGTCGGTTTCCCGTTCCGCCTGGGCGCGGTCGTTCTCGGCCAGCTTCCAGTGCAGCACCCGGACCGCCTCGCCATGCTGTTTGCGCGCCTCGCCTTCGCTGAGGCCGACCTGGGCCAGTTCGGGATCGGTATAGGTGGCCCACGGCACGATCGCCGGATCGAGCTTTGCAGGCGCCCGGAACAGCGCGCCGCGGATGAACAGCGAGGCCTCGTAGCCGGCCATGTGCGTGAAGAGATAGAGACCGTTGCAGTCGCCGATCGCCCAGACGTTGCGGTTCGAGGTTTTTAGCGTACTGTCGACGGTGATCCCGCGTTTCGTGAACGCCACGCCGGCCTTGGCGAGATCGAGGCTCTCGACGTTGGGAACTCGGCCGGCCGCCACGAGTAGGTGCGATCCTTGCAGCCGCTCGCCACCCTCCAGGATGACGGCGATGCCTGAGGCGGCGCGTTCGACCCTGAGGATCTTCGCATGGTCGCGCAGGTCCACGCCTTCCGCGCGCAGGCGTCCCACGACGATGGCGGAGAGTTCGGGATCGTCCTTGGCGAGAAGGCCGAAAGCTTCCAGCACGGTGACCCGCGCGCCCAGTCGCCGGTGCGCCTGCGCCATTTCCAGCCCGATCGGCCCACCGCCGATCACGACCAGATGGGCCGGCAGCGTGCGGTTGGCGAACACCGTCTCGTTGGTGAGATAGGGCACGTCGGTGAGACCGGGAATGGGCGGCGCGGTCGGCCGCGAACCTGTCGCCAGCACGATGCGCTTGCTTGTGATGCGGTGCGGGCCAGCCTGCACTTCGGTGCGGCCGATGAAGCGCGCCTCTTCCTTGAGGACGCGCACGCCGAGACCCTCGAACCTTTCGACCGAATCGTTGGGGGCGATGGATGCGATCACGCCGGCCACGTGGTCCATGACCTTGGCGAAGTCGACTTGGGGTTCGACCGGCGCGATGCCGAAGGCGGCCCCACTGCGCTGCGCCTGGGCCGCCTTGGCCGCGGCGATCAGCGCCTTCGACGGCACGCAGCCAAAGTTGAGACAATCGCCGCCCATCTCGGCGCGTTCGATCAGCACGACTTTCAGGCCGAGCTGCGCCGCGCCGGCGGCGACCACGAGGCCGGCCGAACCGCCACCGACGATGCAGACGTCAGGGGTGAGCACGCCCATCATGTCAGGGGCGTCATGTCAGAGCGCCGCCTTGCCGCCGCGCAGGCGGGTGTAGACAACCGGCAGCAGCGACAGCACGGCAAGGCCCAGCAGCGGCAACAGGATACGCCATTCGAAGATCACGCTGAGATCCGGCCTCTCGCCACGATCGATCAGGGTGCCGAAGCCCGCGCCGACGCTGGAGTAGACGATCGCCCCGGGAACAATGCCGATCAGCGTTGCCAGCGTGTAGGGACCGAGCTTCATGCCCAGCAGCGCCGGCACGATGTTGACCAGCCAGAAGGGAAACACCGGCACCAACCGCAGGAACAGGAGATAATTGAAGCTGTCGCGGCGGAAGCCCTCTTCGAGTCGCGCAAGAGCGCGACCGGCGCGGGCATGGAAGAGATCGTGGAACGCCGTGCGCGCCGCCAGAAACACCGCCACGGAACCCAGCGTGGCGGCGATCACCGACAGCGCGGCGCCCAGCCAGGCACCGAACAGGAAGCCGCCCAAGGGTGTGACAATGACGGCGATCGGCAACGAGAAGGCGACCACCAGAGCATAGGCCAGGATGAAAACGATTGCTGCCAGCACGACATGCGTGGCGACCCAGGCGGTGAGTTCCGCGTGATGGCGACTCAGCATCTCGAAGGAGAAATACCGTTCGAGGCCGAAAATCAGGAAGAGCGCCAACCCCAGCAGCAGGATCGCCACGGGCAGCAGCCGGCGCAACATCGGCAAGGTCATGGCCGATATTGAGCCTCATCGGTGCCGCCTCAAAGCAAACTCGCTCACACCTGAGTGACCGGCAGGCCCGGCGCGGTCGCCGCCATGGACGGGCGCTGTTGGAGGTGCCTCCACCAGCCGGCGAGCTTGCGGTGCCCGTCGAGCGCTGCCGCCCCTTCGGCGGCAGCGGTGAAATAGGCGACCATCGCGCCGAGATGAAGGTCCGCAAGGGAGAGCTCCGGCCCCACCAGGAAGGTGTCGGGTTTTGCAAGTTCCTCGAGGGCCGCCAGCACCTTCGCAGCGCCAGCAAGGCCACGCGCCGCTTCGGCTTGATCTGCCGGCTGGCCGGTTCTGGGCCGGAACACAAAATGGACGAAGACCTGACGAACGAGCGGCCAGTAAGCATAGGAATCGACCACGCCGATGATCTGGTCCATCCGGGCAAGCGCCCGGGCGTCCCGGGGCTGCAGCGATGGGCCTGGAAAGGCGCGGTCGATGTAGCGGCTGATGGCGCCCGTCTCGTAGAGCGCGAACCCGTCGTGGACGAGGGTCGGCACGCGACCGAAGGGGTGAAGGGCGAGGTAGGCCGCCGGAACGTCGGGGCCAAAAGGGTTCACTTCGACCCGGTCGTAGGCCACGCCTTTCTCGGCGAGGACAAGGCGGACGATCCGGACATAGACGCTGTAACGATAACCGTGCAGGACAAGGGGCATGCCGGCATTGTCCGGGCCTTTGGGCGCAGGCGGCAAGGCCCTCGGCTCGTTGACTCTGGCGGGTTGGCCGCTTATTACCCTCGCCCACGGATTTCGCCCCCGACGCTCCGCGCGGGGGTTTGTGTTTGAAGGAGTTGCGTGATGAAACGCACCTATCAGCCGAGTAAGCTGGTGCGCAAGCGCCGGCACGGCTTTCGGTCCCGGATGGCAACGAGCCGCCGCAGGTCGGGCCGCAAGCGCCTGTCGGCCTAACAAACTTGGCCTCGGCGCGCCTCGGGCGTTTGCCGAACCGCCGTGACTTTTTGCGCGTCCAGGCCGGGCGCCGCTGTGCCATGCCCGGGTTTGTCCTGCAGATCGCGCCCATACCCCCGGACGTGGCGCCCGCGGACCTGGCCCTGCCGGCGATCCGGGTCGGGTTTACGGTCAGCCGCAAGGTCGGCAACGCGGTCGCCCGCAACCGGGTCCGCCGCCGCCTCAGGGAAATCGCGGGCATGATCATCCCTGGCGAAGCCCGCGCCGATCTCGATTATGTGCTGGTCGGCCGCCAGGCGGCCCTTGCCCGCGATTTCGCCGCCATGCGCCAGGAACTGCAGGAGGCGCTGAAGCGCCTCAAGGCACTGGCCCCCGGGAACGTCGTAGCGACGCCATGACCTGCCCCAAAACCTGTACTGACGGCTTGCGCCGGCCCCGGCAAATCGCCAGTTTCCGGGCCGCATGATGTCATTGCTGCTGCGCGGTGCGATCCGTGTCTATCAACTGACGCTCGCCTACTTCTTCGTCGGTGCGTGCCGCTACGAACCATCGTGTTCGAGCTACGCCGCCGAGGCAGTGGCGCGTCATGGCGCGCTGCGGGGAAGCTGGCTTGCCGCCCATCGCCTGTGCCGCTGCGGGCCCTGGGGGGCCGGCGGCTACGATCCCGTGCCGTCCCCCCTCGTGTCGATGGGCGGCCTCGCCGCCGAGCGCCCGACGCTTTCCTGCCACCCTGCCGAGCGCTGCTAGAAGCGTCACGAGAGTCAGCCTCAAATGGACCAGAAGAATTTCATCGTCGCCATCGTCCTCTCGGTGCTGATCATCGTGGGGTGGCAGGCAGCCTTTCCGCCGGCCAAGCCGCCGGTCACGACGACGCAGCAGCAGGCCGCCACCCAGCCCGGCGCGCCAGGCGCACCTGCGACGCCTTCCGGGCAGCCGGTTGCGCCCGGCGTGCAGCCGGGCGCTCCGGCCACTTCCGCGCAGCAGGTGGTAAGCCGTACGGACGCCCTGGCGCGGACTCCGCGCGTGTCGTTCAGCACCGCGGAACTGCTGGGGTCGATCTCGCTCAAGGGCGCTCGCATCGACGATGTGCGACTCGTCAAGTATCGCGAGACCATCGATCCCAAGAGCCCGCCCGTGCCGGTTCTCTCACCGGTCGGGACCGCCCATCCCTACTATGCCGAGTTCGGCTGGTCGGCGTCTGACCCCGCGCTGAAGGTGCCCGGTCCGGAGACGATATGGACCGCCAGCAAGGACACGGTGGCGCCCGGCGCGCCGGTGCGGCTCACCTGGGACAATGGCCAGGGGCTGGTGTTCGCGCTCGACATGACGATCGACGAGTTCTTCATGTTCGACGTCAAGCAGAGCGTCGAGAACAAATCCGACAAGCCAGCCACGTTGTTTCCGTGGAGCCTTGTCGTGCGCTACGGCGAGCCGGTCTACGAGGGCATGTACATCCTCCATGAAGGCCCCTACGGCGTGTTCAACGGAGCGCTGAAGGAGTTCAGCTACTCCGACTTCAAGGACAACAAGGCGCAGAAGATCAGCACCACTGGCGGCTGGATCGGCATCACCGACAAGTACTGGATGGCAACCCTGGTGCCGGACCAGAAGGCCAAGGTCGACATGTCGATCAAGCAGACCGGTTCCGGCGCCAATGTAAAGTACCAGATCGACTATGTCGGCGGCGGCGTTGCAATTCCGCCCGGGGGCAGCGCCACCACCGAGGCGCGCCTGTTCGCCGGCGCCAAGATCGTGCGCATCATCGACGACTACGAAACGAAATTCGGCATCGAGAAGTTCGACCTTACCATCGACTGGGGCTGGTTCTGGTTCTTCACCAAGCCGTTGTTCTGGCTGCTCGAGTGGCTGTACGTTCAGCTCGGCAATTTCGGCCTGTCGATCCTGGTACTGACCGTCATCGTCAAGCTCGTGTTCTTCCCGCTGGCCAACAAATCCTATGCGGCGATGGCCAAGATGAAGGCTCTGCAGCCGGAGATGGAGAAGCTGAAGGAGCGCTACGGCGAGGACCGCCAGCGTATGAACCAGGAGCTGATGCAGCTCTATCGCCGCGAGAAGGTCAACCCGGCGGCGGGTTGCCTGCCCATCATCGTGCAGATCCCGGTGTTCTTCGCGCTTTACAAGGTGCTCTACACGACGATCGAAATGCGCCACCAGCCCTTCTACGGGTGGATCAAGGATCTCGCCGCACCGGATCCGCTGACCATCCTCACCGGCTTCGGTCTCCTGCCGTGGCATGTCCCGGAGTTCCTGCTTTTCTTCAATATCGGCCTGTGGCCCATCATCATGGGCGTGACGATGTACCTGCAGCAGAAGCTCAACCCGCAGCCGACCGATCCGGTGCAGGCGCGCGTGTTTCAGTTCCTGCCAATCCTCTTCACCTTCATGCTGGCGCCGTTCTCCGCCGGCCTGGTGATCTACTGGGCCTGGAGCAACATCCTCTCGATCGCGCAGCAGTACATGATCATGCGGCGCCACGGCACGCCGATCGGTAGCGGCAAGGCCAAGCCGCCGGCCGTCCCGGCAGCGACGCCGGCGCCCACCGCTCCCAGCGGCAACACAGGCAAGAAGGGCGGCAAGGGCTCAGGCAAGAAGGGCTGATGGCCACTCAAGCGCCGGAAGGGCGCACGCCCGAGGAGATCGAGGCGGCGCGCAAGCTCTTCGCCGGCCCCTGCGACTTCATCTCGGGTGCGGCCTCGGTCGAATCGCTGCCGCCGATCGCCTTGCCGGAAGTGGCCTTCGCCGGCCGCTCCAATGTCGGCAAGTCGAGCCTGGTCAATGCGCTGACCGGCCGCCGCACACTGGCCCGCGTCTCGGCCCGGCCCGGCCACACCCGCCAGATCAATTTCTTCGATTTGGCCGGCCGTCTCCACCTGGTCGATCTGCCGGGTTACGGCTTCGCGCAGGTTTCCAAGTCGATGAAGGAGACATGGCAGGATCTGGCGTCAGCTTACCTGCGTGGTCGCCCGACGCTGAAGCGTGTCTGCCTGCTGATCGACTCGCGCCACGGCGTGAAGGACAGCGACCACGAGACCATGAAGAACCTCGATCGCGCCGCCGTCTCCTACCAGCTCATCCTGACCAAGACCGACCAGCTCCGCCAGGCCGAGATCCCGCGGGCCATCAAGTCGGCCGAAGCGGCCGCGCGCAAGCATGGCGCCGCCCATCCCGAGGTCCTGCCGACCAGCAGCGAGACCGGCTTCGGCATCGCCGAACTCAGGGCTGAGATATTCCGCGTCGCCTTGGGTTAGGCAGTCTGGCTAGGCCGCGTCGTGAAAGATGATGCCGAGGGTGAAGCGCTCGGCTCCCTGCTTCCCCGGGCGCAGGCTCGAGACGCCATGGCGCATCGCGCTGCGGTGAAAGCCACGCGTTCCCTGAACCGGCCGCTCGTTCGTGGCGAAAACCACGGCATCGCCCTGCTTCAGCGGGACGACTTCGCCGCGTGACTGCATGCGGGGCCGCTGCTCGACCAGCATGAACTCACCGCCATCGAAGTCCCGGCCAGGATCACTCAGAAGAATGGTCGCCTGCAGCGGGAAGACGAGTTCGCCGTAGAGGTCCCGGTGCAGGCAGTTGTAGTCGCCGGGCCCGTAACGCAGCAGCAGCGGCGTCGGCCGTTTCTGGCCTGCGGCGTGGCATTCGTCGAGCCAGGCCTTCAAAGTCGGCGGAAAGCGCTTTTCTCGGCCGAGTTGCTGGTTCCAGCGGTTGGCGATTACGGCCAGCGGCGGGTACAGGGCCTGGCGCAGCCGCTCCACGGGATCGGGCAGGGGATAGCTGAAGTATTGGTATTCGCCGCGGCCGTAGCCATGCCGCTGCATGACGACATGGCTGCGAAACTTGGCCTTGTCGGGCCACATCGCGGCCAGAGGCCGGAATTCGTCGGGCCCGATCAGGCTGGAAACTACGGCAAAACCGCGGGTGGCGAGAGCCTCTGTATCGATCATCCGGACATCCTGCCGCGTCGAAGGTTGCTCTTCTATCCGGCACGCGACTGATATAATGGCTTGCTGACCTTGGCCCTCTCCCCCCTTCTCAACAGGCGGGCGGAGAGGGCTTTTCATGATCGGGGCACGAGAAATGGCCGAGCCGGTTCAGACCGACAAGGAACAGAGGCGGCTCATCCGCATGGCGGAGACCATCTCCAAGGCGCTGCCTTATATGCGCCGGCACAACGACGCCACCTTCGTCGTGAAGTACGGCGGTCATGCCATGACCGACCCCAAGCTGGGCGACCTGGTCGCCCGCGACATCGTGCTGATGAAGCAGGTCGGCATGAATCCGATCGTGGTCCATGGCGGCGGCCCCCAGATCAACAAGATGCTGGAGCGGGTCGGCCTCAAGAGCACCTTCGTCAATGGCCTGCGCGTCACCGATGCCGCCACCATGGAAATCGTCGAAATGGTGCTGGCCGGCTCGATCAACAAGGCGATCGTGGCCGACATCAACGAATGTGGCGGCATCGCCGTCGGCATCTGCGGCAAGGACGGCAACCTGATCCTGGCCCGCAAGGTCGTGGAAATGCGCGATCCCAAGACCGGCGAGCTCCTGAAGGTCGATCTCAAGCAGGTGGGCGAGCCCGCCAAGATCAACGTCATGGTGCTGGAGCAGCTGCGCCGCGCAGACGTCATCCCGGTGGTGGCCCCGATCGGCTTCGGCGTCGACGACGAGCTTACCTACAACATCAATGCCGACACATCGGCGGGCGCGATCGCCGGCGCCATGCGGGCCAAGCGCCTCCTGTTCCTGACCGACGTTCCGGGTGTGCTCGACAAGGACGGCAAGCTCATCAACGACATGACGGTCGAGCAGGCGCGGGCCCTGATCGCCGACGGCACGATCTCGGGCGGCATGATCCCCAAGGTCGAGAACTGCATCGACGCGGTGAACAGCGGTGTCGAGGCTGCCGTCATCATGGACGGCCGGGTGCCGCACGCGCTCCTGCTGGAGGTCTTCACCGAATCCGGCGTGGGAACGATGGTGACACGCAACTGACCGGCGATTGGGGCTTGAAACGCCTGATTTCGCTGCATATTTAGGCATCCATGGCTCTCCTTCCCATACTGACGGCCCCTGATCCGCGCCTGAAGAAGAAATCCCTGCCGGTCGAAACGGTGGACGCGGACGTGCGCCAGCTCATGGACGACATGCTGGAGACGATGTACGACGCGCCCGGCATCGGGCTTGCCGCCCCGCAGGTCGGGGTCCTGAAGCGCGTCGTCGTGCTCGACATCGACCGCGAGGAGACCAAGACGGGGCCGCTGTTCATGGCCAATCCGGAGATCGTCGAGGCTTCCGACGACGACGTGATCTACGAGGAAGGCTGCCTGTCGGTGCCCGATCACTATTCGGACGTCGCGCGACCGGAGAAGGTCCGGGTGCGCTATCTCGATCGCGAGGGCAAGCAACAGGAACTGGCCTGCGAGGGCCTGCTCGCCACCTGTGTCCAGCATGAGATCGACCACCTCGATGGGGTGCTGTTCATCGACCACATCTCGTCGCTGAAGCGCAACATGATCCTTCGCAAGCTCCTGAAGGCGCGGAAGGAGAAGGAACGCGACGAGGCCGAGGGCAAGCCATCCGCCAAGGATCGGGCGAAGGACCCGGAGCACGCGCTTTAGGGCGCGCCACACATCCCATTCAATCGATCAGCCTGCCGTCGGAGTCGAAGAACGGATAGGGCCCGTCGTAGTCGCCGATGACGGCAGTATGGGTGATCAGCTTTCCGTCGTTCCACCAGTGGAGCATGAAGCCCGGCGGTTCCATGCGGAAGCAGCTCGGCGCATCGGGATCGATGTCGAGCGCGACCTGATGGGCGGGGCTGGGGCAGGTCAGTGCCGGCCGGCCGCCGACCTGGGCGCGGATCGTGCGATGCAGGTGCCCACACAGGATGAGTTCGACCTGTGGGTGCCGCTTCATGATGGCGGCGAACTCGTCGCGGCCCCGGAGGCCGATCTTGTCCATGTGACCGATGCCCGTGACGAACGGCGGATGGTGCATCAGCACCAGGGTCGGCACGTCCGGCTTTTCTGCCAACGTTCGATCGAGCCAGTCGAGCCTTTCCGAGCAGAGTTCGCCGCCGCCCTGACCCGGGATCAGCGTGTCCAGTCCGACGATGCGTAAGGGATACTCGCCGTCGATGGCGAACTGCAGGAACTTGGCCGTGGTCGGCAGGTAGCCCCCCTCGCTGAAGGCGTCGCGCATCGCGTCGCGATCGTCGTGGTTGCCGGGGATGACGATGATGCGCTGCCTGATCGGCGCCAGGATCGCTTTCAGGTGATCGTATTCCTCCGGTCGGCCCAGATCGACCAGATCGCCAGTCAGCAGCACGAGATCGGGTTGCGGCTCGAGCGCGAGCAGTTCCTGCACGCAGCGCTCCAGCATGGCCGCCGTGTCGACCTTCTTGTAGGCGAGCTTTCCCGGCAGCTTGATGTGGGTATCGGTGATCTGTGCGATCAGCATGGCAGGGCCCTCACAGTACGAGCAGCCCGCGCGGATCGATGGCCAGGCCCACCGTTTCGCCGTGGCTGAAATCGCGGCGCGCCGTGCTCTCGATCACCAGCGGCCGCGCCTCGCCCACCTCGACGAACAGGCGTGTTCGGTCGCCCAGGAAGAAGGCGGCCGCCACCTTGCCTTGCAGGCGGGAGGGCTCGTGGCTTTCGGCGATGCGGATATCCTCGGGCCGGAACAGGAGCTCGGTCGCGTGACCCGGGGCTTCGTTCCAGGCGAGATCACCGGCGCGGCAGCGGAATACGCCGTTCTCCGTGGTGCCGGTCAGGCGATTCATCGTGCCGATGAACTCGGCGACGAAACGCGTGGCCGGGCGCTGGTAGATCTCGCGTGGCTTGCCGATCTGGGCGACGCGGCCGTGCTCCATGACCACGATGCGGTCGCCGAGCGCCATCGCTTCGGCTTGGTCGTGCGTGACGTAGATCGCCGTAATGCCGAGCGATCTGAGCAGCGTGTCGATTTCCAGCCTCAGAGTATCTCGCAGCTTGGCGTCGAGCGCCGTCAGCGGTTCGTCTAGCAGGAGCGCACGGGGCCGAACGGCAATGGCGCGGGCCAAGGCCACGCGCTGGCGTTGCCCGCCCGAGAGTTGGTCGACGCGACGGTCGGCCAGCTTCGTGATCTGCATCATGGCCAGCATCTCGACCACGCGCGCCTTGATCTGCGCCTCGGGCGTCTTGCGGATTTTCAGGCCATAGCCGACGTTCCCGGCCACTGTCATGTTTGGGAACAGCGCATAGGACTGGAAAACCATGCCGACGTTGCGCTGTTCGATAGGCAGGTGCGTGACGTCGACGCCGTCGAACAAGACCCTGCCGCCGGCATTGGGCTCTTCCAGCCCGGCGATGATGCGGAGCGTCGTGGTCTTGCCGCAACCGGAGGGCCCGAGGAACACGACGGTCTCGCCGGCATGGATGGCGAGATCCAGCGGCTCGAGCGCCCTGGTGCCGTCGGGAAAGGTCTTCGCGCAGTTCTCGAGGGCGATCGCGAGCGGCTTGGTGGTTTCGGTCATTCTGCTTCCTCCGCCACGAACTTCGTCGGGCGCGGCTTGGCGAAAGCCTGCAAGCCCAAGAGCAGGGGCATGATCATCAGGAAAAATACCAGGGTATAGGCGCTGCCGATCTCCAGGCGCAGCGACGCATAAGCGTCGGCAAGGCCAACGGGCAGCGTCTTGGTGAACGGCGTGTGGAGCAGCCAGGTCATGTTGAATTCGCCCATCGAGAGCGTCACCACCATCAGCGAACCGGCGAGGACGCCGGTCCGGCAGTTGGGCAGCACGATGTCGCGGAAGCGCGGCCAGAAGCCGGCGCCCAGCGAGGCCGCCCCTTCCTCCAGCGTCTTGAGGTCGATGGCGCTCAGCACGGCGAGCACGCTGCGCACCATGAAGGGCAGCGTGAACAGCACGTGGCCCACGAGGATGAAGAGCCACGAAGTGCGGAAGCCCGGCAGCCCGCCATAGGTGACGATCAGGGCCAGCGCAGTAGCGAGGCCCGGCACAGCCACCGGCATCACCAGTAATTCCTCGATCGCGCGTGTGAACGCATTCTGGCGCTTGGCCAGCACGTAGGCAGCGGGAATGCCGATGACGAGTGTAACGGCGAGGCAGGCAAGCGAGATGCCGATCGAGAGAAAGATGGTATCGCGATAGCCGTTCCACACCTCGATGACCCAGCGCAAGGTCAGGCCGCTCTCCAGTCCGACGAGGTAGTTCACGGTCAAGCCGGCTAGGATCGAGAGAATCACCGGCACGATCAGGAAGGCGCAGACCAGCAGGGTGAAGCCGAGCTGCAGGGCGAAGAGCCACTTGTTCTTCACGGCATCACCCTGCGGCCGCGACGGTGGATCCGGCGGCCGTGCGAGCGATCGCCAGTACTGCCCAGGTGACGGCGCCGAGCACGAAGCTCAGTGCCGCCGCCATGGCGATGTTGGCCGACAGGGTGAATTCGGTATAGATCACCATCGGCAGCACGTTGATGCGGGTGGCCAGGGTAAACGCCGTGCCGAAGGCGCCGACGGCGGTGGCGAAGCAGATCGCACCGGCCGAGATGAAGGCGGGCTTCAGGCCGGGAATGATCACATCCAATGCTACTCGCCATGGCGAGGCGCCGAGCGAGCGGGCGGCCTCTTCCAGCTTGGGGTCGAGCTTTTCGGCCGCCGCCATCACGGTGAGAATGGTGCGAGGCACCGAGAAATAGACGTAGCCCATGAACAGACCGGCCATCGAATAGGCGAACACCACCTTGTCGCCGGTGATAGCCTGGCTGATCTGGCCGATCAGCCCCTGGCGGCCGGCCAGCATGATCACCATGAAGCCGATGACCACGCCGGGGAACGCGAGCGGGAAAGTCAGCATTGCCACCAGCGCGGCGTTTCCGGGAAACCTGTGACGCTGCAGGAAGACGCCGGAAATGCCGCTGATGACCAGCGTCACGATCGTCGTGGCGGCAGCGACACCCAGCGTCGCAACGAGGCTGTTGAAGTAGTTGAGATCGGTGAGGATGGCGGCGTAGGCCGCCCAGCCGGTCTTGCCGCTGCCGCCGATGAAGAAAAGCTGCGCCATTGGCAGCAGGAAGAAAGCCGCGAAGAACACGCCGACCGGCAGCAACAGGAGGAGAAGTCGGCGGGTTTCAGGCCGCATGTATGGCAATTCCTCAGATGCGCAATAGCGGGACGGCCGCGTGGCCGTCCCGCGATGCCCTCGATACCGACGTGTCGGTCAGTTCACTTCCTTGCGGTAGCGCTCGACGATCTGAGCCTGCGCCTTCGCCAGGCTCTTGAGGTCCACCGCCTTGGCGCGGGCGTACTCGGCCTCAGGCAGGAACTTGGCCTTGGCTTCGGCCGACAGTCTGTCGGCGAACACCGGGCGCAGAAAGGCATTGCCCCACATCGCCTGGCTCTCGTCCGACAGCACGAAATCGAGCACCTTCTTGCCATTGTCCGGGTTGGGTCCCTTGTTCACCAGGCCCATCACGTAGGGGAACACCAGCGTGCCTTCCTTCGGGATGACGAATTGCACGGGCGCATTGTCCTTGTACTGGCCGCGATAGGCGTTGAAGTCATAGTCGAGCAGGATCGGGATCTCGCCCGAGATGACACGGGCGTAGGACGTCTGCTTCGGCACGATCGGCTGGTTCTTCGCCAATTCCTTGAAGTACTTGATCGCCGGATCGAGATTGTCGTAGGTGCCGCCCAGCGCGAGGTTGATCGCCATGACGCCAAGCTGGCCGACGGCCGCCGACGTCGGGTCGAGATATCCGACGAGGCCCTTGTATTCGGGCTTCAAGAGGTCGGTCCAGCTTTGCGGCACCGGCTTGTTGCCGAGCGCGGCCTTGTTCACGAACAGGCCCAAGGTGCCGGAGTGGATCGTGAACCAGTTGCCGTCGGGATCCTTGAGGTCGGCCGGGATCTTTTCCCAGTTCGCGGGCTTGTACGACGTCAGCACGCCGGCATCCTTGGCCGGGTCGGCTGCGATGCCGCCGAGATAGGTGACGTCGGCCACCGGGTTGCCCTTCTCCGCGATCAGCGCGGCGATGGCCTGTCCGGAATTCTTGTTGTCGGGCGGCACCTGGATACCGAGCTTGGCCTGGATGGCCTTGAGCTGCGAGCCCCAGTCGGCCCATTCCGGCGGGCAGTTGTAGCAGATCGCCCGCTGCTGGGCGGCGGCATCCGTCACGGTGCCCAATGCGGCGATGCCGAGAGCGGCGGCGAGAGCGAGATGTTTCAACATGGGATCAGCCTCTCCTTGTTTGACTTGTTGAAGCGTTGGAAACGTCGTCGGACCAGAACACGAGCCGCACGCCGGCATCGTGCAACTGCTGGGCGATGGCGGCTGGAACCGGGCGATCGGTGAAGACGACGCTCGCCTCGGCGACATGGCCGCCGCGCACGGTGGCGCCGCGACCGAACTTGGAATGATCGAGGACCAGGAAACGCTGCCGGCAATGCTGCGCCAGTTCGCTGCGCACGGTCACTTCGTCGGTGCTGAAATCGAGCAGCGTGCCGTCCTCGGCGACGCCGCCGACGCCGTAGATGCCGATGTCGACGGCAAACCGGCTGAAGAAGCCGTGCGCGTCGCCCGCGACCACGTCGCGGTCGAGATTGCGCAGGCGCCCGCCCGCCACAGTGATCTCGCACGAGGCGTTGCGGCTGAGCGCCAGCGCGGCGTTGAGGTTGTTGGTCATCACGCGCAGACCCGAATGATCCGCCAGCGCGAGCGCGCACTGCTCGGGCGTGGTGCCGATGCCGAAGAAGAGCGAGGCCCCTTCGGGCACCTCGCGGGCCACGAGCTGCGCGATGCGGCGCTTGGCGTCGATGTTCAGGACCTGACGCGCCGGGTAGGCGAGGTTTTCGCCCTCGGGTGGCAGCTCGACCCCGCCGTGGCGCCGGCGCAGCAGGCCACGATCGCACAGAAGGTTCACGTCACGCCGGATCGTCTGCGGCGTCACCCGGAACTGGACTGCCAAGGCATCGATAGCCTGGAACCCGTCGCTGCGGACGAGTTCCACGATAGCGCGCGCGCGATCTTCCGCCAGCATTGCCGGATCCTGAATCCGTTTCCTGTCCCATTTGGTCTGCATTGTTCGAATGAACAGTAGCGACCGTTGTTTTCGTTCATATGACTTTCACATGAACATTTGGTGACGTCAAACGAACTCAGACCGGCCGTCGTCGGAAAACCTACTGGGCGGCGATCCGGGCTGCCGCCGGCGCGAAATCCCGCTCCATTTCCCGGCGGATCTTCACGGCGGTCAGCGTCTCGTCCATCGCCACGTCGGCATAGGTCAGCGACTGGCCGGCCTTGATCGGCTTCAGCAGCTTTACGTTGTGCGCCAAGCCGAGCGGCAGACTGCCGAGCGTCGTCGACTTCTCAGCGGGGAACAGCTTGCCGTAGACCGTGTAGCCGCCCTCGCCATCCAGCATCTCGCCGGGCTTGAGGTCGCGCTTGGCCGTGGCGATCACGTCGGCATGGAAGCCGATCGGGCAGCCAGTCGGTTCCTTGCGCAGGCCGATCGAGGCGACCGACATGCCGACCTCCAGGCCGATCAGGTGCCAGCGCTTGTACATGACGGAGTAGCGGCCCGAGGGATCGGTGCAGAGCATGTACTCCTCGAAGCAGTTCTTCTGGTAGTCGGTGGCGGCCTCGAACACGACCCACACGCCCTTGCGGATCTCGTAGGGGATCGCGCGGCCGTCGCGCTCCAGCGAAGAGGCAACCTCGACCTGGCCCTTGTGATGGAGCTGGCCGCCTTCCGAGATCGGCCGCATCACGAACGGAAGGTCTTCTACGGAGCACGGCGGGAAGGCGAGGCCGTCCGGCGCCGGCGTGAGGCCTGTGGCGTTGGAGACCGCCGTGCTTTCGATGGCGGGCTTGGAGCCGTCGAGGAAGGAGTTGAACATCTTGGGATTGAGGCCACCGCGCTTGGCCTGTTCTTCGTTCAGGCCCCAGTATTTCCATACCGTCTCCGGCGTCGACTGCGCGAAGTGCGGCAGCCACTTGTGACCGCGGCCGGCAGCCGTCACCTCGAAGCCCGAGGTGCGGGCCCAGTCGACCAGCTCGCAGATCAGCGCCGGCTGGTCGCCGTAGGCCAGGCTGTAGATCACGCCGGCCTGGGCGGCGCGGCGGGCAAGCAGGGGACCGCAGAAAGCATCGGCCTCGACGGTCACCATCACCACGCTCTTGCCGTGCCTAAAAGCTTCCAGCGCATGTTCGACGGCGGCGATCGGATCGCCCGTCGATTCCACGATGATGTCGATCTCGGGATGGCTGACCAGGGCGCGCCAGTCCTCGGTGAGGTAGGTGCTGCCATGCTTGCGGGCCTCGGCGAACGAGGTCGCCCCCGTGACTTCAGGCTTCCAGCCCAGCCGCGCCAGGTTCTCGCGCGCGCGGGTCGGCGAGATGTCGGCGATGCCCAGCAGATGAATGCCCGGCGTCGTCGGAATCTGCGACAGGTACATCGAGCCGAATTTTCCTGCGCCGATCACGCCGATGCGCAAAGGCTTGGCCTCGGCCGCGCGGGCCATGAGCATGCGATGGAGACTCATTGTTTCCTCCGGAATTGCCTTGTTATTCCGCCGCGACCTTTTGGCGGGCGGCGCGCGTCACGCAATCGTCTTCCCAGGCGTCGAGCGGCGTGAAATCGCGATGGGCGATGTAAGCCGGGCGCTTGTAGCGGGTGATGGCGTTCTGCACGGAATTGTAAGTCACATAGATGATCTGGCGGTCCCACGGCGACATGTTGGGTGGGCTGCCGTGGACCAGCGTGCCGTGGAAGAAGATCGCCGAACCCGCAGGGCCCTTGGGCGCCACGATGCCGCCCTGCTTCACCAGTTTGGCGATGACGTCGTTGTCGATCACCCACAGCGGATACGACGTCGTGGTGAGGTCGTGCTTGGCCTCGATCGCGCCCTTCTTATGGCTCTTCGGGATGAAATAGAGCGGGCCGTTGAACTCGTTCACCTCGTCGACGAACACCGCGAGGTTCATGGCGCGCGCCTCGGGCATGCCGTCATCGGCTTTCCAGGTGCCGTAATCCTGGTGCCACTGCCAGACGTCGCCGTCGAAGGCGGCCTTTCCGTTGATCTTGAACTGGTGGATGTAGGTCTTGTCCTTGAGCAGCTGCTCGGCCGGCTCGACGAAGCGCGGGCTGTGCACCAGCGCCTCGAACACCGGATGATAGGTGTGCACGGCGAAGGCGGTGCGGACCACATCGCCGGTCTTCTCGCGCACGTTCTCTTCGCGACGCTGGGCAAAGACCCCGGGGATCTCCGACTTAAGGATCGCCGTTTCTTCCGGGGAGAAATAGTTCGGGAAGAAGAGATAGCCGTCGTCGTCGAACTGCTTGAGCTGCTCCGGGGTGAGCTTCATGGCGGTTCCTCCTTTGCCTCGTACTTACAGGGTCGAACTTACGCCGCGCGCGAAATCACGTCCTTCAGGCGCCCGGTGAGAATGCCGGCCATCTGTTCGGTGTGCTTGCGGCAGAGCGCCTCGCCTTCCGCGACCTTGCCGGCCTCGAAGGCATGCAGGATCGCTTCGTGCTCATCCCAGACGCTCACTCGCAGATCGTCTTCGCTCAGCACCGCCGCCATGACGCGGCGCATGTGCTGCCAGTGCGGCTGCGCCGTCTCGGCGATCAGCGGATTACCGGAGGCCTCGTAGACGAACAGGTGAAAGTCGATATCGGCTTCGATCACGAAGGGGACGTTGCCGCTGGCCACGGCGCGGCGGCCGACATCGATCAGCAGGCGGCCGCGATGAGCGAGTTCCGGCGTGTAGCGCGTGGCGGCCAGCCGTGCTGCCGCCCCGTCGAGGGCCGCGCGCACGTAATAGAGATTGTTGGCCTGCTCGACGTCCAGCGGGGCCACGCACACGCCCTTGCGGCCGGCGTCGATCAGGAAGCCCTCGCGACGGAGCAGCATCATGGCCTGCAAGACCGGCTGGCGGGAGACGCCGAACTGCTGCGCCAGCTCCTCCTGGGTGATGCGGGCGCCCGATTTCAGCTCGCCGGAGCAGATGGGAGATCTGGTTCGGGGGCAAACGGGCGCATGGCTTCTGTATACAGAACACACGCCGGGAAGAGTCAACCGCCTAGCGAGCTTTCAACCCCTTGGCCACCAGGATGGGCAGCGCCCGGTCGGGGTAGTCGGTGATCAGGCCATCGACCCCGAGGTCGATCAGCCGCGCCATTTCGGCCGGTACGTTGACCGTCCAGGGGACCACCTTCAGGCCGAGCGCCTGGGCTTCCTTCACGTTGCCTGCATCGACGTTGCGCCAGAACGGCGACCAAGTGGCACAGCCGGCGGCCTTGGCCAGCCGTGGCACCGACCCGCCGTGGGCCGCCAGGTCGAGGCCGCCCAGCCACGGCGATGGCCGGCCACTGGCGCGCTGGACGGTGTCGAAGTTGTTGCTCTCGATGCTGAGGCAGGCCGTGGCGATCTCGGGTGCGAGCTTCTTCACCTCGAGCACGTTGCGCCAGTCGAACGACTGGATCGTGCTGCGCTCCGCCGCCTTGCCCTTGCGCAGGGCATCGACGGCAAGAGCCGAGAAGCGGGCGGGCGCGACCGTGAGGTCCGGCTTGTTGGGATCGGTCTTGATCTCGATGTTGAAGCGCACATCGGGCCCGGCCATCGCGAAGAACTCGGCGAGCGTCGGGAAACGCTGACCGTCGACCGGCTTCTGCTCCGGCCATTGCTGCCCGTACTTGCTTGCCGGATTGAGACGGCCGATGTCGTAGCGCCCAAGGTCCGCCAGGGTCAGCGTGCGGATCACGGGCCCCGCAGTGGCCAGCCACTGCCCGTCCGGACCGCGCGTCAGATCGGGGTTGAGGATCGGATCGTGGCTGATGATCACGACATCGTCCTTGGTGATGGCGAGATCGGTCTCGAGCGTGGTGACGCCGAGATCGAGGGCTGTCTTGAAGCCCGCCAGCGTGTTCTCAGGCGCGAGACCGCGGGCGCCGCGATGGCCCTGCAGGTCGAAGGCCGCGGCGACGCCGAGGCTAGCTGCCCAGATTGCGCAGGCGAGCGATGCGATCCTGGATGTCGGGATGCGTGGCCAGCAGCGCCGGCGTCTTGCTGGTGAAGGTCTGCACGGGATTGACGATGAAGAGATGCTGCGTGGCACGACTCACTCCGGGAAAGGGCGCCGCGGCTTCGGCGAGCTTGCCGAGAGCCGAGATCAGCCCGTTGGGATTACGCGTGAACTGCACCGAGGTCGCGTCGGCAAGATACTCGCGCTGCCGCGATACCGCCATCTGCACCGCCTTGGCGGCGAGCGGCGCCAGGATCGCCACCACGAGCAGCACGACGATCAGGAGCCCGCCGCCCGATTTGCCCTTGCTGTCGCTGCGGCGCTGCACCGATCCCCAGTTCAGGGTTCTGAGCGCCATGTCGCAGACCAGCGCGATCAGCCCCACGGTCACGCCGACCACCACCATGTAGCGGGTGTCGAGGTTGGCAAGATGGGCCATCTCGTGCGCCACCACGCCCTGCAGCTCGTCGCGGCTGAGCTTGTCCAGGAGACCGCGCGTGACGGCGATAGTGCCGTTGCCGACCCGGTTGCCCGTCGCAAAAGCGTTGAGCGCGTCGGTGTCGAGCACCATCACCCTGGGCATGGGCACGCCCGATGCGATCGAGATCTCCTCGACCACGTTGTAGAGCTGCGGCGCCTGGGCCTTGTCGATCTCCTTCGCGCCGGCCATGGCCAGCACCATCTTGTCGCCGACCGCCAGCGACACCGCGCTCCAGCCGATGCTGACGACGCCCATCAGGCCCGCTGCGACCATGCCGGCCGAGCTCACGAGCGGCACCGTGCCCGAGGCTTCGCCTTCGAGCAGCGCGCCGATCAGGTAGCCCACGAGCGCGGCAAGGACCGTCAGGCCGGCCAGCAGCACCATGGTGTTGCGGCGGTTCTGCTTCTGCGCGGCGACGAAGTCGGTGGTGGCGCTCATGCCCCTCGCCTGGGCGCTTTTAACGCAGCGCGACCTTGGGAACTTCGCGCTCGGCCTCGGGCATGTTGAACAGTTCGATCGGCCCGAAGCCCAGCGACGCCGCGGCAAGCACGGCCGGGAAGGTCTGGCGGCGGGTGTTATAGCTGTTCACCGAGTCGTTGTAGAACTGGCGCGCGAAGGCGA